>Ga0308159_1003432_pt1 | contig 16012 bp, 19 predicted proteins | sample PhyCR1_FD_201040 | JGI IMG/M metagenome (GOLD analysis project Ga0308159, IMG submission 201040) | Phyllosphere microbial communities from UC Gill Tract Community Farm, Albany, California, United States - DLSLC.R1 | ecosystem: Host-associated > Plants > Phyllosphere > Unclassified | place: USA... | reverse complement strand
TCCATCACCGACGTCTTCAGCGTCGGAAGCTCCGTTGCAATCAACGTGACAGCATGAGCCTCGAACGGTTTGACCTCAAACGGTGTAGAAGCCCCAAGCAGCGCCACAGCCTTCCCGAGACAATCGCCATCGACAGCGAGCGGAATGATCTTGAACGTTGCGACCATGTCGCCTGCCTTGACCGATACGCGATCCTTGAGACAGGCAAGCGTGATCGACGGGTCCACGCCGTTGAGCGCGTTGACGACGTGCGTGTTGGCGACGAACAGACCGGCCGTTGCCGCATAAACGTTGACACGTCCCGTTGCTGGCTCCGAAAACGTGAGGTGATCAGGTGCGATTGCGGCGGCCAGCATTCCCGCCGCTTTGTCTTCAAGAACGTCTCCTGCATCTAGCCGCACGCCTATGACGGAAGCGATACCCTCTTCGCGAAGACGCTCGATGTCATCAGGCGCTAGCCGGTGACCCTTGTGCAGTCGTCCGCGCTGACCTTCAAACCGGATTGAATGGGCAAGCACTATGTTTTCGGCCTCACGCAACGGGAAGCTGGCGTATTTCATTCCCTAACCCTGCGTAAGGAGGTCGCGCCGGCGCAACGACCTGACGATGTCGGCAAGTGTGGCAAGCGCAATCTCGGCCGGGTTCGCAGCACCGATGTCGAGACCGATCGGCGCTGAAATCCGGGCAATCTCCTCCTCGGAATGTCCCATATCCTTCAGTCGATCAGCGCGCTTCGCATGAGTTTTGCGGCTACCGAGCGCCCCGACGTAAAAACAGCCCGCCTTCAGCGCCTGCGACAAGGGAAAATCATCGATCTTCGGATCATGCGTCAGGGCCGCGACAGCCGTATAGCTATCGAACGGTCGCTCTCTCAGCACGTCTTCGGGCCACTCCGCGATGACATCGACATCACCAAACCGTTCTTCGGTGGCAAAGGCTGTCCGAGGATCGATGATCGTGAGGTCGTAGCCCGCCACCGGCGCCAGACGGGCGAGCGCCTGGCTGATATGAACCGCGCCAATCACGACGATCCTTGGCGGCGGCAGATAGACATTGATAAACAGAATGCGATTGTCGATTTCGACGCTCGTGGCCTTGCCGCTGCGCATCGCGTCCGCGATGGCGGCACCAAGCGGACCCTCCGGAACCGTTTCCTCGGAAACAAGAGAAATTTCGCCCGACGCAAGGTCGGTTATTGTCGCTGAGGCCCGTCTTTCCTGCCGGGCGCCGTTGAGACGCGCCAGATCATCGAACTTCATCGGCCGAGCCTTTCCACATAGACGCGGATCCTGCCACCGCAGGAAAGCCCGACCTGCCACGCCGTCTCATCGGCAACGCCGAATTCCAGCATCTTCGGCGTGCCTGACGAAATCACCTCTATCGCCTCGGTAATCACGGCGCCCTCGACGCAGCCACCCGAAACGGAGCCGACGAAATTTCCCTCGCCATCGATCGCAAGATGGCTTCCGATCGGACGTGGTGCAGATCCCCAGGTCTCGACGACGGTTGCGATCGCCACATCGCGGCCGCTTTCGGCCCAATTCTGGGCGGTGACGAGTGGATCAAGACTGGATGTGACGGTCATCGGTGCCTTTCAGACGGCAATTTTCGAAACACGCATCGGCGCGTTGTGACGATATGGAAGCCTTACCCGCGCTTTTCCACGTCTGCGCGCAGTTTTTATCGTCGTGACGCGATTCTCTTTGACCGGTCGGATGGGAAAGCTAAATGTGCTGGAACGCAAGCCGCAATGAGTTAAGGGAAGGCATGGACATTCGCACTTTGATATCAGCCGGCCTGTTTGCCTCATTCCTCGCTGCTCCGTCTGCATCGGCTGCGATCATCGGTGTGGTCGCACCGAAATCGGGTCCATACGCCCTCCTCGGAGCCCAGATCTACCAAGGCGCCCGTGCGGCCGCTGAGGCCAATGGCGATACGCTGGTGGAGCTGGACGAGAGCTGTGACGAGAATGGCGGGCTCGCGGTATCGAAGTCTCTGACGGATGCAAAGGCCAGCGCGGCCATCGGCTTCCTCTGCGTGGAAACGCTGACGACAGCGCTGCCCGCTCTGAAGGCCGCCGCTATTCCAGCCGTTTCGGTCTCGGTGCGGTCGAAGATCCTGATGGAGGATGCACTTCGCAACGACTGGCCGTTTTTCCGTCTGGCACCAACCGAAACCGCCGAAGCGGATGCTGTTGCATCTGCCATCCTATCCCGCTGGAAGGCCGAGCCGATCGCATTCATCGACGACGGCACGATCTATGGCCGCGAGCTCTCAAGCGCCGTGCGCCAGAAGCTGGAACCGTCAGGCATCCGCCCCGCGTTCACCGACGTGTTCAGGCCTGGCCAGGAGCAACAGATCGCTCTCGTCCGCCGCCTGGCAAAGGCCGGCGCGACCCATGTCTTTATCGGTGGCGACCGAAACGATACCGCCATCATCGTTCGCGACGCTGCAGCCGAACGCGTTTCCCTGACAGTCATGGGCGGAGATGCGCTGCGTGCCGCAAACCGTCCTGTTGGGTTTGCCAACGGCGTGCTCGCGGCAGCCCTTCCGGATTACGCAGTTGCATCTGAAGCTTCCACCGCCGTCACGCAACTACGCGCAGGCAATGTCGAGCCGGAAGGCTACGTTCTGCCCGCTTATGCGGCAACAGAACTTGTTCACCGGGCGGTGACCGAGACGTCCAGTGGTCGTTCCCTGACCGACACTCTTGCGGCAGGCTCCTTCACGACTGCGATCGGTCCCGTCGCCTTCGGCCTGGACCACGAGTTGAAGCAGAACCCGTTCCGTCTGGTGGAGTGGCAAGGTAAGGACTTTGTGGAGATCGGGCCGGCCACCGACTGATGGTCTGGCCAGCGATTGTTCCCGTCGCAACGGGATGTTAAAGCCTTCCGAAAACCGGAGACCAATCCCATGACCCTGCCGATCCGAATCGCACCGTCCATTCTTGCCGCCGATTTCTCCAAGCTTGGCCAGGAAGTCATCGACGTCGTGCAGGCCGGTGCCGACTGGGTGCATCTCGACGTCATGGATGGTCATTTCGTACCCAACATCTCATTCGGACCTGACGTCATCAAGTCGCTGCGACCGCATACGGATGCGTTCTTCGACTGCCATCTGATGATTGCACCGGCCGACCCCTTTCTTGAGGCCTTCGCCAAGGCCGGCTGCGACAGCATTACCGTCCACGCTGAATCGGGCCCTCACCTGCATCGCTCCCTGCAGACGATCCGCAGCCTCGGCAAGAAGGTCGGTGTGACGCTCAACCCGGCAACGTCGCTGTCGTCGCTCGAAAACGTGCTCGATGACGTCGATCTGATCCTGATCATGAGCGTCAACCCAGGCTTCGGCGGCCAGAAATTCATCCCCGCCATGCTCGACAAGATTCGCGCGACGAAGTCCCTGATCGGTGACCGCGAGATCGAGATCGAAGTCGACGGCGGCATTACAGCAGACACGATCGGCGCTGCGAGCGCTGCCGGCGCCAACGTCTTCGTTGCTGGCTCCGCCATCTACAAGGGTGACGGCATCGACGCCTATCGCACCAATATCGAAGCACTGAGAACAGCGGCAAGCGGCGCGCGCTAACCATCCGGCGCCCTCTTTCCTGCAAACAAACCCGAAGTTATTGAGCTTTGGCCCGCTTGTTGCTACAGGCTGGGCAACACTTGACAGGAAAGCCGCACGCTCATGATCCCTCGCTATTCCCGGCCCGAGATGGTCGCCATCTGGTCGCCAGAGACGAAGTTCCGCATCTGGTTCGAAATCGAGGCGCATGCCTGCGACGCGCTTGCCGCGATCGGCGTGATCCCGAAGTCGGCGGCTGAGACAATCTGGGAAAAGGGCGGCAGCGCAACGTTCGATGTCGCGCGCATCGACGAGATCGAAGCCGTCACCAAGCATGACGTCATCGCCTTCCTCACCCACCTCGCGGAATTCGTCGGCCCCGACAGCCGGTTCATCCACCAGGGCATGACATCCTCGGACGTCCTCGACACCTGCTTCAACATCCAGCTCGTGCGGGCGACCGACATCCTGATCGCCGGCATTGATCGTGTTCTTGAAGCCCTCAAGACCCGTGCCTTCGAGCACAAGGATACGGTCCGTATCGGCCGCAGCCACGGCATCCATGCCGAGCCGACCACGATGGGCCTCACCTTTGCGCGCTTTTATGCGGAAATGTACCGCAACAAGACCCGTCTGCTCGAAGCCCGCGAAGAAGTTGCCACCTGCGCAATCTCTGGCGCCGTCGGCACGTTTGCCAACATCGATCCCCGCGTCGAGGAGCATGTCGCAGCAGCGCTCGGCCTGAAGGCAGAACCGGTTTCCACGCAGGTCATCCCGCGCGACCGTCATGCGATGTATTTCGCGGTCCTCGGCGTCATCGCCTCGTCGATCGAAAACGTCGCGATCGAAATTCGCCACATGCAGCGCACGGAAGTTCTGGAAGCGGAAGAATTCTTCTCGCCCGGCCAGAAGGGCTCGTCGGCCATGCCGCACAAGCGCAATCCTGTTCTGACCGAGAACCTGACCGGTCTTGCTCGCCTCGTGCGCATGTCGGTGGTTCCGGCGATGGAAAACGTTGCTCTATGGCACGAGCGTGACATCAGTCACTCGAGCGTCGAACGCGCCATCGGCCCGGATACGACCGTCACCCTCGACTTCGCCCTCAACCGTCTCGCCGGCGTCATCGAAAAGCTGGTGATCTACCCAGAGAACATGTTGAAGAACATGAACAAGTTCAAGGGTCTGGTCATGAGCCAGCGCGTCCTTCTGGCGCTTACGCAGGCAGGCACGTCGCGCGAGGATGCGTATCGCCTCGTTCAGCGCAACGCCATGAAGGTCTGGGAGGAAGGCAAGGACTTCCTCGAAGAGCTGCTGGCCGATCAGGAAGTCCGGGCCGCCCTTTCCGAGGAAGAGATCCGTGAGAAGTTCGACCTCGGCTACCACACCAAGCATGTCGACACGATCTTTACCCGGGTCTTTGGCGAAGCGTGATACAGGCAGCTTGATATTGAAATCACGCAAACACAGATTAGCGGCATGAAAGCATCCGAAGCCGATATCCTGATCATTCCGGGTTACACCAATTCCGGCCCTACACATTGGCAGACGCGGTGGGAGAATAAACTCGCCACCGCGCGCCGGGTCGAGCAAGCGGAATGGGCAAAACCGGTCAAGGACGACTGGGTCCAAAGGCTCGTGGAAGAGGTGAACGCCTCGACGCGACCGGTGGTGCTCGTCGCCCACTCGCTGGGCGTGGCAACCGCCATCCATGCGATCCCTCTTTTCAAGAAGAAGATCGCCGGTGCGTTTCTCGTTGCGCCGCCCGAGGTCGAGAACCCGAAGATCAGGCCAAAACACCTGATGACCTTCGGCCCCTACCCGCGCGATCCGCTACCGTTCCCGACGCTTACCGTGGCCAGCCGAAACGATCCGTTCGGATCCTACGAGCACGCCGACGATATCGCCGCGTCCTGGGGATCGGTCTTGGTCGATGCAGGGGAATCCGGGCATATCAACGCGGAATCGGGGCATGGTCCATGGCCGGAGGGTACGATGGTGTTTGCCCAGTTCCTCGGCAAACTGAAGCCCTGAACTCGGGGGGCACGCCGGAATCAAGACGCATTTTTCCTGCTAGGCTGGGAAGTTGCCGCGGTACACGACTGAGTCGTCTGCGGCCTATGCGGTAGAGGGAGCCGGCATAGCTTTTTTCATCGGGATGGAAACCGGACGGAAGGCCCCCGCATTGTGAAATGCGATCTTTTCCGATATGGACCCCACAAACACGATCCATTGCGCCTGCCCCGGGTGCCAACAACGAGAAAACAATCATGAACCGTCGCCGCCGTATTTACGAAGGCAAGGCAAAGATCCTTTACGAAGGCCCGGAGCCAGGCACACTGATCCAGTTCTTCAAGGACGATGCCACAGCCTTCAACAAGAAGAAGCACGGTGTGATCGACGGCAAGGGCGTTCTGAACAACCGCATTTCCGAATACCTGTTCACGCACCTGAACAAGATCGGCATTCCCACGCACTTCATCCGCCGGCTGAACATGCGCGAGCAGCTGATCAAGGAAGTGGAGATGATCCCGCTCGAGATCGTCGTGCGCAACGTCGCCGCCGGCTCGCTTTCGGAACGTCTGGGCATCGAGGAAGGCACCGTTCTTCCCCGCTCGATCATCGAATTCTACTACAAGTCCGATCAGCTTGCCGATCCGATGGTGTCCGAAGAGCACATCACCGCCTTCGGTTGGGCAAACCCGGCCGAGCTCGATGATGTCATGGCGCTCGCCATCCGCGTCAACGACTTCCTGTCCGGCCTTTTCCTCGGTGTCGGCATCCAGCTCGTCGATTTCAAGATCGAATGCGGCCGCCTTTTCGAAGGCGACATGATGCGCATCATCCTGGCTGACGAGATCTCGCCCGACAGCTGCCGTCTCTGGGATATTGAGACGAAGGAAAAGATGGACAAGGATCGGTTCCGCCGCGATCTCGGCGGTCTGGTCGAAGCCTATTCCGAGGTGGCCCGCCGTCTCGGCATCATCAACGAAAACGAGCCGCTCCGCGGGACCGGCCCGGTTCTTGTCAAGTAATTCGGGGGATATTCAGTGATCAAGGCACGCGTGACCGTTACGCTCAAGAACGGCGTTCTAGACCCGCAGGGCAAGGCCATCGAAGGCGCGCTCGGAAGCTTGGGCTTCGAAGGCGTCGGCCATGTTCGTCAGGGCAAGGTGTTCGACCTTTCCCTTGAGGGCACCGATAAGGTAAAAGCCGAAGCAGACCTGAAGTCGATGTGCGAAAAGCTTCTGGCTAACACGGTAATCGAGAACTATACTATCGCAATCGACTAACGGTTGCGGGGTGTGTCATGGCCGACGTCACGAATGAACTCATGTACGAACTGATGAAGCGCGTGCAAGCAGACATATCTGACATCAAAATCGGCCAACGGGATCTGAAGGCAGAAGTGAATGCCATGCGTGGTGCGATGATATCGCTCCATCAGGACATGCATAATATCCACACGGCACTGGCGCGCCACGACCTGCGTCTCGACCGTATCGAAACCCGCCTCGAGCTGCGCGAGCTGTCTGAGGCACAGGCAAGGTTTGAACCGCACCCATGAAGTCCGCCGTCGTCCAGCTTCCCGGCCTCAATCGCGACCGCGACATGATCGCCGCCCTCACCAAGATCTCCGGCCAGGCGCCCGTCACCATCTGGCAGACGGAAACCGAGATCCCTGATGATATCGACCTGATCGTCATTCCGGGCGGGTTCTCCTACGGCGACTATCTGCGCTGTGGCGCAATTGCTGCCCGCATGCCGGTCATGCAGGCCATCAAGCAGAAGGCCGAACAGGGCGTGAAGGTCATGGGCGTCTGCAATGGCTTCCAGATCCTGGTCGAAGCGGGCATGCTGCCGGGTGCACTGATGCGCAATACGTCGCTGAAGTTCGTGTGCAAGGACGTGAAGCTCGAAGTGGTGAATGCCGAAACGGACTTTACCCGCGCCTATGGCAAGGGCCAGATCATCCGCTGCCCGGTCGCCCACCATGACGGCAACTACTTTGTCGACGCAGACACGCTCGCTTCCATGGAAGACAAGGGCCAGGTCGTGTTCCGCTATGCGGAAGGCACCAACCCCAACGGTTCGTTGAGCGATATCGCTGGCGTCATCAACGCGCGCGGCAACGTTCTCGGCATGATGCCGCACCCGGAAAACCTGATCGAAGCCGCGCATGGCGGCAGTGACGGTCGCGGCCTTTTTGCCTCGGCGCTCGACGTGATCGCTGCCTGACCTGTCTCAGGTCTCCGTAGCAGACAATACCATAACCCTCCGGGAACGACATGCAGATCTCTTACCGTACTATGACTGCCATTTCTCTTGTCGCTCTCGGGACCGCGCTCGCGTCCTGCCAGTCGAAACCACCCGTCAAAGCGGTCAGCAACGCATCGGCGCTCGACGTGATGGAAAAGGTTGCCGTTGGCGCCAATCGCTGCTGGTTCCGGTCGGGCGACCCGGCCTTCAAGTCCTACGCGTTCGCGCCGGAACTGACGTCCTTCTCCGGTCGTCCACGCTTTCTTCTGACACGCAAGGGCTCGTCCGATATCCGTCCGCTTCTCGTGGTGCAGGCGGAGGGCAGACCTGCCAAGCTTTCCACCTTCGGCCCGCTGATGAGCGAGCCTGTGTCGGGCCGCGTCAACGCCGATGTGCAACGCTGGGCCGCTGGCAACACCAACTGCTGATCTCGACCGTCAGAAGCCTTCTGTCGATAGCGTAAGCTCCGTACGAGTTTCGCAGACCACTCTCTCCTCAAACGGCAACATAATGCCGATTCGAGGAGAGTAGTTTGCCGCCGATTTCCCTGACACTGCCGGCGCGGATCGCCCTCGCTGCACCCTTGGCATTCCTGTCCATGGTCGCGACACCGATCGTTGCTGCCGAACAACTGTTCGACGACGCGCGTTTTGGAGTCCTCACCTCCCTGGACAGCGGTCGCAAGGAAAACGGCGTCTTCCTGACGGGAATGCTCCTCACCGATCCGTTCGGTCGTGAACAGGCGACGGGCGTTGAGAAGGTCCTGCGGCCCCGTCTTCACGTCGGCGGCGAACTCAGCACCACGGGCGAAACGAGCCAGGTCTATGCAGGCTTCTCGTGGACAATGCCGGTCACGCGCAATGTCTTCGTGGAAGCAGGCTTCGGCGGCGCGCTGCATGACGGCAACCTGGACAGCGGCGACGACCCTCAGCTTGGCTGCCGCGCACTCTTCCACGAATATGTGGCCGCAGGCGTCAAACTTCTCGGAAACTGGCAGCTCCTGGCGCAGGCGGGCCATTCGTCTCACGCCAATCTCTGCGACGGACCAAACGATGGTCTGACCCGCGCGGGTCTGACGGTAGGTTACCGGTTCTGATCTCGGCTTTTGCCTGTGGCGCGCCGGCATTTTCTTGTCGCGCCTCGTCAAGACATAGGCTAAAGAGCGGCGCATATCTCGCTCCGCAACATAGAGAAGATCATGACCATTCCGAACAGCTTCCCGATCACGCCAGAACTCGTCGCATCCCACGGCCTCAAGCCCGACGAATATCAGCGGATCCTGGATCTGATCGGCCGCGAGCCGACCTATACGGAACTCGGTATCTTCTCGGCCATGTGGAACGAGCACTGCTCCTACAAGTCGTCCAAGCGCTGGCTGCGCACGCTGCCCACCAAGGGCCCGCGCGTCATCCAGGGGCCTGGCGAGAACGCCGGCGTGGTCGACATCGATGATGGCGATGTCGTTGTCTTCAAGATGGAGAGCCACAACCATCCGTCCTATATCGAGCCCTACCAGGGTGCGGCAACCGGTGTCGGCGGCATCCTGCGCGACGTCTTCACCATGGGAGCACGACCGATCGCGGCCATGAACGCCCTGCGTTTCGGCGCGCCTGACCACGCGAAAACAAAACACCTCGTGTCCGGCGTCGTTGCCGGCGTCGGTGGTTACGGCAACTCGTTCGGTGTGCCGACCGTCGGTGGCGAAGTCGAGTTCGACGAACGCTACAATGGCAACATTCTTGTCAACGCCTTCGCAGCCGGACTTGCAAAGTCCGACGGCATCTTCCTGTCGGAAGCCAAGGGCGTCGGTTTGCCCGTCGTTTATCTCGGTGCGAAGACCGGCCGCGACGGTGTCGGCGGCGCCACGATGGCATCTGCCGAATTCGACGCCGATATCGAGGAGAAGCGCCCGACCGTTCAGGTCGGCGACCCCTTTACCGAAAAGTGCCTGCTCGAAGCCTGCCTCGAACTGATGAAGACCGGCGCCGTCATCGCCATCCAGGATATGGGTGCCGCTGGCCTCACCTGCTCGGCCGTCGAAATGGGCGCCAAGGGCGGCCTCGGCATCGAACTGCAGCTCGATCAGGTCCCGGTCCGCGAAGAGCGCATGACGGCTTATGAAATGATGCTCTCGGAAAGCCAGGAGCGGATGCTCATGGTGCTGGAGCCTTCGAAGGAAGAAGTCGCCAAGGCGATCTTCGTCAAATGGGGCCTCGATTTCGCAATCGTCGGCAAGACCACGGATGACCTCCGTTTCCGCGTCATCCATCAGGGCGAGGAAGTCGCCAACCTGCCGATCAAGGAACTGGGCGACGAGGCGCCGGAATACGACCGTCCCTGGATCCAGCACAACCCGCGCCCTGACATGCCAGCGGCAGACGTTGCAGCCCCGACGGATTACAACGATGCCATTCTGAAGCTGGTCGGCTCTGCCAACCAGTCCAGCCGTCGCTGGGTCTGGGAACAGTATGACACGCTGATCCAGGGCAATTCGCTGCAGCGCCCCGGCGGCGATGCCGGCGTCGTGCGCATCGAGACCCATCCCACCAAGGCGCTGGCCTTCTCGTCTGATGTCACGCCGCGTTATGTCGAGGCGGACCCGTATGAAGGTGGCAAGCAGGCTGTGGCCGAATGCTGGCGCAACATCGTCGCAACCGGCGCCGAGCCGCTCGCGGCCACCGACAACCTCAATTTCGGCAATCCCGAAAAGCCTGAAATCATGGGCCAGCTCGTCGGCGCCATCAAGGGTATCGGCGAAGCGTGCCTCGCCCTCGATTTCCCGATCGTCTCCGGCAACGTGTCGCTCTATAACGAGACCAACGGCGTCGCCATCCTGCCGACCCCGACGATCGCCGGCGTCGGCCTGCTGCCCGACTGGCAGAAGATGGCAAGGATCGGCTCCGCTGGCGACGGCGACGTGCTGATCATGATCGGCACCGATGGTAGCCATCTCGGCTCCTCGATCTACCTGCGCGACATCCTCGGCTCGACAGAAGGTCCAGCACCGACCGTCGATCTTTCCGCCGAACGCCGCAATGGCGACTTCGTGCGCTCGGCGATCCGCAACGGCCATGTCAGCGCCTGCCACGACATCTCCTCCGGTGGCCTCGGTCTCGCACTTGTCGAAATGGCGATGGCGTCGGAAAAGGGCATGACCGTCAGCCTGTCGGAACAGCGCGGACCGGCGCATGCGCTCCTGTTCGGGGAAGATCAGGCGCGTTACGTGATCGCCGTTCCGGCTGACATCGCCAATTTCCTGCAGGCCAATGCCGAAGGTTCAGCCGTGCCCTTCCGCCGCCTCGGCAAGGTCGCCGGCGAACGCGTCGTCATCGATGACATCGTCGACATCACTGTCGAGGATCTCACCATCGCTCACGAGAGCTGGTTCCCCTCGTTCATGGCATGAGGCACGGGTCGGGTGACTTCAACCGATCCAAATCCTCTAGCAATCTGTATTTGAGGTTGTTACCTCTTTGACCGGAGGACGGCTTTCAGGCAGTCTTTCGGTCAAAGCATGCCGCGATATGAGTCTGCGGCCGAAGAAGAGGAAGACACCATGCCCATGCGTCCCGGCGATATCGAAGACATGATCAAAGCCGGAATTCCCGGCGCCAAGGTCACGATCCGCGATCTGGCGGGTGACGGGGATCATTATGCCGCCGAGGTCGTCGCGGACGCGTTCCGCGGCAAGAGCCGCGTCCAGCAGCACCAGATGGTCTACGAAGCGCTGAAGGGCAACATGGGCGGCGTTCTGCACGCCCTCGCGCTTCAGACCTCCGCTCCATCAGAGTAACGGAGCTTCGGGTGCGATGTCCGACCTGATAAAGCAGATCGTGACCAGCGTTGTCGACGATGTCGTCAAGCAGCTTCTGGGCAAGTCGCACGGCCGCACGCCTTCCAAGCGTAAAAAGCGTCAGACCCGCGCCGCTGCATCGGGAAGCACGCGGTCCGCGACCACGGGTAGGTTCACCGGCAAAAAGCCCAGAACGCGATCAGAACTTGCGAAGCCAGCGAAAAAGCAGACGAGCCGCCGGCGCACCGCCACCAGCCGCAGCAAGCAACGCAGCCGATAGCCCTAAGGGGCACGTCATTGGTGGCGTTGCGCGAAGGCGTAAACAGTTTGACACTTCAAGCGGAATTGCGCTGGAATTAGTAAGGTCACCTTGCTATTTAAGGGGCAAGACACCGCAGCGGTCCTTGAAACCGCGTGTGAAAGGAAAGATCATGAGCGGCATTCACGACTTCATCGCAAACGAAATCAAGACGAACGATGTCGTTCTCTTCCTCAAGGGCACGCCCCAGTTCCCGCAATGCGGCTTCTCCGGCCAGGTCGTCCAGATCCTCGATTACCTCGGGCTCGACTACAAGGGCGTGAATGTTCTTGCCGACGCGGAAATCCGCCAGGGCATCAAGGACTACTCCAACTGGCCGACGATCCCCCAGCTCTACATCAAGGGTGAGTTCGTTGGCGGATGCGATATCGTCCGCGAAATGTTCCAGTCAGGCGAGCTCAAAACCCATATCGAGGAACAGGGCATTACCGTCCGCGCAGCCTGATCCGGCTTGATATACTCTCCAAAATTTTGAAGGCGCCGCTCCCACGGCGCCTTTCCCATTCTTTAGGAAATCCCCCGTGACAAATCCTTCACATCCCGTTGTCCCAAAGCTGCAAGGCATGGGAAGGGCACAATTCATTGCCATGATGGCGGCTCTGATGGCACTCAACGCCCTCGCCATCGATATCATGCTTCCCGGACTACAGCAGATCGGCGCAGCACTCGGCGTCGAGAACGAGAACCATCGACAGTATGTCGTCTCGGCCTATCTGTTCGGCTTCGGCATCGCCCAGCTCTTCTATGGCCCGATCTCCGACCGTTTCGGCCGACGCACGCCACTGCTGATCGGTCTCGGCATCTATATCGTCTCCGCGATCGCCGTCGTTTTCGTACCCTCGTTTGCGGGCCTGCTCATCCTGCGCTTCATCCAGGGCATCGGCTCGGCGGCCACTCGCGTCATCTCCGTCTCGATCGTCCGCGACGTCTTCGGCGGTCGCGCCATGGCGGAAGTCATGTCTCTCATCATGATGGTATTCATGATCGTGCCGATCATCGCGCCTGGAACGGGACAACTCGTGCTGCTGTTTGGTGACTGGCACCTGATCTTCGTCTTCATCGCCGTCGTCGCAATCATTGTCACGATCTGGGTTGCCCGCAAGCTGCCCGAAACGCTGGATCAGGCCGATGTCCGCCCGTTCACGGTAAAGTCCATCGTCGCCGGCTTCCTGATCGTTCTCACCAACCGCATGGCGCTCTGCTACACGCTTGCGAGCACGTTCATCTTCGGCGCCCTGTTCGGCTTCATCAACTCGGCCCAGCAGGTCTATGTCGGCATCTACCAGCTCGGCGTCTGGTTTCCGGTGGCGTTTGCTGCGGTCGCTCTGTTCATGTCGATCTCGGCCTTCCTCAACTCCCGCTGGGTCGGCCGGCTCGGCATGCGTAAGCTGTCGCACGCCGCCATCATCGGCTTCGTCGTGGTCACCTTCCTGTGGCTGAGCGTCCAGTTGCTGTCATCCGAACCGATGCCCTTCCTGCTGTTCCTGGCCTTCTTCGCCATGGCCATGTTCCTGTTCGGCCTGATCGCCTCGAATTTCAATTCGCTGGCAATGGAGCCCCTCGGCCACGTGGCGGGCACCGCGTCATCGGTCCTCGGCTTCATGGGCACGGTCGGCGGCGCAATCATCGGCGCATCGATCGGCCAAGCCTTCGACGGCACGGCAACGCCGATGGTGGCGGGCTTCTTTACCGTCTCGGTCATCGGCCTGATCTTCGTGCTGATCGGCGAAAAGGGAAAGCTCTTCCGGCCCCACAACCAGAAGGCCTGACGGTCCATCACGTCAGCGCGAAAAAAGGCCGGAGCGATCCGGCCTTTTCGTATCCGCTTTGTCTCGAAGGGGTCGGTTCCGGTAGAGAGCGAAATGACACTCTAACGGAGAGAGTCAGCTTTCGGCCCGAAGCGGACAGACGGTATGTGCGGAAGGGTAATACAACGGGATTATCGTCCTTCTATTTTTTGCTGCAGTATCATCCGTGTACCTTCTTTTCTTCGTCGTTCCGCCTTGCCAAGTAGCGGTGACGTAGCGTTTTGAAGGATTGAAATCGATGAACCAGACAGTTTCCAATGTGAAGTCACGAAACATTCTCGTGCTCGGGGCCGGGGAACTCGGCATGCCCGTCCTTCGCAATCTGGCCCGTCGCGCCAAGGGCATTGAAGACGCAAAGATAAGTGTTTTGCTTCGCGCCAGTGCCATCAAATCAGACTCGATAGCCAAACAGCGCGACGTCACCGAAATCCGCAACTTGGATATCGAGATCGTCACAGGTGATCTGGTCAATAGCTCGATCGATGAACTCGCATCTCTTTTTTCACAGTACGATACCGTGATTGGCTGCGCTGGCTACGCGGCTGGGATTAATACGCCGATGAAGCTGGCCAAGGCGGCGTTGCAGTCCGGTATTCCGCGCTATTTCCCTTGGCAGTTCGGTGTCGATTTCGAGGCAATTGGTCGAGGCGGTCCGCAGGACATCTTCGACGCTCAACTCGATGTGCGTGAACTCCTTCGCTCCCAGAGCAAGACGGACTGGGTCATCATCTCCACCGGCATGTTCATGAGTTATCTTTTCGAACCGGAATTCGGCGTCGTTGATCTGGAAAAGAACGCAGTCAACGCTCTTGGCAGCTCCGATACCGCTGTCACGCTGACGACGCCCGACGACATCGGCGTGCTCACCGCTGAAATCGTCTTCTACGAGCCGACCATCAGCAACGAGATCGTCTTTCTGGCGGGCGATACCGTCACCTATGGCGAGCTTGCCGACAAGCTGGAGGCTGGTTTGAACCGGCCCTTCAGCCGGTCCGTATGGACTGTGCCCGTCCTTATGGAAGAACTGGCAAATGACCCCGAAAACATGATGCGCAAGTACCGCGCAGCCTTTGGTATCGGGCGAGGAATGGCATGGGACAAGGCCGGCACATTCAACGCGCGCGAAGGCATCAAGGTGACGGATGTGTCCGATTGGATCAACGCGAACCTGAGCGGCAAGTGACATAGCCTCTGAGACGCAGATCGACGGACGATAACAAACGGGAAGCGCGGTATAGCCGCGCTCACAATGAGAAATGATCCGCAGCAATCATTACGCGGTCGAACACCGTGCCGCCGGCATCAGCGGAGCGGGGGCATGTCTCGATTGTTAAAACGTCTGCCAGGAGGGCTTTTCTGGCGGACGGGCATCAAAATCCTCGCGTGACGTTCGAAACTGCTTGGAATTCTCCACGACCCACGTCCACAACGGGATCATGCGAATGAGAAGACCCATTCCCAGTTCTGTCAGTTCGTATTCCACCCGAGGCGGCACCTCAACGAGATCGTGACGCGTAACGAGACCATCTCTTTCGAGTTGGCGTAGCGTGCGCGTGAGCATCCGCTGCGTTACACCGTGCATTCGTTTTCCGATGTCTGCGTGGCGAAGCCTGCCATAGACGCCGAGCGTGTGTATGACGCCGAGCGACCACCGGCTCCCCGCATGGGTGAGAACCTCGCGTCTCACCCCATCGTCGTCCTCACGAAGACCATCGCAAACCGCTTGGGAATAGCTAAGAATTTCTTCTCTGGTCATTGCTCTTGCCTCCGGTATTGCTGCCTGTCGTATTACCAGCCTTCCAAGGGCATTTCACCTGTCTCCCCGACGTGTAGGAAAGTTCATAAAAGTCGGCAGGGAGATCCGCGTCGTTGGTGTCACCGATGGCCGAGGACATCAGCTGTTGGCGCAAAGCTGTCGAAGACGCCTTTCGGTCCGTTGCGGACATAGAACGGCGCCGCGGGAATGGTCTGCTTTGCCTTCACCACCCGCGAAAAGCTCGGTGGGGTAGCGCGCCTAAGGCATACGGTGCCCCGATGCGTTTCCGCAACAGCTCTACTCAGCTTTGCTGGTCAGCAATTCGTCGAGCTGGTCCAACTGCTCGGGCAGTGCGACCGCCGAACCCTGCAGGGCCTCCTCAAGCGCCTCCTTGGACGGATAGACCTCGTGGAAACGCAACAGCGTCATGGCGCCCTGGTCCTCGAGGCTCACGGTCGTGACCGCGCCCTCTTCGCCCTCGTCGTTGGTCCAGACAATGCGCTCGTTCGGTA
>Ga0308159_1003431_pt1 | contig 16015 bp, 13 predicted proteins | sample PhyCR1_FD_201040 | JGI IMG/M metagenome (GOLD analysis project Ga0308159, IMG submission 201040) | Phyllosphere microbial communities from UC Gill Tract Community Farm, Albany, California, United States - DLSLC.R1 | ecosystem: Host-associated > Plants > Phyllosphere > Unclassified | place: USA... | reverse complement strand
GGTCGCCCTGCACCACTTCCACCAGTTTGATCGCTTCCTGCTCCATGCCAACCACCAGTTCATCGATGCGGCGCTGCAGGAAACGGTGGAAGAATACCGCCGGGATACCGACCATCAGGCCCGCTGCCGTGGTGATCAGCGCTTTGGAAATACCGCCGGCGAGGACCGAGGCGTTGGTGGTCATGCCAGTCCCGGTGAAGGCGCTGAAAATGTCGATCATGCCCAGCACGGTGCCCAGCAGACCGAGCAGCGGCGCCATCGCAGCGATGGTCCCGAGCGCATTGATGTAGCGCTCCAGCTCATGAATGACACGGGCGGCAGCCTCTTCGATGCACTCTTTCATGATCTCGCGACCATGCTTGGAATTGGCCAGGCCAGCAGCAAGGATTTCACCCAGTGGCGAGTTGGCGCGCAACTCCTTGAGTTTTTCCTTGTTGAGCTGTTTGTCCTTGATCCAGACCCACACCTGGCCCAGCAGGTGCTCGGGGGTGACGCGGCTGGCGCGCAGTGTCCACAGGCGCTCGGCGACAATCGCCATGGCCGCGATGGAACTCAGAATGATCGGCAACATCATCCAGCCGCCGGATTTGACCAATTCCCACACAGTGACAGTCCCCTCGAAAAAGTGCGCCACTTTACCATACCGATTGCCGATTAAGACCCGCCGCCCCGACGACCGTAATGCCACAGTCGCCCACGCGCCGATCAGCGGGCCAGTGCCGGCGGATCACGCCAGAACCGCCGTTGGTGACGCATGGTTTGCGCGGGCTGCAAGGTGCCCAATTGCAAATGGATGGCGCCGTGTTCGGCGCTGTCGTAGATGCGCAGGCGCTGTTTGCGGTAGCGCGCCATTACGGTCGGATGCGGATGACCGAAGGAATTGCCGTGACCGCGAGAAATCAGTACCGAGTGCGGCTGCAGTGCCTTGAGCAACGCCATCGACGATGAGCTGCGGCTGCCATGATGCGGAGCTTGCAGCCATTGCGTCGGCACCGCCAGCGGCCCTTCGAGCAGGACCCGTTCGGCGTGGCTGTCGATATCACCGGTCAATAACAGACGCTCACCGTTGGCCTCGATCTGCAACACGCAAGAGCGTTGATTGCTGTCGTGGGCGTCTGCCCATTGCCAGAGCTGAAAACTGACCCCGTCCCACTGCCATTGCTGTCCGGATTCACAGGCAGCGGCGCTCAACTGTTGAGGTAGCCCCTCCGGGTCACCACTGATCACGCGATCGATCGGCAGACCACGGGAGACGGCCAGCGCTCCACCGGCATGATCGGCGTCGGCGTGGCTAAGCAGCATCAGGTCGAGTTTTTCCACGCCTGATTTGCGCAACGCGGGCAAGACCACGCGTTCGCCAATATCGAACTCACCAAAGCGCGGCCCGGCGTCGTACAGCAACGCGTGGTTCCGGGTGCGGATCAGGATCGCCAGACCTTGCCCGACGTCCAGTTGCCAGACGTCAGCAAGGCCTTCTGCCAGTCGCTCGCGCGGCGGCAGCGCCAGCAATAACAACAACGGCCAGCCCAGCGGACGCAGCGGGACACCGCGCGGCAACAACAGCAGCACCGCGCCGAGGCTGCCGAGCAGCCAGATCCCGCCGGGTAGCGAGCCGGGAATCCACGCGGGCCATTGCCCGGCGATCACCGCGAGCCCGCGAAACAGCCAATCGATCAAGCCACCCGCCAGCCACAGCAAGCCTTCGCCGACATACGGCACCGGCAACAGCAGCGTCCCCAGCAACGCTGGCGGCAACACCACCAGACTGACCCAAGGGACCGCGAGCAGATTGGCCAACGGCCCGCTCACGCTGATCGGCAGACTCAACGCCAGCAGCACCGGGCACAGGCCGATCGCGATCAGCCATTGCGCCCGCGTCCAGGTCTGCCACCAGCGCCAGGCGCCGAGACGACCGCCGAAGGTAAAGATCAACACCGCCACCGCCGCGAACGACAGCCAGAAACCCGGACGCAGACTGGCCAGCGGGTCGAGCAACAACACGCCATCGAACGCCAGCAACAGCGGCCACCACGCCCCGAGATGACGAAAACGCAAACGCCATAACAGCACCAGCCCGACCATCACGCAGGCCCGCTGCACCGGCACATCGAACCCGGCGAGCAAGCCATAACCCAGCGCCGCCGCAAAGGCCAGGCCACAGGCCCACGGCAACCACGGCCAGCGCAGCGGCCACAGTCCGTACCGCGCCAGCCCGGCGACCAAAAGGTACATGACCGCTGCCAGCAGGCCGATGTGCTGGCCGGAAATCACCAGCAAGTGCACGGTGCCGGTGTCCTGGAGGATCTGCCAGTCCTCACGACTTAGCCCGGAACCATCGCCCAGCACCAGCGCCGCCAACGCACCGCTACGGCCTTGCGCATCCGCCGCCAGTAAACGCTGTCGAATGCTGTCACGCCAGGCCCAGCGCGCCTCGCTCAGGCGCTGACCATCTTTGATCGTTCCAGTCGCGCCGATGCGTTGCGCCAACAACCAGGCTTCGAAATCGAAGGCATCAGGATTGCGCAAGCCACCCGGGCGTTTCAGTTTCACTGCCAGACGCCAACGCTCGCCACTATTAACTGCAGGCCCGGCGTACCAGGCCAGGCGCATTCGCGCCGGCAGTTTTTCGTGCCGCGACCGCGCATCAGCCAACTCGAAGCGCACCACGCCCTCGCTGCGTTGCGGCAGACCCACCACGCGCCCCTCGAGCCAGCGGGTTTCGCCATCAAGCTTCAGCGCCAGACGATCATCCAGTGCCCACTGCGACGCGATGCTGCTCCAGGCGAACCCGAACAGCACGAACGCCAATGGATAAGTGCGAAACGGCAGCAGCATCAGCGCAACGATGGGCGCCAACAGCATCAACCAGACCGGCGGTAACGCCGGCATAAAAACCGGGGCCAGCAGACCGACTGCCAGCGCCATCATCCCTGTGCGCATAAGCCCGTCCTTGAGAGTCCCGCACTTAGGCATAGCGGGTGTCGGGCACCAGCGTCGTCAATAATTGTCACAAAGTCTGAATGGGCGGTTCGTAGAATCCAGACATACTTGCCGCCTTAACCGACCGAGAAGCCTTATGCCCCGGCGCTTATTCAAACGTTACATGCCCGACCCGACGAGCATCAGGGAACACAAATCCTTACGCTTTCTCGGCAAGTTGCTGCATGACCCGAACCTCTGGCACCTCAACCGCCACTCGGTGGCCCGAGCGATGGGAGTTGGCTTGTTCGCCGCGTTCCTGCCCATTCCGGCGCAGATGCTGGTCGCCGCCGCACTGGCAATCACCGTGCGCGGCAACATGCCGATCGCCGTCAGCCTGGTCTGGCTGACCAACCCGATCACCATGCCTGCGGTGTTCTTCTGCACCTATCAGGCCGGCGCATGGTTGATGGACGTGCCCGCGCGACACCTGCCGGACGAATTGTCCTGGGAATGGATCAGCGGCGAACTGTCGACGCTGTGGCAACCGTTTCTGCTCGGATCAGTGGTAGTCGGACTGGTGCTCGGCGCCCTCGCCTACTGTGTGGTGATGATGTACTGGCGCTGGTGGGTCGCTCGACAATGGGCACGGCGCAAGAAAAGCCGGCAGAAATGAATGCAAAACGGCCTCCGCAGTGGGAGGCCGTTTTTTATTGCAGTGTTTGGGGTGGTGCCATCGCTTGCGGGCAAACTCCCATATTTTGATCGCATTGTTTCAGTTGGGATGCGGTCAGCCTGTGGGAGCCAGGCTGCTGGTGATGGCAGTGGTACAGGCAAACGCATGACTCAGTCTGAAAATCAAAAGCCCCTCACCCTAACCCTCTCCCAGAGGGAGAGGGGACTGACCGAGGTGAATGCGAGAGCAACGCCGACCTGAAATACCGAGTCGAACACAAGCTTCGATACCAACCGAGTTCGGCTCCCTCTCCCTCGGGAGAGGGCTGGGGTGAGGGGCAAATCCACCACCAATCCCAAGCCAACCACCCGCTTCTAACCACTCATGACAATGAGCGCCAGCTCGAGTGCTCTTGATCTTGCGTCACCGGCGACGTCGGAAGGCTGAGCGCAGGGATTGATCCGGGCGTGGGAGCGCAGCGACCGTCTGGCGCAGCCAGACACAGCGGAAGTAGGTGCAGCGAAGCAAACCGTAGCCGCTGCGCCCGGATCGATCCCGCAGCGAAGGAACCCGAGCCTGCGAGGGCCGAACGTAGGAGCAAGCGTTTTGGGTTACCTTTTTGGCGTTTGAAAAAGGTGACCCGCCGTAAGGGCGGAACCCTAAGCGGCCGTTACCGCAGCAACGGATATGTACCCAAAACTCACCGCCTGAAAGACAGCCATCACCCGCCAGATCAGGTACGCATCCCCCGCCCACTCACCAGCAACCGCGCGCAACCGAGATACAACACCACCGTCGCCACCAGCATAAACGTGATAGCAATACCAATCCGGATATCCGAGACCCCCAGAATCCCGTAGCGGAAGGCGTTAACCATGTGCAGCACCGGATTAGCCAGCGACACCGTCTGCCAGAACGGTGGCAACAGCGTGATCGAATAAAACACCCCGCCCAGGTAAGTCAACGGCGTCAGCACGAACGTCGGAATAATCGAAATATCATCGAAATTGCGCGCAAACACCGCATTGATGAAGCCCAAAAGCGAGAAAATCGTCGCCGTCAGCACCACCACCAGAATGGTCACACCCAGGTGATGCACCTGCAGATCGGTGAAGAACAGCGAAAGAATCGTCACGATCAAACCCACCGCCAGACCACGCAATACACCGCCAATGGTGAAGCCGATCAGAATCGTGTGCGGTGATACCGGCGAGACCATCAGTTCTTCAATGGAGCGCTGGAACTTGCTGCCGAAAAAACTCGAAACCACGTTGCCGTAGGAGTTGGTGATCACCGACATCATGATCAGCCCCGGCACGATGTACTCCATGTACGTGAAGCCACCCATGTCACCGATCTGTCGGCCAATCAGGTTACCGAAGATCACAAAGTACAGAACCATGGTGATTGCCGGTGGCAGCAACGTCTGCGGCCAGATCCGCATAAAGCGTTTGACCTCGCGGTAAACGATGGTCTGCAGGGCGACGAGGTTGGGACCGAACTCAGAACTCATACCGCCACCTTCGACAGATTTTTCTCCACCAGGGACACGAACAACTCCTCAAGGCGATTGGTTTTGTTACGCAGGCTCAGCACTTCGATGTTCTGCAAGGCCAATTGGCCGAACAGCGCAGTAATGCCCATCGACTTGTCGACCTGCACTTCCAGCGTGTGCGCATCGATCAGTCGCGACGGGTAGCCGACCAGTTGCGGCGCGGCCACCAGATCACCCTTGAGATCGAGCAGGAAGGTTTCCACATGCAACTGACCGAGCAGCTGGCGCATGCTGGTGTTCTCGACAATCGTGCCGTGATCGATGATGCCGATGTTGCGGCACAACTGCTCAGCCTCCTCCAGATAATGCGTGGTGAGGATGATGGTGATGCCTTTCTGGTTCAGTTCAGTGAGGAAGGTCCACATCGACCGACGCAACTCGATGTCGACGCCCGCAGTCGGCTCGTCGAGGATCAGCAGGCGCGGTTCGTGCACCAATGCGCGAGCGATCATCAAGCGCCGCTTCATGCCGCCGGACAGCGAACGCGACGGCACATCGCGCTTGTCCCACAAGCCCAGTTGCGTCAGGTACTGCTCGGCGCGTTCCTTGGCGATCTTCGCCGGGATGCCGTAGTAACCGGCCTGGGTCACGACGATGTCGAAGGTCTTTTCGAACTGGTTGAAATTGAATTCCTGGGGCACCACGCCGATCGAGCGCTTGAGCGCGGCCGGGTTCTTGTCCAGGTCGTGGCCAAAGATATTCACTGTGCCGCTGGTCTTGTTGACCAGGGTCGAGAGAATGCCGATGGTGGTGGATTTGCCGGCGCCGTTGGGGCCGAGCAAGGCGAAGAAGTCCCCTTCGGCAACGTCCAGATCGATACCACTCAAGGCCTGGAACCCGTTGCCGTAGGTTTTGGTTAGCTGCCGGATGGACAGAGCGGAACTCATATCGGATTTACGCACCATGAAGGGAAGAAAGGAATAAATAAGGGCGAGCGGCGAGGGAAACAACCGCGGCGCAAGTTCGCAATGGTGCTTGCCGCCGCCGCACAAGTACAGTCAAGTGTGTCGATAGTAATTATCAAGTCAACGCGGTCATGACCGCTTTCTGATAGGCCGGGCGCTGTTTCAGGCGCTCGTACCAGGCTTGCAGATGAGGTTGTGGCGCGCGCTCGATGGGCATTTCAAACCAGGCATAAATGAAGCTGCCGAGCGGGATATCGCCCATGCCGATTTCATTGCCGGACAGGTAAGGCTGGCTGATCAGGGCATGGTCGGCCATGTTCAGCAACTCATCGCATTCCTTGATCGCGGCATTGATCGCCGTCCAGTCCTGCTTCTCGGCAGGCGTGCGCAACACGCCCCAGAACACCGTGCGAAACGGTCCAGCGAAACTCGAGCTGGTCCAGTCCATCCACTTGTCAGCCGTGGCGCGGGTGCGCGGATCGGCCGGATACCAGGCGCTGTCGGGCGCATGTCTGGCCAGCAGATAACGGACGATGGCATTGGACTCCCACAGCACCAGACCTTCGTCTTCGATCACCGGAACCCGGCCATTCGGATTCATCGCACGGTACTCAGGCGTGTCGACCACCCCGAACGCGCCACCGGCATCGATCGCCTCGTAAGCCAGGCCCAACTCCTCGGCCGCCCACAACGCCTTCCTGACATTCGATGAATTTTTCCGTCCCCAGATCTTCAGCATGACCGCCTCTTTGCAAATGAGTGGACGGCCAGCATACGCCGGATCAGCGGCTGCTCACATCACTGAGCATGTCGCCCAGCAACGCGGGTTGCTGATCGGTGAACAGGTGCGGATAGCACTTTTGCAAATGCTCGAAGAAGAACGCTTCCGGCACATCGCTGAACTGGCCGTGATCGACCAGGTACTCCATCAGCAGCGCGCCGTCACGATTGTACGGGTGAAAAACGCTGTCATTGACGCCATCGAATTCCAACGGTGCGACGTTGAACAGCTCACACAGTTGCTGATTGAACGCCGGCGTGGCCTTGACCCAACGGCCATCAAGAAAGAACTCGGTGTAGCCGTGCATGGCGAACCGGTCGCTTCGCAGCAGCTCGAGCAGACGCGGCGTCGACAGGTGATTGCGCACATCGGCCAGGCCAATGCGTGCGGGAATGCCGCAGTGTCTCGCACAGCCGGCGAGCAACGTGGCTTTGGGCACGCAATAACTTTCGCCGGTTGCCAATGCATGGCTGCCGCGCAAGGTCTGCGGATCGCGGCTGAACGTGTACGGGTTGTAGCGCACCGCTTCGCGCACGGCGTAATAGAGACTGATTGCCTGCTCACGCTGATCATGGCTGGCGCCGCGATGCTGCTCGGCGAACTCCACCACTGCCGGGTGGTCACTATCGATGAAGCGGCCGGGGCTCAGAAACTCGTGCATGGCGGCAATCTCCTGGATGAATCACGAGTCTAGCGACAGCCTGAGCAGAGAGATAACGACGTTTCGGCCAAACCTGGAAGCAAAGCCGCGGGATCGGCGAACGATTTCCCACACGTGTTGCCCACCGAACTTACGAAAACCATCCGGGGTTTCCCACGATTTCAATCACCTTGGTCTGACCACCCGCTTTTACAGATGCCGTCTAAGCTCTGGAGGGTCGATTTGCCTTGGTTCACGGAGGACTGAATATGCTGTTGTTGTGGATACTGGTTTTGATCGTCGGCGTGGCGTATCTCGCTCACCGGCGCATCGCCCCTCTGCCTGCTTTGGGCATCGTCGCCGTCTACCTGGTGGCGATGGGCATTTTCAGTCACGCGCCGGGCTGGTTGCTGGCCTTGTTGTGGGTAGTGCTGGCGCTGATCGCCGCACCTTTGCTGCTGCCTGACCTGCGCCGCCAGCATTTCACCGCACCGCTGTTCAACTGGTTTCAGAAAACCCTGCCGCCGATGTCGCAGACCGAACGCGATGCCATCGACGCCGGCACCGTGTGGTGGGATGGTGAACTGTTCAGCGGGCGTCCGGACTGGGAAAAACTGCTGGCCTACCCCAAGGCGCAATTGAGCGAAGAAGAGCAGGCTTTCATCGATGGCCCGACCGAAGAACTCTGTGCAATGGTCACTGACTGGCAGATCGGCCAGTCGATGGATCTGCCGCCTGAAGCCTGGGCACATATCAAGGAACATGGCTTTTTTGCCTTGATCATTCCCAAGGAATTCGGCGGCAAAGGCTTCTCCGCTTATGCACACTCACAAGTGGCGATGAAACTGGCCACCCGCAGCGGCGACCTCGCCTCCACGGTAATGGTGCCCAACTCCCTCGGCCCGGCCGAACTGTTGTTGCATTACGGCACCGACGAACAACGTAATCACTACCTGCCACGACTGGCCCGCGGCGATGACATTCCGTGCTTCGCCCTCACCGGCCCGCTCGCCGGCTCCGACGCCGGGGCCATGCCCGACACCGGCATCATCTGCAAAGGCCAGTGGCAAGGTGAGGAAGTCATCGGTTTGCGCCTGAACTGGGAAAAACGCTACATCACCTTGGGCCCGGTCGCGACACTTCTCGGCCTGGCCTTCAAGGCTTATGACCCTGAGCATCTGCTCGGCGAAAAGGAAGACCTGGGCATCAGCCTGGCGCTGATCCCGACCGACACCCCCGGTGTGGAAATCGGTCGCCGTCACCTGCCGCTGGGCGCGGCATTCATGAACGGGCCGAACTCCGGCAAAGACGTATTCATCCCGCTGGACTACCTGATTGGCGGTCAGGAAATGCTTGGCAAAGGCTGGATGATGCTGATGAACTGCCTGTCGGTCGGACGTTCGATCTCGTTACCCGCAGTCGGCACCGGTGCGGCCAAATTCACTAGTCTGGTCACCGGGCAATACGCGCAGATTCGTGAGCAGTTCAACGTACCGCTGTCGGCCTTCGAAGGTATTCAAGAGGCCATGGCGCGCATCGGCGGCAACGCCTGGATGATGGACGCCGCGCGTATGCTCACCGCCAACGCGGTGGATCTGGGCGAAAAACCCTCGGTGCTGTCGGCGATCCTCAAGTATCACCTCACCGAACGCGGACGCGAGTGCATCAGTCACGCCATGGATGTGCATGGCGGCAAAGCCATCATCATGGGCCCGAACAACTACCTGGGGCGCAGCTGGAACGGCGCGCCGATTTTTATCACCGTCGAAGGCGCGAATATTCTCTCGCGTAATCTGATGATCTTCGGTCAGGGTGCCATCCGCTGCCATCCGTTCGTGCTCAAGGAAATGGCCCTGGCCGGCCGCGAAGACAAGGACCAGGCGCTGAAAGAATTCGACCGCCTGCTGCTCAAACACATCGGTTTCGCCGTCAGCAATGCTGCCAGTACCCTGGTGCTCAACCTCGGCTTCGGTCACTTCGAACACGCGCCGGGCGACAAGATCAGTCAGGGCTACTTCCGCGCGCTCAACCGACAGGCCGCGGCGTTCGCCATGCTCGCGGACTTCAGCATGATGCTGCTGGGCGGTGAACTGAAACGCCGCGAACGCCTGTCGGCACGCCTTGGCGATGTGCTGAGCAACCTGTATCTGGCCTCCGCCGCGCTCAAGCGTTACCACGATCTCGACTCGCCGGCGTACATGGAACCGCTGCTGCGCTGGGCTATGGAAGAAAGTCTCGGCCAGTCGGAGCGAGCACTGGATGAACTGCTGCGCAACTTCCCCAACAAGGTGTTCGGCTGTCTGTTGCGGGGTATCGTCTTCCCGTTCGGTCGTCGCCACAAAGGCCCGTCGGACAAGCTCGGCGCCGAAGTGGCGGGCGTCATCGGTCGCGCCAAGGGCGATCCAGCGCTGGAACAACTGCTCGCTGGCTGCTACCGCCCGCAATCGCCAGACGACGCAGTCGGCGCACTACAACACGCCAGCGACCTGCTGCATGCCGCGCAGCCACTGCACAAAAAACTGCACACTTCGCTGAAAAGCGGTCAGGTCAAACCGGTGGCCGGCGAACACGCCATCGACGCGGCACTGGAGGCCGGCGTCCTGCAACCAGTAGAAGCGCAAAATCTGCGCGACGCCGAAGCCGCACGACGCAAAGTGATCGATGTCGATGATTTCGACAAAGAAGAACTGGCACTGGCCGAGGGCAAAGTCCGCTGATCTCTGCTGCCGTACAGCGTTTAACCTGTGAAAAACGGGCGCGGGGGCTTTATACTCCCGCGCCCGTTTTGCTCTTGAGGACTTATCTCGTGTCCAACGTCGTTGCCGATCATCTTGTATTGCTCGACCACCTTCGCAGCATCCTGGTCGCCGTAGGTGAGGCCGAACAGGTGCCCGAAGAAAGCCATGCCCTGTTCCTCGAGCGCTTCGACGAACTGCTGGCGTCCTTGCCGATCGACCCTATCGAAAGCCAATACCTTGGCCAGGACATCCTGACCCAGGTCATCACCCGCTACCCACAAATCGCCCATCTCATCCCGCGCGACCTGCTGTGGTACTTCGCTGGCGACTGCCTGCACTATCTGTCCGACGAAGAAATCGACTTGTATCAGGCACTGGAAGAACGTCGCTACGAAGCCGAACAGAACGACGAACCGTTCGACTGGAACCAGGAAAAGCAACTGATGGCGATGTCCGCGCAGGACAGCAAGCACTGAGATTGCACTGGTCATGAAAATGCCCGCAATGGTGATGCCATGCGGGCATTTTTTTTGGTGGTTTAACAGGTGAACATAACGCTGGCTTTCGGCAAATGCGGATTCATCGATAAAAATCAAAAGCCCCTCACCCTAACCCTCTCCCGGAGGGAGAGGGGACTGACCGTGGGGGATGCGAGAGCAACGCCGACATGACATACCGAGTCGAACTCATGTTTTGAACGGCTCACAAATCGGCTCCCTCTCCAGGGGGAGAGGGCTGGGGTGAGGGGCGAATCCACCAAAAATCCAAAGCCACCCCCCGCTTCTAACCAGTCAACAATGAGCGTTAGCTCGAGTGCCCTTGATCTTGATCTTGCCTGACCAGCGACATCGGAAGGCTGAGCGGAGGGATCGATCGGGGCGTGGGAGCGTAGCGACCGTCTGGCGCAGCCAGACACAGCGGAAGGAGGTGCAGCGAAGCAAACCGTAGCCGCTGCGCCCGGATCGGTCCCGCAGCGAAGGGACCCGAGCCTGCGAGGGCCGAACGCAGGAGCAAAGCCTTTTGGTTCCTTTTTGGCGCCTGAAAAAGGGACTCGCCGTAAGGGCGAAACCGCCAGCCGCACCCCCCAAAACAACGGATATGCCCCCAAACCAACCAAAGCCTGGTCGGCCCTAAGGCCGCCAAGACCAAACAAAACCAGACAGAATAATCAGAGCAACCCCTCCCCCTCCGGCAACTCATAAGCCATCGCCACATTCCCCCCAGCCCCCGACCGGCCCGGCCGCCCCAAGGTCGGCTCCTTCTGCAGACACTCCACCAGATAATCGATAAACACCCGCAGCTTGGGCGGCAAATACCGCGTCGGCGAATGCAACAACCACAACCCACCGTGATACGACGCCAGAAACGTCCACTGCGGCAACACCTGCACCACCAGCCCCTGCTCCAACGCATAACGCGCCGTGAAGTACGGCAGACTGCCAATGCCAATATGCTGCAACACCGCCCCCAACCGCACACCCGTATGGTTGGCGGCATAGCGCCCACGCACCCCGACCGTCACCGCTTTGCTGCCTTTCTTGAATTTCCACCGTGCATCACTCGGGGTTTCGCCCAGATAAATACAACTGTGATTGAGCAAATCATGCGGATGCGCCGGCGTGCCGTGTTCGGCCAGATACTGCGGTGTGGCGCAGAGCATATGATCGATGGTCAGCAACTGACGCCCGACCAGCCCCGTCGGCGGCCGATCGGTGATGCGAATCGCCAGATCGACGTGATCATCGATCAGATCCACCTGGCGATCCTCCAGCAGTAACTCGACATCAACCTTGGGATAACGCCGCAAAAACTCCGGCATGTGCGGATGAATCACGAAGCGCCCCACCGCCTTCGGCACACTCACGCGCACCAGCCCTTCGGCCTCATGGGTGAACTGGCCGCTGATTTCCATCACCGAGCGGGCGGCACTGACCATCTCCTGGCAGCGCTTGAAAACTTCTTCGCCACCGTCACTCAAGCGCAGCTTGCGCGTGGTGCGCTGCAACAAGCGTGTCGCCAGCGCCTTCTCCAGGCGGGAAATGCTGCGGCTCACCGCTGAGGGTGAGGTACCGAGTTGTCGAGCGGCTTCAGAGAAGCTGCCCGTCTCCACGACCCTGACGAAAATCGCCATTTCTCCGAGTAAAGGTAGCGGCAAATTTATGCTCACAGCGCACAAGTCCTTTGATGTTTGAACGGATTATCACGCTATTGCCCGATTCATATAATAAAAAAGAAACTTTAATAAGGGCATGGAATATGACGCTTCGCCTCTTTTTCCATAGTGATGACCTCAAGGCCAATGTGGAAGTCCTCGAATGCACGCCCCAGGAAAACGAATTTGCTGTCGTGCTGCGCGCGACCCTGTTTCATCCGCAGGGCGGCGGCCAGCCCAGCGATACCGGCTGGATTGGCGAAAGCCAGGTATCGCGCGTGGTGCAGGAGCCGGAGCGGATCATCCATTTTGTCGTCCGCCCGGTACCCCAGGGCATGACAGTGATCCGCATCAACGAACAGCGGCGACGTTTCAACACGCGCATGCATTCGGCCGGCCACCTGATTGGACATTTCATTCAGGCGCAGGGCTGGACGCCGATCAAGGCTCATCACTGGCCGGAGGAAGGTCGTGTTCAATTCAAACCCGGCGACGCCGCGCAGGAACTTGACGTAGCGGCCGTACAACAAGCGCTTGATCAATGGATCGCCGACGATCTGCCACGCCTGACCTCACTGCGCGAAGGTGCGCGGGAAATCAGTTTCGGTGACCTGCCCGCTTATGGCTGCGGCGGCACCCATGTACGCAGCCTGAAGGAACTGGGCACAGTCACGATCACGTCCCTTTCGCAGAAGAAAGGCACGTTGTCCGTCCACTACAGCGTGGATTAAGGATTTCGAACGCTGCCCCACGCAGCGTTCGACGCGGGGGGACCGCATTCGCCGGTTCCGTTGACTATCGATAGATGGACCTAAGACATGATGCTAGACGTCGAGCGTCTCGATGAGACGTGCATAAAAAAACTGGCCAACGAAGAAGTCCTCGCCATCCGCGTCAAAAGCTTTCTGGCCGAGCCGCTGGCGATCGAGATTGGCAACAAGATCCTCGCACCCGGGTTCGAGGGTTACATCAACGCGCCGAGCATTGGCCGCATCGGCATGGCGTTTTACGAGGCGGAAAATCAACCGCTGCTGATCGAGGATTACTTCGAGCGGGCGGCCAGCAACATGGCTGAATTGCGCAATCGCTGTGCGCCCTACTCATCACCGATCGACACCTTGCGTTGCATGCTCGACGAATCCTGGCCGGCTGGTGCGCACCTGGAAAACCTCTACGGGCGCAAAATGTATGTCGGCTTGTCGCGGGTGGTGAAGCCGGACGTGTGCTTTCTTGCCCATCACGACATCTTCGCCAAGGACGCCCCGGACAGTTTTCAGGCGCGCAGTCTGGAGGCGCAGTTCGCCTGCAACGTCTACCTGAACATGCCGACCGAAGGCGGCGCGTTGCAGATGTGGGACGACCGCATCACCCCTGACCAATTCGATGAGATGCGTGGTGACAGTTACGGCATCGACCCCGCCCTGCTCGGCCCTCCTGCTCTGGAGGTCCGGCCGCAACCGGGCGATTTCATCATGTTCAATTCGCGGCGCATGCACTCGGTGACCCCGGGCGTGGCTGATCCGCGCTTGAGCCTGTCGTTCTTTGTCGGCTATCGCGGCAATGCATCACCCCTGACGTACTGGAGCTGAAATGTATTCGAATTATCTGGGCGAATTTCTCGCGCTGGCGACCATCCACTTCCTGGCGGTTGTAGCGCCCGGACCGGACTTTGCCGTGACCATCCGCCAAAGTGTGCGCTTCGGCCGGTTGGTCGGTATTTGCACGGCGCTGGGCATCGGTGCAGGAATTTCCGTGCATGTGCTTTATACCCTGCTCGGAGTCGGCGCCCTGATGCACACCACGCCGTGGTTGCTCACCGTGGCCAAAGTGATCGGCGGCGCTTACATCCTGTACCTCGGTGTCAGCCTGCTGCGCAGCAAACCGAAATCGAGCGTTGAAGGTGAAAAATCCACCGACGAGCCGCTGGTCGAACAAACGTTGTTCAAGGCCTTCAGCACCGGTTTTCTGACCAATGCCACCAACCCCAAAGCCACGCTGTTTTTCCTGGCGATCTTCACCACGATCATCAGTGCCAGCACGCCGCTGCAAATTCAGGCGCTCTATGGATTGTGGATGTGCTTCGTCAACGCACTGTGGTTCGTGCTGGTTGCGCTGTTTTTCTCGAGCAACCGGGTCAGATTGCTGTTCATGCGCATGGGGCACTGGTTCGAGCGCACCATGGGCGTGGTACTGATTCTGTTTGCCGGTCGATTGATGTTGTCGATGTGACGGTTATCAAAAAATTCCGAGTAACGATCGGGATTTTTCACAATCATCTCTGTTTTGAATTTTACCCGGACGAGCGGATTTGCAACCAGATGATAAAGGCGCGAACGCAGCCCCCCCATTGCATCGACTGCCTTAAGCAATGCTCTAATCCGGGTTTGCGGAATCGCGAACGGATGTCAGATTTCTCACGCTCGTAATGAATCTTACAGCTTCGGAAGCATTCAATTTAACGAAACGAGTGGCTTCTTTTTCTTCACAACGCGAGCCGTCTCCCCCACTGGTAATGCCGATCTGCAAGAACCGCTGGGTTGCTGGATCTTGCACGAACAAGGGCCCACCCGAATCATAATTACATGTTGAAATACCAACAGCTCCGGCGCACAAGTTACTTTCGCTACGCTGACCGGGATACAACTCGGAACATCTTTTATCCGTAATTACTGGCAACTCTACTTGCTGCAACAAATCTGGCTTCGTGGGAAATTGAGTATTCAAATAACCCCAGCCTATGGTTCGCACCCAATAGCCAGGCTTTTGATAGGTCTCGTCTTCCGATGAGACAAGGCTGATTGGCTGAACTTCTGCAACAGGCAAATCGAGTTCGACAACGGCAATATCAAAGCCACTCTGCCAATCGGGATAAATGTGTAAAGCACGTATACGCCTGGTCACACCTTGACTGGCATCAGCTTGCGAGACTCTGTTGATAAAGATCTGACTTCCTAGGACTATCGCTCCAGTGATGCAATGCGCAGCGGTCAACACCAGAACCGGCGATATCAAGGTGCCGCCGCAATGATGTTTATTGGGCACCGTGAATGAGGTCTGAAAGCTTGCCATGAAAGGATAACGACCAAGCGGGGCATCGGAGCCGCCGATGATTCTGGAGTTGATATTTGGAGTTGCATTTTGAGTTGCTGCGTATCCATGTGGCGTCACTGCGAAACTTATAAGCAGTGTGAGCAAGCACAACACCGGAAAGTTATCTTCGCCACTAAAACCAAATAACGACAAACAACAGCATGATGAGATTTTCATGAAAACTCCTTTAATCCGCGACGATTCCAGGATTGCATCAGCGCGACAAAGCGTCACACAAGCTAGACATATGCTGTACAACCAATGTCAATAAGTAGAGGTTGCTCTACACGACTTCATTATCAGGGAAAATAGTATATGTGCGGAAACATGCAAGTTTGCTGATTCGCTTTACTGACACAATCCACTTCCATTTGCGCGATTCCTCCCGCAAATAACAGGTTTGCGCCCATGCGCAGCGAACGGTAAAAAATGCGCACAAACAAAAACGCCGATCATTGCTGATCGGCGTTTTTGTGAATATGGAGCGGGAAACGAGACTCGAACTCGCGACCCCGACCTTGGCAAGGTCGTGCTCTACCAACTGAGCTATTCCCGCAAT
>Ga0308159_1003430_pt1 | contig 16024 bp, 14 predicted proteins | sample PhyCR1_FD_201040 | JGI IMG/M metagenome (GOLD analysis project Ga0308159, IMG submission 201040) | Phyllosphere microbial communities from UC Gill Tract Community Farm, Albany, California, United States - DLSLC.R1 | ecosystem: Host-associated > Plants > Phyllosphere > Unclassified | place: USA... | reverse complement strand
GCGTAACGCTCTTCCTTGACCTCTTCCGGCACGGCTCCGGGCAGGTCGTTGGCGGCGGCGCCTTCCACCTGCTCGAAACGGAACGCGCCGACACGGTCGAGCTGCGCTTCGTCGAGCCAGTCCAGCAGGTACTGGAAGTCAGCCTCGGTTTCCCCGGGGAAACCGACGACGAAGCTGGAGCGGATCGCGATGTCCGGGCAAATCTCGCGCCAGTTGCGCAGGCGGCCGAGCACCTTGGCCTCGTTGGCGGGGCGCTTCATCGCCTTGAGCACCGACGGCGCGGCATGCTGGAAGGGAATGTCGAGGTACGGCGTCAGCAAACCCTCGGCCATCAGCGGTATCACCGCGTCGACGTGGGGGTAAGGGTAGACGTAGTGCATGCGCACCCAGGGGCGGCGCCCTTGCGAATCGGTCAACTGCCCGAGTTCGCGCGCCAAGTCGGTCATGTGGGTGCGGACCGGGTGGTTCTTCCAGGTCCGCTCCTCGTGGCGCACGTCGACGCCGTAGGCCGAAGTGTCCTGGCTGATCACCAGCAGTTCGCGCGTGCCGGCCTGGACCAGCTTCTCCGCCTCGCGCAGCACCGCGTCGATGCGCCGGCTCGCCAGCTTGCCGCGCAGCGAGGGGATGATGCAGAAGGAGCAGGCGTGGTTGCAGCCTTCCGAGATCTTCAGGTAGCTGTAGTGACGCGGCGTCAGCTTCACGCCGGCCTCGTCATAGGCCTGCGGGATCAGGTCGACGTAAGGCGAAAGCTCGGGCGGGGCGGCCTCGTGGACAGCCTCGACGACCGCTTCGTACTGGTGCGCGCCGGTGACGGCGAGGACCTGCGGGAACTTCGCGCGGATGACATCGGCCTCGTTGCCCATGCAGCCCGTCACGATGACGCGCCCGTTCTCGGCGATCGCCTCGCCGATGGCGGCAAGGCTTTCCTCCTTGGCGGAGTCGAGGAAACCGCAGGTGTTGACGAGGACCACGTCGGCGCCGGAATAGTCCGGGCTCATGGTGTAGCCGTCGGCACGCAGGCGCGTGAGGATACGCTCGGAATCGACGAGCGCCTTGGGGCAGCCGAGGCTGACCATGCCGACCTTGGGCGGGTGGGGGATTTCAATTGCCATGGGATTGGCGCGGCCGATACTCTCATTGCACGCGCGAGTCACGAAAAAGCGAATCGTCCGGCCATCGGTCTCTCAGAAATCGTGTCCCCGTGGGTCCGGCCGCGCGGCGATGACAGGGCGTGGCGCTCGCGGGCTATGTCGAAGGCGCGGGGCCGAGCGTGCTTGCGCATCCGTCCGGGGCCTGCGAAACAGGTCATTACTGAACAAAAGGGAAAGTCGAGATGGGTCCTGTGAACTGGCTGGCGGTGGTGATCGCCGCCGCACTCGCGCTGGGAATCGGGGTCGTGTGGAGTGGTCCGGTGCTTCGCAGCGGGCGCCAGTTCGTTTCCGGCAATGCCGAGCGTGCGAGCGGGTTCGCGGTGGCCGGGGTGGTGTTCCTCATCAGCGCGGTGATGCTGGGCCACAACTTCGCACGCATCGGCGCCGAGACGCTGGCGTTGAAGCCATGGCTCTATTTCATGCAGACCGGCGGCGTCGCCATCGCCTTCGTCATCCCGTCCGTATGGCTGACGCACCTGCGCAACCGCACCGAACCGATGCGCCGGGTGATAGACTGCGCGTTCTGGCTGCTCGCCTACCTGGCCATGGGCCTGGTGTTCTGGGTCCTAGCCTGACACTTCGTTGATGCAGGTGGCGGCGATCTCGACGATGACGTCGCCGGCTTCCAGCGCATGGGCCTCAGGCTCCCAGAAGCCGATCGCCTTGTCGCCGCGGTAGATGCGCAGGCCCTTGCCGGTCGCGATCCGGTCGAGCGGCATGCCGATCTCTCCGGGCGCCACAGGCCGCTCCACCAGCTGCACCCGCCCGCCGACCGAGGCAAGATCGGACATGTATTCCGAGATATGCTGGCCTTCCGCGGACCCCGCCAGCAGCAGGCCGGTGAAGCGCACCGGGTTGATGACGTTGTCGGCGCCGGCCTGCCGCGCGAGCAGTTCGTTGTCGTCCGCCCTTACCACGGCGGTGATCGGCACGCCCGGCGCGACGTGGCGGGCGGTCAGCACGATCAGGATCGTGGTATCGTCGCGCCCGGCGGAAATGAGGATGGAGCGGGCGAGGTCGATACGCACCGCGGCCAGGGTCTCGTCCCGCGTGGCGTCGCCTTCGAGGACGTTGCAGCCGGTCTGCTCGGCCAGCTTGAGGCGCCCGGCGGAAGGGTCCACCACGACGATGCACGAGGCGTCGGTGCCGCGCGCGATCAGTTCCTGCACTGCCTCGGACCCGCTGACGCCGTAGCCCAGCACGACGATATGGTCGGACAGGCGTTCCTGGATGCGCTTCATGCGCCACGTCTCCCAGCTGCGCTTGATGATGAAATTGTAGGCGGTGCCCACGAAGATGAAAATCACCGCGAATCGGATCGGGGTGACGATCACCGCCTCGATCAGCCGCGACTTGTCGCTCACCGGGGCGATGTCGCCGAAGCCCGTGGTGGTGATCGAGATCATGGTGAAATAGAACACGTCGAGGAAGCTGACGACGCCGTCATGCGTATCGCGCAGGCCTTCGCGGTCGATCCAGTGGATGATCACCACGAAGAAGACGAGCGCGAAAGCGGCGCCCAGCCGTAGGCCCAGGTCGGCCCAGACGGGCAGGTCGATGGCGCGCCGGAGCGGCTTCTTCGGCGCGGGCGGCGTCAGCCTGACGGACTTGCGGGGCTTGCCCATGCCGCTCAGGGAGCCTTGGGAAGCTCGTCCAGCGGATCGACCGGCTTTCCGCCCCGCCGGACCTCGAAGTGGAGTTCGCTGCCCTTGGCGAGGCCGGTGTCCCCGACCAGGCCGACGCGTTCGCCGGCAGCCACTTTCGCACCTTCCTTGACGGTGACGCGGCTGAGGAAGCCGTAAGCGGTGAACCAGCCGTCGCCGTGATCGAGCACGACGAGGTTGCCGAACTGGTCCTTTTCCTTGCCCGCGAACGTGACCGTGCCGGCGGCGGCGGCGCGGACCATCGTGCCCTTGGGGGCGGTGATGTCGACGCCGTCGTGATAGTCGCTACCGACGGCGTAACCCCGGCGTAACGGCCCCGTAAGCGGCCATGCGAAGCGCGCCTGCTTCGGCGCGGCGGCAGGTTTCGGCGCGGCCTTGGCGGGCTCTGCAAGCGGCGTGGGGCCGCTGGGGGGCGGATTGATCAGCGTCGGGATCAGCAAGTCCTGGCCCGGCTTCACCGGCGCGGCGGGATCGAGGTTGTTGGCCAGCGCGATCTGTTCCCACGGCACCGCGTAGTCCATCGAGATCGAGAAGCCGGTATCGCCGTTCTTCACGTCATGGTGGCGGGTGCGCGGGATGCGCAGGGTCTGGCCGACGCGCACGCTGAACGGCGGCTGCAGCCCGTTGGCCTCGGCGATCAGGATGCGCGGCACCTTGGCACGTGCGGCGATGCCGCCCAGCGTCTCGCCTTCGGCGACCTTGTGCGAAGTTTCCGCTTCGGGCCCGGAAGAGGGCGTGCGCGCCTCGATCACGCGGGCGGCGGTCTTGGCGGCCTTGCGGGCGGACGTGTCAGCCGTGACGGCGGCGGGCGCCGGAGCGGCAGGGGCCTTGGCGGCGGCCTGCTTCTCGCGCGGGATGGCCAGCTTCTGGCCGAGGCGCACGACGTAGGGCTCCTTGAGCCCGTTGGCCTTGGCGATCGCGGCGGGTGAAACCCCGGCGCGGTTGGCGATGCCGCCCAGCGTCTCGCCCGCCGCGACGACGTGGACGCTTTCGTCCTGCGTCGGTGCGGCGTGGGCGGGAAGGCCGGCCAGCAGTGCGGCTGCGCAGGCGGAGAACAGTGCGCGCTTCACTGGGCGTAACGCTGCGCTATCGACGCCAGCGAGGCGTCGTGGGTGAGGTCGAGGTGCAGTGGGGTTACGGAAATATACCCTTCGGCGATGGCCTCGAGGTCGGTTTCGTGGCCGGGCGTGTGTTCGATGCCGTGCAGGCCGAACCAGAAGTACGGGAAACCGCGCGGGTCCATGCCTTCCACCACCGAGCCGCGCGCATAGTCGTGGAAGCCCTGGCGGACCACGCGAATGCCCTTGACCTCGTCGGCGGCGAGGGCGGGGAAGTTGACATTGATCAGCGTGCGCGGCGCGAACGGCTGGTCCAGCAGCGGGCGCAGCACTTTGGCGCCCCATGCCTCCGCCGCCGCGAAGCTGACGGCATCGCCCTGGCCTTCACGCGAATAGACCTGGCTCAGCGCGATCGAGCGAATGCCCGCCAGCGCGCCTTCGAGCGCGGCCGAGACGGTGCCCGAATACGTGACGTCATCACCCATGTTGGCGCCGCGGTTGACGCCCGAGAGGATCAGGTCGGGCGGGCCGGGCAGCGCCTTGCGCAGCGCCATCGTCACCGAATCGGTGGGCGTGCCCGTGACCGAGAACCGGCGCTCGGCGTGCTGGCGCATGCGCACCGGCCGCGTGAGGGTGAGCGAATGGCCGGCGCCGGACTGTTCCTCGCTCGGCGCGCAGATCCAGATGTCGTCGGAAAGCTGCGCGGCGATCTTCTCCAGCACGTAGAGGCCGGGAGCGTTGATGCCGTCGTCGTTGGTGAGGAGGATGCGCATGACGTGCCTTTAACCATAAGAGCGCGCAGCCGTCGCGCGGGAATTCCATACCTTCGACAAGCTCTTGCCGAGCCCGCCGAAGCCCCAGGCCCCTCAGCCCAGCGCTTCCAGCTTCTCGATCCCGCCCATCCACGGCTTCAGCGCCTCGGGGACGAGCACCGAGCCGTCCTCCTGCTGGTAGTTCTCCAGAACCGCGACGAGCGTGCGCCCGACGGCGAGGCCGGAACCGTTCAGCGTGTGCACGAACTCGGTCTTCTTCGCGCCTTCGGGCTTGTAGCGCGCGTTCATGCGGCGGGCCTGATAGTCGCCGCAGTTCGAGATCGAGCTGATCTCGCGGTAGGCCTGCTGCCCGGGCAGCCACACTTCGAGGTCGTAGGTCAGCCGCGCGGTGGCGCCCATGTCGCCGGCGCAGAGCAGCACCTTGCGGTAGGGCAGTTCCAGCGCCTGCAGGATCGATTCGGCGGCGGCGACCATCTTGTCATGCTCGGCCTCGCTGTCCTCGGCGCGGCAGACGGTGACGAGTTCGACTTTCTCGAACTGGTGCTGGCGGATGAACCCGCGCGTGTCGCGCCCGGCCGCGCCCGCTTCCGAGCGGAAGCAGGGGGTGAGCGCGGTCATGCGCAGCGGCAGCTGGGCCGGGTCGAGGATTTCGCCGGCCACGGCATTGGTCAGCGACACCTCGGCGGTGGGGATCAGCCAGCGGCCGTCGGTGGTGCGGAACAGCTCCTCGGAGAACTTGGGCAGTTGCCCGGTGCCGTAGACCGCATCGTCGCGCACCAGCAGCGGCACGTTGCATTCCAGGAAGCCGTTCGCGCCGGTCTGCGTATCGAGCATGAACTGCGCGAGCGCGCGGTGCAGGCGCGCCATCTGGCCCTTGAGGAAGGTGAAGCGCGCGCCCGACAGCTTGGCTCCGGTCTCGAAATCGAGGCCGAGCGCGGGGCCGATGTCGGCATGCTCGCGCGGCGTGAAGGCGAACGTGCCGGGGGTGCCCCACTTGAGGACCTCGACGTTCTGGGTCTCGTCCTCGCCCTCGGGCACCTGTGCGGCGGGGATGTTGGGCAGGCCGGCGAGCGCTTCGTGCAGCCTGGCGGCAACGTCCTTCTCCTCGGCTTCGAGCGCGGGGAGGGTGTCCTTCAGCTGCGCGACCTCGGCCTTGAGCGCCTCGGCAGTGGCGGTGTCGCCCTGGCCCATCGCCTTGCCGATCGCCTTGGACGCCTCGTTCCGGCGGTTCTGGCTTTCCTGCGCGCGAGTGGCGAGGGCACGGCGCTGTTCGTCGAGCGCGAGGATCGCGGCGGCGACGGGCGCAACGCCCCGGCGGGCGAGGCCGGCGTCGAAGGTTTCGGGATTTTCGCGGATCTGGCGGATGTCATGCATGGTCAGGTGCCTATGCCGAACAGCCGGGATGCTCGCAAGACGCTGCGAAGATAATGCCGCCGATGTCGAGGTATCCGCCGATGTGGTATGCCCATCCCTAAGCGGGATGGTGGGCGCGGCAGGGATTGAACCTGCGACCCCACCCGTGTGAAGGGTGTAGATAAGCACATTCGCATACACTCGCGGACTCGTAAACCCACGAAAAAGCTGCGTTCTTGTATTTCTTTGTCCGTGTGTGTATTTCACACCGAGTTCACACGGAGTCGGTGATGGCGATTGATCTTAGCAAGGTGAGTGCGCGGGAGAGGCTGAAGCCGAAGCCGGGAAATGCGCCTCATTTCCAGCGGTTAAGGCCGGGTTTGTTCCTGGGCTTTCGCCCTGCTGCAGGCACATGGATTGTCCGCGCTCGCCCTGAAGGTGGCGATTATCAAACGAAGTCGCTGGGCGACTACTCCACGCTGCCCGGAAACGAGCGTTTCGCCGCTGCAAAGAAAGACGCTGAAGCGTTCGGTGATCTTGTCGAAACTGGTAGCGTTCGCGCCGCCGATCTAGAAACCGTTGCCGACGCTTGCCGCGAGTACCTAAAGACCATTTCCGACGCGAACGGGATCGCTGCCGGTGTTTTTCGGCGGCATGTGTTCGACGACCCATTAGGGCGGGTGAAGCTGGACAAGCTGCGCCGCAACCATCTTCGCCAGTGGCGTGTTCGACTTGAGGAAGCGCCTGCTGCCGTTACTCGTGACAAGGCGGGCAGTGTCACAAAGGCGCGCGCTGCCTCCACGGTCAATCGCGACATGGTGCCGGTCCGTGCCGCGCTGCGCCGGGTTCTGGTGCCGGGAGCGCCGAACACTGAAGCGGCATGGCAAGAGGCACTGTTACCTGCAAAGAAGGTAGACGGTCGCCGGACGCTCTATCTGGACCTTGGCGAGCGGAAACGGCTGGTCGAGGCAGCATCGGATGGGGCTTCGCCGTTCCTGCGCGCGCTGTGCTTGTTACCGTTGCGTCCCGGTGCGCTCGCTGCGCTGACGGTGGGCCAGTTCGACAAGCGCACCCGGACGTTGACCGTGGGTAAGGACAAGGCCGGCCACGACCGCCGCGTGACGCTGCCAGCCGCCACCGCTGATTTCCTAGCGGGACAGGCAAAGGGGAAGCTACCCAACGCGCAACTGTTCTTGCAGGCTGGCGCAGCTTGGCAGCGCCACGAATGGGCCGCGGCGATCAAGGATGCGGCGAAGGCTGCAGACCTGCCCGACGCGACGTGCGCCTATACCTTGCGGCATTCGACAATCACGGACTTGGTGCTGGCAGGGCTGCCTCTGCTACAGGTCGCCCAGATCAGCGGGACCAGTGCGGCGATGATCGAAAAGCACTATGGGCACCTTGTCGGAGGCGCGGCAGAAGCGGCCCTTGCGGGACTCGCAATCTGATTCGGAATATGGTACTTATCTGTTTGTCAATGTGCAAGCGGCCCGCGCTCGCACACGAGGCAGGCTAATCAAGGACTAAGTAGGTTACCCCGCCGCCGGATTAGGCCCCGGCGGCGGGGCGAGTGGAAAGATTGAGACCCTTCCACTTATCGGAATACGGACGGCAGGCAGTTTTGTCAAGTTTGACCTGACTCTTCCGTTCGAAAGACCGTCAACTTGCTGAGTCCGTCATTCGACGGAGTCAAAGAACGTGGATACACAACTTCCGCCCCTGTTCGTCACGGTGAATGAGACCAAGCGCCTCCTCTGCGTGGGGCATTCACACATCTACAAAATGATGAACGCAGGCCAGATCAAGCGCGTCAAGAATGGCGGCAAGACGCTCGTTCCCTATCAATCGATCGTCGATTACGCGGCTTCGCTGCAGGAGGCTGCCCGATGAGCCTCGACTACGCGGAAATGCTAGGTGGCTGTGCGGTCCCTGATTACGAGGACATGCTAGGCGGGGCACCCCCCGGTCCTGAAAAGCGAAGCGCCGCCCCAGCGGGAACTGGGAACGGCGCAAATATCGCTCAAGTTGCATCAGCAAATTATCATGACATTAAGGCAAGTTCAACTGCCATTACACCAATCGCAATCGCTCGGAGCTATATTGGGAGGGGCTGGTCGCCAGTTCCGATTCCGCATCGTGCGAAAGCTCCCGTATTAGAGGCTTGGGGGCGACTACGCCTCAACGACGATACCGCATCGGGCCATTTCAACGGAGCACCGAAGAACATTGGCGTGATCCTCGGTAACGCCAGCAACGGGCTGGTCGACATCGATTTAGATTCACCTGAAGCGCTCTATTTGGCTTCGCAGTTTTTGCCCCATACCGATGCGGTGTTCGGCCGTCACGATACGCCGGAATCACATTGGCTTTATCGCGCGCCGGGGCTTGTGACCAAAGCGATTAAGTTTCCCGGCACGCGCGAAACGCTGCTGGAACTGCGGAGTAACTCGAATACCGATCAGCCGCACCAGACTGTTTTTCCCGGCTCGACGCACAAAGAAACCGGCCAACAGATCAAATGGGCGCGCGATGGCGAACCGGCGTCTGTTGACCCTGTCGAGTTGATGGGGGCATTCGACCGTTACGCGGCGGCTACTATCCTTGCTCGCGCGTTCCCGGCCAAGGGACGCCATGATGCTACGCTGTCGCTGATTGGCCTTTTGACTCGTGCGGGGTGGGCCACAGACGAAATTGTGCGTTTCGTGCGGGCTGTCCGCGATGCTGCAGGAGCCGACAGGAAAAAACCTTTGCAGGCTATGGCTCGAGACGCGGCAATGCGGCTCGCTGCTGACAAGACCTTATTCGGGTTGCCGGTTCTCATTGAAGCGTTCGGCGACAAGGTTGCGGACAAATTCCGGGAATTGATCGGTTACGATCCTTCCGGCGTGACCGATACGGATTGGTGTGAGGACCTGGACGACCGAGACGAAGTGCCATCTGTCTCGGCAACGTCCCGGCTCCGCTTCCTTTCGCCCGGCCAGTGTGCGGATGCCCCAACGCGCGGATACGTGGTTAAGGGGCTCCTCGCTCCCGGTGATGTAGCTTGCATCTACGGTGCGCCGGGCGCGGGAAAGTCGCTCATCTCGCCCCATCTCGGTTATGCGGTGGCGCAGGGGCGCAGCACGTTCGGGATGCGGACCAAACAAGGGCGCGTGTTCTACGTCGCTGCGGAAGACCCCCACGGGATGCGCGGGCGCGTTTCAGCCTTGAAACTGCGGCACGGCGAAGGGGACAACTTCACGCTGGTGGAAGGTGTCTCGGACCTGCTGACGAAAGGCAGCCCCGACCTTGCTGCGCTAATGGCTGCGGTCGAGGAGCACCAGCCCGCGCTGATATTCGTGGATACGCTGGCAATGGCGTTTCCCGGTCTTGAGGAGAACAGCGCAGAAGCCATGGGAACTGTCGTCGCCATCGCGCGGCGGCTGGCGTCGCACGGGTCTGCGGTTGTCCTAATCCATCACGACACGAAAGCCGGGACGCCTACGCCTCGCGGTCACTCGCTGCTGAATGGCGCGCTGGACGTTGCCTTGCAGCTTTTTGCCCGTGATGAACACGGCGTCGTGCGCGGTAAGCTGTCGAAGAATCGTAACGGAGCATGTGACCGAGACATTGCGTTTCGCATCGACACGGAAGCCATGGGCGAGGACGAAGACGGCGACCCGATCACCTTTGCACTGGTGGATGAACTGGACGCGGTTGCCGCGAAACCTAGCATCACGCTTAACAAGAGCGAACGGGCGGCAATCGAAGTCCTGCACCGCCTTCGCGCTGTGTCGTCAGAGGTTACCGAAACCGCTTGGCGAGACGAATGCATAAGCGGGCGCGCGGTATCCTCATCATCGGAGCGACCTAGCCGCAGAAAAGCATTCACCAGAGCGTTGGGCGAGTTGACCCGGAAGGGGGCTATCTACGTCATAGGTGAGACAATTCACCTCCCCAGTGATGATGACGGGCGCAATGCCTTTGACGACCTAGATGTGGAGGGCGTCACGTGACCGGGACAATTGCCGTTTGTCCCGGCAAGAAGGGTAAGATTGGCAGTTTTCTGCCGTCTATCGTCAACCGGGACGAAGCGGGACAAGACGGGACATTCTTGCATTTGTCCCAGCCGCAAAGCGTCGGGGTGTGTGGGACAGACGGGACACTCGCCTTTAGGCAGTGTCCCATGTCCCGCCCGCGATGCCGTCAGTCAAAGAACAGGGGTATAAGTATCATTCCCCAGATGATTGCACTGGGAATGTACAACCAAGCGTACTTCTTGTTCGCCCGCTTACGTGCCTCACGCCTCTGTTCTTTCGTCGTGGACATAAGCGCGACCAACGCAAAGCCACCAATCACCAATAATAGTTGCATCGCCCGAATCCCCCTGATGCTCACTCTATCGAACCCGCTGGGCCGCGCAACGCGGGTCCTCCCCCCGATGCCCCCGTTGCGGGGAGCGCAGAGCGCGGCTTGTCACCCTGCACAGGAAAAATTCTGATGGATTCCGCTGAAATGAACCTCGATTTCGAGGACCTGCTGGGCGGCACCGTCTCGCAACCCGTCGATATCTGGCCGGAAACGGCAGCCACGGCAGAGATTGCCGACCTTTTGGGCGTGTCCCTGCGCACCATTGGCGAACTCACGCAAAAGGGCATCCTCCCGAAAGCCGCTCGCGGTCGCTATCCCGTTCGCGACGCCGTCCGCGCTTATGCTGCCCATCTGCGCGAACAGGCTGCGGGCCGCACCGGCTCCACGACCCTGACAGCCGAGCGCATCCGCGTCGCCACTGCGCAGGCCGAAAAGCTGGAACTGGCAAACGCTGTAGCGCGCGGCGAAATGGTGCCGTCTCGTCAAATTCATACCGAATGGGCGGGCATCCTCCGAGACGTGCGCGCCTGTCTACTTGCCGTGTCGAGTCGCTGCGGTGCCTCGCTGCCGCATCTGACGACCCATGACGTTGCGACGATCGACACAGAAATCCGCGTAGCGTTGGAGGCTCTGGCCGATGAAGCATGAGTCTCTAGCCTCGCTGCGCCGCCGTTCCCTTGGTGTGCTTCGTCCGCCGCCGTCCATCGCAACTGCGGATTGGATTGAGCGGAACGTGTTTCTGCCTGCCGAGTCATCGGCAACGCCGGGACGAATGAAGTTATGGGCTTACCAGCGCGGAATATGTGACGCGCTGGACGACCCGGAAATTGAGCGAGTCACCGTCGCGAAGTCGGCGCGCATCGGATACACTGCGCTGCTTGGCGGATACATCGCCAGTTGTGTAGCGAACGCGCCCGCATCGATACTCGCAATCCAACCGACCGCCGACGACGCGCGCGACTGGTCGGTGGAACTCGAACAGGTGTTCGAGGCATCGCCTTCGCTGCGCGGGTTGCTGACAGACGAGAACGACGAGTCAGGCCGCTCCACGATGCTCGCTCGCCGCTTTCCGGGTGGGTCGCTCAAGTTCCTTGCTGCGCGCTCTCCGCGCACGCTGCGCCGTCACACGGCCAAGGTTTTGTGCCTGGACGAGATCGATGGGTACGAGGTGACTCAGGAGGGCGACCCGATAGCCCTTGCAGAAATGCGGACTCAGACGCACCGCGACCGGAAGATATTGGCCGGCTCCACCCCCATCTTCGACTATGGGGCGATCACTGCCGCCTATGCGAAGTCGGACAAGCGGATTTACGAAGTGTGCTGCGCGTCGTGCGGCGACTTTAGCGAAATCAAATGGGCTGACATTCGATGGAATGACGGCGACCCGGAATCAGCGCACTGGATTTGCCCTGCAAACGGCTGCGTTGTCGAGGAACGGCATAAGCCCGCCATGGTGGCGAAAGGACACTGGCGCGCTACCGCACCGCACGTTCGCGGCCATGCCGGTTTCAAGGTCAATGCGCTTATCAGCCCGCACCATAATGCGCGATGGGGCAAGCTGGCATCCGAATTTCTGGTCGCCAAGCAGAACCCACAGACGCTGCAGACGTTTACGAATCTCGTCCTAGGCGAGCCGTGGCGCACCGAAGGCGAAGACATTGATGAGCACGAACTGTTCGAGCGTCGCCAACCTTTCAGCCTTGCCGCCATCCCCGAGGACGTTTTGTTTCTGACGGTCGGTGTAGACTGCCAGGACGACCGGCTCGAGGTTGCTATCATCGGCCATGGTCGGAATGATATTTACGTGCTCGAGCACCGCGTCCTCTGGGGCGCTATCGACGGCGAAGCGGTGTGGTCGGAACTGGATTCGTTACTGCGCGAGCAATGGCAGCACCCGCACGGAGGCACGCTTCGAATTGACGCGGCGGTGATCGACTCCGGCGACGGCGGGCATTCCGACATCGTCCACGCCTTCACTCGCCCGCGCTTCGGTCGCCGCGTTGTCAGCGGCAAGGGCGTTGCTGGCTTCTCGCGCCCCTTCCTGCAGAAGTCCGGTACGAAGGGACAAAACCTTTGGCTTGTCGGTTCGGATGCGGTGAAAGCCCAACTGTTTGCCCGTGTGGCGCGCAACGCTGGAATCCACTTTTCGGCGGCGCTCGAAGCCGTGTTCTTCGAGCAATTCGCATCGGAACGGCGTGTCGTCCGCTATGTGCGGGGTAAACCGCAAGCGCGCTTTGAGCGGGTGCCCGGTCGCCGTGCTGAAACGTTGGACTGCTGCGTCTACGGCTGGGCGGCGCGGTCGCTGATCGGCATGAACCTTGATCGCCGCGCTGAAGAGTTGTCGAGCGCGGCAGCACTGCAACCGCGCCCAACTGTGATTAAGTCAGCTTGGCTCAATCGGTAGAAGGGGTGAAGTACCCGGCAATTAATGATGCTGAGTCGTTGATTTCTGTTCGCTTTTGCTCATCAATCTTTACCCCCTTTAAACGGGCCCTCGCTTCGTCCACTAAAATTCCGGCACAATCGTTGTACTTACGCTGGTTGTATTCATCCCAATTCAATTCAACAGTGAAAAGTAGTCTTTCCGCCGTTTCAATTTGACCTTCCGTCATTAGAGTCTTGGCAGCACCCGTCGCAGTATCGTTCAGATCGTAGATAGTTTCGAGATAACCATTATCTGCCATCTGCACATCCTTTTAGCCGGAGGCAGCGTTGTTGCTCCCTATTTTAAGGATATGAAAAAGGCTGCAGCAGGGGTCAACCATGAAACCCTGTTGCAGCCTTCTTTTCGCAATCGCCACGGTCACTAGCCGTCCGACTGCACCGGCGGGGAATCCAATCCCGCTTCCGTGACGGCACAGGAGATACACCGTCACAGCGTGCGCAACCCACCACGGTCTCGACTTCCGGTATCAGCGAGGACAACGCTTACCCGACAACCGCTGATGGATGGCAAAAAACGTCAGCGGCAGCACCCCTATAACGCCCTTGCACAGACCGTGCAAGAATTAAGTTGCACGGTCTGTGCAAGACGCGTATATGATCGGTCAACTCGTGGAGATTGGTCGATGGAACACACTTTTTCGCTTCGGCAGATGGCACACAAGATCGTCGGCACAACTGACGAAGCTGCTATTGAAAGCGCGTTTCAGGTGCTGCGCGGGTGGTCGAACCGCGACGTTATCCGAGGTGAGCGCCAAGGCACCGGCAGGACCTCCCCGATGGGGTACACGCTGGCGGAAGTTTGCCGTGCAGCCATCCTGTTCACACTTCGTCGATCACTCGGTATCGAAGGCGAAGCCCTGCTAATTATGGGCGAACGTATCACTAATTATCGCCGCGTGTCTGAAGGTCCTGGCCCAGTCGAAGCAAACTTCCGCGTCACCTTTCCTCGCTTGGTCAAAGCTGTCGCTGCCGGTGAAGAATGGTTCCTTCGGGTCGCAATCATCCGCGACCGCAAGACAGGTGAGATCAAGCATTATCTGCAGTATGGACCGCCCCGCGCACTGCGGGCTGCAGATTACTCGACGGACCCCCAATTCGCATTGATGGGCGTTCTCGACTTGCACATGTCTGAGGTGCTGCGCCCGGTCATGGGAACGGCCAATGCTTGAGGCATTTCGCTCCCGTGTGGCGCGTATGATTGCGCGCCCGCTTGCCGTGCGCCGCTTTGACGGGGCTGCAGGCGGTCGCCGCGCATCCGGTTTCGGCACATTCGGTCGCACAGCTTCGGAAGTGAGCGCTGCCGCCACGACCGTTCGCAGTCGGGCGCGCTACCTTGCTGGCAGCAATCCGCACGTCAGCAACGCTGTCGGCAACTGGGTAGCTTCGCTAGTCGGCACCGGCATCGTCCCTACGGGTGACGCAGAACAGGTGCGCCGTTTCACCGACTGGGCGGAATCGGCTGATGCGGATGGGCGAACCGACTTTTGGGGCTTGCAAGAGGCTATTGCCCGTCCGCTAATCGTGGACGGCGAAGTTTTCGTGCGTGTCCGTGTCACCGAAGCAGGAGTCAGGCTTCAGCTTATCCCGGCTGAAATGGTCGACGAAGCGCACACGGTGGATCTTCAGGACGGCGGCTACATCATCAACGGTATCGAGTTTTCTGCCGATGGCGAACGCCTAGCCTACTGGGTGTTGCCCGCGCTGCCGACCGACCAGTTTGCAAGTTACCGTGCCCCGGTGCGCGTTCCTGCCGCCGATATTTTGCACATCTTCAAGCCCATCGGCATCGGACAAGTGCGCGGTATCTCGTGGCTCGCACCTATCATCGTGCCCGCCAGCGAATTTGACGCCATCGTGGATGCTCTCGCCGTTGGCGTGAAGGTTGCCGCGCTGAATTGCGCGTTCCTGACCGATCAGAACGGCACTGCAGCCGGGGCTTCTCCCTATCATGGGGACCAGACCGGCAGCGTACTCGAAAGTGGCCTTGAACCGGGCACCCTGCGCATCCTGCCTTCCGGCTTCGACGTGAAATTCAACGCGCCGCAGCAGGCAAATGAAACGGCGTCGTTCCTGCGGTTCAATCTGCAGATGCTCGCGGCTGGGCTGGGCCTCCCGGAACACATGCTTTCGGGTGACTTGTCGAATGCGAACTATTCAAGCCTCCGGGCGGGATTGCTGCCTTTCCGCGCTCGCGTCGAACAGGTGCAGTACGGCACGCTGGTCCCCCAGCTTCTCAATCCGGTTTGGCGTCGCGTGATGTTCGTGGACTCGCTGTCGGGTGCGACCGGCGAACCGTCGCGCGTCGAATGGCTGCCGCCCCGCTGGGCGCAGGTTGACCCGCTGAAGGATACCGAGGCCACGGTTGCGGAGATCGATGCCGGTCTAACGAGCCGGAAGAAGGCAGTTGCCGAACGCGGCTGGAACATCGACGAACTAGATCAGGAAATTGCATCCGACCGCGTGAGGGAGTCGCGCCTCGGTCTGCATCTCGGTGCCACCACAAAGGACTCCCAAAGTGCTGATGACGTCAAAGTGTGAAATTGCCGAAACGGCTATTCGCGGGCATTTGATTGCTCGCCTTGAGGGTGAGGGCCTTATCTCTCCCCGCCGCGCACGACAGCTTGCCAAAGCAGACTTGGACGCGGTGCTCGACATCGTTTTCCTGCATTGCAAGCGGGTGCTTGTCCCCTTTGCGGACACGACTCTGGTTATCACGCCGAAGGGCACCGTGCAGTGACGGGCCTCGAAATCCGCAGCTTTGCGATTGAGCCGCGCTCCTTCGATGCTGATGCTCGCACGTTCGAGTGCATCATCTCGACCGGGGCCGATGTTCGACGCCGTGACGCGCGTGGCGTGTTCATCGAACGCCTTGACCTGTCGGGTGTTAACGTCGCCGCGCTGGTCGGCCTCCCTGTCCTCGACGGGCATCGGCAGGACGGCAGCGAGCACGCCGTGGGCACCATCATTAAAGCCCGCCGCGAAGCTGACGGCATCGTGGCAACCGTTCGCCTCTCCGCTGCCGAGGACGTGCGCAGCATTGCAACCAAGGTGGCCGAAGGCGTCCTGCGCGGCGTCAGCATCGGTTATTCTGCCCAAGAACGCTCGGAAGGTTCGGCCCGTGAGGGACGTGTCGTGACCATCCGGCCTCGCATCCACGAACTATCAATCGTGGCGATCCCGGCCGATCCCCTGGCCCTTATCCGCAAGGAGTCCCTCAACGTGACCACTAC
>Ga0308159_1003428_pt1 | contig 16030 bp, 14 predicted proteins | sample PhyCR1_FD_201040 | JGI IMG/M metagenome (GOLD analysis project Ga0308159, IMG submission 201040) | Phyllosphere microbial communities from UC Gill Tract Community Farm, Albany, California, United States - DLSLC.R1 | ecosystem: Host-associated > Plants > Phyllosphere > Unclassified | place: USA... | reverse complement strand
GCCGTAGAGGTCGGAGTCGTGCTCGGCGCCGCCACCGCCGCCGATCAGGTGGACGCTCACTCGTCGTCCTCGCCGAGCGCTCCGTCCACCGGGGGCAGAGCCGACCACGGGAAGACGATCCAGCGCGGGGTGCGGCGCCAGAAGAAGTCGGGCTCGAGCACCGTGCGGGGCTTCGTGTAGAGCGTGACGGTGCGCACCTCGGCGCCCATCGCGCGGATCAGCTTCACCGACAGGGCGAGGGTGTGCCCGGAGTCGGAGACGTCGTCGACCAGGAGGATCCGCTTGCCGCGCACCGACGCCTCGTCCAGGAGCGGCGGGAGCACGACGGGCTCGGCGAGCCGGGCCTCGACCCCGGTGTAGAACTCGACGTTCAGGGCGCCGCAGCTCTTGATGCCGAGCGCGTAGGCGACGGCCCCCGCGAGCAGCAGTCCGCCGCGCGCGATGGCGACGACGAGCTCGGGCCGGTAGCCCGACGCGACCACGTCGTCCGCGAGATGGCGGGCGGCGTCGCCGAACTCGAGCCAGCCGAGGACCTCCTTCTCCGTGGCGGCGAGGAGGGCGGCGGAGTCGTCGGCGTCGGAAACCATGAGGGACAGGCTAAGGCGTCGCGCGCCTCCGCGTCACATCAGCGCCCGACGGGACGGCCCCCGTCAGAGCTTCGGAGCGAGCTCGCCGCGGACGACCTTGTGCGGCGCGGCCTGCGCGACCGGCTTGATCGTCACCAGGTCGAGGTCGACGTGGGGCGGCAGCTCGACCGAGGACACGATCGCGGCTGCGACGTCCTCCGCGACCAGCGGCGCCGCGACTCCGTCGTACACCTTGTCGGCCCGAGCCTTGTCGCCGCCGAAGCGGACGAGCGAGAACTCCTCGGTGTGCACCATGCCCGGCGCGATCTCGATGACCCGGATCGGCTCGCCGGCGAGCTCGAGGCGCAGGACCGCCACCAGGGCGTGCGCGGCGAACTTCGCGGCGTTGTAGCCGCCTCCGCCCTCGTAGGCGACGTGCCCCGCGATCGAGGTCACGGTGACGATGTCGGCGGAGCCCTCCGAGCCGTCGTCGGCGAGACCCCGGCGCAGCAGCGGGAGCAGGGCGCTGGTGACGAGCTTCACCGACAGCACGTTGATCTCGAACATGCGCGTCCAGTCGGCGGCGTCGGAGGCCTCGACGGTGTCGAGTCCGAGGGCGCCGCCGGCGTTGTTCACGAGCGCGTGCACCGCCCCGGTCGCCTCGAGGTGGTCGCGCAGCGCGTCGACCTGATCGGAGTCGGTGAGATCCGCCACGAACAGGTCCGCGCCGGTCTCCGCGGCGAGCGCCTCGAGCCGCTCGCGGCGCCGTGCGACGGCCACCACGTCCCAGCCGTGCTCCCGGAACAGGCGCACCGTCGCCGCACCGATCCCCGAACTCGCTCCTGTCACCACGACGCGTCGAACCACGCTCGTCCCCTTCCGTCAAGCCTCGGACACCACCGACTCCGTCGTCGACCCCAACGCTAGTCTGGCCGCGTGCAGCCCGCCGACCCGGCACCCGCCACCGGCGGTGTCACCGCTCCCCCGAAGCGACGCGTCCCCCTGTGGGACAACGCGCGCTTCGTCTGCGTGACCCTCGTCGTCATCGGCCACGGCATCCAGCGGCTGACCGCCAACTCGGACGTCTCCCTGATCGTGTACCTCACGGTCTACGCGTTCCACATGCCCGCCTTCGCCATCATCTCGGGCTACTTCTCGAAGGCGGGGGCGCCGAACTCCCGGGCGATGCGCCGCGTCCTGACCGACATCCTGCTGCCCTACCTGATCATGGAGACGGTCTGGACGCTGGTGCAGTTCCTGGTCGAGGGCCAGTCCGAGTTCAACCCGACGAAGCCGAGCTGGACGCTGTGGTTCCTGCTCGCGCTCGGCATCTTCCGACTCGTGCTGCCGTACCTGGCCCTGCTGCGCTGGCCTCTGCTGATCAGCGTCGTGCTCGCGGTCGGAGTCGCCTACTACGACAACATCGACTCGACCTTCTCCCTCGCCCGGGCGATCGGGATCCTCCCCTTCTTCGTGTTCGGCTGGCGGCTGCGCGGATGGAGGGCCGGCTCGGCGCTGCTGGTCGACCGCTGGCTCGCGCTCCCGGCGCCGCGCGTGCTCGCCGTGCGCGCCGTGGCGGTCGTGCTGTTCGCGATCACGGCGCTGGTGATGACCGTCAACATCGACGCGTTCCGAGCCGCCGACCTGCGCTTCTGGTTCTTCTACGACCGCCCGTACGACGCGCTCGGCGAGACCGCCTGGTGGGCGGGGCTCGTGCGGCTCGCCCTGATGCTCACGGCCGTCGTCCTCTCGCTCGGGCTCTTCGCGCTCATCCCCCGCGGTCGCACGGTCCTGACTCCCTGGGGCCAGTCGACGATGTACGTGTACCTGCTGCACAGCTTCGTCCTCTACCCGCTGCGGGAGTCGGGGGTCCTGTCCTCGGCCGACAGCGTCCTCGCACTCGTCCTCATGATCGTGCTCTGCATCGCGGTCTCGGTCGTCCTCTCCCTCGGCTGGGCCCGCACCGTGTTCCACAAGATCGTGGAGCCGCGGGCGGCCTGGCTCTTCGCTCCGGTGAAGGACGAGCGGCCGGAGCGGTCGGGGCGCGCGGACCCCACGGGGTCGAAGCGGGACGCGCCCGCCGCGACGGATCGCGGCCCGCGCCGCTGACCGAGCGCCTCTCCGGGATTACCCCGTGTGTCGGGCACCTCGCCCCCGCGCGGCGGCACGCCTAGGCTCGTCGCGGCGGAGAACGGACTCCGCCTGGACGACTTCACGACCCGATTGGATGCACCATGACCGACCCCGCCCAGTGGCAGTTCGAGACCAAGCAGATCCACTCGGGAGCGGCTCCGGACCCTGTCACCAAGGCCCGCGCGACTCCGATCTACCAGACCACGTCCTACGTGTTCGACAACGCTCAGCACGCCAAGAACCTGTTCGCCCTCGCCGAGTTCGGCAACATCTACACGCGCATCCAGAACCCCACGCAGGCCGTGGTGGAGGAGCGCCTCACCGCTCTCGAGGGAGGCTCCGGCGCCCTGCTGCTCGCGTCGGGTCAGGCCGCCGAGACCGCCGCCGTGCTGAACATCGCGCACGCGGGCGACCACATCGTCTCGTCCTCCTCGATCTACGGCGGCACGTACAACCTCTTCAAGTACACGCTCGCCAAGCTCGGCATCGAGACGACCTTCGTCGAGAACCAGGACGACCAGGAGGAGTGGCGCCGTGCGGTGCGCCCGAACACCAAGCTCTTCTTCGCCGAGACCGTCGGCAACCCCAAGATCAACATCCTCGACATCCGAGCGGTCGCCGACGTCGCCCACGCGGCCGGCGTGCCCCTGATCGTCGACAACACGATCGCGACCCCGTACCTGATCCGCCCCTTCGAGCACGGTGCCGACATCATCGTGCACTCGGCGACCAAGTTCCTCGGCGGGCACGGCACCGTCATCGGCGGCGCCATCGTCGACGGCGGAACGTTCCCGTGGACCGAGAACGCGGCGAAGTTCCCCGGACTGACGACGCCCGACGAGTCGTACCACGGCGCCGTCTACACCGCCGCGGTCGGCGACTCCCTCGCCTACATCATCAAGGCCCGCGTGCAGCTGCTGCGCGACCTCGGCGCCTCGATCGCCCCGGCGAGCGCCTGGCAGCTCATCCAGGGCATCGAGACCCTGTCGCTGCGGATCGAGCGCCACGTGCAGAACGCGCAGGAGATCGCCGAGTACCTCGAGAACCACTCGGACATCGCCTCGGTCAACTACTCGGGCCTGCCCACCTCGCCCTGGTACGCGGCAGCGAACCGCTACGCGCCCAAGGGCGTCGGCGCCGTGCTCTCGTTCGAGCTCAAGGGAGGAGTGGACGCCGGCCGCGCGTTCGTCGACTCGCTCACCCTGTTCTCGCACCTCGCGAACATCGGCGACGTCCGCTCGCTCGTCATCCACCCCGCCTCGACCACGCACTCCCAGCTCACCCCGGAGCAGCAGTTGACGGCGGGAGTCACCCCCGGCCTCGTCCGCCTCTCGGTCGGGCTGGAGAGCATCGACGACCTGCGCGCCGACCTCGCCCAGGCCCTCCGCGCCGCACGCGCGGTCGTCGAGGCCTCCCGCGCGAACGCCTGATCCGCTGCCCCTCCCGCGGGAGGGGACGGTCGAGATCCCCTGCTGAGGCGGGGGATCTCGTCCGTGAGAGGCGATCTCGCGCGCGCACGCCGGGAGGGGCGTAACAAACCACGGCGCGGGGCGGCGCTCTGACACGATGGACACCGCTATGGACTGGCAGCAGACACTCGAGGACACCGTCCCTTCGGCGTTCGTCACCGAGCGCCAGCTGCGCTCGGTGATCGGCAAGCCCCCGGCCACCGGGGCCTGGCGCGACGGGGACGACCCGGGGAACCGCCGCTTCGTCGACGTCGGCCCGTTCGACTTCGAGTCCGGCGGCCACCTCCCGCACGTGCGCATCGCCTACGAGACCTGGGGCGAGCTCTCGCCCTCCGGCGACAACGCGGTGCTCGTGCTGCACGCTCTGACCGGCGACTCCCACCTGATCGGCCGCGGCGACCGCGGGCACGCCACCGACGGCTGGTGGTCCGGGCTCGTCGGGCCGGGCGAGGTCATCGACACCGATCGCTACTTCGTCGTCGCCCCGAACATGCTCGGGGGCTGCCAGGGCTCGACCGGCCCCGCATCCCTCGCGCCGGACGGGCACGAGTGGGGAGCGCGCTTCCCGTACACGAGCGTCCGGGACCAGGTCCGCGCGCAGGTGCTCTTCTCGGATCTCCTCGGCATCGAGCGCTGGCACACCGTCATCGGCGGATCGATGGGCGGGATGCAGGCACTCGAGTGGGGCATCGACCATCCGGAGCGCGTGGCCCGGCTCGCCGTGCTCGCCGCTCCCCCGCGCGCGACCGCCGATCAGATCGCCCTCAACTTCGTGCAGCTCGAGGCGATCCGCAGCGATGCGAACTTCGCCGGCGGTGCCTACTACGACGCCGGCGACGGCCAGGGCCCTTACCACGGCCTCGCCCTCGCCCGACGGATGGCGCTGCTCAACTACCGCAGCCCCTCCGAGCTCAACGACCGCTTCGAGCGCAGCTGGCAGTCCGGGATCAGCCCTCTCGGCGGCGGCGGGCGGTTCGCGGTCGAGTCCTACCTCGACTTCCACGGCAACAAGTTCACCCGGCGCTTCGACGCCAACAGCTACATCACGCTCGTCGAGGCCATGAACTCGCACGACGTCGGGCGCGGACGGGGCGGCGAGGCGGAGGCGCTCTCCCGCATCACGAGCCCCACTCTCGTCCTCGGCATCGACAGCGACCGCCTCTTCCCGGTCGAGGGTCAGCGGATCATCGCCGCGCACGCCCCCGGGAACATCGACGGCGACGAGGTCGCCGTGATCAGCTCGACGTTCGGGCACGACGGCTTCCTGATCGAGGACGACGCGGTCGGCGGCCACCTCGCGCGACTGCTCGCCGTCTGACCGGGTCCGGGCGGACGGGCGAGCAGTGGCTATCGTGAGTCGGGGGGCTTCCCCCCGGAGACCCGAGGGAGCAGCCCGGTGCCGATGATCCGCAGCGCGCGGGAGCGCGACCGCCTCCTGCGCCAGTCCGCGCGGGCCGTGGGCCTGCTGACGGACACCGCCGCTCTCGCGCTGGTCCTCGTGCCCGGCACGCTCGGTCCGATCGCGGTCCCGGCCGCGGTGGCCCTCCTGCTCGGGCTCGCCGCCGTGCACGTCCAGCTCGGGCGCAGCGGCGGGCGGCTGTGGCTGATCGCGAGCGGAGCGGGCGGCCTGATGCTCAGCGCCGGGCTCGCCCTCGACCTCGCGGACTCCCCCGATTTCGCCGCCTTCGTCCTCGTCAGCACGGCGAACGCGGTCACCAGCACGGTCGCCGTCGTCGTCACCACGTCGACGCGGCGGGCACTGCTCCTGCTGCCCGTGATGGTTGCCAGCCTGATCCCGTCGATCCTGATCGCGAGCAGCGCCATGACCCTCAACGCCCTGCTGCTGAGCCTGCTGCCCTGGGGGTGCCTGTGCGCCCTCGCGCTCTGGATCAGCACCGCGGTGCCCCGGGTCGTCCGTCGGATCGACAGCATCGGCAACGCGCACCGCGTCGAGCGGCAGGCCAGCGAGACGGAGGCGCAGCGCCGCCAGGGCGCGCGGCTGCTGCACGACACCGTCCTCGCGACGCTGACCCTGCTCGCCCACTCCGGCGTCGGAGTCTCGGTGGAGGCGCTCCGCCAGCAGGCCGCCGAGGACGCGCACCTCCTGCGCCAACTCCGGCTGGGGGCCACGCCCACCCCGAGCGCGTCGGGCTCCTACCAGCTCACCAGCGTGACCAGCGCTCCTGCGGCGAACACGCTCGAGAGCGTCAAGAAGCGCTTCGGCCGGATGGGCCTGGACGTCATCTGGCACGGCTCCGGCCAGATCGTGCTCAGCGGCGCCGCTCTCGACTCCTTCCTGATGGCCCTCGCGGAGTGCCTCGAGAACGTCCGCCGCCACTCCGGAGTCAACTCGGCCGACGTCACGATCACGGAGGACGACGGGACGGTGCGCGCGATGGTGACCGACGCGGGCGTCGGCTTCGACATCGACACCGTCCCCGCTGCGAAGCTCGGCTTCAAGGAGTCGGTCGTCGCCCGCCTCGCGGACGTCGGCGGGCGGACCCGGCTCTTCAGTGCGCCGGGAGCCGGCACGACCGTCGTCCTGGAGGTGCCGAAATGACCGAGCCGGTCGCTCCGCTGCTCCGCGGGGCGCCGTCGCGCCGGGGCCGGCCCTCGCGAGCGGCCTCGTCCGCCAAGCGGCAGCACGAAGGGCTCGGCACGAGCTACCTCGGGAGCGGCCTGACCGGCATCGCGCTCGCGATCATGGTGTACGAGCTGCTCGTCTTCCTCACCACTCTCGACGACTACGACGACGCCGGTCTCGTCGTCGCGGCCTGGCTGCTGCTGCTCGCGACGTTCGGAGCGACGGTCCTCGCGATCCGCCTCTCCGGCCAGAGCCTTCCGTCGTGGGCGTACGCCGCCTTCCTCGCGGGAGCCGCGACCACGGTCGTCCTCGATCTGATCGCCGTCGCAGGTGCGCCGGGTGCCGGAGCCGCGCCGACCGCCGCAGTGGGCGCCGCCGTCGCGCACGCGGCGCTGATCGTGCACCGCCGAGGAGTCGAGATCATCGTCGTGGCGCTGATCATCACCGCCGCCGAGCTGCTCGCGTTCGCGGCGATGGCGTCGGACGGCGCGGCCGCGATCTCGGTCCGGGTCTGCGCGCTCGTGCTGACCGCGACCCCGGCCGTCGTGGTGGTCGTGATGATGCGCGGCTTCCGCCGCATGGTGCAGCTCGAGATCGACCGGGCGCTCGTGCAGAGCACCACGACGGGCCCGCGCTACGCGGTCGGGATGCTCGCGTCCGAGGAGCTCGCGCGGCTCGACCTCGCCGCGGAGCAGCTGCTGGCCGAGGTCGGCGACGCGACCACTCCGCTCCCCCTCGACTCCACCCGAGCCGCCCGCGCCGCCTCGCTCGCCACCCAGCTGCGACTCCACCTCATCGAGGGTCGCCGCGAGACCTGGCTGCACCACGCGATCCTCGAGTCGGAGTTCCTCGCCCCCCTCGTCCACCTCGAGGACCCCGACGGCACCGCCGGACTGCTCGGCCAGGCTCAGCGCGACGGCCTCCTCTCGGCCATCTGGCTGATCCTCGACGGAGCGGTCGGCACGCCCGCGGCACTCCACGTGCACGCCGGAGCACCGCGTGAACCCGGCCCGGGCGCCCCCGCACGCACCCTCCTCGTCCCGATCCTGCTCCGCTGCGAGGGCGTGCCACTGCGCGGAGTCGATCCTGCGACGTGGGAGGCTATCGCTCAGGTGGGCGCCTCGCGCACCCCGTCCCGCGGCGGCGAACTGCGGATCGAGATCGACTGCCTGGTCGAGAACCCCGTCGACCGATGACGGGACGACCCGGGACACCGCCCACCCGCCTCCGCCACGAACAGCCGAAGGACCCCCGATGACACACACCGCCGAGCCGAAGATCACCCTCGCCGTCGTCGACGACCACAAGATGCTCCTCGGCGCCCTCACGGAGTGGATCCGGGGCGCCGCCTCCGACATCCAGCTCGTCGCCGCCGTCGCCTCCTGGCCCGAGCTCCTCACCCACCCCGAGTTCCCCGTCGACGTGGTGCTGCTCGACCTCGACCTCAAGGACAACATCCCGATCTCGGTGAAGCTCTCCACCCTGAAGACCACCGGCGTGAAGACGGTGCTGATGAGCACCTACTCCGAGCCGGCCGTCGTCCGCGAGGCGCTCGCTTCAGGTGCGCTCGGCTACCTCGTGAAGACCGAGGACGCCGACATGATCGTCGAGGCGATCCGCGCGGCCAAGGACGGCCACTCCTACATCTCGCACGAGCTCGACATGGCCCTGTCGACCGGCGACTCCGACGGCGCCCCGAAGCTGAGCGCCCAGGAGCGCCGCGTGATGGCGCTCTACGGCGGAGGCGAGCCCGTGAAGTCCGTGGCGTTCGAGCTGGGCATCTCGGAGGAGACCGCCAAGTCGTACCTCAAGCGCATCCGCGAGAAGTACCGCGTGGTCGGCATCGACGTCGGCACGAAGGTGGCTCTGCGCAAGCGCGCCATCCACGACGGGATCCTGATCGAGACGGACTGAGTCGTCGCCTTCTCTGCACGGCGGTCCCCGCCCGCCGTGCCGCAGTCGGCTGTGCGACGGCGTGCGTTCCGCAGAGCGTCTCGCGTCGCCCTGCCGGAATCCGCTGGCACGCGGATTCCGGTCGCGGGGCTCACGCGGTGCGCCCGCCGGCCCGGCGGTCCCCGCCCTCCGGATCGCGGTCGGCGTCATGACGTGGAGCGTTCCGCAGTTGGCTGTGACCGGTGGTCCCGCCCGCCGGGCCCCGGTCGACATCACGACGTGGAGCGTTCCGCAGAGCGTCTCGCAGCGCCCTGCCGTAATCCGCTGACACGCGGATTCCGGTCGCGGGGCTCACCCGATGGGCGGTCAGGCGGGTGGGCCTCCCCTGCTGGTCGAGTAGCCGGCCGCAGGGCGGCGTATCGAGACCCGCGTCCTCCCGGGTCGGGCCGTCCAGCGCCGGGACCGGCTGACGCAGGCCCCCCTACAGGGCGTTGATCGGGACGCTGCCGGTGCCGGGGGCGGCGGGCTCGCGGGGGCCGGTGTGCACGGTGCCGCGCGCGCGGTCGAGGGCGAGGCTGCCGATCGCGAGCAGGATGCCGGCGACGGTGAGCACGACGCCGACCCAGATCGGCGAGAGGTAGCCGAAGCCGGCGGCGATCGCGACTCCGCCCAGCGCGGCGCCGACCGAGTTGCCGATGTTCAGCGCCGAGTGGTTGAGTGCCGCGGCGATCGTCTGGCTGTCGCGGGCGACGTCCATCAGCCGGGTCTGGATCGCGGGCGAGGCGCCCGCCGAGAAGCCCGCGGCGAGGAACCCGAAGACGAGCAGGCCGACCGCCGTCGTGGCCGTCAGCGCCAAGCCGATGAGCGAGACGGCCACTCCGACGAACAGCACGATCAAGGCGCGCGTCACGTTCCGATCGGCCGCCCAGCCGCCGACGAGGTTGCCGACGGTCATACCGAGGCCGATCACGACGAGCACCCACGGCACCGCACCGAGCGGGAGTCCGGTGATCTCGGTCGACAGCGGGGTGATGTAGCTGTACATCGCGAAGAGGCCGCCGAAGCCGATGGCACCGATCGCGAGCGTCCACCAGACCTGCAGTCGCCCGAACGCCTTGAGCTCGTTCCGCATGGTCGCGCGGGGATCGCCCGGCTGGTGCGGCACGAGCAGCTGGACGGCGACGACCGTCGCGGCGAAGATCGCGGCGACGACGAGGTACGCGGTGCGCCAGCCGGCGTTCTGCCCGATCCAGGTGATCGCGGGGACTCCGACGACGTTCGCGATCGTCAGCCCCGAGAGGACGAAGGCGACGCCCTTGCCGCGGCTGCCGGGACCCATGAGATCGGCGGCGACGAGCGACGCGATGCCGAAGTAGGCGCCGTGCGGCAGCGCGGCGACGAAGCGGGCGACGAGCACGAGCTCGAACGTCGGCAGGAGGGCCGAGGCGACGGTGCCGAGCGTGAACGCGACCAGCAGGCCCAGGAGCAGGCGCTTGCGCGGCCAGCGGGCGGCCGCGGCGGCGATCGTGGGGGCCCCGACGACGACTCCGAGGGCGTACGCCGAGATGAGCATCCCGGCCTGCGAGTTGGCCAGCTCGGTGTCGGTCGCCCAGACGCCGGGGAGCAGGTCGGCGGCGAGCTGCGGGAGCAGGCCCATCGCGACGAACTCGGTCGATCCGATGCCGAAACCGCCCATCGCGAGGGCGAGCAGGGCGAGGCGGGTCCGTCCGGGCGAGAGAGTCACCGCACCAGGGTACGCGGAATCCGGAGTCGATCGAAACGATTCGAGCGGGAGCGCTCTCCCGCTCGACTCACTCGCCGAGCGCGCGGTCGAGTCGCTCGATCTTCGCGTCGATCTCGCCCGAGTAGCCGGGGCGGATGTCGGCCTTCAGGACGAGCGAGACACGCGAGCCGTACGCGCCGACAGCCTCCGTCGCCCGCTTGATCACGTCGAACACCTCGTCCCACTCGCCCTCGATCTCGGTGAACATCGAGGTCGTGCGATGGGGCAGTCCGGAGTCGCGGACGATGCGGACAGCGGCGGCGACCGCGTCGTGGACGGAGGCGTCGGGGCCTTCGCCACCGGAGGGAGCGACCGAGAATGCGACGAGCATGGGGACCTCCTGCTGTGCGGCCGCGAGTCGACCGCTCGTCCCCGAGCCTACGAGCCGTGCGGACTCAGCGGGCGACAGCCGTCTTCCGCACGATCCCGGACTGCAGGGCTCCGTCGGTGACGCGGGTCCCCGAGCGCCACAGCTCACGGACGACCCAGCCCAGCAGGACCAGCAGCAGGACGTTGCGCGCGGTGAGCACGAGCACCATCCACCAGTGCGAGTAGAGCAGGAAGAGGTAGAGGTACGGATAGACGAGCTGGGTGAGCGCGGCGATCGCGAGCGTCAGCCGGGCACCCGTCCGGAACGCGTCGCGGCGGACGACCAGTCCCGCAATCACGGGCGGGGCGAGCCAGACGACGTACTGCGGCGAGAGCACCTTGTTCACGTCGATGAACACGACGACGAACGCGAGCGCGAGGAGCGGGAACAGGCGCACGGCCGAGGCGCCGGACCGCAGCGCACGCAGCCCCAGCAGCGCGACGGCGAGCATGCACACGGCGAGCAGCGGCGTCATCAGGTCGGCGGCGGCACCGGTCGAGGGCCCGTGCATCTCGAAGGTGTTGATGTCGGCCGCGTACCAGACGTAGCTCCCCGACCCCGGGATCACCGAGAGCCACATCCACGGGGTGCTCACCACCGCCTCGATCTGGAGCCCCCGCGTCGTCTGGTCGGAGACGAAGCTGAAGACGTGGTCCCCTCCTCCCGCGAGGACGACGGCGGCGACGATCACCGCGGACGCCGCGGCGGGCACGACGATCCGGCGCACCCGACCGCGCAGCACGAGGACGGCGGCCGCGAGGATCGCCGCCGGCCAGACCTTCACCCAGGTGGCGATCGTGAGCAGCAGGGCGGAGACTCCGGGTCGGGTGGCGGCCCACAGCATCCCGGCGATCGCGGGAGGTGCCGTGAACGCGTCGATCCGCCCGACCGCGATCGGGCCCAGCAGCACGAGGAAGAGGAGCCACCAGCGCGCGGCGACCAGCCGCGCGGGACGCCGACCGTGGACGAGGACGGCGAAGGCCGCCGCGTCGGCCAGCGCCACCAGGACGAGCCACACCAGGTCGTACCCGGCGGCGCCGAGCAGCCATGCGGCCGCGATCGGCGCCCAGGCGAGGATCGGGTACACCCAGCCGGTGTCGATCCCGGCGATGCCGCCGCCGTCGACGGCCGTCTGCATCCACTGCTTGTAGACGATGCTGACGTCGCCCATCGGCAGGCCCGGCGCGAAGAGCGCCAGCACCGAGAGGACGACGTGCACGAGGGCGAAGGCGCCCCAGAGCAGCGTGGCGGAGTCGCGGTTCTCGCGCAGCCAGGCGGTCGGGCGGGCGGTCGCGCGGGGTCCTGGGGTCGTCACGGCGTCATCATAGAGCGGGCGTCGAACGGCATCCTGGCAGGCACCGACCGACGGCCGATCCTCAGTACCCGGCGAACGCGTCGGTGCGGATGCGCTTCGCGCCGGCGCCGCGCAGGGCAGCGCGGACGGAGTCGACGAACAGCGGAGAGCCCGAGACGAATCCGGTGCGGCGCGGGGCGTCGGGCACCAGAGCCGCGAGGGACTCGGCGGTGAGTCGTCCCGACGCGTGGGTCCAGCCCTCGGGCAGCACGGTCGGAGCGGTCGGTGCGACGAGCACGACCCGTGCGCCCGACTCCTGGAGCAGCTCGCGGTACGCGACGTCCTCGATCCGTGGGGCCGCGTAGACGACCACGACGTCGCGCGGCGGTCCGGCGGCGAGCGCGCGGAGCTGCGCGGCGAACGGGGTGATCCCGATGCCTCCGGCGACGAGGAGGAGAGGAGCGGCGGGATCGGCCGGCAGCACGAAGTCCCCGCCGACACCCGTGGCGCGGACGACCGCCCCGGGCTCGAGGGACGCGAGGGCGCGCTTGAAGCTGCTCGCCTTCTCGGGCACCCGCATCGCGATCGCCAGCTCGGCGTCGCCGGGGGCGGAGGCGAGCGAGAAGGTGCGCCGGCTCCCCCGCGCATCGGAGCGGTGCGGCAGATCGAGCTCGAGCCACTGGCCCGCCTCGAAGTGCAGCGGCGTGCGCGAGTGGAACCGGTACTCCGTGATGCCCGGCGCGATCGTCTCCGCCGAGCGCAGCTCGAGCGGCAGCCGTCGGCGCTGGCGGTGCGCGAAGGCGAACGCGAGCGCGTTGCCGACGACGAGTCCGAGCTCCGGGCTCGAGTAGAGGATCCCGAGGTGGAACGGGACGCTCGTGATCAGCGCCGCGACGACGGCGACGACGAGCTGCTGGGAACGGCGCGGCGCGAGCGTCAGCGGCTCCGTGAGCATGAAGGCGGCGGCGAAGACGAACGGGTAGGCGGTGAGGACGGAGAGCGCGGCCGCAGTCGGCTCCTGCCCGCCGAGGACCGACTGCGTGATCGAGACGGCACCCGCGACCAGCACGAACACGAGGAAGATCGCCCAGCGCCGCACCCGGGCCACGATCACGAGCGCCGCCACCAGCACCCAGGGCCAGAGCGCGCCGGTCGGCAGCACCCAGGCGGCGGCCGTGAGCGAGCCGTCCAGCGGAGTGCCCTCGAGCAGACCCGCCGCGAGGGCGACGAGGAGGACGGCCACGGCGGCCGGGTTGAAGAGATGGCGGCCGCGCCAGGCGAGGACGTACTTCGACGCCGCGGCGATCGCGCCGACCAGCGCGACGACGAGCAGCGCTCTCGGCTCCGCGGTCGGGAAGAGGAGGAACGCGATGAGGAGGCCGGTGACCAGCGAGGACTCGAGGTGCGCCGGCGAGCGCACCGCCCGTGCGATCAGCCAGGTCGCGGCCGTCGTCGAGACCACGGCCACCACCGCCGTCGCGGCGATCTCGAGCGGCGTGAAGAAGATGCGCCCGGCCGCGGAGTAGGCGAGGGCCACCAGGAGGAGCGCGGCGAGCGTCATCCAGACCAGGCGGTACATGGTGATGCGCCCGAGGGCGCGATCGAGGGTGCCGATCATCGGAAGACCTCTCCGGGGAAGCGGGGCGAGTGGTGGAGGGTGCCGTCGCTGAAGACGCGGACGAACTCGAAGTCGAAGCGCTCGGCGAGCGTCTCGGGCGCAGCGACGAAGAGGGCGGTGGCGAGGCCGTCGGCGAGCAGGGCGGAGTCGGCGACGGCCCAGGTGGCCACGACGGTGTCGACGGGCCGGCCGGTGCGTCCGTCGAGCACGTGGTGCAGGCCGTCGCCCCAGGCGCGGCGGTTGCTGGCGGAGGCGCAGAGCGCGCGCTCGAGGGGAACGGCGACGCCGATCGCCCGAGCCGGATCGTAGGGGTGCTCGAGCGCGACGCGGAACGGACCGGCCGCGCGGGCGCGCAGATCGCCTCCGGCGTCGACGACCGAGTGCTCGACGCCGGCCCCGACCAGCTCGTCGAGGACCAGGTCCACGAGGTGGCCCTTGCCCGCCGCTCCGACGTCGAGCACGACGGGAGCCGCCGTGTCGAGGCCGCGTCCACCGCGTGCGCGGGCGTCGGGCCACGACGGTGCAGCGGCGACGGGGCCGCGGGGCACGAGCGTGTAGTCGGCGTCGTAGCCCAGCTGCTCGAGCGCGTCGCCCATGAAGGGTGTCACCGCTCCGCCCGTCAGCTCGTGCAGGTCGTCGTAGAGGGCGAAGAGCTCCTCCGCCTCCTCGGGGAAGACGTGCTCCCCCGGCTCGGTGCGCAGGCGCGCCGCGGCGGAGTCGGCCCGGAAGCGCGACCATGTGCGGTCGTACCGGTCGACGGCCGCGTCGACACGAGCGCGCACGCCCACGTCGAGCGCGTCGCCGGAGTCGATCCGCCAGACGGTGCCGATCGCGTCGAACCGCCAGACGTGCTCGAGCACGTGCCGGTCGTCAGGCCGCGGCATCGGCCTTGATCGTCTCCACGGCGTCGTTGAAGCCGCCGGAGGTGAGCGAGGAGCCCGAGACGACGCTCACGTCGAGCTCGTCGAGGGGCACGCCCACGACCTCGCCGGCGATGCCGCTCGCGAAGCGCTCCTGGTACTGCTCGCCGGTCGGGTTCTCGGACTGCGGGGTGACGGTGACGGCCGTGACGACGCCGCCCTCGAGCGTCAGCTCGACTCCGACGGTCTCGTTCCCGCCGGGCGAGGTGTAGGCGCCCTCGGCGTCGTAGGTGCCGTCGGCGTAGGCGCTGTCGCTCGTCGCCGCGTCGCCGGTCGCCGCCTCGGTCGAGGCTGTGGTGGGCTCGGCCGCGGCCGAGCTCGAGCCGGTCGTCTCCTCGGCGGAGTCGGTGCCGGCGGTGGCCGTGCTGGAGCAGGCGGCGAGGGCGGCGAGCGTGCCCGCTCCGGCCAGGAGGGTGAGGGCGTAGCGGACGGGAGTCGTGGTCTTCGCGGTCATGTCTGTTCTCCTGGGTGGGGTGCGGACGCGGCTGTAGGTCCCGACCGTAGCGGCGGGACGTGTGGGGATCCGATGAAGCGGCCGTGGGGCTGCGGTGATGCGGCCGCGTCGCGTGCTTCTCCCGGGACAACGACGGGGCGGCGGGATCGGTTCAGCCGTCCGGATCATTGCCCGGCTGTCCTTCTCGCGGGGACAGCCCGGCGCATCACTCCAGGAGGCTCGCGACGACGCTCGGGAGGTGCTCGGCGATGTCGAGGGCCGCGATCGGCCCTCCTCCCGATGCGCTGCCGCCGGCTCGGGCGTGCAGGACGGCCGCGGCCGCTGCGGTGGAGGCGAGCTCGTGGTCGCTGAGGGCCGCCCCTCTCGCCTCGGCATCGGCCGAGCGTCCCGCGAGCAGCGCCCCCAGCACTCCGCCGAGGACGTCGCCGCTGCCGGCCGTCGCGAGCCAGGGAGTGGATCCGCTCACCTCGAGCGCGACGTCGCCCGAGACCACGTGCGTCGTGCTGCCCTTCAGCAGTACGCAGACCCCGAACCGCTCGGCGGCGCGGCGCGCCCAGTGCCCCGGATCCGCGGCGATCGTCGCGGCGTCGACGTCGACTCCGGCCCGCTGGAGCATCCCGGAGAGCTCGCGGAAGTGCGGAGTGATGATCACCGGTCCGGCGACCTCGTCGACCAGGTCCAGCGCGCCCGCGTCGAGCACGACCGGCACCCCCGAGTGCAGCTGGTCGAGCAGCACGCGCCGCTCCTGCTCGGACCGGTCGTCGGCGCTGGTGCCCGACCCGACCAGCCAGGCCTGCACCCGTCCGACCGAGGTGACCACCTCGGGCCGCCGTGCGAGCACGAGCCCGGTGGGCCGCTCCGCCCCCAGGTACCGCACCATGCCGACCCCCGTCCGGACGGCCGCCTCCACCCCGAGCACCGCCGCCCCCGGATACCTCTCGGACCC
>Ga0308159_1003427_pt1 | contig 16035 bp, 14 predicted proteins | sample PhyCR1_FD_201040 | JGI IMG/M metagenome (GOLD analysis project Ga0308159, IMG submission 201040) | Phyllosphere microbial communities from UC Gill Tract Community Farm, Albany, California, United States - DLSLC.R1 | ecosystem: Host-associated > Plants > Phyllosphere > Unclassified | place: USA... | reverse complement strand
CGGAAAAGCCCGTGATTCGTCCGGGTGTTACTCAACAGGCTAATGCCGCTCTGCCGAGTGTCGTTCAGATAGTCCGACCGCGCCGTAAAAAGCGCGCTCGGAAGCGCGCAGGCTCGGTGGGGGCTAGACCGCGCGCCGGCGGGCGGGGGCACGCTGGCGGCGATGGGCTGGCGCCCGAACCACGCGTGCGGGCACGCGGAGGCCACCACCGGGGCGCAGGTGAGCCCGAAGCGGGATGGCGAGGGGTTGCCGAGTAGCGGGGCAGGCAAAACGCCGCGGGGGCTGAGTAAGCGCTGGACCCTCAGCGGTTGCCGGACGCGCGCGCCTCGCGCTCGGCCCGGATCAGGGTGGCGACTTGAATGGGGACGCACCACCACACCTGATCGCGCGGCTCCCCCTTCGACTTGGTGCCGCGGTACACCATGCGCTCCCCACGAACGAACACGGCGCCGCCGCGCACACTGTCGATGTGGGCGCGGTGCAGCCGCATCAGTTCGTCGCCAGTCGTCAGGTCATACAGGATGGCGTGCTTTTCATGCATCCCCTCGACCCAGTCGTACAGCAGCGACCCATCCCAGCCTATGCCATGACGCGGGCTGGTAGGCAGAACGCGGCCGACGGCTTCGATGAGCGGGTAGGCAGTGCAAAACACTGGACAAATATACAGTGTCAAACCAGACTGCCCACATGGACGAGATTCCTCCACCCCTCTGGATTGCGGCCTGTACACACCACCTGCAGCTGCAATGGCGCACCGTCGACCCGCAGGAACTGGAAGAGACAGCGCGTGAGCTGATGCGCGATCCGCGCCTGCGAGAAATGTCGCCTGCCGATGCCGTGGCGAACTGGCTGCGGCCCATTGAGAGCAAGGCCTAGGTATGGAGCAGGCCGCGATTGCAGTGCTGGGCGCCCTGGCCGCTTGGTTGTCCCAGGATGGACGGCTGCGCTGGGCTCGTTGGGCCTGCATCGTCGGCTTGGTAGGTCAGCCGCTGTGGATCATGGCGACGTGGCAGGCCGAACAGTGGGGCATGTTCGCCCTGTCGGTGATCTACACAGCAACGTGGGTTCGCGGCATCTGGGCGCACTGGATCAACCCTTCCCGTAGGCAGCCTGCAGGGACAACATGATCGGGGCGATGCAACTCATCTCGGCAACTTCAGCGTCCCAACAACTGGGAACGGGGTTTATACCCCTATAGGTTCTCCAGAACGATCAAGACTCAAAGCGACGAGTGCCGCCAATCGAAGAAGCAGTCGATCTGAATGTGCAGCTAATTCAGGCGACGTCGATCAAGACCTCCCATAAGGCTGCTGGGGCACCCATCCAATGCCAGAAGCCATGCCCTTGGAAGTCATGAAGTTTCGCTAGACGGATGAACTCGCGCGCGCGCTCCGCGCATGCGGATGCTGATGCACAGCCGCCGCCATCGCCTACCCACGCGGCGCCCACGGGGAAAAATGGTGCTTTGACACCTCGGTTAGCTGCCAAAGCGCGATCCAACCTGTTCTGCACGCTTGGACTGCTGCCGTAGTAAACCTGCGGGGCATTGACCTCTGCGTACTGCACGAAGGTCTCGAAGGGATAGCCTGGGAAGTTGTGTGGAATGTCGTTGCCGCACATGGCCAAGCCAATCCCTTGATCTCGGAGACCTTGATACAAGTGTTTGGCGTAGGCGTCAGCGACCGCAGCACCCCCAGAAAAGTAGCCGTCACCGCCTTCGGCGTCCATAAGCATCCCGTCTAGCCGCAAATCTTTCGCGAGGCGAATGCAAAGATCTGCTTCTGACTGCGCGTGCTCCACTGTCCCGCCATGCGGAACATGCCAGCCCCAGACGTCAATGCTCTGCTCGCGCAAGGCATCACGCACGTCCTCGAATAGACGCAAGCCGTCACCACGCGCGTTTTCAAAGGTGTTGGCGCCGTCGGCAATCTTGATCCATACGCTTTGGAGATGCGCTGCGTGAGCCTTTCTGGCCATCGCCTGTGGGCCAAGCTCTGCCTTGGCGACCGGCGCAAGGCGCCAGACGAACATGCTTCGTCCACTGAGTGTCTTCATCGCGGCTCCTGGTGTGGCAGTCCCGGAAAGCGTACTGACTGAGCGCACGCGCCGCATACCTCAAGTAGGCGATGCTCGTTCCACGCCAACTAGTTAGAAAGACCTGCTGCTCTCGATGCTTGGCACATATCGTCGTACCGCGAGACCAGTCACCCACACCTGACCTGTTGCCACAACCATGATGAGGTAGGTCCATGGCGGATCCGGAGCCCTTAGCACCTGCGTCCACTGACGCCAACGTGGTCGCAACTGCGGAGCGTGCCTCAAACACTCGCTCTGACGAGGACGATGATGGCGAGGAACTCAAACCTACACGCAACAGCAGCATCTATCAGGGTCTGTCCGAGCGCTCCAAGCTGTGGATACTTGGAATGGGGGCGATCATCGCCTGCGCCAATCTCTTTGTTGCTTGGTGGCTGTCGTACGAGACGCTGAAATCCTTACAGCTCACCCCTGCGGACATGCTTCCTTTCAAGGGGCTGATCGGCGACGCAGCATTCAGTTCCGAGCAACGGCATGACCTCACGGAGCGCTCGATGCACGTGGTAGCCCTGTCCAAGATGATGGCCAATAAGCAGGGCGTCGTGCTGGCATGTTTTGGCGGAGCATTCGCCTTGGCGGCGCTTGGATTCGCGCTGTTTGTGATCGGCGCAGATGGTGCATTCAAGGTCAGTTCGAGCACCGATGCAAAAGCGAGGCTGATTGTCAGTGGAACTGCGCCTGGACTACTTTGCTTCCTGATTTGCGGGATTCTCATTCAGCAGGGCGTGAGGCACAAGAGCGAGGTAAATATGCCGCCCTTCTCAACATCTCTCGTCCTCATCGGCGATAAGGCCTTGCGCAACGCAGCGGGGAGCGATGATTCTTGCAAATATCAAGTAGGGGCTAAGTGCTACAACCAAGCTCAATGGGACGAGGCAACCAAATGACAACCTTCATATCTCCGATGCGAAGCTGCCGAGCAACCGATCGCCGGCGTTATATCTTCGCCTTTAGCTCAGTTTTGGTCATCGCTGTCGCTATCGTAGGCCTCCTGAGTGCGCCAAAGGCCTTCGGCCAGACCAGCGGCCTTGATCGCGACTGCTTCGCCTACCTGCAGGTTGCCACTTATGCGAGAGACGTTCAGTCCCTAAGCTCCACCATCGAGAAATTCGAGAGATCAGGCTGCCTGGCAGCTGCACGCAAGAGGTTTCCAACTGGACTAATCTCATCTGCAGATCCTGCGACTGTCGAAGCACTAGCGATACTGCTGTACGAGCAAAGCATCCGAAGAATGCAAATCCAAGATGCCAAATCCCCCACCGTTCCTTCGGACTTGGGAAGTGTGACGATTCAAAGACCAATTGCTGATTTCGGAAGTTTCAATGGAATCCAAGGCCCCAGAAAAGACCTGAAAGATCTTGGGCGCTTTAATGGCATGAGAATCCCATAGCAGCGGTAGCGAGCCGGGGAAGATCCAACACCGTAGTTGCGGGTGACGCCTAGGCGGCCTCGCCGCGGCCTGCGCGTGTCGGCCCGAAACCGCACCAGCTCTTCCCCACTCCACTCGTTGAGCCCGCGGCAGGGATTCATCAGAGGCCGAATCTCGTTCTCGACGAAGACGGCCAGCGCCTCGGGAGCGTCGCCGAAGCCGCCGGCGCCGCGCGAGGGAACTGCGCACCACCTATGCCAGACGGAGCAGGCTGACGGCGTCGAAGGACAAGAGGGAAGCGACTTAGCCGCGTGACGCGCCTTGCGTCGCGTCGTCGGACGCATCAACCTGTTTCTCCGCAGCCGCAGCCGCAGCGGCGGCACCGGGACCGGGAGCGGGAGCGGGTTCTAGGTCGAAGTAGCGGTAGCTAGGTTCGCGTCTGAGGCCATTCGCTTGCGAGGTGTGAACCAAGCGCCTGCTCTCTACGTCGAAAGTGAATCCTTCAACCAAGCAAGCCTCAGCAATTCGCGGGTTGTACTCGTAAAGCCAGGCATAGTGCTTTTGAGTCCATGCAAGGACGACACGGTGGAGCGCCCGCCAGTCCCTTCCATCCTCGCCCGCAGAAGGCACAAAGCCCATCACGTTGAGGCAGAAACCAAGAATCCTAGCGCCCTTGAAGTTCGGAAATCGACTCATGTAGACGAGTTCATCGAATAGCAGACGCCGCAGCTTGAACTTGATGAGTTTCTTGGCCGCGGCGCCTCCAGAGTCAAAGCCGAAAATCTCGCTCCAAACTGCGTTGTGCTGGATTGACCAGCACTCCCACCACGGCGACCGTACTGCAGAGGCGTGAAAAATCACCTCGAAGATCATCGAAGCCATGTGGTCGTATATGGAGTCTCCGGGATGCCCGCGCGCTTTCCGGATTCGTACTCGGAAATGTTGGGCGACGTCCTGCTTGTCAAGACTGTCAACAGCGTCCCTAATGAACTGCACTACGACGCGGAGCCGCTGAAAGGAATCAGTCTTCCAAGCACCTTCGCTGCCATTCAACATGTAGAGGTCAGACGCCGCGTCCTCGATATGGCCTTTAGCGCGGTAAAGGACGAACGAATGCCGCTCAATGTGCTGCTTGATGTAGTTGTTGAAAACAAGCAGCGTTACGCGACAGTACGCTTTCCAGTGCTCGGCGTCCCAGTCAGACTTTAAGTCGATGATTGGATCTAGCAGCGTCCCGACAGTATCGACAAGCTCATAATTGGAAAACAGAGCTTGGCTGAGAGGCTTGTGGTACCCAATAAGGCCTGACTGGTAGCCCTCGACTTCGTGGTACAGAAATGAGTCCTTGTTTCTAAGCGCCTCGTTAACAATGTTCGTCGCAAAAGTACTTATGGGGATTCCGTACTTTTTCAGGTCTGTCATGGCTGAGAAAAAGGCCAACGCAGTCCCTGGGGATGACTCAACAATCGCACGACAAAGTCGCCTGTCTGCGATCAGGAGGAGTAGATCGTTCGCGTAACCTTCAACCTTCCTAAGCCCCTTTTCGCCTTCCTCAACGTCGCGCATCGCCATCTGCCTTCGATCCGTGGCATGCCTGACGAGCGATCGCGCCGAGTATGCGATTTCATCTGCGATCACTGCAAGCTCAGCTGGTGAGCCTTTCAAAACAAAGCGATAGAGGGTGAGCGCATATCGCTCGGCATTGAGGTGCCCATATGTCGGAGGACGAATGAAAGCAAACCATGTCCACGCTAGAAACGTAGACAAGAAGAGGGCCCCCAATAGGGCCTGCCATGAACCGGGAGTCAGCAGATTCCCGCTCGGGACTGGCCACTGCTGAGCCCGCCACAGATCAGTAAGCAGCGTGAGAACGCCGACCGCTGTCACCACGAAAAAGGTGATGCCTTGAAGAGGGAAAGGCGCTGAACGCACACGGAACCTATAGCGCACATCAGCAATCGTCCAGGCTAAAACCATGAGAGCCAAACCCGCTAGGTACTCTGCAAAACCAAAGAATTTTTGGCCGCTTCCATCAAGGGCGTGGAAGCAAATGCCTAAGAAGCAAGTTTCAAATTGCATGTGGATCCCACGTTGATTCTGCGGCACTTAACAAGATAACCGACGCTCGTTGAGTTTGAGCACTGCGGTCGATGAGTTTGCGAGAACGCATCACCCGCAATGTGCCTGCTGTTTCGGTCAGATCTCTCAGCAATGAATCGAGGTGATCATTGCACATCAGAGACTGAATCCGGTTCTAATGGTTGCGTCCAGGCGCCGCCAGCCCTCCTGAGCTGAGTATTCCGTGAGCGAGCAATTCCGCTTTCCTGGCAAAGCCCGCTGGAGGCTCGGACGATTCACCATGCGCGATGGCGTCGCGAGCTCCCTTAAGCTCCTTGAAGGTTTCGATGTCATCTTCGGTAAGCGTTGGCCACGCAACCGTCGCGCACCAGACGAAGCGATCAGATAAATTTCTCCATGCGGCGATGTCTCTGGCAATCAGCTTCGCAGTGCTCTGACGCAACTCATCCGTCCCGCTGCGGAGCACTCGGCCACGCAGAGGATCCGGCTTCGTGTAGCGTTTAAACACCGCATGAGTGCTGACTTCGATCGACAGGAAAAAATATAGAAATTTCTTAAGTTTGTCAGTCTCCGCCAAACCAAGCGAAAAATAGTAAGCTGCCCGCCGATGCAGCTTAGGCGCGCTATCCACACATGCGTCGAGCATATCCACTACGCGATTTTGCGTAACAGAGCGAGACACGAACATTTCTGCATGCATCTCTAGACGAGAGTCGACGACAGTCGTTCCGCCTGGCGTCCGACCAACCGATTCACGCGACAGCTTGCGCAAGAGCACTGGCCGGTCGGTCTCACTAAGCGCGATGGTTAGAGACGTCACTATCGGAGGCAGCGCACGCAGCTCCAGCGACTTCAGAGTTTCGCCAACAGTTGGGAAGCAATCATGGGTGTGAATGCTCCCGTTCGGTAGTCGCTGCATCCACCCAGAATCGCAGTCGATAAAGTCGGTCGGTCCAACGGCTATCAAAGCAAACGGTCCACCTGCCCGGACTTGGCGGCGCCATTCATCCTCTTCATCCGTGAAGTCATCTCCGACAAGGCGCTGGCACGCAGCATTGACACTTTTGGATAAGGCGACTCGGTAGTTCACCCCTTCGACCTGAGACTTGCGGGCGTCAGCAAGTGCATCTGGTAGGTTCACTCCGCGAATGTCGTAGACAGTCACGCTCATAAAGCAAGCCGTCACACTAGACTTTGCGATCGGTTCTGTGAATCCCATTGCTCTGATGGCTTGTTCCGTAAATCGCATGCTCATAGAGCCTCGCCAAGGGTTACAGGTTTACCGCCGCTCATAGCTCTTACGCCCCGCGTCGTCCGTGCAATAGCGTCCGCCTCGCGGGCCCGTGCACATTGCACCTGATCGACATGAACAACCCGAAGCAGCTGCCTCAGGTGCGGGTGCGGGTGCGGGTGCGGAGAAGAGAGGCTGCGCCATCGAGCCAAGCTCCGCAGAGCAATCCTTTTTCGATCCGCTGATCGAGCCGTCATTGCAAACAAAGCGCGAGCCGGCGCACTTGGCGACACCCCCTTTGCTGCCTGAGCACGGGTAGTTCGCCGCATGGGCAAGGCCCGAAAGCGCGAGCGCGAAGAGCAGCGCCGGCCTCATCGCTCAGATGAGAATCGCCAGCCGATTGCTGCAGGGAAGATCGGCGCTATCCACGCGGTGAGGAGCGCCTTCCAGCGCGGCGGAATGACGCCTGCCTTTGGATCACGAAACCACGGCGACCACCCAGCGTGCAGCAGTAGCCAGAGATGACGCGATAAACCCAAGAGCAAGATAGGCTTCATTCGCACTTGAACAGAACCTCAGCCTCGGGCCAGCCGCCGAAGGGCCGAGCGGCCATCTGCTTCACGTCAATCACTCGAATCGTCTTTCCCTTGGCACTACAGTATGAGCTGGCTTCTTGAGTTGCCTCGGCCTTCAAGGTCTCCGTCTGGACCCAACCACCATTTCCCTGGTGGCGGACCTTCGCCAGGCCGTCAGACAGGGGAACGACTCCGGTCGTCGGTACAGCGCACGCCGAAACAAGCAGTGCGAACGCAAGCACGATGATCTTCATTGTTCAGCCTTCTTAATTGCAGTCACTGGCCCTCGGCTTCAACGATATCCGTGTGAAACGGGTGGGCCAAGCATCTTCGCGAGACGAGCCCCCCACTGGTGGGGAGTGAGTTGAGAAGTCAGTCACTGACTTTTTGCGGACGTCCCTTGCCTTCTCGCCAAATTGCTAAGCCCAGCTCAGTCTGTGACACAAAGGGCCGCGCAGAGGCTTCGTGGTCAACGGTTGCGAGGTGTCGGGGCCTCGCGCTCAGCCCTGACTAGCGTGGCGACTTGGATAGGGACGCACCACCACACCTGTTCGCGCGGCTCCCCTTTCGACTTGGTGCCGCGGTACACCATGCGCTCCCCACGAACGAACACGGCGCCGCCGCGCACGCTGTCGATGTAGGCGCGGTGCAGCCGCATCAACTCGTGCCCAGTCATCAGGTCGTACAGGATGGCGTGCTTTTCGGTCATGCCCTCGACCCAGTCGTAGAGCAGCGACCCGTCCCAGCCCATGCCGTGGCGCGGGCTGGTGGGCAGCACGCGGCCGACGGCGTCGATGAGCGAATAGACAGCGCAGAACACTGGACAAATATACAGTTCCAGGCCTAGACTGACCACATGGACGAGATTCCTCCACCCCTCTGGATTGCCGCCTGTGCACACCATCTGCAGCTGCACTGGCGCACCGTCGACCCGCAGGAACTGGAAGAGACCGCGCGCGAGTTGATGCGTGACCCCCGCCTGCGAGGGATGGCGCCGGCCGATGCGGCAGTGATCTGGCTGCGACCCATCGAGAGTTGAGCGTCGCCGGATGCCCATCGAGACACCCGCTAGAATCCGCGCCGCTGCGGGTGTAGTTCAATGGTAGAACGGCAGCTTCCCAAGCTTCATACGAGGGTTCGATTCCCTTCACCCGCTCCAGCAGCCTCCCCGATCCGGCGGGATGGCCTCGCTTCCCTCCCCCGACCCTCTGCGCACATCGGCGCCCTCGGCCTACGCGGGCCGGCGAATCGCATGCCTACGATGGCTCTTCATCCAAAGAACGAGGAGTCGACATGACGAACACCTTCCGCACGCTTGCGGCCGGCGCCATTGCGCTGGCCTGCGCCGCGGCCTTCGCGCAACCGGGCCACGGCGGCCCCGACCGGCGCGGGCCGGGCGGGCCGCACGCAGGTCGCCCGGGCGGGCCGCCGCAGATGCAGGGCCAGGGCCCGGGGCCGGGCATGCACCGGCCGGGGCCGCCGCGGCATTACCGCGGACCGCAGGGCGGGCCGCCGCCGATGGCCTACCCGGAATACCGCCGCTTCAACCGCGGCGAACGGCTGCCGCCGCAGTACCGGCGTCCGCAGTACGTGGTGCAGGACTGGCGCGGCCACGGGCTGCGCCAGCCGCCGCGCGGCTACTACTGGGTGCAGAACGGCTCGGACTATGTGCTGGCGGCGATCGCCACCGGCGTGATCTCGGCGGTGGTGATCAATGCGATGACGCGCTGATCACCGAGGCGCACCGCGCCAAAGAACGAACCCGGCCTCGGCCGGGTTCTTTCGTGGGGCACGGCACCTGGGCGCCCGCTTCATGCAACGCGCCGGGCGGGCTCGTCGGCCGCCAGCTTCTGGCGTTGGTATTCCTGCACCAAGTGATCGGCCAGGGCCTCGGGCTGGGCGCGCAGGCGCATGACCATGTGCTCGCCCACGCAGAGGCCCTGGTAGCGCACGTACACGCGCGTGAAGTAAGGGCTGAAGGCCTCGGCGGCATCCGACAGGCAGTCCGCCAGACTGCCGAAGCCGCCGTCCACGTAGCACGACGCCGGCAGCACACCGCCCGAGCTCGGTGCGCGCACGCTGTATGTGTAGGAAGTGGCGTGGCGCTTGAGGAGTTCGAGCACAGGCTGCATGAATTCGGGGTTCCGGGGTCCGTTGGCAAAAGTTGATTTTGTTTTCGTTCGGTGCCTTCGTCCACGCCGTCCGTCGCGCAGCGAGCAGGCCGCCGAGCGCTCAGGCCAGGGCCGTCAACAGGTCCTGCGTCTGCTCGTCGAAGCCGGCCACGGGCTGTGCCTTGGCGAGTGCCATCCACACGCCGAAGGGCAGGCGCTGCACGGGCCGGTGGGTCGCGGCACGCGCCACGACGAGGCGCGTGCCCTCCTGGACCAGCACGCCGCAACCCTCGGGGATTTCCTCGGGCCCGGCGATGGGCCGGCCACGCGCATCGCGTCCCAGCACGTACCAGCACTCGCCGCCCAGGTCGAGGTACGCGGCGCGCTTGTCGGGCTTGCGCAGGTCGCCCAGCAGGTCGGCACGGCTGACCTTGACCTCGTGCACCACGGGCTGCACATAGGCCTCGACGCTGGTGTTGCGGATGGAGAAGACGTCGGGCCGCGCGATGCACCAGCGCGGCTTGCCGCCCTCCTGCGTCGGCGCCAGTCGAGCGCGCAGGCCGAGGCCGCGCCAGGCGATGCGGCCGTTGCGCGTCATCTCGCGCGCGACCTGCTCGACGAGCGCCTCGTGCGCCGAGAGCGCACCGCGGTTGACGAGCAGCGACGACGCGATGTGCGCGATGCCGCTGTCGCTCACGCGCAGGGTCTCGTGGCCCTGCGCCGAACGCTGGCGCTCGAGCAGGCCGGCGGCGAGCAGGTCGACCTCGATCGCGTCGCAGCAGGGCCAGCCCGCCGAGCGGTACACCTCGCGCAGGCGCCGCGCATGCACGCGCCCGAGCACGACGGCGGCCGGGGGCGGATCGGCCACGGGCGGCGGTGCGCCGGGGTCGGTGAAAGGCGGGTCGGCCGGGGGCGGGTCGCCCGCGGGCGGCGGCGGTACGACGATGGGCGGGGACGATGGCGGCTGGGGCACGTCGGGCGCGGGCGGGGGTGGGCCGATGGGGGTTTCGGCGGCCAGGGAACCCCAGGCCATGTGGCGGGCGGTCGATGTCGCGTTCATGGTTCAGCGTAGCCCAAGTGGCGGCGCGGACCAAAGGCGGTCCGGCAGCCCCTGGGCGGCACAGGGGTTCGATTCGGCGGGTCCGGCTGAAGCGCCGGCCAGCGGATAGCACCGCAGGACTTCGTGCCGCGAGGCACGTGGACGGATCCACGATCGCACCAGCCAGAACGCCTCGACGGGCCAGCGCAGCGGCTCGATCAACTCGGCGCCGGCACCGAGCGCATTGCGCGCCAAGGTCACGTGAGGCAGCCAGGCACTCGATCGAAGAGACGAACCGAGTGCACTGGCGCAGGCGTCATGAAGCTGCGCCAGCGCAGCATCCGGCCGAGCGCACGCCACGGCGATACGGTTGCGCGTCCAGACGCCCGTCCAGTCGAGCTCGAACTGGAACGCAGGCAGCCGTACCCACTGCAGCGCTTCGGCCACGGCCTGGGTCTGGCCCTCGTCCAGCACGCCGAGCGGATGCAGCGTCATGTGCAGCCGATGCGCTGGGGGCAGCCTGGCGCCACACGGCCACCACCATCGATGGCGATGGGCATCGAGTGCGCGGCTCACGTTCAGGGGTGGCCGCAACCACACGTAGGTCTGGGGCAATGCGTCGGACATGGATGTGAAGCCCTTCAATGGAAATCCCGGCTGCGCTGCCCCTGCGCGAGGCGGCCCAGCCAGGGCGTGAGGTCGCGAAAGCGCTGGGCCACCAGGTGCTGCACGTGGCCGCCGCTCTCGGTGTCGCGCTGCCAGGTGCCCTGCACGGCCAGCAGTTGCGACTTGAGCAGCGGCTCGCGCCAGGCCTCGACCACATGGCTCCAGACGATGACGTTGACCGCGCCGGTCTCGTCCTCCAGGGTGACGAAGATGGTGCCCTTGGCGGTGCCGGGCCGCTGGCGCACGGTGACGATGCCGCAGGCGCGCACGGTGGCGCCGTGCGGCGCGTCGCGCAGCGCCTGCGCGCTCTGCAGTTTGAGCCGCGCCAGCCGGGGGCGCAGCAACGCGAGCGGGTGGCGGCGCAGGGTCAGGCCCAGCGAGGCGTAGTCGCCCACGATCTCTTCGCCCTCGGCGGCAGCCGGCAGCGCCAGGAAAGGCTCCTGGATGGGAACGCCCTTGAGCAGGCCCTTGGCCCGACCCGCCAGCCCGCGCGTGGCCGTGGCCTCCCACACCTGTTGCCGGCGGTGGCCCGACAGGGCGGCCAGCGCTTCGGCGCCGGCCAGGGCGGCCATGTCGCGCGGGTCGAGTTCGGCCCGCAGGGCGAGGTCTTCGACGCTCGCGAAGGGCTGTTGCGCACGGGCTTCCACCAGCCGCTTGGCACCGGCCTGGCTCAGCCCGACGATGCGCGAGAGCCCCAGGCGCACGGCCGGCTGGCCGGGCCGGCCCTGACGCTGGGCATGGCGCGGGTCGAGGTGCGGCGTCGGCGCATCGGCCGTGCGCGGCTCCAGGCTGCAATCGATGCCGCTGACCATCACGTCCACCGGCCGCACCTGAACGCCATGGCGACGCGCGTCCTGCACGAGCTGCGATGGCGAGTAGAAGCCCATGGGCTGCGAATCGAGCAGCGCCGCGAGAAAGCAGGCCGGCTCGTGCAGCTTGAGCCAGGCACTCACCGTGACCAGCTTGGCGAAGCTGGCCGCATGGCTTTCGGGAAAGCCGTATTCGCCGAAGCCCTGGCACTGCTTGAAGATGCCTTCGGCGAAGTCGCGGTCGTAGCCGTGCAGCACCATGCCGTCCACCAGCTGGTCGTGGAACTTGTCGATGCCGCCCTTGCGCTTCCAGGCGGCCATGGCGCGGCGCAGGCGGTCGGCCTCGTCGGCGCTGAAGCCGGCGGCGATCATCGCGATCTGCATCACCTGCTCCTGGAAGATGGGCACGCCCAGGGTGCGGCCCAGGGCCTCGTCGAGTGCCGGGTAGGGGTTGGGAATCGGAAGCTTGCGGCGCCGCCGTTCGCGGTTCTTCAGGTACGGATGCACCATGCCGCCCTGGATGGGGCCGGGCCGCACGATGGCGACCTCGATCACCAGGTCGTAGTAGCAGCGCGGCTTCAGGCGCGGCAGCATCGACATCTGCGCCCGGCTCTCGATCTGGAACACGCCGACGGTGTCGGCTTCGCAGAGCATGTCGTAGGTGGGCTCGTCGTCGATGGGCAGCTGGTGCATCTCCAGCGGCTGGTACGTCGAAGGCTGCAGCGTGCCGCGCCACTGGTTCATGAAGTCGAGCCCGCGCCGGATGGCGCTGAGCATGCCCAGCGCGAGCACGTCGACCTTGAGCATGCCCATGTCCTCCAGGTCGTCCTTGTCCCACTGGATGACGGAGCGATCGGGCATGGAGGCGTTCTCGATCGGCACCAGGCGGCTGACCTTGTGCTCGGCCAGCACGAAGCCGCCCACGTGCTGCGAGAGGTGGCGCGGAAAGCCCTTGAGCGTGCGCGTGAGCTCGATCCACAGCCTGAGGCGGTGCAGGCCCTCGCGCACGCCGGCCCTTTCCATCGCTTCTTCCAGCCGCTGGTCGAGGATGGGGTCGTCGAACCAGTAGTGGTCTTTGGCGAAGGCGTCGATGAGGCGCTCGTCGATGGCCAGCGCCTTGCCCACGTCGCGGATGGCGCTGCGCGAGCGGTAGCTGATGACCACGGCCGCGATGGCCGCGCGGTGGCGGCCGTACTTCTCGTAGATGTACTGGATGACTTTTTCGCGGCGCTGGTGTTCGAAGTCGACGTCGATGTCGGGCGGCTCGTCACGTGCGCGGCTGAGAAAGCGTTCGAAGAGCAGGTTGCCGTCGTCGGGATTCACGGCCGTGATGCCCAGGCAATAGCAGACGGCCGAGTTGGCCGAGGAGCCGCGGCCCTGGCAGAGGATCTTCTGTTCCCTGGCGAAGCGCACCACGTCCTCGACGGTGAGGAAGAACATCTCGTACTTCTTCTCGGCGATGAGTGCGAGTTCGTTGAGCACCTGCTGCCGCACCTTGGGCGGAACGCCCTGCGGGTAGCGCTCCTTCGCACCGGCCCAGGTCTTGCGCGCCAGGGTTTCGGTGGGCGTCTCGTGCGGCCCCACCACCTCCAGCGGGTACTGGTAGTGCGCACGCAACTCCTCCAGCGAGAAGCCGCAGCGCGAGCGCACCACCATCGTGTTGGCCAGCAGCTCGGGCGGGTAGGTCTGCGCCAGCCGCAGGCGCGAGCGCAGATGGCGCTCGGCATTGGCACGGCGTGCGAAGCCGCACTCGGCCACGGGCCGGCCCTCGCGCACGGCGGTGACGACGTCGAGCAGCGGCTTGCGCGAACGCACGTGCATGTGCACGTCGCCGGCCGCCACCAGGGGCACGCCGGTGTGCTCGCCCACCTCGCGCATCGCCGCCAGCCAGAGGTCGTCGTCCAGTTCGTTGAAGAGCTCGACCGCGAGCCAGAGATTCGAAGAGAACACGGCTGCAACGCCCGCCACATCTACGCAGACAGCTACGGAATCGATCGCAGCGCCGGGCTGCCGGTGCGGCACGACCAGCAGCTCGCAGCATTGCAGCGCGGCCAGGCGCGCCGGCTCCCAGGGCAGCCGGTAGTGCCCCTTGTCGGCGGCCATGCGGGCGTCGGTGATCAGTTCGCACAGCTGGCCCCAACCTTCGAGGTCGCGCGCCAGCGCCACCAGCGTGAAGCGCTCGAAGACGAACTCGCTGCCGTAGAGCAGGCGGAAGTCGGGGTTGCGCGGCGTCTTCGGCAGGGTCGGGTCGCGCTGCTCCTTCTCGTCGAGGTCTTCGATGAACTCCTTCAGTCCCGACAGCGCCCGCACCACGCCGGCCACCGAGCATTCGTCGGTGATGGCCAGGCCCCGGTAACCCAGCGACCAGGCACGTGCCGCCAGTTCCCACGGGTGCGAGGCGCCGCGCTGGAAGCTGAAGTTGGACAGGCAGTGCAGCTCGGTGTAGTCGGGCAGGCCATCGGCCACGGGCACCGCCCCCGGCTCCGGCGGCGCCATCGGCTCGTTGGCCGCCGCCCGCGCCAGCCGCAACCGGCGGCGCCGGGCGTGTTCGTCCTTGTCGCTGAGTTCAGGCATGGCGCTCAGGCATACAGGCCCTGCAGGAACCAGCGCGGCGCACGATCGGCATGCTGCGCGCCAGGCCGCTCGCGGAAGATCCACACCAGCCCGGCGCCCGGGCTCTCGGCCACGTAGTAGTCGCGCTCGGCGGGTGCGCCCCCCAGCTCGCCCCCTGCCTCGACCTGCTCCCACCAGCCGTCGCCCTCGATGCGCTGGGGGCCGACCAGCGAGCGCAGCGCGCCCTGGTAGTGGGGCTGTTCGCCGTGCATCTCGAGTTCGAGCGGCGCGCCCATCACCCAGTGCGGCAGCAGGTCGGCGCCCGGGTCGCCGGCCAGGCGCGACGGCAGGGCCTGCACCGACGCCGGCGCGGCCTTTGCCAGGCCGGGAGCCTGCCGCCGTACCGCCGGCTCCCACGCCTGCATGCGTTCGGGCCGATGGTCGGCCTGCGGGCGCGCCACCAGTACCTGCTGCGGACCCAGGCGGGCGCTGAGCTTCTCGACCAGCTCATGCAGCGGCTCGCCGGGGCGGTTGTCCTCGGGCAGGAAGCTGCGTGCGGCGCCGCCCCAGGGCACGGTCTCGAGGGAGCGCAGGCGCAGCCAGCCGGTGGGCGCCGCCAGCTGGGTCACGGCCAGCCGCTCGGCCAGCAGGCGACGCAGGTGGGCCATGTCCTGGGTGGGCTCGGCGGTGCGCACGCGCAGTTGCTGCTGGGACGGCAGGTCGACGCCGTTCAGGCGCTTGAGGTCCAGCGTCCATTCGAGTTCCAAGGCCAGCACGCCGCGCTGGCGCGCCTGCAGCCAGATGCGCAGCGCCGCCAGCAGCCGCTGGGCCGCCCACAGCAACTCCGGCGCGGTGGTGGCCAGGGCCGGCAGCTCGGCCTTCTGGTCGAAGACCTCGGGCAGCGTGAGCCAGGCGTGGCGTTCGGGCCGCTGGCCCCAGGCGATGTCCAGCGCCTCGCGCAGGCCGGCGCCGAAGCGCCGCACGAACCCGCCGCGCGGCAGCGCCGCCGCCTGCCCCCAGGTGCGGCAGCCCATGCGTGCCAGCACGTCCAGGTGCGGCCCGGCGGCGCCGAGCACGGACAGGGGCAGCGCCGCCGGCGTCTGGCGGCCCTCCGCGGGGGGAGGACGCTGGCCGGCGGCATACATGCGCAGCCGGGCCAGCGCGATCAGGCTGGTGGCCCCCTGCGCTTGCTGGACGGGCGTCGGGGCCGGATTCGTGTGCTGAAGCTGGCGCATGAGCGAACGCCGCCCGCCCCACAGCCGTTCGCAGGCCGAGACTTCCAGCAGCAGGGCCTCGTCCTGCCAGGTGACGTGCGGCGTGAAGCCCAGCGCCCACCAGCCCAGGGCCTCGGGCGAGACGGGCAGGCGCACCGGCGCGGCCTCGGCCTGCGCCGCCAGGGCCGCGGCAGCCGCCAGCGCGTCGCCGGGCGGCGCGCCCGCAGGCGACGCGCTGGCGGCCGGGGCCTCGGCCGCCGGCTCAGGCAACCACTGCAGCGCCAGCCAATGC
>Ga0308159_1003425_pt1 | contig 16046 bp, 17 predicted proteins | sample PhyCR1_FD_201040 | JGI IMG/M metagenome (GOLD analysis project Ga0308159, IMG submission 201040) | Phyllosphere microbial communities from UC Gill Tract Community Farm, Albany, California, United States - DLSLC.R1 | ecosystem: Host-associated > Plants > Phyllosphere > Unclassified | place: USA... | reverse complement strand
TACGCGCGGCCAGCGCAGCCGAGCGTCGGTACGAGACCGAGTGGGACTCGTCGGATCTGCTGAGCAGCCCGAGCTGAACTGGCCTGATCGGCGTTCACCCCTGAACGCCACGACGCGCTAGGAGAAAGCACGAGCGCCCCTCACCCTGCCGCAGAAGCGAGAGGGTGAGGGGCGCTCGTGTGCGCGGTCTAGGTGACGATGGTTCGAGCTCTGATTGTGAGCCAGTTGGTCCCGTTCGACTCCACGAATCCCGTAACTGTCACACAGGCCAGGGTTGCGGCACGGGCAGTGCCAGCGGTGGGAAGAGCAGAAACGCTCGAGTACACTTTGACGCGCATGAGCCCGTCTGCGTCAACCGCAGGCACGTTCGCGTTCACACTGTTGTGCTTCTGCCCTGGACGAGCAGGAGGTCGCTGCGCACCTGAACCTGCTGCCCAAGCTTGGCGCGGATGACGATTGCACCCGCGCTGCATGCCGCTTTTTCAGCACGGTTCTCGCGCGCAGGGAGCCAGTAGCGTCGCCCGCCGCGGCCTCGTTTGTACTGTCATCGACCCGACGTCGGCGACGTCGCCGTGATCGTTGCTGTCCGGCGGGAGGGTGAGGAAGTTGTTGCCCGAGCCGGAGAGGGTGTAGATCCTGTGTAGGGCGAAGAGGTCGTGCAGCGGACTTTTAATCCGCGGGTCGTCGGTTCGAGCCCGACGGGGCCCACTCCCTCTCCCGCCGCACGGCACTACGGCTTCGGCGGCTCCGCCAGCGGGAGCGACTCGGGCTCGCGGGTCACCACGAGGCCGCGGTCGCCGTGGGACGTCGCGAGCATCTCGCGCAGCCAACTGTCGTTGAGCCGGGGCGGACGACCGCCGACGAAGTGGAACTGCAGCGGGATGTGCGGGGAGATCCAGACGGTGACGCGCCCGGATCCGCTCTCGACGGGCTTCACCCAGCTCAGGTAGAAGGTCTCGTGCCGGCGGAGCTTGCGGCCGACGACGACCTGCACGTGGGCCAGGACGCGGTCGTCGAACTCGTAGACGTCGGAGGAACCGTAGATGAGCTGACCCATGGAAAAGATTTTCCCAGGGGCACGGATATGCGCCCTCGGGGTAGACAGAGGTCGCCCTTTCAGGGCAGCCCCCCGCTCGCGGGGCGCCCTCCGGACCGTTAGCGACGCCGCCCCTCGAACGGAATCCCCCTGTGCGGACTCGGAAGCGCGGTGACGATGGAGAGCATGAAGCGCCTTCACTACGCCGGTGGTTCGCTGCTCGTCGGGGACGCCGTGGCCCACGCGATCCTCGGCTACGCCCGCGAGCTGGGACTGCGCGGCATCGCCGACACGATCGTCGTGGCGGGGACCACCCCCGACGGCGAGCGGGAGCAGGCCGAGCTGCTCATCGGGCCGGCGAGCCAGCTCCTCCTCGTCGAGGACGACTCGCCGGAGGATCCCGCAGCGGATGCGGCGACCCTCGAAGAGCTCGACCGTCGCCGCGGCGCACTGGAACCGCGCGTCGAGCACGTCACGGCCGAGGACCAGCCGGAGCCCGTGGCGGACTACGACGAGTGGTCGATGCTCGCGCGCGACGAGGAGTGACCGGCGCGCCTACTCGTGGCAGAGCGACCAGATCGAATCCGGGTAGTCGTGCACCTCGTCGCCGTCGAGCAGGCGCCAGACTCCTGCCTGGTGCTCGAGGAGGCGGCCGTGCACGACCTCCGATCTCCATCCGTCGTCGGTCCGGTACCACCGCACGAGTCGGATGCTGACAGAACTGCGGGTTGCGACCCGTTGAGACATCGTCGTCCTCACCGGCGCCCGCTCCGACGTCGCGACGGTGCGACGAGAGGCCGGGACGCCTGAGGCGAGCCTACGCCGCTCCCGGCCCCCCGGGGAGGGGTCGAGGGAGCGCTTCCATCACGATCCGGACGCCCCGTCGAGGCGGACCGGTCGCGGTCAGTAGAGAGCGGATCCCCGGCGCAGCTGCCTCGAGCGTCGGCGCAGTGCCCTGTCGCTGGGGCCGAACGTCCCCGCCTCCAGCAGCTGACGGAGGGAGTCGGCCACCTGCCGGGCGAGACGGGGATCGATCGCCCCCGGAACGCGGAGCGAGTCGATGAGGTCGAGGGCCGTCCGCGTGGTGCGAGAGATCGCCATGCCACGAACCTAGGGAGCCCGAGCGGCGAGCGGCGCACCCCGCACGGGGGCGCGCGACGGCATCAATGCTCACCGTCGCGCCGCACCCGCGGGGTCGTGCCGGGGTCAGTCGTGCCCGTTGCTCGTCTCGCCGCGACCGGTCGAGGACTGGAGGCGATCGATGTGCTCGGACGCCTGCGCCTTGGTGAGGTCGGCCGGGAGGGTCTCGCCGGCCTCGCGAGCGAGGGTGTCGAGGTAGCTGCGCTGCGGGCCGGTCATCGGCTCATCGCCGGTGACCCAGTCGGACGGGTCCTTGCTGGCGCTGGTGTCGCTGCCGTCGTCGGCGCGGGCGCCGAGGACGTCGCCCTCGGTCTTGGTGTCGGGGCCTGTGGTGTCGTTGTCGCTCATGCTGCGACGGTACGCGCGACCACCGACAGCGGCGAGGGCTTGCGGATCGGCGGCGACGACTCCGCTCGGCCCGGACCGCTTCTCAGGAACCGAGGAGGGCGTGCGCGACCGTGAAGATCACGAGGCCCGCGAGCGCGCCCACCACCGTGCCGTTGATCCGGATGAACTGCAGGTCCTTGCCCACCTGGAGCTCGAGCTTGTCGGAGGTCTCGCGAGGGTCCCAGCGCTGGATGGTGTCGCCGATGATGCTCGCGATGTCGGCGCGGTAGCGGTCGACCAGGTTCGCGGCGACCGTGCCGATCCAGGCGTCGACCGTGCTCGCGAGCCGCTCGTCGGTCGAGAGGCGGCGGCCGAGGTCCACGACGATCGACTCCAGGCTCGCGCGCAGCGGACTCTCCGGGTCGTCCATCGCGCCGAGGAGGGACGACTTCGTCGACTCCCAGACGTCGCCCGCCAGCTCGCGGACGCGCGGGCTGTCGAACGCCTGGTTCTTGATCTCCTCTACCCGGGCGACGAGATCGGGGTCGGTGCCGAGGTCCTCGGCGAGGGTCGCGAGGTAGCCGTCGATGGCGAGCCGGAGCGGGTGCCCCTGCTCCTCCCTGACCGCGTGCACGAACACGAGCGCCTCGTGGTACAGCCGCTCGTCGATCGCCCGGCTGACCGCCGAGGGCAGCCAGCTCGGCAGCCTGCCGCTGACCATGCGGGTGAAGCTCTGCGGATTCGCGGCGAGCCACGCCTCCGCCTGCTCGACCAGCGTGTCGACGAGCCGGCGGTGGTGCCCGGCCTCGACGATCCCGCCGACGAGCTTCCCCAGCGGCGGACCCCACTGCGGATCGAGCAGGTGGCGGCGGGCGAGCGCCTCGATGACTCCCTGCACGTGGGAGTCGTCGAGCAGCGCGATCGCCGCGCGGACCGCGGCGGCGCTCTCGTCGCCCACGCGGTGCGCGTTGGCCGGCTCGGCGAGCCAGACGCCCGCACGCCGGGCGATGCCGAACGAGTCGAGCTTCTCGCGCACGATCGCGCCGCGGAGGAAGTTCTCCTCGACGAACTGCGCGAGGCTCGTGCCGATCTCGTCCTTCTTGGTCGCGATGATCGCCGTGTGCGGGATGGGCAGCCCGAGTGGCCGGCGGAACAGCGCGGTCACCGCAAACCAGTCGGCGAGGGCGCCGACCATGCCGCCCTCGCTCGCCGCCCGGACCCACTGGAGCCACGGGTAGCGGTCCTGCAGTGCGAACGAGACCGCGAAGACGATCGCCATCACGACCAGGAGGCCGGTGGCGATGCGCTTCATCCGGACGAGCGCGGCGCGCTTCGCGGCGTCGTCGCGCCCGGTCGAGGTGGTCACCGTCATGAGGCGGAGGGGAACCCCTCGTGCCGGATGCCCCAGGCCACGGTCCACTCCTCGCCCGACTCCAGCCAGCGCAGGCCCTGACCCGAGTTGAGCGCCTCGGCGGGAGCGGTCATCGGCTCGACGGCGATCGCGGTCTTGACGTCGTCGCCCTCGGGGAAGATGCGGGTGATGAAGACCTGGATGTAGTTGTGCGAGGCGTCGGCCCAGAGCAGCACGCGGCGCCCGTCGGAGGCGCTGAGGCCGTGGACGCTCTCGCCGTCGACGACGGTGACGTCGGCCCATGCGTCGTCGAGCTCGAGGTCGCCGATGCGGCGGCCGCGGCGCAGATCCCATTCGGTGCCCTCGACCGGGCTCTGACCGGTGGGGTTCAGCCGCTCGTCGACCTCGATGTGCACGGCCGCGTCGACGGTGATCTCGAGCTCGTCGGTCGGCACGTCGCCGATGGCGAGGAAGGGGTGCGTGCCGATCGCGACCGGCGCCTCCTCGGCTCCGACGTTGACCACGCGGTGCACGACCTTCAGGCCGTCGGCCTGCAGCTCGTACCGCACGGTCGTCTCGAGGTGGAACGGCCAGCCGCGCTGGGGGACGACCGGAGCGGCGAGCTCGACGAACGAGGGCCCCTGGTCGACGAGGCGGTAGGAGGTGCTGGTCAGCAGCCCGTGGAGGGCGTTGTGGTACTTCGGCTCGGTGATGTCGAGCTGAAGGGTCCGCCCGGCGTGGTGCCACTTGCCGTCGCGCACGCGGTTGGGCCAGGGGACCAGCACGATCCCCGACCCGAAGGGCGGCACGGTGGTCTCGGGGTATCCGGCGGTGATCTCGACGCCGTCGACGGAGAGGTGGCGCAGCCCTGCTGCCACCTCCGTCACGACGGCGTGGAGCGTGCGGCCCTCGGCGGTGAGGTCGAGGGCGTACTGGCGCCCGGTCGCGGGGGCGGGAGTGAAGTCGGCCATGCGTGAATCCTACGGACCGATGCCGGTGACGGGTGCCGCCGCGAGATCAGCAGCGCGTGACGGCCAGGCCCGACTCCTCCAGCTCGGCGACGACGCCCGCCTCGGCCGCGCCGCCGGTGAGCAGGAGGTCGAACTCGTCGGCGCCGGCCACGCGGCCGAGGTCGACGACCCCGAGCTTGCGGGAGTCGGCGACGACGACGCGACGGGCGGCGGCCTGCAGCATGCGGCGCTTGAGGGTCGCCTCCGGGAGGTTGACGTTGGTCACCCCGGCCCGCGGATGCACGCCCGTGCAGCCCACGAAGACGACGTCGGCGCGGATCCGCTCGAGCATCTCGGAGGCCAGCGGCTCGACGAGCGAGTGCTGGAGCGGGCGCAGCGTGCCTCCGGTGACGACGACGGTGAACCGCGGGATCGCCGGCTCGAGGGCGAGGGCGGTGGAGAGCCCGTTCGTGATGACGGTGATGTCGCGGAGCTCCTCGCGGGCGACGAGGGCGTGCGCGATCGCGAGCGGAGTCGTGCCGACGTCGAGGATCACGCTCTCGCCGGAGGAGACGGACGCGGCGGCCTCGCGCCCGATCGCCGCCTTCTCCTCGGCGGCGGCGGCCAGGCCCTCTTCGAGCGAGCGCTCGCCCGGTCTGGCGGCCGACGGGATCGCTCCGCCGCGCACGCGCTGCACCGAGCCCTCCCCCGCCAGCTGATCGAGGTCGGAGCGGACGGTGACCACCGAGACTCCGAGGCGCTCGGCCAGGTCGGCGACCGAGACGAAGCCCGAGCGCTCGGCCAGCAGTCGCATCCGGAGTCGGCGCTCGACAGCGGAGCGCCCGTCGTGCTCGCCGTCTGCTCTCATACGCCCATGCTGGTCCGGCGGGGGTGGCTTGTCAAAGCGAAACCGCGCTTTCCTTTTCGAAGAGCGGCCCCTAGTCTGAGTCCCGCCATGAACGAAGCGATCCCCCTCTCCGCCGGCGTCGTCAAGCGCCCGCACACCCTCGCCGACGGGCGAGAGCTCCTCTACTTCGACGACGCCGACACGACTCTGCCGCCCGAGCGCAGCGCCGACGCCCGCGACCTCGATCCGCGACCCGCGACGGCGCGCATGCGCCAGGACGTCCTCACCGGGGAGTGGGTGTCGATCGCCGCCTCGCGGCAGAACCGCGTCTTCCTCCCGCCGGCCGAGCTCGACCCGCTCGCACCGGCCTCGCCGACCAACCCGTCGGAGGTGCCGAGCCGCTACGACGTCGCGGTGTTCGAGAACCGCTCGCCGTCGTTCGGCCCGCTGCTCGAGGACGAGGACGCGCCCGCCTCCCTCGAGGATCTGCGCACCCTCGGCCTCGGCCGCACGCTGACCAGCGTCGGCCGCTGCGAGGTCGTCTGCTTCAGCCCGGAGCACGAGGGCTCGTTCTCGACGCTGTCGGCGTCGCGCGCCCGCACGGTCGTCGAGGCCTGGGCCGACCGCGTCGCCGCCCTCTCGGCCCTGCCCGGCGTGCAGCAGGTCTTCCCGTTCGAGAACCGCGGCGAGGCGATCGGAGTGACGCTCCACCACCCGCACGGCCAGATCTACTCCTACCCCTACGTCACGCCCCGCACGACCCGCCTCCTCGCGTCGCTCGACTCCTACGGGCCGACGCTGTTCGCCGACGTCCTCGCGTTCGAGCAGGCCGGCGACCGCGTGCTGATCCGCGGCGAGCACTTCACCGCCTTCGTGCCGTTCGCCGCGCGCTGGCCCGTCGAGGTGCACCTCCTGCCGCACCGCCACGTCGCCGACATCAGCGAGACGACGCCGGAGGAGCGCGACGAGCTCGCGAAGGTCTACCAGCGCCTGCTCCGCGGCATCGACGCTCTCTACGACACCCCGACGCCCTACATCGCGGCCTGGCACCAGGCGCCCGTGCACGAGCGCCGCGACGAGGTGCGCCTGATGCTGCAGATCACCTCGCCCCGCCGCGCCGAGACCAAGCTGAAGTACCTCGCCGGCAGCGAGGCCGCGATGGGCGCCTGGATCGGCGACATCGCTCCCGAGACCAGTGCGGCCGCCCTGCGCGCCGCGATCGAGCGGGCCGACGCGGCGACGCTCGCGGCCGAGGTCGCCCAGCGTCCCGACGCCTCCCTCCCCGACACCCCCTCCGACACCGAGGAGACCCGATGACCTCCGCCTCCCCCTCGCTCGACGCCGTCGCCGAGCGCGCCGCCCGCGACTTCGAGCGCGAGTACGACCACGCCCCGGCGGGCGTGTGGGCAGGGCCCGGCCGCGTGAACCTGATCGGCGAGCACACCGACTACAACGACGGGTTCGTGTTCCCGTTCGCGATCGACCGCGCGACCGCGATGGCCGTCGCGCCGCGCGAGGACCGCGTCATCCGCATCGCCAGCGCCTTCTCGCCCGAGCACGTCGAGATCTCGCTCGACGACCTCGCTCCGGGTGCGATCTCGGGCTGGTCGGCCTACCCGCTCGGGGTCGTCTGGGCTCTCACCGAGTACGGCGTCGACCTCGGTGCCCGCACCGGGTTCGACGCGTTCGTCGACTCCGACGTCCCGGTCGGAGCGGGGCTCTCGAGCTCGGCCGCGCTGATGTGCGCCATGGCCGTCGCGCTGAACGAGCTCTGGGAGCTCGACCTCGACAAGGCGACGCTCGCGCGAGTCGGACGCCGGGCCGAGAACGTCGCCGTCGGCGCCCCGACCGGGATCATGGACGAGTCCGCCTCCCTCTTCGGGCAGCGCGACGCGGCCGTGTTCCTGGACTGCCGGAGCCTGGACACCGAGGTGATCCCGCTCGGCTTCGAGGAGGCCGGCCTCGTCCTCCTCGTCATCGACACGAAGGTCGAGCACGCGCACGCCACCGGCGGCTACGCCGAGCGGCGCGCCTCCTGCGAGCTCGGCGCCTCGACGCTCGGCGTGGAGTCGCTGCGCGAGCTGTCCGTCGACGATCTCCCGCGCGCCGAGGAGCTCCTCGACGACGTCACCTACCGCCGCGTGAAGCACGTGGTGACCGAGGACGCGCGTGTCCTCGCGACCGTGCGGACCCTCCGCGAGCAGGGCCCCCGCGCCATCGGCGAGCTCCTCGACGCGGGCCACGTCTCCCTCCGCGACGACTTCGAGATCTCGGTTCCCGAGCTCGACACGGCCGTCGAGGCCTCGCGGGGTGCGGGAGCGATCGGCGCCCGCATGACCGGGGGCGGCTTCGGCGGCTCCGCGATCGCCCTCACGCCGGTCGAGAAGGAGGAGGAGGTCCGCGCCGCGGTCCTCGCCGCCTTCGCCGCGAAGGGCTTCCGGGCGCCGGAGCTGTTCCTGGTCACCGCCGCCGACGGCGCGGGCCGGGTGCGCTGAGCGCTGCACGACGAGGGAGCCGGCACCGGCCTCCGGACCACTGCGGTGGATCGGACGGCGCGGGTGCCGGCTCCCTCTGCGTCCGGTGGCCCTCAGGCGGGCGGGACGACCGCGCGCAGCACTCCCCCGGTGACCCTCACGAGCTCCGAGGCGCTGGTCGGGTACACCGTGTGCGCGTGTCCCGCCGCCGCCCACACCGTGCCGTACTCCGCGAGCGCCTCGTCGACCACGGTGCGCAGCGCGCAGGGATGACCGACCGGCGCAACGCCTCCGATGGTCTGGCCCGTGGTCGCTTTGACGACCGACGCGCTCGCCCGGCCGATCGTGCCGCCCAGCTCGCCGCCGAGCCACTCCGTGTCGACGCGGTGGCCGCCGCTCGTCAGCACGAGCAGCGGCTCCCCGTCGAGGAGGAACACGAGCGAGTTCGCGATCTGGCCCGGCTCGATGCCGAGCGCCGCGGCCGCGAGCGCCGCCGTGGACGCGGCCTCGTCGAGCCAGCGCACGGGCGGGCGCACCCCGTGCACGGCGAGATCGGCCAGGACGCGGTCGACCGCGGGGTGACTCCGTTCGCTCATGCCGCGAGGCTAGCGACTACTCCGTCATCGTCGCGATGTCGATGACGAAGCGGTACCGCACGTCGGACGAGAGCACGCGCTCGTAGGCGGCGTTGATCTCGGAGGCCGGGATGACCTCGACCTCGCTCGCGATGCCCTTCTCGGCGCAGAAGTCCAGCATCTCCTGGGTCTCGCGGATGCCTCCGATGCCCGAGCCCGCGAAGGAGCGGCGGGCGCCGAAGAGCGTGAAGACGTGCAGCGGCAGGGCCTCGGCCGGCGCGCCGACGTTCACCATGGTGCCGTTCAGGCGCAGCATGCCGAGGTACGCGTCGAGGTCGAGCGGGGCGCTGACGGTGTTCAGGATGATGTCGAAGGTGTTCGCGAGGGTCGCGAACGTCTCCTCGTCCTTCGTCGCGTAGTAGTGGTCGGCGCCCAGGCGCAGGCCGTCGTCCTTCTTGCCGAGCGTCTGCGAGAGCACGGTGACCTCGGCGCCCATGGCGTGCGCGAACTGCACGGCCATGTGGCCCAGGCCGCCGAGCCCGACGACGGCGACCTTCTTGCCGGGGCCGGCGTTCCAGTGCGACAGGGGCGAGTAGGTGGTGATGCCGGCGCACAGCAGCGGCGCGGCGGCCTCGTAGGGGATCGACTCCGGGACGCGGAGGACGAAGTCCTCGACGACCACGACATGGGTGGAGTAGCCGCCCTGGGTGATGGTGCCGTCGCGGTCGACGGCGGCGTAGGTGCCGACGTTGCCCTTCAGGCAGTACTGCTCCTCGCCCGCGAGGCAGTTCTCGCACTCGCGGCAGGAGTTGACCATGCAGCCCACGCCGACGCGGTCGCCGACGGAGTGCTTCGAGACCTCGGAGCCGACCTCGGCGACGACGCCGACGATCTCGTGGCCGACGGTCAGCGGGTAGGCGACCGGTCCCCACTCGCCGCGCACGGTGTGGATGTCGGAGTGGCAGATGCCGGAGTAGGCGATCTCGATGAGCACGTCGTGCGGGCCGACGTCGCGGCGCTCGACGGTGGTCGGGATCAGCGGCTCGGTGGCGGACGGGGCGGCGTAGGCGGATACGGTGCGCATGGGTTCTCCTCGTGGGGCGGGCGCACTCGAAGACGGGTCCGACGGGGGTGGGGGACGCGAGTGCGCCCGGCAACGCTACCGGCGTCGTCTGGACGGGAACCGTAGGCTCGGGGCATGCGCGCTGCGATCGACCTCAACGCCGACCTCGGCGAGGGCTTCGGCGTGTGGGAGCTCGGAGACGACGACGCGATCCTGCGGGTGGTCTCGAGCGCGAGCATCGCGTGCGGATTCCACGCCGGCGATCCCTCGATCATGCTCGATCGCTGCCGGCTCGCGGCGGAGCGGGGAGTCGCGGTCGGTGCGCACGTCTCGTACCGCGATCTGGCGGGCTTCGGGCGGCGCGACCTGCCCGTCGGCCCGGACGAGCTCCACGCCGACGTCGTCTACCAGATCGGCGCACTGCAGGCCGTCGCGCGGGCGGCCGGCACGCACGTCCGCTACGTCAAGCCGCACGGCGCCCTCTACAACCGCATCGTGCACGACGAGGTGCGGGCCGGAGCCGTCGCGGCCGCTGTGCACGACGCGGCACCGGGCCTGCCCGTCCTCGGACTCGCCTCCTCCGCGATCGAGCGCGCCGCCGGGGACGCGGGCCTGCCCTTCCTCCGCGAGGCGTTCGTCGACCGCGGCTACCGCTCCGACGGCACCCTCGTGCCGCGCGGCGAGGAGGGGGCCGTCCTCGTCGACGTGCCGCTCGTCGCCGCTCGTGCGGTGCGGATGGCGACGCACGGGACGGTCGTCGACCGCGACGGCGGGATCCTCCGCGTCGACGTCGACTCGCTGTGCGTGCACGGCGACTCCCCCGGCGCGCTCGCGATGGCGGAGGCCGTGCGGGACGCCCTCGCCCGGGCCGGGGTCGCCCTCGCGGCCGCGGTGCCGTGATCCCCGCGCGTCTGCTGCCCTCCGGCGATCGAGCGGTGCTCGTGGAGACGAGCGGTCTCGACGAGGCACTCGCGCTGGCGCTCGCCCTCGAGGCGGAGCGGCCGCCGGGCGTCGTCGATCTCGTTCCCGCGGCGCGGACCGTGCTGGTCGTCCTCGATCCCGACGTCCTCCCGGTGCCGGAGGCGGCCCGGTGGGTCCGGGCCGTCTGCGCGTCGGCGGACACGGACGCCGTGGGCACGACGGGACGGCTGATCGTCGTGGACGTCGAGTACGACGGCGCGGACCTCGCGGACACCGCGACCGCACACGGCTGGACGGTCGGTGAACTGGTGCGCCGCCACACGGCGACAGGGTGGCGGGCGGCCTTCGGCGGATTCGCCCCCGGTTTCGCGTACCTCGTCGCGCTCGGCGACTGGCCGGAGGTGCCGCGCCGGGCGGAGCCGCGGACGCGCGTGCCCGCGGGTTCCGTGGCGCTGGCGGGCCCCTACTCCGGCATCTACCCCCGTTCCTCCCCCGGCGGCTGGCAGCTGATCGGGACGACCGCCGCGGTGCTCTGGGACGTCGAGCGGACACCGCCGGCGCTCCTCGCGCCGGGCGACGAGGTGCGGTTCCGGGAGGTGCGGTGAGCCTCCGCGTCCTCGACCCCGGCCCCCTCGCGCTCGTGCAGGACGCGGGCCGCCCGGGATTCGCCGCGCTCGGCGTGGGCTGCTCGGGCGCGATGGACGCCGGAGCCCTCCGCCTCGGGAACCGACTGCTGGGCGGGGGCGCCGACGACGCGGGCCTGGAGCTGCTCGGCGCGGGCTTCGCCGTGAGCGCCGACGCGGACGTCTGGATCAGCCTGACCGGAGCCGACGGGGACGCGCGGATCGACGGGCGGAGCGTCGACCGGGTCCTCCCCGTGCTGCTGCCGGCCGGCGCCGTGCTGAGGCTGGGCCCGCTGCGCGCGGGGATCCGCCGCACGCTCGCGGTCCGGGGCGGGATCGACGTGCCACCCGTGCTCGGGTCGCGCTCCCGCGACACCCTCGCGGCCCTCGGGCCCGAGCCGCTGCGGGCGGGGGACGTGCTGGCGATCGGACGCGCCTCCGGCGGCGTCGCCGCCCTCGACTGGTGGCCCTTCCCGGCGCCGGGCCACGGAGCGACGCTCGCCGTGCACCCGGGACCGCGCCTGGAGCGGCTCCCGCCGGGCACCTGGAGGGCGCTCCTCGACACTCCCTGGCACCTCGGCGACGCCGACCGCGTCGGACTCCGGCTGACCGGAGCGCCGCTGCCGACAGGACGCGGCGGCGAGCTGCCGAGCGAGGGGATGCTGCACGGCGCGGTGCAGCTGCCGCCCTCCGGACTGCCCGTCGTCTTCGGACCGGACCACCCGGTGACCGGCGGCTACCCCGTGGTCGCCGTCGTCGACTCCGCGTCGCTCGACGCCCTCGCCCAGCTCGCCCCGGGGGATCCGGTGCGCTTCCGCGCGGTCAGCGGGCGGCGCGCTCCGCAGCCGTGACCACGTTGTGGATGAGCATGGCGCGGGTCATCGGGCCGACGCCGCCGGGAACCGGCGAGAGCCAGCCCGCGACCTCCGCCACTCCGGGAGCGACGTCGCCGGTGAGCTTCGCGCGGCCGGTCTCCGGGTTCTCGACGCGGGTGATGCCCACGTCCAGTACGGCGGCGCCGGGCTTCACCCAGTCGGCCGCGATGAGCCCGGGGACGCCCACGGCGGCGACCACGATGTCGGCGCGGCGCACCTCCGCGGCGAGGTCGGTCGTGCGCGAGTGGGTCAGGGTGACGGTCGCGTCGAGGCCCTTGCGCGTCAGGAGCAGCCCGAGCGGCCGACCGACGGTGAGACCGCGCCCGACCACCACGACGTGCTTGCCCGAGAGCGGGATGTCGTGCCGGCGCAGCATCTCGACGACGCCGTTCGGCGTGCAGGGCAGGGGGCTGTCGAGCTCGCCCTCGACACCGAGCACCAGGCGGCCGAGATTCGTCGGGTGCAGCCCGTCGGCGTCCTTGTCGGGGTCCATCAGCTCGAGCATCGCGTTCTCGTCGATGCCCTTCGGCAGCGGCAGCTGGATGATGTAGCCGGTCACCGCCGCGGACTCGTTCAGCTGCCGGATCGCGCTGCGGATGTCCTCGGCCGACGCCGTCGCGGGAAGGTCGACCCGGATCGACTCGATCCCGACCTCGGCGCAGTCGCGGTGCTTGCCCGCGACGTAGGAGCGGGAGGCCGGGTCGTCGCCGACCAGCAGCGTGCCCAGCCCGGGCACGATCCCCTTCTCGCGCAGCGCGGCGACCCGCACCGCGATCTCGGCCTTGACCGCCGTCGCCGTGGCGACTCCGTCGAGTACCTGTGCCGTCATCGGATGACTCCTCGTGTTCGAGCGGCGCGCACCGGGTCGCCGGGGACGTGTCGTCCGGCGACCGCGGCACGCGGAGGGCCAGGGGGCCCGGGTGGGATCCGCGGAGCCGGGCGGCTCCGCGGATCGGGGCTCAGAGCCCGGGGTAGAGCGGGAAGTCGTCGGTGAGCCGGCCCACGCGGGCGCGCAGGGCCTGCAGGTCGGCGGACGGCTTGAGTGCCTCGGCGATCACGTCGGCGACCTCGCTGAACTCGTTCTCGCCGAAGCCGCGCGTGGCGAGCGCCGGCGTGCCGATGCGGAGCCCCGAGGTGACCATCGGAGGACGCGGGTCGAAGGGCACGGCGTTGCGGTTGACGGTGATGCCGACCTCGTGCAGCCGGTCCTCCGCCTGCTGGCCGTCGAGCGGGGAGTTGCGGAGGTCGGCGAGCACCAGGTGCACGTCGGTGCCTCCGGTGAGCACGTCGATGCCCTCGGCCTTCGCGTCGGGCGCGGTGAGGCGCTCGGCGAGGATCTGCGCGCCGCGGATCGTGCGGGCCTGGCGCTCGGCAAACTCCGCCTCGCCGGCGAGCTTGAAGGCCGTCGCCTTCGCCGCGATGACGTGCATCAGCGGGCCGCCCTGCTGGCCCGGGAACACGGCCGAGTTGAGCTTCTTGGCGTACTCCTGCCTGGCCAGGATGAGGCCGGAGCGGGGACCCGCCAGCGTCTTGTGCACGGTCGTGGTGACCACATCGGCGTGCGGGACGGGCGAGGGGTGCAGGCCCGCTGCGACGAGGCCGGCGAAGTGCGCCATGTCGACCCAGAGCTTCGCGCCGACCTCGTCGGCGATGGCGCGGAACGCCTCGAAGTCGAGGTGGCGCGGGTAGGCCGACCAGCCGGCGATCAGCACCTGCGGGCGGACCTCGAGGGCCTTCTCGCGCACGACGTCCATGTCGATGCGGAACGACTGCGGGTCGACGCCGTACGCGGTCGCGTTGTAGAGCTTGCCCGAGAAGTTGAGCTTCATGCCGTGCGTCAGATGACCGCCGTGGGCGAGCTCGAGCCCGAGGATCGTGTCGCCGGGCTGGATCAGCGCGGAGAGCGCTGCGGCGTTCGCGGTGGCACCGGAGTGGGGCTGCACGTTCGCGAACTCGGCGCCGAAGAGGGCCTTGGCGCGGTCGATCGCGAGCTGCTCGGCCACGTCGACGAACTCGCAGCCGCCGTAGTAGCGACGGCCCGGGTAGCCCTCGGCGTACTTGTTGGTCAGGACCGAGCCCTGCGACTCCAGGATCGCGCGCGGCACGAAGTTCTCGCTCGCGATCATCTCGAGGTAGCCGCGCTGGCGGTCGAGCTCCTGCTGCAGGACGGCGGCGATCTCGGGATCGACGACCGAGACGGGCTGGTCGAACGATCCGGACGCACCGGTGGTCGCGGGACTCTGGGCGGTGGAAGAGGACACGGACGCTCCTTGACTGGGAAACGGAGGGTGCCCGCGCCGGTGCATCGAGGCGACTCGGCGCGTACGGGCGACCCGGACTACGGTATCCGTTCCAGCCCAGGCGTGCGGCGGGAAAAGTGTCCGGAGCGCGCCCCGGAGGAGGTGCCGCTCCCTGATGGTCACCCATCCGAACGCCAGTCGCGGCGCGGCCAGCTTAGCAACGCGCAGGCCGCGCTCCACTGCGCGACAGAACCCGACGATCACTCGGCTCGCTGGCAGGATCGTCGGGTCGACGAGCGGAGGAGGGTGGTGTGGCGAACGCGCACAGGGCGACTCCGGGCCCGCGGCTCGGGCGGTCCGACCGCTCCCACGCCGGCTCGGCGGGCGACGCCGAGCTGATCGACAGGGTGCGGGAGGGCGACGCGGCGGCCTCGGCCGAGCTGTGGCGACGGCACGCTCCCGCGGCTCGGTCCATCGCACGGGCGTGGTCCACCCTCGACGCCGACGACCTCGTGTCGGAGGCGTTCCTCCGCACGCTCGACGCGCTCGCCCGCGGCGGCGGACCCGACGGCGCCTTCCGCCCCTACCTCTTCACCTCCGTCCGCAACGTCGCGTCCAGCTGGGGGCGGCGTGGAGCGCGGGAGCGGCCGCTCGAGGACGACGTGGCGACCCCCGAGGACGGACCGGAGGAGCGCGCCCTCGCGGCGCTGGACCGCGATCTCGGCGTGCGCGCCTTCCGCGCGCTGCCCGCCCGCTGGCGCGAGGTGCTCTGGTACACGGCGGTCGAGGGGATGAGCCCGGCCGAGGCCGCACCGCTGCTGGGCCTGCGACCGAACGGAGTGGCCGCGCTCGGGCACCGCGCCCGGGAGGGCCTGCGCGGGGCGTGGATCCAGGAGCACGTGGCCGCGAGCGCGGCCGACGGCGAGTGCCGGTGGGTCCTCGAGCGAGCGGGCGCGCACACTCGCGGGCGACTGCCGATCCGGGACCGGCGGCGGACGGACGCTCATCTCGCGACGTGCGAGTCCTGCTGCGCGGCCCTCGCAGAGGCGGCGGGAGCGGGCGCACGGCTGGCGATGCTGCTGCTGCCTCTCGCAGCGGGGGTCGGCGGGGCGGCGGCGTACGGGGCGGCGGGCGGTGCTGCGGGGGCGTCGGCGGGTGCGGCGGCCGGGGCGGGCGGAGCGGGTGCGTCCGCGAGCGGAGCGGGTGCGTCGGCGGTCGGAGCGTCGGCCGGCGCGGGAGCGAGCGCCTCCCTCATCGCCGCAGTGGCCGTGGCGGGGGTCGTCACCGCGGGTCTCGCTCTCGCCGCGCTCCTGCCGCCGGCGGGGCCTCCCGCCGAGCAGCAGGTCGCGGTGGCACCCGTCGCCCCCGTCACCACCGAGGCGTCGGCGCCGACCGACCTCGCGGCGACACCGGACACCGTCGCCTCGCCGACCCCGGCCGCCACGGCCGACGCGTCACCGTCCACCGCCGTCGCGCTCGTTCCGCAGCCGGTCGCAGCACCCGCGCCCGCACCCGCCCCGCGCCCCGCACCGGAGCCGACCGCCGTGGCGCCGGAGCCCGCTCCGACCGCGCCCGCGACGGCCGTCCCGTCCCCCGTCCCGACGACGACGGACTCGCCGCGGCC
>Ga0308159_1003424_pt1 | contig 16052 bp, 15 predicted proteins | sample PhyCR1_FD_201040 | JGI IMG/M metagenome (GOLD analysis project Ga0308159, IMG submission 201040) | Phyllosphere microbial communities from UC Gill Tract Community Farm, Albany, California, United States - DLSLC.R1 | ecosystem: Host-associated > Plants > Phyllosphere > Unclassified | place: USA... | reverse complement strand
TTCATCCCTGCTCCTTTATCTTTATCCCTTTAATATTGAGCTGCAATCGCTTTTTATCTCGCCACACATTTTCTTCAATAGTATAACAAACAGAAAATGGCACTTTTGGTTGTAAGAGATTTTGAAATTCAGCCAGACCAAAACCAATGCCTTCAAAAATAAGTGAATTTTGTTGCTTTATATTTATTTTAAGGTGGTTTGCACCTACTGCCATTGCGGCCCGATCTAAGTATACGTTATGTGTAATAAAAATCGGAGCCATGTTTTCAGGTCCGAATGGACCCATTTGCGCCAATACGCGATAAAATTTACCATCAATTTGAGCAAGATCTATTTCTGCATCAATTCTTATCATCGGTGTTAACAATTCATCAGTGATACTTGAAGAAACAATTTCCTCAAATTTATCGGCAAAAGCGGTAACGTTTTGCTCCTGCATGGTTAAACCAGCTGCAAATTTATGACCGCCATATTGGTCGAGTAAATCAGCGCAGCCACTTAACGCTTCATACAAATCGAAGCCTACAACTGATCGGCAAGAACCTGCCACATGGCCGTTTGATTTAGTCAAAACGATTGTTGGGCGGTAATATTTTTCTGTTAACCGCGAAGCTACAATGCCAATAACACCCTTGTGCCAATTTTCGTTAAATACGACAGTGGTTTTTCGGTGAATAAGCACTTCGCTTTCTCCTATTAAAGCCAATGCTTCCCGGGTAATATCCTGATCGTATGTTTTGCGCTCTGTATTTTTCAGGTTTATTAGTTCACTCTGCTCTGAAGAATTTCCATCTACCTGGCAAAGCAACATCGCTACGGCATGTTTTGCATGGTCTATACGGCCTGCGGCATTTATCCGCGGACCCAAAGTAAAAACCACATCCGTGATGGTGTAATTTTCAGTTTTACCCGAAACCTCCATTAAAGCCCTTAAGCCCTCACATGGATTGGTATTTAATTTTTTTAACCCATAATAAGCTAAAATTCTATTTTCGCCAACTATCGGAACAATATCTGCGGCAATGCTTACCATTACCAAATCAAGATACTGCAGGTAGGTTTCTGTTGGAAGATGATGTTTTTGAGCATAGGCTTGTGCCAGTTTGAAGCCTATTCCGCAGCCTGCCAATTCTTTAAACGGATACTCACAATCCAATCTTTTTGGATCTAAAACCGCTATTGCCTTTGGCAATTCATCACCAGGTAAATGGTGATCACAAATGATAAAATCGATTCCTAAGCCATTTGCATAATCAACCTTATCGATGGATTTTATACCACAATCTAAAGCAATAATCAGAGAAAATCCGTTCTCATTTGCATAATCGATACCCGCGGTAGAAATTCCATATCCTTCCTGGTACCTATCCGGAATATAGTATTCGATGTTTTTTGTAAGTTGAGAAAAGAAACTAAAAGCCAATGCTACCGATGTGGTTCCATCAACATCATAATCACCGTAGATCAGAATTTTTTCGTGAGTTGCTAATGCATTTTCGATTCTTTCTATGGCTTTATCCATATCTTTCATCAAGAATGGATCGTGAAGATGATTTAAATCAGGCCTGAAAAAATACTTTGCCTGGTCAAAATCACAAACATTGCGTTGAACTAAAATTTGTGAAAGCGATTGATCTATATTGAGTTGTTCTGCTAATTTCTTTACCGTGTCATCATTACAATTTGATGTCAGCACCCATCTTTTTTCCATTATATTTGTTTCCGAACAGTAAATATACTTTTTTAATTTAAATCTCTACATTTTGCAAGTTCATACCCTATTCGAAGGCACCTATTCTGTAGATGCCTCAAAAAAATTCATACCGTTTGATTCATCCATTCACAACTATAAAGATCGCCCGGCTTCGTTGTTTATCAACGTCCAACCTTTTCTGGTAGAACTTAAGAATGATTTAGTCCTTTTTGATACTGGTTTAGGTTTCAGTGATGACCATGGCGAACTGATTTTACACAAAAACATCCGGAATGCTGGGTTTGACCCAACAGATGTTACCAAGGTTTTGATGTCGCATTTGCACTACGATCACTCTGGTGGAATGATTCACAAATTAGGCGATCAAACAGAGCTCAGTTTCCCGGATGCAGAATATGTAATCAATCGTGGAGAATGGGAAACGGCATTTAGCAGTACATCAAGCTCTTACCACACCGATATTTTCGAATACCTGCAACGTAATGCACAGCTGAAATTTGTAGAAGGCGATGGAAATCTGGATGAAACCATTGCATTTGAATTTACAGGTGCCCATTGCCCAAACCACCAGGTTTTTCTATTAACTGAGGGGAATCAGAAAGTTTTTTTTGGAGGCGATGTATTGCCAGAACCTGGAGAACTGATTAAAAACTTCATTGCCAAATACGATTTCGATGGCCGCAAAGCAATGGAATTACGAAAGGAATTTGGAAAAAGAGCTGCTGCTGAAAACTGGGAATGTTTATTTTACCACAGCAAAGATCAGGCTACGGGTTTTGTTGATGAAATTGACGGCGGGTTTAGGATAAGATAATTGAATTGTTATCAGTTGGCTGAAGCCAACGGCAATGAAATGCAAGTCGAAAAAACTAGTCACAGGAAAAGCTTAAAGACCAAAGCTGAAAGCTTAAAAGCTAAAGTAAAAGGATTAAAGCCGGCAAAACCGCTTGGCAATAATTCATTGCCGTCAGTTTCAACTGACGGAAAATAAACAAAGCAAGCAAGGCTTTAGCCAAATCCTGCAATTTGAAAATCTTTGTGTCTTGTAGCTCATTAAGTACCTAAACCCGACAGCAGCGAAAATACTTTTGATTAAAAAGATTGTAGCGAATGGCGGGAATAAACTTTAATAATTATACCGCAATTGCTTTCCAGAACCAAGATAGAATTCATAAAAAGTCTACTACAGGCGTGCAAGGATTGCTTCGTAACTCGCTATGAGGATACAAAAAAAGGTCCCGATAAAATCGAGACCTTTCTTTTTAAAGTCCTCACTTTCAGAGGAGGTTTGGGAGGTTTTATTTCTTAGCTACTAATTTCACGCCGATTTCGAAGTTATCATCAATTGCTTTGTCGCCAATGCTATCGAAGAAAGATTTTGAACCGTAACGAATGTCATATTTAGTTCTATCCACTAAGATTTTACCAGCTAAAGCAGAAACAGTTCCATCTGCATTTACAGAAATAGTTGCAGGGAAAGTTACTGGTTTGGTAATACCTTTAATGGTTAAGTTACCTGTTACATTGTTTCCAGCAACTTTGGTAATTACGAAAGTTGAAGTTGGATATTTCGCCGTTCCGAAGAAATCGTCTGCTTTTAAGTGACCTTCTAATTTCGCACTGCCATCAGCATCTTTAATAGAATTCATATCGATTGTGAAAGTACCACCTGTTACTTTTTTGCCATCAACATTTAAAGTTCCTGATTGCAAAGCGATAGTTCCGTTGTGAGAACCTGTTACTTTTTTACCAATCCAGGTGATGGTTGATTTTGCTGCATCTACAGTGTAAGTAACTGGTTTAATAGTTGTAAAAGCTGATAATGACACAACTGCAACTAACAAAAGGATGGAAGAGATTTTTAATTTCATGTTTGATTTTTTAATTTATTTTGCAAATATAAGTTTAAGATAGATTGTTTGTTATTGATGTATGTTAACTTTTTCAAAAACGATCGATTTATCTGAAAGCACTCTATTGACTAAGGATTGCACTCGAGGTTTAATTAGTTTATTTTAATTTAAAGTTTTTATGGGATAATAATTTAAAAAAATATTGTATTCGGCTTAAAACACATAAGAAAGAAATTTTTCCCTATATAAAAAGAAATAATTCCGTATATTTAAAACAAACATTTGCATATATGTCGATCGCAACTTTAGATAAAAGACAACAGAAAATTTTAGAGGAGATTCCGACTTTAAATGATTTTTCAAAAATTTATTTCTACACCGTACAAAGTAAATTTGATAATGATTTTGTCAAAACTTTAGATAGTATGATCGGACTTAATGATACTATCTTATCTGATTGGTTAAGCATTACACCAAGAACATTTAGGAATTATAAAAAAAATACCGATTTAATACTAAAAGGCAATATTAAAGAACACATTGTATTAATTATTTCATTATATAAACACGGCATAGAGGTATTTGGAGATACCGATAATTTCGAGAAGTGGCTCTCTATGAAAAACCACTTATTGGATAATAAAGCTCCAACTTCATTTCTAGATACTGTTTCAGGGATAAAATTTATTGATAACAGATTGTCGGCTCTTGAATATGGTGAAAATGTTTAACTATGTTAATTTATAACATTAGAAAAGAAAAATACGCCAATAGGTTGGTTGCGTCTGGTATTGCAAACAGATGGAATAGAGATGATGAGTTTATAATCTATACAGGCAGTTCCATAGCATTATCTGCATTAGAATTGATTGCTCATCGAAGCGCAATTAATATTGATCATCAATACAAACTCTTATCGATTAAGGTAAATGCAGATAAAAGTGATGTTTCAGAAATCCAATTAAAGAATTTACCCACAGATTGGAAGAGCGTGAAATCTTATCCTCGACTACAGGAGATTGGGTCTGATTGGTACAAAAATAATAAGAGCTTATTATTGAAAGTTCCATCCGCATTGGTTCAAAACGAGTACAATTATTTAATAAATACCAAACACCCTGATTTTTCAAATAAGGTAGCTATATATTCAATTGAAAATTTTGAATGGGATAATAGATTACTTTAGTTTAAACTTCGTTTGAGGCCGTCAATTAAATATCAAAATAAAACCATGAATCACAGCGCAAAATCACTTCGACCATTTATTGGAGCTAAAAATTTCGAAACGTCAAGAAAATTCTACCGCGATCTTGGTTTTGAAGAAGTAACTCTGGGCGAAAGCATGTCGGTTTTCAAAAGCGGCAACCTCGCTTTTTATCTACAAAATGCCTACGTTAAAGATTGGATAGATAACACCATGATTTTTATGGAGGTGGATAACGTGAATCAGTTTTACAATGAACTTTCAGCGCTTGATTTACCTGCGAAATATGAAAATGTAAAGCTAAGTCCAATCAGAATTGAAAGCTGGGGAAGTGAATGTTTCCTCCACGATCCATCGGGGATTCTTTGGCATTTTGGGGAGTTTAGTTAACTTTTTTATTTCACAATCAAAAGTCGTCTTTTCGACTGAACGTAGTGAAATGGAGAAATCTTTTCACATAGGTTTAATTACAAAGATTTCTCGCCTTCACTCGAAATGACGGGCAAAAAAAAAATCTGCAAGCTGTATGAAAATAAATTCATAAAACTTGCAGATGATTTATCTAATTAGATTGCCACGTCGGCTGAAAAAGCCTCCTCGCAATGACGAATAGTGAGCGTTACGGCACTATTTCTTCCAAATAACTTTCTACCGGTGGGCACGCACAAATTAATGATCTATCGCCATGGCTATCATTTACACGACCAACTGATGGCCAGAACTTGCGTTCCAACACATAAGGAAGTGGAAAAGCTGCTGTTTGGCGGCTGTAAGCGTGTCCCCAATCGTTGGCGGTAATTACAGCAACAGTATGAGGTGCGTTTTTCAATGGATTATCAACCTTATCAAAAGTTAAATTTTCAACCTGATCTATTTCTTTTTTAATCGCGATCAGTGCATCACAAAAACGATCTAATTCATGTTTAGGCTCCGATTCTGTAGGTTCAACCATTAACGTACCTGCAACCGGGAATGAAACCGTTGGGGCGTGGAAACCATAATCCATTAAACGTTTGGCGATATCAGTAACTTCAATTCCGAAAGCTTTGAATGAACGACAATCTAAAATCATCTCGTGTGCACAACGACCCTGAGCACCTGAATAAAGTACTGGGTAGTGTTGCTCTAAACGAGCTTTCATGTAATTGGCGTTTAAAATCGCATATTTAGTCGCATTGGTTAATCCCTCAGCACCCATCATAGCGATGTAAGCATGAGAAATAATCAAGATCGAAGCTGAACCCCAAGGTGCAGAAGAAACCGCAGAAATCGATTTTCCTTTGTCGATATCAACCACAGCATGACCAGGAAGATAAGGAACCAAGTGTTTCGCCACACCAATTGGGCCCATACCTGGACCGCCACCACCGTGAGGGATACAGAAAGTTTTGTGCAAGTTTAAATGGCAAACATCGGCACCAATATTAGCTGGGCTAGTTAAACCAACCTGTGCATTCATGTTTGCACCATCCATATAAACTTGTCCGCCGTTAGCGTGGATCGTTTCACAAATTTCGATGATGCTCTCTTCGAATACACCATGAGTTGATGGATAAGTCACCATCAAACAAGATAAATTGTCTTTATGTAACTCTGCTTTTGCTTTTAAATCTTCAACATCAATGTTACCATTTTCTAAAGATTTCACAACAACGATTTTCATATCAGCCATTGCTGCAGAAGCAGGATTTGTACCGTGAGCAGATGCAGGAATTAGCGCAACGTTACGGTGGAAATCGCCTCTATCGTGGTGATAAGCACGAATAACCATTAAACCTGCATATTCACCTTGAGCACCAGCGTTTGGCTGTAAACTCATCGCAGCAAAACCGGTAATCTCACTTAACCATTTATCAAGCTCGTTAAAAACCGAATAGTAACCCAAAACCTGATCTGCTGGAGCGAATGGGTGAATACGACCAAAGTGAGACCAGGTTACCGGAATCATTTCTGCAGTAGCATTCAATTTCATAGTACAACTTCCCAAAGCAATCATCGAGTGGCATAGCGATAAATCTTTCGCCTCTAATGATTTGATGTAACGCAACATTTCATGCTCTGAATGGTGCGAATTGAAAATTGGGTGACTTAAGTACGCTGAAGTACGTTGTAAAGCTGATGGAATTACGGTTTCAACATTTTCTACTACCTCAACCTGATCAGCAGCAACTGCTTTTACTTTAGCGAAAATTTTAGCAATTAATGCAACATCTTCAAAAGCAGTGGTTTCATCGATAGAGATGGTAGCCACGTTACCCACATAATTCAAGTTGATTTCGTTATCTAAACAACCTGAATGAATGCCACCTTTTAAGTCCCCTAAATCGAAACGAATGGTATCGAAATAAGCTGAATTTAATTGCTCGTAACCTAAACTTTTTAACGTTGATGCTAAACTAACCGCCAAACCATGCGTACGTTCTGCAATGGCTTTTAATCCTTTCGGGCCGTGATAAGCTGCATAGAAGCCAGCCATAATCGCCAATAATGCTTGCGCCGTACAAATGTTCGAAGTTGCTTTATCTCTACGGATGTGTTGCTCGCGGGTTTGCAAAGCCATACGTAAAGCATAATCGCCGTGGCTATCGATGGTTACACCAATAATACGACCTGGGATTGAGCGTTTATATTCTTCTTTAGTTGCGAAAAATGCTGCGTGTGGACCGCCAAAACCCATCGGAATACCGAAACGTTGCGTTGTACCTACCACGATATCAGCACCCCATTCGCCTGGAGGCGCTAATAAGGTTAAGCTTAAAATATCAGCTGCAACCGTTAATTTAATATTTTGATTGTGTAATTCAGAAGCAAAGTTTTTGTAATCGAAAACTTCTCCATTACCTGCGGGATATTGAACAATCGCACCAAAGAAATCTTCGGTAGCTACGAAATCCAAATGATGGCCGATGACTAATTCAATACCGTAAGGATTAGCTCGGGTTTTTAAAATATCTATCGTTTGAGGAAAAACTAAATCTGAAACGAAATACTTCTTTGCAGCTTGATTTTTACGCGTACTGTATTGCATAAACATCGCCTCTGCCGCAGCCGTACCTTCGTCTAAAAGTGACGCATTGGCAATTTCCATTCCGGTTAAATCGATTACCATCGTTTGGAAATTTAATAACGCCTGTAAACGACCTTGTGCAATTTCGGCCTGGTATGGTGTATATTGCGTATACCATCCTGGATTTTCAAATACGTTACGTAAAATTACACCCGGGGTAATGGTATCATAATAACCCTGTCCAATAAAGCTCTTGAAAACTTTATTTAACAATGAGGTTTGTTTTAAAGCACCCAAATATTCAGTTTCTGACTTCGCCGCAGGCAGATTTAATGGTTGTTTTAACCTAATTGCCGTAGGAACAGTTTGTTCAATCAGCTCATCAATAGAATTTACGCCAACAGCTTGCAACATTTCAGCAGTATCTGCCTCATTTGGTGCAATATGACGATTTTGAAAATCTTCCTTGTAGTGGATATTTAAGCTCATGCAGGTATGAATAATAATTTGCTGCAAAGGTAGGAAAAACGATATTGTATTTTGCTATATATCAGTGTAAAAAAGGTGTCTTATTTACGCTTAAAAGCGACAAAATTGGTAGATTTTAAATTTGTATTTAAAGACAAACGTTTGTTCATTCAAGAAGAAATTTCATTTAGTTGGAAAGCAGTAACGCTACAAAATTAAAGTTTGTTCCCGCCATTTGCTCCTGACTTCAGCAATGCGTCACCCAATTTGAACTTGAAGCTTTTTGAATTGGATAAAAGTATCATGATTTTTAAAAACAAGCATCTACACGATTCTCAAAGCGTCAAATTGCGCTTGCGTCACCTGACGCTGAAGTCAGGAAAATTAAAGTTTGTTCCCGCCATTTGCTACAATCTTTTTTCAGGTTTTCTGTTATGCTGAGGCACGAAGCATCCCTGCCTACCGCAGGCAGGTGTTTCATCGCTTGCAGATGCTTCGTACCTGCCATTGACGTTTTTAACTTTCCGTCTTTGATTGCCTGCGGCAGGCAGGCGATCCCGATTCTTTATCGGGAGAAGCTCCCGAGGAATGCCTTTGGCACAATCTAATTTCTGGAGTTATTTTCTTAAATGAGATTACTTCGTGCCTCGCAAGGACGACCGTCAGCAAGTCCGGAAAGCTCGCGAGCCGAGTTTATCAGGCAAAACAGAGGCTGAAATAAATTCAGCATGACGACTTATAATTCATTTCCTTACTTCTGCACTTTCCAACCTTCATCTTTACTCAACTTCAACTTGTAAGTCTTCGTAATGAAGTTGCTGTTTTTATTGGCGTCTTTATCAAAAGGTTCAAAATCGGTAGTCACCATTTTTAAGGAAACGGTAACCTTAGCTGTGCTCGAATTTACCTGTTCAAAATTTACCGGCTTTTCATCTGCTAAAACATAGGTAACGGCTTTAACAGTAGCTTTATCGGCATCTTGTTTCAAAACCAGCGGACTAGCTTTATCAGTTAAAGTTATTTGATATACGAAACTGCTATCTTTAGAGAGGAACTTCTTTTTCGCTTCTTTTAAATTCAAAGTTACCAATCCTTTACTTGCTAATGATTTGTATTTCCCTAACTCAAACATGTCATTCGTGCTGTTAAACTTAATTTGTCCAAAGTTGAAACGAATGGTTTTATACTCAGGGTTGGCTTTTAAGTAATCTGTAATCACTTCTCCCGCCTCATCCTGATTGATGGTTGTTTTAGTTTTACATCCGGCGAAGCCGATAATTAGAAAAGAGAGAATATAAAGAATTTGCTTTTTCATGTTTTTGTTTTTGCTTTTTAAAGGTATTTATTTTTTATTCTAACCGCAAAGAACACTAAGTTTTTCGCAAAGGAAGAGAAGTAAAAATTTGAGCACCCAGATTTGTAATCTTTGCACCTTGTCTTTGCGTCCTTTACGGTAAAACATCAACGTCTCTTCAAATACTTCAAATTGGGCAACACCATTGCCGACAAGATGACACACACGCCTACCCAACGCAATAATGAAACCTGTTCTTGCAGCACAAAGCCAGCCATCATTACCGCAACAGGCAATTCTGCTGCACTTAAAATTGAGCTCAACGCTGTTCCAATGCGGGGAACACCTTCAGCATAAAATAACGGTGGAATTACTGTTCCGAAAACGGCAATAATTAGCCCCCATTTAAGCAAAGTTCCGTTTAATGCGCCATTAAACAGAAACGCAGGTGGAAACAGGATAAAGATCAAAATACATGCTCCAGTAATCATTAATGCACTTTTCTGCAGTGGTGGATACTCGTTTCCGATTCTTCCGCTTAACATTAAAAAGCCCGCATAACATACTGCAGCGAGCAAACCAAAGCCGATACCTTTGTAGCTCAAACTTGAAATAGTTGTTTCTAACATACCACTTGCTAAAACTGTTCCACCCAAAACCAAAAGGATCGCTAAAAACTGTAATCCCGTCGGCTTCTTTTTGTAGATGATAAACTCCAGTAAAATACTCATCCAAATAAATTGCATGAGCAAAATGATAGCCACTGAGTTTGGCACAAGTTTAACTGACTGATAATAGAAAATACTTACCAAACCTGTACAAGTTCCAGCTAGAATCATCTTCCATTTAGGTATAATTAGCTTTATTTCTTGTGCCTTATACTTTGAAGTCCTGCTTTGAAAGAAAAATAAAACCCAAAGAATTACTGCACCAAAAAATGCCTGCGCACCGGTAACATCTCCGAGAGAATATCCATCGTGATAGGCCAATTTTACAAAAGTAGAAAGGATACCGAAACTGCAGGCACCAAAAAAAACAAGGAGAATTCCTTTTAACATGTTACGGGTTTAGAAATAATTTTGAGTGAAGGTTTAATTTGTCAGGTGTTTTTTTTTGCCAAGCCAGCCAACTCAAAACCTTTAACTCGTAACTAAGCGAGTTGTTGTAAATATTTTTGAACTGTAGTTTCTAAACCCAAATAAAGCGCATCGCTAATTAAAGCGTGACCAATGGAAACTTCCAATAGACCAGGAATGCTTTGGGCAAAGTAATGAAGGTTGTGCAAATCTAAATCATGACCAGCATTTATTCCTAAACCTAATCTATTTGCGTGGTGTGCAGCGGCGATGTAGTTAACAATTGCTTTTTCTCTATCAGCGTAATAATTATGAGCATAAGCCTCGGTGTATAATTCGATTCGATCTGTACCTGTTTCTGCAGCTCCCTCAACCATTTCAACTACCGGATCAACAAAAATGGAAACCCGAATGCCTTCTTTTTGAAAAACCGAAACCATCTCTTTTAAATACTCTCTATGTTTTATCGTATCCCAACCGTGGTTAGAAGTAATTTGTCCTTCGGCATCGGGCACTAATGTAACTTGTGCCGGTTTATTAGCCAAAACAAGATCAACAAATTTATCTTCACGGCAATTGCCTTCAATATTAAATTCAGTGGCAATAACGGCTTTCAAATCGTAAACATCCTGGTAACGAATATGGCGTTCATCTGGGCGTGGATGCACCGTAATTCCTTGTGCACCGAAACGTTCACAATCTAAGGCAACTTTCACTAAGTCAGGATTATTACCTCCACGACTGTTCCTTAAGGTAGCAATTTTATTGATGTTTACCGATAACTTTGTCATGCAACAAAGATAAGGCTTTGGCTTTGTTAATCTTTAAAGGTTCAAAAAAATTGACTTATTTTTACTCATATTTGCTTTCAGTAAATGAAATCGAAAGACATCACTCTATATAAAATTCTAATCGGAATTATTACTGTAATCAGTTCGCTGGCACTCTTTGGTGGGATTATGGAACCGGATTCTGCGCTATATGCATCAATAGCCAAAAATATGGTTTTGCGTGATGATTGGATTAACATCTACGTTCGTGGTGCAGATTGGCTTGACAAACCGCATTTAACTTTTTGGCTGGCAGCAGCCTCTTTCAAAATTTTCGGCATCAATGCCTTTGCTTATAAGCTGCCTTCGTTTTTGTTTGGGTTGCTCGGAGCAGGTTATCTCTATAAGTTGGCGAAAGACATTTATAACCATAAAACGGGCTTGATAAGTGCGGTAATCTTTCTAAGTTCATTACACATCTTAATATCAACTTTTGATGTAAGGGCCGAAGTTTACATTACAACATTTACTTTGGCAGCGATTTACCATTACTACAAAGCACATTTAGGGTCTTTCTGGCATATCGTTTTTGGTTCACTCTTCGCTGCATGCGCCATCATGATCAAAGGAATCTTTGTTTTGATTCCGGTTTTTGGTGGTTTTATCCTTTATTGGCTCATCACCAAACAATATAAAGAGTTATTAAAACTGAAATGGTGGCTTGCGATAGTGCTAATTCTAGTTTTCATCATTCCCGAACTTTACACCTTGTATGTGCAGTTTGATTTACATCCAGAAAAAATTGTATTTGGAAAAACGGGAGTTTCGGGATTAAAATTCTTTTTCTGGGACAGTCAGTTTGGTCGCTTTTTTAATAACGGACCAATAAAAGGCAAAGGCGATATCTCATTTTTCTTACACACCACCATTTGGGCTTTTTTACCTTGGTCTATCTTACTTTATACTGCGGTAATTAATCTTTTCAAAAAGAAAAACAGAGTTTCTTTGCCCCCCGAAAGTATTATAATCTGGACAAGTGCCGCCATCACTTTTCTGCTTTTTTCACTGTCCAAATTTCAATTGCCACATTATATATTGATTGTTTTGCCACAATTTGCCATGATCACGGCCTTGTATTTACAGAAACTAGAAGGAAAGAGTCTGAAAATATTTCTCGCCGCTCAAACGGTTTTGGCAGTTTTAATTGTAGCGATATTAATCTGCGTTTCGATATTTTTCAAATTCGATTACTTCTTCGTTGCAAACGCCCTGCTAGTCGTTTTGCTATTTTTATCTGTATTATTTTTTCGAGGATTAAAAATTGAAACCATCATTGCCAGAAGTAGCGTGATCTCCATTGGCTTGATGATTTTTCTTTCAGGTTTTTTTTATCCTGCTTTACTCAAATATGAATCGGGAATGGAAGCAGGCATTTGGTTAAAGGAAAACTACCCGAATGCTAAACCTGCAGTATTGATGTATCCTGATGCTTATTCTTTTGATTTCTATGCAAATGGAGAACCTCAGTATTTTTGGGATTTTGAGACATTAAGCAAACATAGGACAGATAAGAACATGGTCATTTATGTTTGGGAGCCGGAAATGGAGCGATTGAAAAAGGATTACAATACGCAAATCCTCAAATCATTTGAATACTTTCACATCACAAAACTGACGGGAAAGTTTATTAATTCTAAAACACGCCCTCAGGTTTTAGAACGTTTTTATCTGGTAAGAATACAATAGCATGGAGTTATTTTTTCGCATTCTGAAATTTGGTATAACGGGCTTGCTTGGAATGGCAATTGATTTCGGCGTGACCTGGCTTTGCAAAGAGAAAATTAAAATAAATAAATACGTGGCCAATGCGCTAGGCTTCATTTTCGCTGTCACTAACAATTATCTAATTAATCGCGTTTGGACTTTTCAAAGCACCAACATCCACTGGGGAACCGAGTTTAGCAAATTTATTGTGGTAAGTGTAATTGGATTGGCATTAAACACCGTTATTATATATCTTTTCCACCAACGTAAAAACGGCACAAACTTTTATGTGGCTAAGTTTTTTGCTATCGCGATTGTTTTTGTTTGGAACTTTATCGCCAACCTGATGTTTACTTTTAGGTAACGTTTTTGCCGATAAAATAGAATACCACCAACCAGATTAATCCTTTTATCAGGAAGAATAAAAACCCGATTAAGCCCACACGCTTAAACCATAATTTTAGTTTTTCTTTGTTCATGGCGATGTGGTAAAGATAAAATTTTTGCCTTAAATTAGAAAGATTTTAAATAAGCAAAAGATGAAATGCTCCAGGTTCTTTTATTTTATTATTTCTATTCTTCTTCTCAGTACCAGTTCGAGTTTGGGTCAAACTTTTAAATCTATTAAGAAATACAAGATGGAATATTTTGTAGCGAATAAGGGTACTGAAAAACTAATCGGTATTCGAAGTTTCGCGAATGATGGGCAACGATATTTATTGCTTATTAATCCGCAGACGCTTGATAGCAAAGTTGACCTCGCTTCAAATTATGTTATAAGTAAAACATCATGGACACAGATCTTAACCGAATTTAAAACCAGCCCATACATAAAATCTTTAACTGCAGCTGCCGCAAAAGATTTTCAAATACAAGATGCAGGCATCGATAATGCTATACCAGAAGAACAAGGAATAACATTAACGATTGATCTTTGCCCCTCTCACAAACCCTTAGAAAGAATTATTTTTCAATCGGTATTCGATGAATTTAAAAAGATAGAGCAGCCAGTGCCTCTAGCCATTTCGGTTTCGGGAAAATGGATGCTTAAACACCAGGACGACCTAAATTGGCTAAAAAGTTTGGTCAACAAAAAAGACTTAGATATCACCTGGATAAATCATTCTTATAATCATGAGGTAAACAATCTGCCTCTGGCCGAAAATTTTTTACTAGCACCTGGCACCAACCTGGATACAGAGGTTTTAGAAAACGAAAAACTAATGCTCAAAAATGGGCTGACACCTTCTATTTTTTTCCGTTTTCCAGGTTTAGTTTCCGATAGAAGTATTGTGCAAAAAATTGAAGCTTATGGCTTAATCCCAATTGGAAGCGATGCCTGGTTAGCAAAAGGACAACAAGCAAATAATGGAAGTATTGTGCTTATCCATGGTAATGGAAATGAAGAGCTTGGTGTTAAAGACTTTCTGGAGTTATTGAAAACGAAAAAGGAAGAAGTTATCAGCAAACAATGGCTGTTGTTTGATTTGAGAAAAGGATTGCAAAAAGTATATGAGTAAACGCTATTTATGAAAAGTATCTAAAAACAAATCTTCAACTTTTTTACGAGCCCAAGGCATTCTACGCAAAAAGTTGAGGCTTGATTTAATGCTTTGATTGTTGTTAAAACAGTCGATTCTAATTAGCGACCCTAACTGCTCCCACCCATAATGCGCTTGCAAATCAGTAACGATTTTCTCAAGAGTGATTCCATGAAGAGGATTATTTTTCTGTTGATCGGCCATGCACAAAGCTAAATAAATTATAAAACTATTGCGGATTAAATTGTGAGAGCCAAACCGTTGCATTGCCGCACGAAGGATCATTTACGGTTTGATTTAAAATTTTAAATTGGTTTTTAACCAGCAAGTTGTGGTATTCGTCGGTATCAAGCGAAGCATGGAAAAGATTTTCGCCACCATTTATTCCCCACGCCTCTCCTCTTTTGGTGCCCGAGGTAAATAAAATTATTCCATTTGGAAGGAGATGATTGGCAAATATCTCAAACATTTTCGGCTGATCCTCCGTGGGTAAATGAAAAAAACTATGCCAGGCAATGATTGCATTAAATTTGGTTTCAAGTTTAAGCTTGCGCATATCTTGCAAGAGAAATTCTTCTGACGGAAAATTTTGTTTAGCCAGTGTCAACATTTTTTCACTTGCATCAACACCTGTTACCATAAACCCTGATTGCAGGAAATATTCCATAATAGGTTTTCCGTTTCCACAGCCTAAATCTAACAGGCTTGCACCCTTTGGTATTAACTCAATAACTGTATCCAAATAACGTTTCTCCATTAAATTACGAGGCCTGTTTTCCGCAAACCAATCGGCAATTTCATTATAAACTTGAAAAACGTTCTTTTTTTCATTCATCACCATAAAAATAAAAGCCCTTAAATTTGCATTTAAGGGCTTTGAAAAACTGAATATTACTTTCCTGCGATCCAGGTATTATTGTCAGGATTCGAATCTGGTAAAACCTTATTTGGATCTAAGGTAACTGATACTATTTCTTCAGTGGTTGGGAAACGCACCAACCAGGAGGTATTTTTCATCCAAACATCAACAGGTACTTTTACAATACTTTTTTTACCACTTTTAGTTTCTACTTGAAGGATAATTGGCATTGGCATTTTTTCCAAATTATTTACACGGATAGAATATCCTGATAAGTTTCCATCTTGTCTAATTTCCTCAACCGAACCAATGGCCTGATCCATTTTCCAGCTATTTAAAAACCAACTTCTCCAAAACCACGCTAAATCCTCACCTGCTGCATTTTCCATCGAGCGGAAAAAATCATAAGGAGTTGGGTGTTTGTAAGCCCAGTTTTTGATGTATTGACGAAACGCATAATCGAATCGGTCCTCACCTAAAATTTCATTTCTCAAAATATCTA
>Ga0308159_1003421_pt1 | contig 16066 bp, 14 predicted proteins | sample PhyCR1_FD_201040 | JGI IMG/M metagenome (GOLD analysis project Ga0308159, IMG submission 201040) | Phyllosphere microbial communities from UC Gill Tract Community Farm, Albany, California, United States - DLSLC.R1 | ecosystem: Host-associated > Plants > Phyllosphere > Unclassified | place: USA... | reverse complement strand
CTACCGATGTGCCGCTCCGCGCGCAGCCAACACGATCGCGGCCGTTACCCGGCTTTTCCTGGAGTCGACGCAGCGGGCTCGCATCATCTCGGCTCTTGCGATTGATTACCGCGTGCAGGACGCGCCTCGCTGCGCTGCGGACGTCTATCCGCAAGTTGCCGCTGCCGAGATCGATGTCGCCATCTTCACGCGGGTCTTGCCATGGGACCACGGCGCCGGTGTGGTCTTCCTGAACGAGGCCGGCGGCCGGGCTGCGCGGGCCGACGGGAGCGCTTACCGGATCGATGACGCATCCATCGGCTTGGTCGCGTCAAATTCACCCGGCGGTTGGCAGCAAGCCGTCACGGTGCTGGAGCGAGCAGCAATGCCGCTCGATCAGGTCGCCATACCTTCCTGATCCCTGACGTCATCCCAGGCGGCTGGTTGGTTCCATGCCCGAATAAGGTCCCTGGCGGGCCGGCTAGCGGCCTTTTATGTATGGCTTGTGACTGAATATGTTCGTCGGTCATTACGTCGATTTATCAACAAGTTTCGATGTGTCATCGATAGTGCCGTTGCAATTGGCCGACAAGGAAGCATAGTGAACTGAAAATACATGCCCATCCGGTTTTGCCTGGCTACACTCGTGGAGTGTTTCGTGCAGATAGTCGGGCGTGCAACCGTTTCCGAGGCGTGATCTGATGTCGTTGCTTGTTCTGTGCCCAAGGCGTTTTCAAGACAGCCGCGGGTGGTTCTCCGAGACCTGGAACGCGAAGCGTGCTGCCGGGCAAGGACTGGAAACGCAATTCTGCCAGGACAACCAGTCGCTGTCGCGGGACAGGCACACCCTGCGTGGCCTTCACTTCCAGGCCCCGCCTTACGCGCAGGCAAAGCTGGTGCGTTGCCTGCGAGGCCGCATCTTTGATGTCGCGGTCGATATTCGGCGCAGCTCGCCCACGTTCGGCAAGTGGGTTGGGTTGGAACTCTCGGCTGAAAACGGCAAGCAGTTGTTCATTCCTCAGGGTTTCGCGCACGGTTTCCTCACCATGGAGGAGGACTGCGAGATCGCTTACAAGGTCGACAATTACTACGCCGCCGAAGCCGACGGTGGCATCGCTTGGAATGATCCCGACATCGGCATCGAGTGGGGCATTGGCGGTGCTGTGCCGGTTCTGTCCGAAAAAGATGCCGCTTTGCAGCTTCTGGCTGATTTTGCGGTCGATTTTCCTTACGATGGTGTCCCGCTCGATGGGCTGCGTGAGGTAACCGTTTAAAGTGCCGTCCGGTGCACCTGTCCGGCGGCTGCCGGGTTCACGGAGTGATTATTGATGAAAGTTCTGATTACCGGCGGCGCAGGGTTCATTGGCTCCGCGCTTATCCGGAATCTGGTCAAGGATACCGGCCACACGGTCCTGAACTTCGACAAGCTGACATATGCGGGCGTGCTCACTTCGCTGGACGAGATCGCCGACAGTCCGCGATATGCCTTTGTGCAAGGCGACATATGCGATGCGGCGGCGGTCGGGCGTGTCATCCAGGACTTCCAGCCGGATGTGATGGCCCACCTCGCTGCGGAAAGTCATGTCGATCGGTCTATCGATGGGCCAGGCGAATTCATCCAGACCAACATAGTAGGCACCTACACGTTGCTCCAGCAGGCGCTGGGCTACTGGCGCGGCCTCGACACGAGCCGCCGAAGCGCCTTCAGGTTCCACCACATCTCGACAGATGAAGTGTTCGGTTCACTGGGAGAGACCGGCTATTTCACTGAGACGACGGCCTATGACCCGCGTTCTCCGTACTCTTCGTCGAAGGCGGCGTCGGACCAGCTGGTCCGGGCCTGGGGGCACACCTACGGCCTGCCGGTTCTGGTGACCAATTGTTCCAACAACTATGGGCCCTATCACTTCCCCGAAAAGCTCATACCGCTCATCATCATACGTGCCCTCGCTGGCGAGCAGCTTCCGGTTTACGGGGATGGCAGCAATGTGAGGGACTGGTTGTTCGTAGAGGATCACGCCCGTGCGCTGCGGACGGTGTTCGAAGCGGGCGTGCCTGGCGAAACCTACAACGTCGGCGGCAATGCAGAGCGTCGTAACATCGACGTCGTCAATGCGATCTGTGCCGAGCTTGATCGCCGCCAGCCGCGCGCCGATGGTCTTTCCTATTCCGCGCAGATTTCGTTTGTGACCGATCGTCCCGGTCACGATCAGCGATATGCGATCGATGCATCCAAGATCCGGCGCGAGCTAGGGTGGGAGCCATCGGTGACGTTCGAGGAAGGAATAGCCAGAACCGTTGCCTGGTATCTTGATCGCAAGGACTGGTGGCAGCCGCTACTGGACGACCGTTATGGTACCGAGCGTATCGGCCTGAAGGCACTGGCCGCGCAATGAGGCATATCCTCGTTACCGGCGGTACTGGACAGGTTGGCAATGCGTTGAAGGCCCTCGAGTGGCCTGCGGACGTCATGGTAAGCTTCCCGACACGCAACGAACTGGACCTTGCCTCGGCAGAGCGTATCGCAGAGGCTTTCGCGCGCGAACCGTGGAGCTGCGTCATCAACTGCGCCGCTTGGACAGCGGTGGATGCAGCTGAAGACCGGGTCGCCGATGCCTATCTTGCCAACGCGCAAGGGCCGGCATGGCTTGCAGACCTGACCCGGCATGCCGGTATCCCGCTGGTTCATGTGTCGACCGACTACGTCTTTGCGGGCGATCTGGAGCGGCCTTACCGTGAGGATGACGCCGTCGGGCCGGTTGGCGTGTACGGGGCCAGCAAACTGGCCGGTGAGATGGCGGTGCGTACCGGCAATCCGCGCAGCGTGATCCTGCGCACTGCCTGGGTCCTGAGTGCCCACGGCGCCAACTTTGCAAAAACGATGCTGCGGCTCGCGACGGACCGGGACGCCTTGTCGGTGGTCGGCGACCAGTATGGCAATCCCACCACGGCGCGGGATATCGCAGCCGCGCTCCAAGTCATCGCGCTGCGGATGATCGAGGATACGATGGCACCGACGGGAGTATACCATTTCGTCAATGCCGATGCTGCGACATGGGCCGATCTCGCAGGAACCATCTTCGACCTGTCCGCCCTTCGAGGCGGACCGAGCGCTCAGGTGACTGCGATAACAAGTGCGGAATACCCGACCAAGGCCGCTCGTCCTGCAAATTCCCGTCTCGACACGGCGAAGCTGACCCGGGATTTTGGCATTGAGCCAAGACCTTGGAAAATCGCAGTGGCCGAGGTCGTGGATGAATTGACGATCGCCAAATCAGAAGAGTGCGTGACGCGATGAAGGGAATTATTCTCGCCGGGGGCTCCGGCACCCGTCTGCACCCGATGACGCTGGTGCTCTCCAAGCAGTTGATGCCGATCTACGACAAGCCGATGATCTATTATCCGCTATCGACGCTGATGCTTGCGGGCATCCGTGAGGTGCTGATCATTTCCACGCCTCGGGACACTCCCTCGTTCCAAGCGCTGCTGGGCGATGGTTCGCAGTGGGGCATGCAGATCGAATACGCCGTTCAGCCCGAACCTGCCGGGCTGGCGCAGGCCTATATTATCGGCGCCGACTTCGTGCAGGGGCAGCCTTCGGTGTTGATCCTGGGAGACAACATCTTCTTCGGTCACGGCATCACGGACCTGTTCCGCAGCGCCATGTCACGGACTCAGGGCGCCTCTGTCTTCGCCTATCATGTGACCGATCCCGAACGCTACGGCGTCGTCAAATTCAACGATGAGATGCAAGCACTTTCCATCGAGGAAAAGCCGGCTGCACCGCTTTCGAACTGGGCTGTGACCGGCCTGTATTTCTACGACGAGCAGGTGGTCGACATCGCATCCAATCTGTCGCCGAGCCCGCGCGGTGAACTGGAAATCACCGACGTCAACAAACGCTATCTGGAAATGGGCCAACTTTCGGTGGAAATCATGGGCCGTGGTTATGCCTGGCTCGACACTGGAACCCCCGGAAGCATGCTCGAAGCGGCGGAATTCGTCAAAACCCTTGAAAAGCGGCAAGGGTTCAAAATCGCCTGCCCCGAAGAAATCGCCTATCGCGGCGGCTTCATCGACGATGTGCAGATGAATAAGGCAATATCACAGTTCGGAAAATCCGAGTACGGGCAGTATCTTCGCACCGTACTTGACCACGGGCTTTGAAGAACATTCAGATTTGAAAGGGCATGCATGCTAATTCCGCCAACAATAGAGGCCGGTGATCGCGCTGCCATCATCCGTCGCGGCGTGGAAGTCGTGCAGATCGAGGCCGATGCGCTGCAGCGTCTGGCAAATTCGCTCGACGATGCCTTCGTCGAGGCGTGCTCGCTGATTCGCGGCAGTTCGGGGCGCCTGGTAATAACCGGCATGGGCAAGTCGGGGCACATTTGCCGTAAGGCCGCTGCGACCTTCTCGGCGACCGGAACCCCCGCGAACTATGTTCACCCGGGCGAAGCGGCGCATGGCGACCTGGGCATGCTCGTGCCGGGCGACGTCCTGATGGTGATTTCCAATTCGGGGAACACGGCGGAACTCAAGGCCTTTCTGAATTACGCCGAAGCATTGCAGATTCCCGTGATCGGCGTCGCCTCGCGGATCAACTCACTCGTCATGCGCTATGCCACGGTCAAGCTGTGCATGCCGGAAGCGCGTGAGGCCTGCAGCGCAAACATCGCGCCGACCACCTCCACGACGCTGCAGCTCGCCTTGTGCGATGCGCTGGCGATGACCGTGATGGAACTGCGCGGTTTCTCACGCGATGGCATGAAGCTTCTGCACCCTGGCGGTGCCATTGGTCTTCGCCTGCTGCCCGTCAGCGAAATGATGCATACCGGCCCGTCGATGCCACTCATCAGCGTGGATACCCCCATGGCGGACGTGCTTTCCGTAATGACCTCGCGCGGGTTCGGCATTGCCGGCATTGTCAGCGACGGCGGCGAATTGCTCGGCGTGATCACCGATGGAGACCTTCGCCGTAACTTCGAGCGGCTGCAACGCTGCTGCGCCGGCGATGTCATGACACCGTCTCCCAAGACACTCGACTGCGACATGAGCGCCGAGACCGCGCTTGAGATGCTCAACGACGAGAAGATCACCGCCGCTTTCGTCCGCGAGCCTGGCAGGAACTGCCCTATCGGCATCGTGCACATCCATGACTTTGTCCGCGTCGGCCTGAGCTGAGCGAACGGTAGAGCATTCATGACCTTGCCCAGTTTTGCTATCATCATCCCGGCGCGCTTTGCGTCTACGCGGTATCCCGGAAAGCCGCTTGTGCCGCTCACGGGCAGCACGGGAGAGGCGAAGTCGCTGATCCGGCGAAGCTGGGAATGCGCCAGCGCCATCGAGGATGCCGTTGGCGTATGGGTGGCTACCGACGATGAGCGGATCGCCGACGAGGTCCGCAGTTTTGGCGGGCAGGTCGTCATGACCGACGAGCAATGCGCAAACGGTACCGAGCGATGCGCAGATGCCATCGCCCGGCTTGGCGACGTGGCCGATGTGATCGTCAACCTCCAGGGCGATGCGCCGCTTTCGCCGGCCTTCGTGGTCAAGGAACTGGTCCGGCGCCTGCACGAGGATGCCGATCTCGTCATGACGACGCCTGGCCTGCGCTGTGCCCGGTCGACGTATGAGCACCTTTCGGAGGATGTGGCCAACGGACGCGTCGGAGGCACTACTGTGGTCTTCAACCGCTCGGATCATGCGCTTTACTTCTCCAAGCGGCTGCTTCCATTCCTCCCGGCTCAGGCCGAAGGACAGGACTTTCCTCCCGTACACCTGCATTTGGGCCTCTACGCCTACCGTCCGCATGCTCTCAGGTTGTATGCGGCCGCAGAAACGTCGAGCCTCGAACAGCTGGAGGGGCTCGAACAACTGCGCTTCCTGGATATCGGCCAGAAGGTTGGCGTGGTACAAGTTGACCCATTGGAATGGGATTCGATCGAACTCAACAATCCGAGCGATGTCGCGACGATCGAACGTATCCTTGCTCAACGCGGTATCGCCTGACGCGAACTCACCTTGTCGCACAAAGATATGAAAAGCAGCATCCTGCGGGAGCGATGGCTCAGGGCGCAGGTGCATTTTGATGCATTCCGAAGCAAGCCCGCGGCATATCTGACCGCAGTTACGTCGCGGTTACGTGGGCTCAAGCTGCGGTCGCGGCATCAGTTTTCTGCGCTGCTGGGCCATTCTCCGCGCGCCTACGACCTGTGGATCACATCGCGCGAACCCGCGCGACTCGCAGCGCTGGCGACCAGGGAGCGGGGTGCTGGATCGCCGATCACCGCCGTGATCGATTGCCGCCATACGTCGCGGGGTGTCGATCGATCTATAGCCGCGTTGCAGGACGCGGGAAGCGATCGGATCGCCGTGCTGGGCGCTACCGGGCTGTCCATAGATCGCTACGACGGAGTGGAGACGTTTGCCGACGTCGCCGCGTTGGGAAGCTATCTTGCCGCTCTCGATGAAGATGGGCTCTGGGTTCTGCCGATCGGCGCCGGCGACCGGGTCAGCCGCGGCGCGATTGGCGCTTACAGGGCAGCCATCGACGCCAATCCGCAGACGAGCCGGATCTACGCCGACGACGATCTCCTCGACGAGGAGGGCTGCCGCCACTCTCCGCATTTCAAGCCCGCTTGGAATGCTGAACTCATCCGCCATCTCGACTATGTTTCGGGCGCCAGCGTGTTTGCATGCGATGCGCGGCTGATTGGTCAGGAATGGCCAGCGGGAGGGCGTGCCGGCGCCGAGCCCGTCCGCATACCCCATGTGCTTCATCATCGCCGCAGTCGGCCGGAAGCGCGTCTGGCGGAGCCGATAAAGGCCCTTCGGCTTCCTCACGTCACCGTGATAGTGCCTTCACGCGATGCCGAACCGCTGCTGCGTAAATGTATGGAAGGGCTGGCATCGACGCGCTATCCATCGTTTGATTGCATGGTCATCGACAATGCCTCGGCGGATCCCGGCGCTCTCGCGCTCCTCGATCAGCTGGAGGCAGGCGGGACCACCATCCTCCGGGAGCCCGGCGCGTTCAATTACGCGGGCATGCACAATCGCGCCATGAAGCATGCACGCGGCGAAGTGCTTTGCCTGCTTAACAACGACATCGAAATGATCGGCACCGATTGGCTGGAGCGCATGGTCGTACACGCCATTCGCGGCGAGGTGGGGGCCGTGGGGGCCAAGCTGCTTTATCCCGACCGAACCATTCAGCACGCCGGGGTCGTTACCGGCATCGGCGGCGGGGCGGCTCATGCTCACAGGCTGCAGGACGATCGCGAGCCAGGATATTTCTGCCGCGCTCACCTTCCTCAGTTCGTTTCGGCGGTCACCGGGGCCTGTATGGTCGTCGAACGCAGGAAGTTCGATTCTGTCGGCGGGTTCAATGCGGATGATTTTCCGGTGGCGTTCAACGATGTCGATCTTTGCCTCAAGCTGAACCGTGAAGGATGGCAGAGCTTCTATGAACCGGCGGCAGTCCTGATCCATCACGAATCCAAGTCCCGGGGGCTGGACGACACCGTAGCCAAGCGCACCCGCTTCGCTGGCGAACTGGCAGCGCTCAAGCGCCGTTGGCATACGGACACGCAGCGCGATCCCTACCACCATCCCGAGCTCAGCGTGTTCAGCGAGCGGTTCGTGGTAAGCCTGTGACGGAGCGTCTGAATCTAGGCAACGTCAGCCTTTGCGCGGCTGCGTCAGTCAATGTGTCGGCAACGCTAAGGGCGCTTGATCGGTGCATGCGGGCCGCGTATTTCGGCGAAGTGCTCCTGTTCACCGACGCTCGGGGCCTGGCCGTTCCACCCGGGGTACGGATCGTTGAAATCGAGCGTCTGGCCTCATCCCAGGCTTATTCGACGTTCATGCTCAGGGAACTGCCCAAGTGGGTGAAGCTGGACTATTGCCTGGTAGCGCAGTGGGATGGTTTCATCCTCGACCTCGCTTCGTGGGATCCCGCTTTCTTTGAATTTGACTACATCGGGGCGCCGTGGCCCCAGTTCGATGACGGTCGCGACGTTGGAAACGGCGGCTTTTCACTCAGAAGCCAGCGCCTCCTCAAGGCATGCAATGGCATCGTGATCGGGCCGCGCGAGCCGGAGGACGTGGCGATTTGCCGATCCAATCGATCACGTCTGGAAGAAGAGCACGGCATCCGGTTTGCGGACGCTGCCATGGCGTCGCGCTTCGCTTTCGAGCGGGACCGCAGGGTAGAGCGGTCGTTCGGCTTTCACGGCGTTTTCAATCTCGTCGATGCCGTTGGCCCGGATGAATTCTGGGAAATCTACAGCGAACTCGACGATCGGCGTACCATCTGGATCGATTTCTGGCTGATACTGACGACGTACCTGAAAAGGGGAGGACGGTGGAGCCGTGCGCTCAAGATCGTCCGAGATCGCTGCTCAGGCCGATGATATGGTCATCTGAAGTGAGCGGAGGTCTTCTGTGGCCGAGGCTCGAATTCTTCGCTGGGTTTCGCTTTCGCCGGTTTCAGGCGACCTTTTCGAGCGCCGCTGCGTCGGAGCGGAGATAGAGGTCGCGCTCATCCAGCCACAGGTCTGCGAAATCGACATCCTGGCACTCGTCGAACCAGGGGCCGCCGTTAGTGAAGTGGATCACCCGGGGCGTTTCGCGCGGTTTCTGATACTCCCCTTCGAGAAAGTTCCAATCGAGCTTGAGCGCGCCTATTTGGGACTGGTCCGCGATCCATTCGAAGCGGTGAAGATAGGCCGGTGCGGCGCTGTTGACGACCTGAGGAGTGAGCGCCCGCACGTCCGGGTGAGAGCAGTTGAACACCATGAAGGACGACCAGTTTTTTCGCGGGTAGGTCGTCTGCTTCTTGCCGTCCATCTTGATCGAATGTGACGGATCGTATTCGTGCTGGACGACGTACACCGCCTTTTCTGGATCGAGCCCTTCCAGAACGTTCCGTACATCCGTCGTGTAAAGAAAATCGCAGTCGCAGAAAATCACCCAACCCTCGGTCTGAGTGGCGAGGTACGGCGTGAGAAAGCGCGTAAGCGAAAATTCGGTCGTCGCGGTCGCATCATGCGGACGGGTGTAAAGCCCGAGCTCGCGAACTGCCGACTGCCGTATAGGATGAACCAGAACTTCGCCATTCGAATGACGCAGCAGCGAGTGTCGCGCAACCTGCCAAGCTATGTCTTCTCGCGTATCGTAACCGACAAATATCTTGATAGGTTTTTCAGTCATTGCAAGCACTACGGTTTGATCCCAAATTTGATCTTTAGGCAAAAAGAGGGTTGCACGCCTCATCTTCTCCTGAGAAATGATGCATGCTGCGCGGATGTCAATTGATAAGATTGCACCATCAGACGACGTTCCCCCAGGATTGGTTTGGCGCCGAGAGCCCTGCTTTATTTAGGATTGCCGCAGGCGAAGTGTGGGGCCGAGGTCTCAGCGAAATTTGTCCAGGAGTACGCAATTCGTTTAATACCCAAGGTTCCGAGGGCTACCTGAAGAAGAACGCCGATAACGCCTCGGGGTCCGAAATGATCGCCAGTCGATGCATGAAATATCCGGGCCAATGCTGTGGGAGATGCGAGGCTGCGATAACGGCGTGCGACAAAATCGACGCTCCAGAGGCTATGTTCCCGGGCTGTCGCGCAGCATGACTTTGTATTCGTAGTAAGCCTTGTCGAAGTCTTCGTATTCCTCAGTCATCCCGTTACGGAACAGGAGGAAGCGTTCACACGTCTTTTCGAGATATCGCCGGCTGTGAGAGACCATGACCATGGCCTTGTCCTTGCGTTTCTCGAACAGCTCGTACTGGCATTTTTCCCGGAAGGATTCGTCGCCAACCGCCATCACCTCGTCGATCAGATAACAGTCGAAATCGATGGTCATCGAGATGGCGAAGGCAAGCCGGGCCCGCATGCCGGACGAGTAGACCTGCACGGGTTCATGCAGATAAGAACCCAGTTCGGTGAATTCCTCAACGAATGCGATCTTGTCGCGATAGTCGGCGCCGTAGATGCGGCAGATGAAGCGCAGGTTGTCCGCTCCCGTCAGCCTGCCGTGAAAGCCGCCGGTGAATGCCAGTGGCCAGGACACACTCATGGTACGCTCGACGCTGCCGCTTGTCGGCGGTTCGGCTCCGCTGATCACGCGGATCAACGTCGACTTGCCCGCACCATTGCGTCCCAGAATTCCCAGGCGCTCACCCGGGCTTACCGTCAGGCTGATGCCATCGAGGATCGTGCGTGGTCCAGAATTCGAGTCGTATATCTTGGTGACATTATCGAGACGAATCATTCGGTGTCCGATTTTTTACCAATCTGGCGAACCAGAGCCAGCCCCGTCACGGTCAGTGCCAAATTGAACATGACAACATACTGAACGTCGTAATGGGCCGTGATCTTGGTTCCGAAGTACCCCTCACGGATGATCTCCACGCAGTTCAGCATGGGCAGATGAAGCACTATTTCCCGCGCTTTCGGTGGCAGGGCATCGGCGATGAACGCCGCCCCTGACAAAGGAAAGATGAGGTACGACGTCGGCGGCCATAGCTTCTGGACGAGGTCGAATTTCTCGGAAAGGCCGCCAAGGGTGAGCCCCAGTGCCGCGCCGAACCATGCAAGGAGAAGCCATCCACCCACGACCTCCATGGCATCCTCGGGTGGCAGCAGCCATTCGCCAGCCCAGAAAGCTATGCCAAGCAGCACAAAGCTCGATGAGGTCGCTGCGAACTCAAGCATGATGCGGGAGGCATATACATCGAGGATGCGGACCTGCCGGTGAAAAAGAAGTGCCTTGTTGCTATCGAGCGCGCCGATGCAGCGGCCGGGCATATTGCGCCACAGCAGGATCGAGGAATACCCCGTCAGTGCGAAAGCGACGATTGGGAGATCCGAGCCATGGACAGCCTTCGTCGCCGTCCACAAGGCGGTGATCGCAATTGTGAAAAGCATCGGCTCGACGAAAAGCCACAGGAAACCGATGTTGTTACGGCCATATCGCGTGACGATTTCGCGCAGGACCAATGCACCGAGCACGCGGCGTTGAACCGTCAGCGCATAGAGGAAGCGGCGCAAGCTGCCGCTTCCCGTCACGGTGTCACTGGGCATGTTCTTTGATACCTGCAACCAGCATCGATGCTATACCCCACGCCACCAGGCCAAGCACCAGCGTAGCCAGAATACCGCGCATGCGGCGAGGTTCCAGCGGCGCATCAGGTAGGTTGGGTTCCGCGATACGCTGGACATATACCTGCTGCCGCCGTGCATCGTTGCGCGCTTCCTGGAACGAGGCCAGGGTCGCCGTCAGCTGTTTGTCGGCGAACTCGTTCTCAAGGAACAAGCGCTGGAACTCGACGCTGCTGGCAGCCAGCGATTTGTTGCCGCCTGCCAGAGTGCCCATCTGTTGGCGAATTTCGTCATCGAGCGTCCTGCTGCGATTCATGAGCACGGGGATCTGGGGATTCCGGGGAGTGAATTCGCGAAGCTGGGCGAGCTGGGCGCGAGTCGTGATCACTTCGTCCTGAAGCTTCGAGATCATTTCCAGCTTGGAGGTGGCCTCAAGCTCAGGATCCACGACACCTTCACGATTGCGATAAGCAGCAAGGGCACGAGAGGACATGCGGGCCTGATCCTTGGCGTCGTTCACTTCGATCTGCGCGAACCGGATCATGTCGCGGCGCCCGCGCTGGTTCATGTGGTTCACAGTATCTTCGGTCATGCGCAACAACTGCTCGTTGATCCGGCGCGCATCGCCGGGCGTGAACGCCCGCACTGTCAGCGTGGAAATTGACGTAGTCGCGTCGCTTTCGAGTTTCACGTGTCCCGAATAATACTTGAACAGGTCTTCAAAGTGACCCCGGTGACCGATCGGGTTGAAGCGCTCCGCAAACCAGATGTGTGGGCGCTCGAACGCCTTTTCGAACTCTCCGTGCGTATTTATGGCCCTTAGAGCATCACGGGATTCGACAAAGGCGGTGGCTGCGTAGGATTCTTCGCTAGCCGCCGAAAAGGCTCCGGTGCTCGCCAGCATGAGGCCCAATCCGCCCGTGGACGGTTTCTCCGGGCTGCGTACAACGAATTTAGATTCGGAAATGTAAACGTCGCTGGCGAATAAGCTGAAGTATATGATCGCCAGAAAAACAGGAATGATCACAAAGACAGCGAAAAGGCGATTAACGTTCTTTAGTCTGTCAAAGGTCATTCGTGTCACGATCCGGCATTTGCATCACTGCCTAACCCCTTGCGAGGGTAGAGCGCCGGTTAATGATCGGAAATGCGGGGCAATGCAATCGCTAAACCGCGTGCTGGCTTTTCGCGACGGGTCGTGCGGCAAGCAGGGAAGCCACCCTTACCTGAACTCGACACCGCCGGCAGCCGAGTGTACGGGCGACCGCTAATTCGATTGCGCCGTGTGTGCCGAATGGAGCTGGAATGCGAAAGGCACTGTTGCGCAACTTGGCCGAAGGGCTTTTCGGCCTTGCGCAATCCGCCGGGGCAGTGCCGATGCCTGAGCCGGAACCTAGCAAAGGGGCGTTGATGTCTAAAGATCTGATATGCGATCTCGAGGCGAACTGCATCAAGCTGGGCAGGAACATCGAACTCTTGGGTGAAATTCGGGGTACGGGCAACGTGATCGAGATAGCGGACACGCGCAGGCCACAAAAACTCGTCGTGTCGATTCACGGCCATGACAACCGGATCGTGATCGGCAGGCAATCGCTGCTCGCCAGCCTGCGGGTGGACATCGGCGCGCGGCGATGGGCATGTTCAGGATCACGGCTGACGATCGGCGAGTTTTTCTCGGTCGGCAGCCGCAGCCGTTTCATACTCTCCAATTCCGGCAACGTCGTTGAAATCGGCGATCACTGTATGTTCTCCAATTCCATCATGGTGCGAGGCGGGGAGTACCCACATCTGATCTTCGATGCGGAAAGCGGCGACTATCTCGATGTATCCGATGGTATTTTCGTCGGTAATCATGCCTGGATCGGGGAAGGCGCGTATATCACAAAGGGCGTGACCATACCGAATGAATGCATCGTGGGAGCGCGCAGCGTGGTCACCAAGCGCTTCGACGTGGAAAATTCGGTGATTGCCGGAAATCCGGCCAGGATCGTCAAAGAAGGCGTCCAGTGGGTGGCCAACGAGGTTTATCTCGAGGAATATCCTGAGTTCCGCGCGGGATTCGAGAAAAGCGCTCTCGCAAAACTCAACAAGAGGTATCCTGCTACTGAAAAGGTCCGTACCGCCGAGCAGGTCGCGACCGCGTCAGGCGGAGAAGATATCCCCTGATCGAAGGGCGCCTCGGGACCAGACAGTTTGAATAAATCCTTGCTGCGCCTTAAGCGTACGAGGTGTAAACGATGAGTGGATCATTGATGCCTTTTGCTGCCGATTGTTCACGAACCACCACATTCTCCAGCACCCGTTTGATACTGCGCGTGGGTGCGGCACTATCCGTGCTGGCTCTTGCTGGCTGCAACACACTTGGCAGCAGCGGACCTTCCGCTCGCGCGATCGCGTCGGGTCGGTCGGACGCGGTAGCGAGCAGCGACATCCAGATAATCCAGATCGACGACACGATTGGCCGCCGCCTGGCGATGGCGGAGCGTTCGCCGTTGTTTTCCGATGTTCTGGGAGACAGCCCGCCTGTCGGGACCGTGATCGGGCAGGGCGATGTCCTCGACATCACGATCTGGGAAGCGCCGCCAGCAGCGCTTTTCGGCATGCTGGGAGGCAAGACTGAACTGACCGAGGCGACTTCGCTCGAGACCGCCAAGAGCACCGACATGCCGCAGCAGATGGTTGACGAGCAGGGATCCATATCTTTGCCATTCATCGGCAAGATCCATGCCTCGGGCAAGACGTTTCGCCAGTTGGAATCGGATATCCGTGCCAGCCTCAAAGGCGTGGCCAATCAGCCGCAGGTGATCGTGGGGCTTGCGCGCAACGCCACTTCGAACGTCACCGTGATCGGGGAAGTCAATACCAGCGCACGCGTACCCCTGACCCCGCGCGGCGAGCGCCTCCTCGATGTGCTGGCGACTGCAGGCGGAGTGCGCGAGCAGGTCGACAAGATTACTATTCAGATCACCCGAGGCTCGCAGGTCGTCGCACTGCCGATGAACGCGGTCATCCGTGATCCCCGGCAAAACGTGAGATTGAAGGCCGACGATGTCGTCACTGCGATTTTCCAGCCATACAGCTTCGTATCCATGGGCGCTACCGGCTTAAGCAGCGAAACACAGTTCGAGGCGACCGGTATCACCCTGAGCCAGGCTTTGGGGCGGGTCGGCGGGCTCCAAGATACCCGGGCCGACGTTAAAGGGGTATTTATTTTCCGCCTCGAGGATCCAGCCGTGCTTGGACCGGAAATGCAGGCTGCGCGCACGACGCCCGACGGGAAGGTCCCGGTCATCTATCGCCTGAACATGAACGACCCGGGCAGCTTCTTCCTCGCTCAGGGCTTTCACATGCATAATCACGATGTTCTGTACGTGACGAATGCGCCGGGCGTCGATCTCCAGAAGTTTGTTTCGATCATCACGCAGATGGCGTTCTCGGTCATCAACATCACTCAGTCGGTGAAGTGATTTATGGGGAATTGCCCTGGTGAAGCAATTCCCGCAGTTCGCCGGATCAGCCGGGTGTCGATGCGGTGAGACACTTCTCCAGCTTTGAGCGCTCAACCCGGATACGGGTCCCGCCTTTGTTCAGGTAGGCCCGCTCGCATCCAGGCCCGCCATCCACGCTGAGGTGATCGATGCCGATGTCCTGGGGATAGAAATTTTCGGTCCCAGGGATCGCCCCTTTCGAGATCAAAAGCCCGACCTTGTCATCCCGCCATGGCGACGAAAACCCGCCGGGAAACCGCACTGTGCCGACACCGGAAATCCGAACGTCGCGCACCATGGCCGCGCGCACAGGGCCGTAGATGACTACGCCGGCAAGACCTGCATTGGTGACGGTAGTGCCTTCGAGCACTGCGTTGGTGAGTTTGTACCCCCATTTGACGCCAAAGCTGAAGCTGTCCGAGATCGTGGCTCCTGTGATCCGGACACGGTCGATTCCGTCTCCGCTGCCGACGAGATCGATGCCCTCCCAGGTCGATGCAATTCTCGTATCGCCTTCGATGGTCAAATCGGACGATGGACCACCGACCGTAAGCCCGTCGGCCTGCCAGGGTATGAAACCCTCGACAAAACGCGCGCCGCAGCGCTCTATCTTGGTATCACGAAGGACGATTTGGTGCGAACGGACGAACGTGACACAACTGATCTGCTCCTGGACGCGAACGCCCTGAAACCCCGTCATCTTTGCACCATCTTGTCCGGCGACGCGAAATTCGCGGATCGGGAACGTGTTCCAGCCCTTCGCCGCGACGGCGGGCACAGTAAGGTCCGCATCGCCTGCATAAGGCGCCCACGTGAGATCATGGACATTGAGACGAGTGAGGACGATGTTCCTGGATGCCGAGATGAAGAGGCCAAATCCTTTACCCGCACCAGTGATTTCGACATCGGTCAGGGAGACACTGCTGGCCTGATCTATCCAGATTCCGGCAGCATCCGATCGCGACCCTGATCTAGGGTCGCTACCTTTGTCCACGATGACATTGTTCATGAAGACGGACAGGCTGCCGCTGTCGGGACGCACAAGCAGCGTGCGGAGGTTCAGATAGTCCAGCAGATCGGAGGGAGGATCGCCCGACAGGACCCGGTCGCCGCAAGACACTATGGCCGCCGGGTCGGACACTGGCGGACAGGAGCCGTGGATCATCGCGCGCGTATCGTAGGCGGTCTGGTGCTGAGCCAGGCGCATGTTAACCAGGCACAGGTTCTTCGTTGCGCGCAGCGTGCCCTTGACGCTGTATGTCAGGCCTCCGCCGTCGAGGCAGAACTGGTCCGACCGGGCCAACGCCTTTCGCAGCGCTGCCGTGTCGTCGGCGACGCCGTCTCCGCGAGCGCCAAATGCCTGGAGCGATCGCAAGGGCCTGGGAAGGTCGTCAGGCTTTACGGGCGCTCCGCTGCATGACGCGCTCGAAGTCAGGCAGGAAAGCAGTGCGAGTGACGAGAAGAGGAATCTTGTGCATCGTACCGACCTCA
>Ga0308159_1003420_pt1 | contig 16075 bp, 12 predicted proteins | sample PhyCR1_FD_201040 | JGI IMG/M metagenome (GOLD analysis project Ga0308159, IMG submission 201040) | Phyllosphere microbial communities from UC Gill Tract Community Farm, Albany, California, United States - DLSLC.R1 | ecosystem: Host-associated > Plants > Phyllosphere > Unclassified | place: USA... | reverse complement strand
GGAACAATTGAAATTCGTTCGTCAAATCAATTAAAAAAAGGCGATGTTTTTGTTTGTGAAACGGGTGACACCATTCCAACCGACGGCGAAATTATCGAAGGTATTGCCACTATTGACGAGTCGGCCATTACCGGAGAATCTGCCCCGGTAATTCGTGAATCGGGTGGTGATAAATCTTCAGTAACCGGCGGAACCAAAGTATTATCTGATGAAATAAAAGTTCAGGTAAGTACAGCTCCAGGTGAAAGCTTTTTAGATAAAATGATTGCTTTGGTAGAAGGTGCGTCCCGCCAGAAAACTCCCAATGAAATCGCGTTAACCATTTTATTGGCCAGTTTCACCTTAGTTTTTATCATTGTTTGTGTAACGTTAAAACCATTTGCCGATTACGCCAATACACCGATTACCATTGCAGCTTTAATTTCACTTTTCGTTTGCTTAATCCCCACTACTATTGGCGGCTTATTATCAGCCATCGGCATTGCCGGAATGGACAGAGCTTTAAGAGCAAACGTGATTACCAAATCAGGTAAAGCGGTGGAAACGGCTGGCGATATTGATGTTCTATTATTGGATAAAACCGGAACGATCACCATCGGAAATCGCAAAGCAACCAACTTCTACCCAACTGCCGGCGTAGTGATTAAAGATTTTACCGATGCATGTGTTTTAAGTTCTTTGGCTGATGAAACACCAGAAGGAAAATCAATTATTGAGTTGGCAAACGAGCAGGGCTTTAAAAATTCAGGCACACCAGCAGGTTCAACATTTATTAAGTTTACAGCCGAAACACGCTCCAGCGGATTAGATACTGCCGACGGAAGAAGGATTAGAAAAGGTGCGTTCGATTCTATTAGAAATATTGTTGAAAAAGCAGGAAATATTTTTCCTTCGGATATTGCAGACCATGTAAAAAGCATTGCAACCAACGGCGGAACGCCACTAGTGGTTTCTGAAAATGAAAAAGCTTTAGGCGTAATCGAATTGCAGGATATCATTAAACCAGGCATTAGCGAACGGTTTGAGCGTTTACGCAAAATGGGTGTTAAAACAGTAATGGTAACGGGCGATAATCCATTAACTGCTAAATACATCGCCGAAAAAGCAGGTGTAGACGATTTTATCGCAGAAGCAAAACCAGAGGATAAAATGAACTACATTAAAGACGAGCAGGCCTTAGGCAAACTTGTTGCAATGATGGGCGACGGTACCAATGATGCGCCTGCACTTGCGCAGGCAGATGTTGGTGTGGCCATGAATAGCGGAACACAAGCTGCTAAAGAAGCTGGTAACATGGTAGATTTGGACAATGATCCAACCAAATTAATTGAAATTGTAGAAATTGGAAAACAGCTGTTAATTACCCGTGGCACGCTAACTACTTTCTCTATCGCAAACGATGTGGCTAAGTATTTCGCTATTGTTCCTGCCTTATTTATTGCATCCATTCCTGCCTTGCAAAGTTTAAACATTATGGGCTTGCACACACCCGAAAGTGCGATTATGTCGGCAGTGATTTTCAATGCGATTATCATTCCTATACTAATTCCACTGGCGCTTAAAGGCGTGGCTTACAAGCCAATTGGCGCTACGGCTTTGCTCCGCAGAAACTTATTTATCTATGGCATCGGAGGTATTGTCGCTCCGTTTATCGGCATCAAATTAATTGATTTAGTAATTGGCTTATTTGTTTAAAAATGAGGAATAGAGAATTGTAAATAGAGAATAGATTCAATAAATAATGGCAATTAGCCCGTTTACCAATACCTATTTCCTATTTCCAAAATCCATTTCATTAAAAAATTAAAATCTGTTCTCTATTCACTACTACCCATTTCCCAATATCAACAACTACTTATTTCTCTTAAAATTTAAATAAAATGAAAAAATACATCATACAATCGCTACGCTTAACCTTAGTTTTAATCGTATTATTATGCATCGTCTACCCCATCAGTATTGCTATAGCTGGAAAACTTGCCCGAGGAAATGGCGGGGGCGAGAAAATTGTAAAAAATGGCAAAACAATCGGCTACGAATTATTGGGCCAATCTTTTACCAAACCCGAATACTTCTGGGGCAGACCATCGGCTGTTAATTACAATGCTGCAGGCTCGGCCGGCTCAAACAAAGGACCATCCAATCCTGATTATTTAAAAGAAGTTCAATCCAGAGTTGATACCCTTTTGAAATATAATCCTGGCTTACAAAAATCAAATATTCCTGCTGATATGGTTACGGCATCGGGCAGTGGTTTAGACCCAAATATCTCCGAGCAAGGTGCAGAAATTCAGATAGCAAGAGTAGCCAAAGCTAGAAATATCAGTCAACAAAAAGTGAAGGAATTAGTGGCTATGAACACCCTACAACCTTTATTTGGATTATTCGGTCCATCATCAGTAAATGTTTTGAAACTGAATTTGGCATTAGATAACTTGTAACAAAAAATGCCGTCATTGCAAGGCACGAAGCAATCTTAATGCACTCGCTGCTTTATAACTTTCGTTGTAGGATTGCTTCGTGCCTCGCAATGACGACCGTGTAAAAAATCTGTGTAATCCTTAGATCCGTGTAATCATCCCGAAGGAAAATCAGCAATCACTTAATCAAAATGAAAAAATTAATCACCCTTATCGCAACATTAACAGCATCTCTAACTACTTTAGCACAAGATGAACCCAAAGTAAAGTTCTCTGGTTACCTAGAAACTTACTATGGTTACGATTTTAACAAACCAGCCGACCATAACAGACCCGCTTTCATTTACTCGCACAACCGGGCGAATGAAGTGAATTTAAACCTGGGTTTTATCAAAGCAGCTTACGAAAGCAGTTCAATCAGGGCGAATTTAGCGCTGATGGCCGGTACCTACACTAATGCGAATTTAGCCGCAGAGCCTGGCGTACTTAAAAATATTTTTGAAGCTAACGCTGGCGTAAAACTTTCAAAAACAGAAAATCTATGGATTGACGCAGGGATATTTTCCTCACACATCGGATTCGAAAGCGCCGTTTCGAAAGACTGCTGGGTTTTAACCAGAAATATTTCTTCGGAAAACACACCTTATTATGAATCTGGAGCTAAAATCACCTATGAAACAAAAGATGGAAAATTGACGGCCACACTACTCTACCTGAATGGATGGCAAAGAATCACCCGCCAAAATGGAAACAATAAACCTGCGGGTGGCTTGCAGTTAACCTGGAAACCAACGACAAAAATTACGGTAAACTATAGCAATTACCGGGGAACAGAGGGCGCAGATTCCGTTCGCGTAAACCGTTTCTACCACAACATTTATGGTATCTTCCAGCTCAGCGATAAATTCGGACTAACACTGGGTTTGGATTATGGTACTCAACAGCAATCAAAAGACAATCACAGCAAAAATGAGGTATTTTCTCCGGTAGTTATTGCGCAATACAAATTTGCAGAAAAATGGGCAGTAGCCGGTCGGTTTGAATATTACGAAGACAAAAATGGCATTTTCATATCTACAGGAACAACAAATGGATTTAAAACGAAAGGTTATTCTTTAAACGTAGATTATTCGCCAATTCCAAATGCGGTAGTCAGATTGGAAGGTAAAACCTATGACAGCAAGGACAAAATTTTTGCAAGAGAAAACAATTCCGTTAATGTCAATACAACATTAACAGCAAGTATTGCTGTTTCATTTTAAAAATACTGCCACGGGAGCACTAAAATTACAGAATATTTCGGCGCCAATCTAACGCCTCAGTCTCTGTCCTCACAGACCGAAACGCTAACAAACAAGTAATGGTGTGTGGGGACACAAACCATGGGAAAGAGAAAGTTAGAGTAGTGCTCATTAGTTGCAGATTCTTCGTTCCTCAGAATGACAAAAAGTAAAATATCAATGCAAGAAAAAGACGATTCGGTTAAACATTTTCTCGAACTCATACAAAAATCGAGAAGGGGCAAACTCAAGATTTATATTGGGATGAGTGCCGGTGTAGGGAAAACCTATCGAATGCTGCAGGAAAGCCATGCGCTTTTACGCAACGGCATCGATGTTTGCATTGGCTACGTGGAAACGCACCGGCGGGCAGAAACGGAAGCCTTGGTAAATGATTTGCCCCTAATTGCCAGGAAGAAAATTTTTTACCGGGGAAAAGAAATTGAGGAGATGGATTTGCAGGGAATTTTGAATCGGCACCCTGAAATTGTTGTGGTTGATGAACTGGCACACACCAACGCCGGGGGAAGTAAAAACGGCAAACGTTGGCAAGACGTTTTCGATTTGCTGGAAGCTGGCATCAGTGTTATTTCGGCGGTTAATATTCAGCATCTCGAGAGTATCAATGAAGAAATCGAACGCATCACGGGCATCGGCGTAACGGAACGTATTCCCGATAAAATTTTGGAAATTGCTGATGAGATTGTGAATATTGATTTAACGGCTGATGAATTGGTTACGCGTTTAAAAGAAGGCAAAATTTACGACAAAAGTAAAATCGAACAGGCTTTGTCGAATTTTTTTCAGTCAGATAAAATTTTGCAGTTGAGAGAGCTGGCCTTAAAGGAAGTAGTTCATCAGGTGGAGCGGAAAATTAAAACCGAAATACCAAAATCAGTTAAATTGAGGTCGGAAAAGTTTTTAGCCTGCATCTCTTCTAATTCGGAAACTGCTGGTGTGGTTATTCGAAAAACAGCAAGGCTTGCTTCCTACTACCACTCTCCTTGGATGGTACTCTACGTACAAAGTGATGCAGAAAGCTTTGATAAAATCAAGCTTGATAAACAACGCCATCTCATTAACCATTTTAAACTCGCTACAGAACTAGGTGCCGAAGTGGTGAAAACAAAAAGCAATCAAATTACCCAAACCATTATTAACATGGCCACAAAAAAAGAAATCACCACCATTTGTATTGGAAAGCCACATTTAAATATTTTCCAGGTAATCATGCGAACGGCAATTTTTAATCAGCTGTTGCGTAATTTAGCCGCCAAAGAAATTGATTTGGTTATACTTTCTTAAAAATCTAACCGCAAAGCACACAAAGAAAAGGCGCAAAGAACACAAAGACTAGGACACTTAACTTTGCGCTTCTTTGCGGAAAACTTGGCGAGCTTTGCGGTTAACAAATTAAACCACCATGAAAATTAAAACCAAGCTTCGTCTCGGATTTGGGTTCCTCTTTATAATTGTTTTATCCTTCGGATTAATTGCATTGTTTTTTCTAAACGAGCTTTCAGATAAATCAAAAGTAATCCTGAAAGACAATTACAAATCCTTAAAATATGTTGCTGCAATGCGAACTATTTTGGATGAAGGAGTATTTCCTTTATCGAAAAGACAAGCGCAAATATTTGAAGATAACTTAAAAAACGAGGGCCAAAATATCACCGAGAATGGTGAAAAAGTCGCTTATCAAAACCTGGCTTTAGCTTACAAGAAATTGCAGCAACCTACCGGAAAAATCGATTTGAAAACCTTACGATCTGCACTGCAAAGTATCGAAGAAATAAATATGAAAGCCATCTACGACAAAAATGAACTGGCAAACAAAACGTCGGCAAATGCAAATATGTATATTTCCATTGCAGCGGGCTTAAGTTTTTTAATTCTATTTACTTTCATTGTTAATTTCCCTGGCTTTGTGGCTAATCCGTTGGCAGAATTTAGCGATGCCATTAAACAAATCAGCAGGAAAAACTACAAGCAACGTTTGCATTTCAATAATCAAGACGAATTTACAGAACTTGCAGATGCGTTTAACGTCATGGTAAAGAAATTGAACGAGTGGGAAAATAGTAATCTCTCCAAAATAAAGTCGGAAAAATCCAGAATTGAAGCCATTATTGCTCAAATGCAAGATGCCATTATTGGCTTAAATGAAAAAGGCGAAGTGTTATTTTTAAATCATTTGGCAGCAAAGCTGATGAGTGTTGATGAGGAGAAAGTTATCGGGCAGAACATCACCGAACTGGTTAAAAAGAATGAATTGTTCAAAAGAATTACCCAACCCGAAACGGAGGATAAAACCCTTAAAATATATGCCGATGAAAAGGAATCTTACTTCCTTTTGGAAAACCGCGAAATCGTGATCCCAAATTATGATGAGCAGGATGAAAAGGCACTCACCGCATCGTCAAAATCTGCAGGGAGTGTTTATGTGTTAAAAAATATTACTCAATTTAAGGAACTTGATGAAGCCAAAACAAATTTCATTGCTACGGTTTCGCATGAGTTGAAAACTCCGTTATCTTCCATTAAAATGAGTTTGAAACTGCTTAACGATCATCGGGTAGGTTCGGTAAATGAGGAACAGAATCAGCTACTCAACCATATTAAGGAAGATAGTGACAGGCTTCTAAAAATCACCGGTGAATTACTGGATTTATCGCAGGTAGAAACCGGAAATTTGAAGTTAACATTTGCCCTAACCGAGCCAAAGGAAATTGTAAACTATGCATTAGATGCCGTAAAGTTTCAGGCTGAACAGAAACTAATTCAACTCGAACTCAACTGTGCTGAAAATCTACCAAAGGTGAATGCCGATATTCAAAAAACGGCTTGGGTTTTAGTAAACTTTTTATCAAATGCCTTGCGTTATAGTTCAGAAAAATCGAAGGTTGTGATAGATGTTTTTCAAAAAGGCAAATTTGTTCAATTCTCGGTAAAAGACTATGGAAAAGGAATTGAAGAGAAATATCAAAAACGATTATTCGACCGCTATTTCCAAGTACCTACTGATGGGCAAAACAAATCTGGTTCTGGATTGGGTTTAGCCATATCAAAAGATTTTATCGAAGCAGAAGACGGAAAAATATGGATAGAAAGTGCGCTTGGCGAAGGCAGTAAGTTTAGTTTTGTGTTGCCAAGTGTAGCTTCTATCGCTACAAGTAACTAAGAAATAAAGAAATGTAATCAATAAATGGAGCCGAAGGGATTCGAACAGTTGTCCATTGTTATTTGAACACTAAATTGGCTAAACAATATAAGGTTCCATTTCTTTATCAATGCTTTTTCTTAACTCCATTAATTTTATAGCATAGCCATGCATAGCAATTTCCTTTTCAGTTTTTGGTTTAAATGCTGGGATTGGTTGCGGTTGGCCCTCATCATTTACCGCCACAAAAACAATGATACAGTGTGTGTTTTTGACAAAATCGGCTTTACCCACAGGTTTTGAATAAGCATCTACAGCGATGTGCATACTGGTTTTACCGGTGTAAATAATTCTCGCTTCCATTTTTACCAGATGCCCGATATGTACGGGATGGAAAAATCGGATGCCGCCTACATAAACCGTTACGCAGTAAGATTCGCTCCATTGCAAAGCACAGGCAAATGCCGCCTGGTCAATCCATTTCATCATCATACCGCCATGAACTTTGCCACCATAATTTACATCAGATGGTTCGCTTAAAAACTGTAGTTCGATGTGATTTTTGGTTCTGGCCATAATTGTGAGTTTGCGTAGATTAAGTTTTCAACCGCAAAGTACAAAAAGTGAAAACGCAAAGAAAGAAATTTGGATTTTTTAGATGAAAACTTAACTATTATTGCTCCGATGCATGTTTCGGTGAGGATTAATCTACTTCATAAAAATCAATATAATGGCTTTAAGAACGGTCGTCATTGCTGAGGCACGAAGCAATCCTGGTATGGAAGCTATTAAACTTTTCGCTTTAAGATTGCTTCGTACCTAGCAAGGACGAAAAACCTATCATAAATCACAGAGGAGATCATTTTAATCTGCGGGCGTATTTTTCAAAAAACACCATTAAAAAAGTCGTTCCACTTGGAACGACTTGAACTGAATAAATCACTGAAAGACCTAACGTTCTTCGCAGTCAAACTTACTTCGCCATGATGCTGATTGCATAACCACCACCCGGCGCACAATTCAGCGTTAATTTTGTTTTATTGGTCACCTCCATTTTACGAATGGTGTAAGCTTTAGGATTAGTTTCGTAATGCGCACCTTTCGCATCAGCATAAATGGTTGCGATATATTTTTTACCGGCATCTAAAAAGCTGAAATCTATTCTCGACGTACGGGCAATTTCATCATTGGTGCGACCCACAAACCAATTGTTTTTGCCTTTGGCTTTACGGGCGAAGGTAATATAATCTCCTGGTTCGGCTTCCAAAACTTTGCTATCATCCCAATCAACCGCCACATCTTTAATAAACTGGAAAGCATCCATGTATTTGTTATAAGTTTCAGGCAAGTCGGCCGCCATTTGCAGCGGACTATACATGGTAACATAAAGTGCAAGCTGACGGGCAAGTGTGCTGTGAACAAATGAATTATTTTCTGGATTATAAGCACTCACCTTCGTTTCGAAAATGCCAGGTGTGTAATCCATCGGACCGCCGATTAAACGAGTAAATGGCAAAATTGTAGTGTGGTCTGCATTGTTACCACCAAATGCCTCATATTCTGTTCCTCTGGCAGATTCATTACCAATTAAATTTGGGTAAGTACGGGCCAAACCAGTCGGCCGAACGGCCTCATGTGCATTTACCATAATTTTATATTCAGCTGCCTTTTGGATGGCATACAAATAATGATTGTTTAACCACTGCCCGTAATGATGTTCGCCACGAGGAATCATATTGCCTACATAACCACTCTTTACTGCATCGTACCCATTGGCTTTCATAAACTTATAAGCAGTATCAATGTGTCTTTCATAGTTACGAACAGAAGAAGAAGTTTCGTGGTGCATTATCATTTTGATGCCTTTGCTTGCTGCATAGCGATGCAATTCTTTCACATCAAAATCAGGGTAAGGCGTTACGAAATCGAAAACATAATCTTTTGTTTTCCCAAACCAATCTTCCCATCCTTCGTTCCAGCCTTCAACCAATACCGCATCCAAGCCATTTTTCGCAGCGAAATCGATGTATTCTTTTACATGAGCGGTGTTTGCAGCATGTTTACCATTTGGTTTTGTTTTAGCATAATCGGTTACGCCAAGTTGTACACTGGTTAAATTATTATAAGCCCAGGTACTTTTTCCGGTGATCATTTCCCACCAAACGCCAACATATTTTGTGGGCTTAATCCATGAAACTTCTTTAAATTTTGTTGGTTCGTTAAGGTTGTAGGTTAATTTAGATGTCAAGATATCACCTGCTTTATCGCCTACGATGATGGTTCTCCATGGTGATAAACACGGCGCTTGCAGATAACCCTTATCCCCTACCGCATCTGGCGTTAACCATGATTCCAAAACCATATTTTTATCGTCGAGATTCAACGACATTAATGAATAGTTGATTAACGCTGCCTCATGAATATTGATGTACAAACCGTCTTTGCTCTTCATCATCAAAGGCGTTTGTAAGCCCGTTGGTGAAAAAGTAGTTTGAGATGCATTTGGTGTTACCGCAGCCTTCATTTTGCTGCGAACTTCTGATAAGTTTGAAGTTACCGTACTGTATTCTTGCGTATCATAATCGCCAGGCAACCAAAATGCTTTGTGATCTCCTGCTAAGGCGAATTGCGTTCTTTCTTCTTTGATTACGAAATAATCAAGATTTTTTTGCTCCGGAAACTCATATCTAAATCCTAAACCATCATTAAATAAGCGCAACCGGATGATGATGAAACGGTTCGTTTCTTTCTGTGTTAATGTTATAGCCAGTTCGTTGTAATGATTTACAATTTCTTTCACTTCTCCCCAAACAGGTTTCCAGGTTTCGTTGAAGGTACTGGCTTTAGAATCGGTAATGGTAAAACCATTTAAAAATGATTTACCGTCTTTTAGTTCTAAACCTAGTTTACTGGTTTTGATTACTTCTTTACCTTTATACTTTAGGCTGTAGGTTGGTACGCCGCTGTCAGTCAATAAAAAACTGGCTACTAAGTTTGCATCCGGCGATTTTAATTCCTGTCCGGAAACGTTCCCGGAAAAAAGAAAAATGCAAATGAATACCAGAAGTTTATAAGGGCTAAGGGATTTGTGGGTTAGGTTTTTATTCACTTTATATAATTTAATTTTTGTAATTCTTTTATTTGGTTTCGTCATTTCTACCTTTCGGAGAAATTTTTAAAGGTCTCTTCATTCCGCTGCGCTTCAATCGGGATGACGTGACGACCGACTTAAAGCAGTTCGCTTAGCCATCTCGTTTGGCTGAATCTACGTTAGCAGTTTTTGTATTTATTTTACTGTCATTCTGAACGCAGTGAAGAATCCGTAACGAACAGCACTATATAAAATTAACCCACTAATTTCTGTAACTAAATTTTTCGGGACCAGCATTCCAGACCATGAGATTCTTCACTGTATTCAGCATGACAAGCTCTTATTTTAATCCAACAGCAATGTTTCATCATCATCGGTTAAACTTAACTGAATACTATCGCTGCCGGCAATTCCTTCAATTGAACCACGAATGTGCGTTGCATTTAACAATACTTTTTCGAGTTGCTTTTCGCGGGCTTTCCACAAACGTTCCATGGCATCGCGTTCGCGTTGGATAGACAACTTCATACTCATAAAACCTTCGCGAATGGCTTTCCATTGCTCTGAAAATTCAGCTCCGGTGAGGTAATCGTAAAGCATGTGCATTTTGTCACCGCGATTTTCCTGCGATTTCATAGCGCTCGACAAACGTAAAATTCCATCACGCAGCACATAAGCCACTGCATTTACTTCTTCAAAAGAGCAAATCCAAACCCCGTCTTTTTGTCCAAAGCAATCCATACCTTTTGGGTAACACTGACTTACAATCACCGCCACATCAACGCCCATGCTTCGCATATCTTTCTTCAGCTTTTCAATCCAGTCGCCACCAAAATCTTTTGTACGCTTGCTTTCATAAATAATTTTCCCGCATTCCTGTCCGAAATTGTTGCGCACCACCTGCACACAATCGGCACCACGAACGCCCTTCCCAACTTCTTCAATCAAATCAAAAGGAAAATTACTGCGCAACAATTCTTCTAAAATCAACTCTTGCACTTCGCCTTGCAGCTGCATGCTGCCCTGCTCGGCCTTACGTTTCATTTCTTCGGCCAGCTTTTTCTGATCATCCAGTTGTTTCTCCAACTCTTTTAAGCGAAGCTGATGTTCGGTATCTTTGATGCTGTTTTTTTCGGCTTCCTGCTTGCGAATTTGCTCTACCAACTCATTGCGTTGCTCCTGCATTTTGCGTTGGAAAGCCAATTCCATCTCCTCTTCCTTAATTTTTAAGCTTTCCTCACGTTTCAGAAACTGAAGTTCCTTTTCCCGTGCCAGTCTTAATTTTTCGGCATTGTCCTTTGCAGAACCTTCCAACATCTGAAGTTTAGTCTCATAATCCGAAGCAATACTTTTACGTAAATTCTCTTCTAAATCGCCCTTGAGTTTGTTTTTCTCTTCAACCAGTTTTGCATCAAAAGCCTTTTGCTGCAGTTGCTTTTCATTTTCTATTGTGGCAAGCTTACGCTGAAATTCTTCATCTTTTTGTTTGGTAAAAGTGACCATTTTCTCACGCAGCTCTTTCTTATAATCTTCGGCCATTGCTTCTTCCATCGGAAAAACATGGGCACAGTTCGGACATTTAATTTCGGTGGCCATATATAATTTTTTTACTTCAGAAAAAACTGAAGTGTTACAAAGATATTAAGACTTTTTAGCATTGTGGGAAACGAGTTTTGCACCGTTACCGTTAAAGCACTTTAGAGCGTACCTCATGCCCAACAGTCAATATTTTGCTTACCGGGCACTTGGAAGCAATAACTTCAAGCCTTTGTTTCTGATCTTCCGATAAATTGCCAGTACACGTTATTTCCTCCAGAAAAACATCTTCTGCATTTTCAATGCCCATATTAACTTCAACCTCAATTTTATCTACAGCCCAACCCTTTCTATCTACATACATGCGCAAAGTAATGGCCACGCAAGAAGCAAGCGACGCCATTAGCAAACCTTTAGGAGCAAATCCTTTGTGTGTTCCGCCTAGCTCTATCGGCTCATCTACAATCACTTCGTGAGATCCGTTTGTTACCGAACAGGCATAATGCGCTTTGTTTATTGTGGCTTTTACCATTTAAAATGTATTTGATTTCAAATATTACGTTTTATTTTAAACATAGCGCTATAATTATTAGAAAATGAAGGGTAATCAACTTCTGGCGGTCTGTAGTCCTGCCATTTGCTTTACTTCGTTGTTAACCCCGAAGGTTAACACTGCGTGCTCGCTCTGCCCGTTAGGTTTATAAACGCTAGCCGGTCCCATAAAAATAACCCTGTTCCTGCAATTTTATTACTCTTTCTCTAATATGTAATTTAACAAACGATAGGTTTTTACCTAGCTGCACAGCTGTTGCCACTTAAACCCGATCTTAGCGAAATGCTCCCGATTTTTTATCGGAGCAGAAGCGAGAGCGGGATCGATTTAAACCAAATGCTGGTGTAATTGCTTTCCAAAACAAAAAATATGAAACATTATTAACTTAGCGTTTGTTGAATTTAAAAGCTCATAATTATGAAATACAGAAAGTTAATCGGAAAATATGTTGCCCACAAATCGACCAATAACGCTCAGGTTGCGTTGGCATTGGTGGCTGGCTTAGCTGCAGGGGCAATAGTAAGTATTTTATTTGCACCAGATAGTGGTTCAGGAACAAGAGGTAAAATTGCCAGTGGCGCAAAAAATTTACGCTACGGATTTCAGGATAAATATAACTTGTTAAAGGAAAAGGTTTTTGGTGTAGAAGCAATAGAAAACGATATTGTAGAACATGAAGTGCCACATTATAAACATACGGTAACCAAAAAACCCAAATCAGATATCAAGGAAATTCTAGAACATGCTCATGATAATGGGCAAGTTCAGGATGGCCAGGGATAACGTACAATTGGCAAAATAACCTTAGTTTTGAAAGGTTATTTTGCTTTATGATTTTTATTTTTTCAAAATTATTACTTTTTCTTCTGCAACCCATCATTTGGGTTTTCGCAGTATTATTATTTGCAATTTTTACGCGAAAAGAGCGGCGGAGGAAGATACTTTTTATACTGGCGGCCTCACTGCTCGTTGTTTTTTCGAACAGTTTTTTAATCGGAAAAATATACAATATTTATGAACCCACTTATCCTAAATATCAAAAGTATGATATCGGAATACTACTAGGTGGTTTCTCTAAATCTACCCAACGTGGAAAGCTTACCGCAAATGAGCGTGGAGATCGGCTTATTCAAACTATTTATTTATTTAAAACGGGTGTAATAAAAAAAATCCTGATTAGTGGTGGTTCCGGAAAACTGATTGGCAAAGAATCTATTGAAGCCGATTATGTAGCGAAATATTTAAAGCAAATTGGGATACCAGACTCATGCATTTTAATAGAGAATAGAAGCAAGAATACGATTGAAAATGCAAAATATAGTGTAGAACTGATCAACAAAAATAAACGGGACGCAACCGTTTTGGTAATCACCAGTGCATGGCATCTTCCGCGTTCAAAAATGATTTTTGATAAAGCTTTCGATAAGCAATTGGCTTATTACCCAACAGATTACATCGGTAAGGAAAAATATGATATATCAGACTATTACATGCCCAACGCAGATGCGCTAAGCTACTGGCAATTCATTTTGAAAGAATGGGTTGGATGTTTAGTAGACCGGCTTAGAATTTAGGCTTGATATTAATATGATATTGAAACTTATCGTTTTAAAATACTGAAGTACCCAAAAAATAATTTAAATGGACAGGTTGCGAACTAAACAATGTAACTTGTATGCCCCAAATTCCTTCAACTCTCAACTCTCAACTCTCAACTCTCAACTCTCAACCTTAGCTTTCAATCGCTTTTACAAGCATATCTTTTAGCTCCAATAAGTTTTTTTGTGCCACTGAAGAGATAAAAATCGACGGTATATCTGGCAAATCCTGTTTCATTTCTGTCATCAGTTCTTCATCCAACATATCGGATTTCGTTATGGCCAAAACATGCGGTTTTTGCATAAGTTCAGGATTATAAGATTGAAGCTCACTTTTTAAAATCTCATATTCTTCTTTGATGGTTCTGCTGGTATCTGCAGGAATCATAAATAACAACACCGAATTACGTTCAATGTGACGTAAGAAACGGTAGCCTAAACCCTTACCTTTTGAAGCGCCTTCGATAATTCCCGGAATATCGGCCATGACGAAAGATTTGCCTCCGCGGTAACTTACAATACCCAAATTAGGAACAATTGTGGTAAACGGATAATCTGCAATTTCTGGTTTAGCAGCCGAAACCACGGATAACAAGGTAGATTTTCCAGCGTTTGGAAACCCAACTAATCCTACATCTGCTAAAACTTTCAGTTCAAGGATATTCCAAACCTCTTTTCCCGGCTCACCTGGTTGTGCAAAACGTGGGGTTTGCTGTACTGCGTTTTTGAAATGTGCATTTCCTAAACCGCCACGACCGCCAGCAGTTAAAATTTTAGTTTCACCATCCTTAGTAATTTCAAAAAGAACCTCTCCGGTTTCAGCATCTTTAGCAATTGTTCCCAAAGGAACTTCGAGGATTTCATCTTGGCCTTGCTTGCCGAATTTGTGTGAACTTCCGCCTGCACCACCATCCTGGGCAATGATATGCTTACGATATTTGAGGTGTAATAATGTCCAGATATGAACGCTGCCTTTTACAATGATGTGCCCGCCACGACCACCATCACCTCCATCAGGCCCGCCCATAGAAGTCAAAATATCACGATGTAAATGTGCTGAACCAGCTCCTCCTTTACCAGAACGGCAGCAAATTTTTACATAATCTACGAAATTCGAACCCTGTGACATATTGATTTTAGATTTTAGATTGACGATTTTAGATTAAAAAAATCGATGAACTCTTGTTGTATTTTTTTGTATTAACGAATCTGATTTACAAAAATCGCTAAAAAACAAACATCCGCAAAAAACAACAACTGTTATTTTTGCGGATGTTAAAATTTATATTTTTATCCTTTAAAATTGATCAATTACTGCACAGAGATCATTGTATACATTTCCAATTTCTCCAATGCCGTTTACTTTTTTCAACTTTCCTTGCTCTTCATAATAAGGCAAAACATGGATTGTTTTTTCAAAGTATTCTGAGATCCGCTTTTTTAACTTTTCCGCGTCATCATCCGGTCGGCCACTTGTTTTATGACGTTCAGCTATGCGTTTGGTAAGTTCCGCCTGATCAACATCTAAAGCAATAACTCCAGCAATCTTGCTTCCTTTACGTTCTAAAAACAAATCGAGTTCTCTTGCTTGAGGAACAGTACGAGGAAAACCATCAAATACGAAACCTTTTGCATCAGGATTTTTGTCTACTTCTTCTTCAAGCATGGCAATTGTAATTGCATCAGGAACTAACTCTCCATCTGCTAATAATTGACTAACTTTTCTTCCTAATTCTGTTTCACCTTTAACGTGTGCTCTAAAAAGATCGCCTGTTGAAACATGTACCAACTGATATTTTGCAATCAGCTTTTCAGATTGGGTGCCTTTACCCGCCCCTGGAGGGCCAAAGAGAACTAAATTAAGCATTAACGTGGTTTAGGTTGTCTTTAAAATAAACAGTCTTGACAACAAGACATCAACTAATCATGAAAATCGCACAAAGCGCTGCCTTTCAAGGCTGCAAATATATAATTATTAATTTGGATGAGTTTTATAATTAAGAATTTATTTGAAAAACGAGGCAATTTGAAACCTATCTAAATTATTTTGCAAAGAATCTTATGATTTAGGGAATCTTTGCAGAATTTCTAGCAGAATTTTATGCAATTCTCAAAACAAGACTGGTTCTTGATAAAAATTGAACATAAAAAAAGAGGATCTCATTTCGAGATCCTCTTTAAGTGCACTTGTAGGGATTCGAACCCCAAACCTTCTCATCCGTAGTGAGATGCTCTATCCAATTGAGCTACAAATGCATTTTCGTTTGTTAACGGACTGCAAAGGTAAGATTTGAGATTTAAATTCAAAATAATTTTGAAAAAAAATCTCAAATAAACTTAGCGTTACGGAATATTAAGCTTTCAAAGCATCATCAATTGCCTTAAAATCAGGCAAATCTTTTGCATCTTCTAAAACTTCAGCGTAAACTATTTTTCC
>Ga0308159_1003418_pt1 | contig 16076 bp, 20 predicted proteins | sample PhyCR1_FD_201040 | JGI IMG/M metagenome (GOLD analysis project Ga0308159, IMG submission 201040) | Phyllosphere microbial communities from UC Gill Tract Community Farm, Albany, California, United States - DLSLC.R1 | ecosystem: Host-associated > Plants > Phyllosphere > Unclassified | place: USA... | reverse complement strand
TGAGGGCGTTCTGCCTGACACCGTCAGCGGTCTAGAGTATCTGACGCTGCCCTGCAGCGAAGGGGTGAACGATGGCTGACGGCGTGGAGTTCAGCATCACCGGTTTAGATTCATTGCTCGGCAAGCTCGAGGCGGTGACATACGACCTCAAGCGCAAAGGTGGGCGCTCAGCGTTGCGCAAGGCTGCTCAACTGGTGGCCAACAAGGCAAAGGAGGGCGCCGAGAAGCTGGACGACACGGCGACCGGCAGGTCTATCGCCAAGAACATCGCGCTTCGGTGGAATGGGCGGCTGTTCAAGCAGACCGGTGATCTGGCCTTTCGAGTGGGTGTATTGCATGGCGCTGTGCTTCCCAAGAAAGGGGCCACAACTGACTTGTCAGCCAATGGGCCAACCCCCCACTGGAGGCTTCTGGAGTTCGGCACCGAGAAAATGCACGCCTCGCCATTCATGCGAAAAGCGCTCGCTGACAACATCAGCGCTGCAACTGACGCATTCGTCACTGAGTACGAGAAGGCAATCGACCGCGCTATCAAGCGCGCAGCCAAGAAGGCCGCTCAATGAAGTACCCGCCCATTTTTCAGGTTGCCGCCGCTGACCCTGGCGTTACTGCGCTGCTTGGTGCGAACCCGACCCGGCTCTATCTGTTCGGCCTGGCCCCGGATAATCCAGTGGGCACGTATTGCGTCTGGCAGATCATTGACGGGTCTCCTGATAACTACCTGGCAGGTCGGCCAGACGTTGAGAGCCACACCCTGCAGATCGATGTCTACGCAACCACGGCCGCTGAGGCGCGGGCCGCTGGGCAGGCTTTGGAGTACGCCGTCGAGCTGTCCGCCTTGGTGGTTGGCTACAACGGCGAGAACCGCGACACCGAAACAGGGCGGTACCGATATAGCTTCAGTGTGGACTGGATCGTCCGCCGATAACCAAACCTCAAACCAACCCCGCCGAGTGCGGGTTTTTTTATGCCCGACATTTGGAGAACGCCATGTCGATCCTTTCCCAAGGAACCCAGATCTACGCACTGGTCCCGCCGCTTTCCGGCACCGGGCCCATGACCGTCATGGAAGTTGAGTGCGCCACCAGCTTCGACCCGGGCGGTTCGCCTGCTGAGCAAATCGAAGACACCTGCCTCAGTGCCGATGAGCGCAGCTATAAAAAGGGATTGCGTACACCTGGCCAGGCTTCGCTTGGTCTGAACGCTGACCCGAACAACGCGAGCCACATTCGCCTGCATCAGCTGTCGGAAGCCAACGGCGATACTACTATCAAGTGGGTGGTGGGCTGGTCTGACGGCAAAGATATCGTGCCGACCATAGCCGCTGGCGGTAGCCTGGGCGTGGCTACGGTCACTGCCGGCGGAACCGGCTACACAACTGCCCCGACTGTTGCCTTTACCGGTGGCGGTGGTTCTGGCGCAGCTGGCACGGCTACAGTGGCCGGCGGTGTGGTCACTGGTGTGACAATCACCAACAAGGGCGCGGGTTACACATCCCCTCCGACTGTCGCTTTCACAGGCGGCGCTGGTACTGGCGCAACTGCTACCGTCGCCCTGGCTGCCGGTGATGACTTCGACCTGCCACCAACCCGTACCTGGTTCGCTTTCCAGGGTTACGTGGCTGACTTCCCATTCACCTTCGCGCAGAACGCCGTGGTTGCTTCGACAGTGTCGATACAACGCTCGGGCGGTTCGGCCTGGATTCGTAAGGTCTCCGCATAATGGAACTGAATATCGCGAACCTGAAGAAATCGAAGGCGTTCACCGCCAGGCCGGTGGCTAAGGAAATCGAGTGGGAGGGCGCCAAGTTCACCTGCTACGTCCGGCCGCTGTCGTACCAGACCGCCGTTGGCGACATTGCTGCCCACCGTGGTGCTGACCCGCTGGCCTGCCGAATTGCCTCAAGCATCTGTGATGCCGAGGGCAAGGCGGTGTTCACCGTCGCGGACATCACTGGCGAGGCCGATCCGGAGAAGGGCGCACTCGACCCTGACTTGACCAACCTTCTGTTGATCGCTATCGGCGAGGTGCAGAACTCGGGAAAGAAGAAGCGCTAGACCCATCCGATGAGTTGTGGTGCGAGCTGGTCATGAACGGAATCGGCGGCCGCACCATTGCCGAAGCGCAGGAGCGCATGACCTATTCCGAGTTTGTCGTCTGGATGAAGTTTCGCACCAAGCGCGGATCGCTGCACCAGGGCATGCGCATCGAGATGGCTCTGGCGCAGTTCCAGGCGTTCTATGTCAATTCGAAGACCGGCAAGGATGCCCCTCGGGTTTACCAGCAGGACTTTGCCCCACACATGGATCCGCGTGTTGAGTCGCTGGAGGAGGCTGTAGCGGGTTGGGCGTGATGGTGGGCCCGGATGATGGTAGATTGGGGCTATGTTGATAGGGAGATAGGTCATGCGGAAGAGCTTTTTGTTGTTAGCGTCATGTGTCCTCGCGTCTTGCGCTACCCAATATGGTAAGCCAGTAACCCAGGCTCAGCTTGATCAGATAAAGCAAGGAGTGACCACAAAAAATGATTTGATCAGCAGCTTCGGAAGTCCATTGACAACCTCCAGAAACTCCGATGGAACACAGGTAATGTCTTGGGGATATGCGAAAGTTGGTTTCGTCGGATCCAGTTATAGCAATCAAGCTTTAAGCGTGATTCTCGACTCGTCTGGGAAGGTAGTAAGTTTTACAACGACCGAGACGGCAAACCCCTATCAGTAGATTTTCAAATGAAACTTAGAAGCCCGCCTTGTGCGGGTTTTTTTATGCCTGGAGTAAAATATGGCCGGCTCACTTGGCACTCTAACGCTTGACTTGATTGCCAAGATCGGCGGATTTACCGGCCCGCTTGATAAGGCATCGAGAAGCGCCAAGAAAAATAATAGTGAAATAGGAAAGTCTTTCGACAATTTGGCGAAGGGTGTAGGTGTCGCCATCGGGTCAATTCCTGCTGTTATCACGGGCATCGTCATAGCGAGCGCTTCCGCAGCGAAAGAGATAGGTAATCTTTCGGCTCTGGCAGGGCTCGGCAGTGAGGAGTTCCAGAAGCTTGCGGCTGGCGCCAGGTCGGTGGGTGTTGATCAAGAGAAGCTCGCTGACATTTTTAAAGATACCAACGATAAAATAGGCGACTTCATAAATACTGGTGGAGGCGCATTAAAAGACTTTTTCACAAATATTGCCCCAATGGTAGGCGTTACTGCCGATCAGTTTAAAAAATTGAATAGCCGCGATGCGCTCGCTCTCTATGTAACCAGTTTGGAAAAAGCAAATGTAAGCCAGGCTGAGATGACTTTCTACATGGAAGCCATTGCGAGCGACTCTACCGCTCTCGTGCCGCTTTTAAGGAACAATGCCAAGGGATTTCAAGATCTAGGATCAGCGGCCGATGCTGCTGGCGTGATCATGAGCGACAGCACTATTTCTTCAGCAAAGAACTTCGGTTTTGAGCTTGATAATCTGCTTGGTTATGTGAAGTCTGTACAGATAGCACTCGCCGCCGAGTTCTCTCCGCTGCTGCTCCAAGCGAGCAAGGATCTTAAGCAGGCCGCGATTGATGCCGGTGGCGTGGGTCCGGCAATTAAGAAAAGTGCAGTACAAGCAGTGGAGGCGATGGCATTCATCGTCGACGCTGGGGATAGCGTTGGCCGTGTTTTTAGGGTTGTTTCCGCGGAATTTGATGGTCTGGTATCAAGCGCCGCAGGCAGCATAATCGCTGGCGTATACCAAACGCTGAGCCTTCTCAATAAGCTCCCCGGGGTAGACCTTTCTTCTCAGCTTGGCGATTTAGAGAAGAACTACAACTCCCAAGTGGCCGCCGCCACGGACGCTACTGAGCGGATGCGCTCAGCCTTAGAAACACCGCTGGCTGGAACGGCCTTTCTTGACTACTACAAAAAGGCAAACGAAAACGCCAAAGAGCTTCTTGCAACGAACACTTCCTTAACCAAGGGAACCGGCAGCGGTGTTGACTCTGCCAAGATCGCTGCCCGTGCGGCTGCTGAAAAGAAGTCTGCAAGCGATGCCCTCTCGGCCGCTAAGCGGATTGATGACGCCTTCAAAGCAACTGAAACCGATTATAAGCGGCAAATCCAGCTCATTGATGAGACCTCTGGCAAACAGGGCAAAGCATCTGAAGTGGCGCAGCTCGCCTTCGAACTGGAAACCGGAAAGCTGAAGGGTGTCAGCGCTGAGCGTCAGAAGGTATTGAAGGACCTGGCCGCCGAGCTAGATTCAAAGGTCAAACTAAAGAAGCAGAACGAGCAGGACCTGAAGCTGGCCACGCTGCAGGCCAACCTCAAAGACAGCAACACCATTGTTCGCCAGGGGTTTGAGATGGAGCTGGCGGGTGCCGGCTCTGGAGAAAAGCTCCGAGGTCGCCTCAAAGAAGATCTGGCGATCCAGCAGGACTACGCCAAACAGCGCGCCGAAATGTACAAGCAGTACAAGGAAGCCGAGTTGCTGGGCGATCCTGACGCAAAAGACACCTACGACAAGGAAACCGCCCTACTTGAGGAGGCCCTTGCCGAGCGCATGTTCATCCAGCAGGACCACTACAATCAGCTCGATGATGCCCAGAGCAATTGGATGGATGGGGTTAGTGACGCATGGCAGAACTACGTAGACGCTGCGCAGGACTACACATCACAGGCCGCAGACGCTACCGCCACTTTGTTGGGTGACGCAACAAGCGGACTAAGCCAGTTCTTCACTGATGTCGCAACGGGCGCAGAGGATGCGGGTGATGCCCTGACCAATTTGGTAACGGACTTCGCAAAATCTACCATAAAGGCCCTAGCCGATATGGCTGCGCAGTGGCTGGTGTACCAGGCCATTCAGCTCATTGTTGGGAAAACGACGCAAGCTTCTGCCGCTCCAGCACTCATAGCAAACGCCCAGGCGACAGCTTTCCAGGCGACCCTGGCCGCTTACGCTTCGACTGCTGCTATCCCGATTGTTGGCCCAGCGCTCGCGCCAGCTGCTGCGGCTCTCGCCGCATCCACTACAGCACCGATGGTGGCAGGGGTAGCCGGTGCCGCGCTGGCAGGTATGGCGCACGACGGTATCGACTCTATTCCAGAGACAGGTACGTGGCTGCTTCAAAAAGGAGAGCGGGTGACCACCGCCGAAACCAGCGCAAAGCTTGACTCCACGCTGGAGAGTATCAAGTCGGGGAATGGTTCTTCCGGAGCGCCAGTTGTGAATGTTATCGAGGATGCCAGCAAGGCTGGACAGAGTAGATCCCGACAGGTTGATGGGCGCTGGGTCATTGACCAGTTCGTTTCGGACGTGCGCGGAAACGGGAGGGCGGCGAAGGAAATTCAGGGAATGCTAGGCATGGGGAGGGCGGCACGATGATTCAGTTTCCAAGAGAATTGCCGTGCGCGCTCCGAGACGGTTACGGATTCAAGCCCGTAAGCCCAATCATGAGCACGGATATGCAAACGGGCCGCGCCAGGCATCGCCGAAAATATTCATCCACCCCAACGGTCACTACCGTGAACTGGTTGTTCAATGACGCAGAGGCTCAATTATTCGAGTCCTGGTTCGAAGAGGTTCTGATCTCTGGTAGTCAGTGGTTCGAGTGTGACTTGAAAAGTCCGCAAGGGTTTCAGTCGTATAAGGCTCGCTTCGTAGACATCTACGAAGGGCCAACACTGGATGGCATTAGCTTGTGGCGATACCGAGCTCAGCTTGAGCTTTGGGAGCGACCAATTCTCACCGGAGGATGGGCAATCTACGCGCCTGAATACATTGTCGGCATGAATCTTCTCGACCTGGCGATAAACAAGGACTGGCCACAATGAGGAGCTATGTACTGAACCGTCTCTATTCAAGTGGGGGTACGGAGATTCTCCATGGAACCCTTGAGATAACTGACGGCGTTGCCCACCACTATCTCACGGATGGATTTGAGGATCTGGAAGTCGGTCTCGAGACTGGTGGCCTGGCCACGTTCATCGCCTGCGGCATATCTATTGCGCTTCCAAAGCGCGGGAGTGATGGGAAGCAAGACCTGAAGTTTGCGCTATGCAATATCGACGGCAGTGTCTCTGGGTTCCTGCGTGCTGCGCTGAAGGATCGCCGCGAGATCAATCTGGTGTACCGGGAGTACATTAGCACCGACCTGGCTTATCCATCAAGGATCCTTCGCTATAAGGTGAAGAACGGCTCTGCCACGGCAACCGAGGCGCAGATCGTTGCAGGTTACTTCAATCTGCTGGAAACACTCTGGCTTCGGTTCAACTACACCGGCGACTTCGCCCCGGGCATGCGGTACCAATAATGATCGATCACGACAAATACCTCGCGGGCCGGTACCTCGAGGGCGGGAGAGTGTGGCCGTTTGTTGACTGTTACGGTCTGGTCCTGGAGGTCAGGCGTGATCTTGGCTTGGCCGCCTGGCCAGAGTGGGCCGATATACGCGCAGGCGACGGTTCCATGGTCGAGGTGGCGGGGAAGTGGTTCCCGACACTGACGCCTTGCGAGCCGGAAGAGGGCGCATTGATTGCGCTCTACCAGGGCAGCGAGATGCGCCACGTAGGGGTTGTAGTTCGCTGTGGCGCCTCGTTGGAGGCAATGGAAATCACCGAAAAGCAACGCACAATCTGCCTGCCTCTGCACAGGCTCAAGCGCCGCTTCGTGCGGGTGGAGTATTACAAGTGATCGAAATTTACTCATCGCGCATCGGCGTTAAAGAGGGCGATTGCGTGCCGCTTGAGGTCCACGAAATAGAAGAAACTATTTCGTTGGCCGATTTATTCGAGCGCGACGTTGAGGGATTCTGTCTCGATAGAGTTCATCCGACCTGCATTGACGTGGATGGAGTAGCGATCCCTGTTAATAAATGGTCATCGACCATCATTGATAGCAGCACAGACGTCAAAGTTTTCCCAGAAGCGAGAGCAAGTGCTGCGGTAGTTGCAGCCTGGGCTGCGGTTGCGCTGGCTGCTATATCGATAGTCATGGTTCTGACCATGCCAAAGGCGAAGACATCAAAGCAGCAGCAGGGCGACGACCTTGATTCAGCCACGGCCACTGGCAACTACGCAAAGCTCAACTCGCCCATTCGAGAAGTACTGGGCATGGCAAAGGTCTACCCAGACCTTTTGGTTCCGCCTGTAACCCGATTCGTAAATAAGAGGACGATGGTAACGACCCTCGCCATGTCCGTCAGCAGGGGGAATCTTGCGATTCCGCCGAGCTCATGGAAGGTGGAAGACACGCCTTTTGCCGCGTTCGGCTCAGACCTTAACTACACGGTTTATGGGCCTGGAGCATCGCTTGCGGGAGATTCTCGCGCTAGAAATTGGTATCCGGCAAAAGAGGTAGGTGGTACGAACGCTGGAACCGCGGGCCTTGATCTTTCCAGCAGCGCGCCTGCAGATGCGGCCGCCTTGGCTGACTCAATGCTCATCAGCGGGAGCACAATATCGCTTCTCGGTAACAGCCCAAGCTTTCCTGATGCATGGGCCGCTGGAACCGTCGTTCGCTTGGTAACGCCCGATACGTTCACCGTTAGTGCGGCAGGCTCATACAGCCGGATCGCTGGCGCTCTGTCCGACTTGGCACCGTTTGTTGGCATGAAGGTAACGCTTGGCAGTGATTCGGAAATCGACTTGACGGTGGCCAGCGTGTCGCCTTATGTCGCACCTGTTCCAGGCATCGGTGGTTCACCGTCGATGGTTACCGGTAGCGCATCACCGTCCACCTACGACTTCACGTCGGGCGCCGTGGTTTGGTCCGTAACATTCCAGGGTGTTACCAAGACCATTTCCTTAAATACCAACTACGTGAACATGAGCGGCCTTGTCTCGACAATCACCTCTCAGCTGTCAGGCACTGGCCTTGTGGCGCAAGACAATTCTGGGCGGATCCGCCTGGTTGAGCCGCTGAGCCCGTACAAGGGCGGCACCATCTCTCAGACCAGCGCACCAGTGCCAATCTTTGGATCGGGGCCGACTTATATTGTTGGCACAGCCTCAACCGGCGGCACACCCGAACAACTTGCCAGCATCACGCTCAGCTTTGACAACGGCACTCCGTTCTCCGGCATCGCCGCTGGGCAGCAAAGGCTGTCCATAGCGTACCGAGGCTACAGGTTTCAAATTGTCTCGGTTTCAGGGCTCACAGCTACAGTGAAACGAATCACTGACGCAGGCGCAGTCGACAATGCCTGGGCAGGGTTCACTGCAAGAACCCTGCTCGATTTCTCGATGTCGGGCAGCGGCGGTGCAATTAACTGGATCGGATCATTCATGGGCTGCCCTGAGTACGAGCTGGCCACCGAAGCTGAATATGATGTGTTCTTCAGCCAGGGTCTTTGCTACTACAGCAAATCAGGCAACATCAAGACGTCTACCAAATCCATTGAGGTGCGGTGGAGGGATTCGGCGCTTGGTGGAGCATGGACAACGATCACGCACGCTTACACCGAAGCTACGCCCGACCAGATCGGATTCACGCACAAGATCGTTTTCCCTTACCCGTTACGCCCTGAGTTCCAGATGAGACGGATTCAGCCGGTCGAGGGTGGGCAGGTGCGTGATGCTATCCAGTGGTATGGCCTGCGTACCTTGCTTCCAGATCCAGGGTCCTACGAAGGCATAACGGTCATCGCCATGGATATCCGCGGAGGCGATCGTCTGAGCGCCCAATCTGAGCGCCAGATCAACTGCGTGCCTACTCGCATCTACGACAGTGCGCCGGCTCGATCCATTAAAGGCGCAGCCCTGCACGTTTGCCAAAGCCTGGGGATTGATGAGTCGCTGATCGATATGGACGCGCTGAACGCTGTGGATCAGGACTACTGGACGCCGCGCAGCGAGCTTTACGATATGTCTCACGAGAAGCCTGCGGCGGTTCGTGAGGTCCTCCAGGGCATATTCACTGCGGGCATGTCCCACCTGTCCAGCGGCAATGGGCTGCTAAGCGTGAAGCGAGAAGGTATACAGCCTCCACGCGGAGTCATCACGCCGCACGAAATGACCAGTGAGCTTACGTCAAGCTTCACCGCGCCAAGCCCTGACGACTTCGACGGGGTGGACGTTGAGTACATCGACCAGTACACCAACCGCAAGGAGACGGTGAAGTGCCGGCTCCCTGGAAGCCTTGGGCTCAAGGTGGACAAAATACAACTGGACGGAGTATCTGACCGCACCAGGGCCTGGCGCATTGGCATGAGGCAGTTGCGCAAGTACCAGTTCTCGCGCTGGGGCTACAGCGTCGATACCGAGATGGATGCTCTGGTGTTCGACGATATCGACCACATCACGCTGGCTGATGACATCCCGAACACCACCAGTAGCGCGCTGATCATGGAAGTTGAGCGGGTAGACAGCCAGTACCTTCTCACGCTTAGCGAAGAGATGGACTGGTCGATGGTTGCGCCGCGGGCAGTTATTCGACGGCACGACGGCACAGTCACAAGCTTGTTTGAGCCTAAGGATGCTGGCTTTCACCAGGTGCTGGTGCCGCTCACTGCAATCGACTTCGATATCGTGACCGACCTGAGCATTGAGCCCGCAAGGTTCCTATTCGGTCCAAGTGAGCAAGTCGGGTACCCGGCGATGATCACAGAAATAACGCCAAATCAGGATGGCTCCTGCGCTGTAACGGCAACCGAATACTCGCCTGTCTTCTATGCAGACGACGACAACTACCCGCCACCTGCGGCATAGACACCAAACCTTCCTAGGCCCGCCAATTGAGCGGGCTTTTTTTTGCCTCGGGGAAAACCATGGCCTATAACACCGGTAACCCAGTAGAGCCTAACGGGTCAACGGATCCGCGCGACCTCAAAGATAACGCGCCAATCTTCGACAAGCTAATTAATGGATCAGATTTAACCTGGCCAGGAAGACTAGGAAAGGTTTTGAAAACTTGGTCGGGAATGCAGGCCGATTTTTCAACTCAATTGCAAACAATAGGCTGGGAATCGATTTACGTGCAGTATGCTTCTGGAGCTATCATCCAGCGCGCCAATCAGCTTGTTCAGTATCCGCCAAACACAGGAGAGCTATATAGAGTAAAAAACCAAATTGATCTACCTCTAACTCTTACTGGCAATTGGTCAAGTGACTCGGCGAAACTATCAAGCGTCGGCGATGCCGCGTTGCGGTCAGAGTTATCTAATAGCAATAGCAGTGTACTTGTAGGGGGAGCCACAGCAAGCTCGATTGGCAAAATAGCCGGTGCTTTATCCGTAGATGCCGATGGCCGTGTGCGCACAACAAAAATAGCAGTAGGCACAAATCCGATGACGGGCTCTGCCGTCAGGGATGCTATCGGCGTTTACAGGAATCTCACAGGGGAAACAGACGCCCACGGCTTTGTCGAACACACAGTTATTGACGGGGTTACAGACTACGGCGGTTACGGGTCAGTAGATGTGACCACCATTCTTCGTGGCAGCAACAACCAGAATCACCTTTTCTCATATCAGAGTCGGCCGGAATATGCCGGTAGCGGGAATATTCAGCATCTTGCCGATTTTCTTGCTCGCCCAGTTCATAGCGGAACCGGGGTAATTAACGAGAGAATCGGTATTGATGTCGGCGATTTAACTGTCACAAATGGTGGCGTAGTTGACCAGCAGATCGGCGTATATATACGCAACTTAACCTACGGCACCGCCAAGGTAGCCTTAAATATCGGCCAGTCTCAAGGGTTGGCTTTATATGCTCCAGGTGGCGCGAGAAGCTATCATGCTGGCCCCTTCCGGGTAGGTGTTGATGATGTATCTACCGTTCCTTTCAGCGTAGGCGTCGCAGGATCACCGAATTTTTACATTCTGCCGCAGGCTGGATCAGCTACCGCAGGAGTTTCGGGTGATAGCTTTTTACGTCTTGCCACCAACGCAGTAACTCGTGTTGAGATCGGCAATGCCGCTTCTCAGTCGGTACTGAGGCCTGGTGCGGATAACGCTCAGCCGCTAGGCGATGCATCAAAGCGCTGGTCGGCAGTTTTTGCAGGTTCCGGCACGATCAACACATCGGATGCCAGGGAGAAGACTGAGGTTCGTCAGCTCACCGCCGCCGAGATTGCCGCTGCCACGCAGCTCGCCAAAGAGATCGGTGCATTCCGCTTCCTGGCCGCCGTGGCGGAGAAGGGTGATGGTGCGCGCGAGCACATCGGCATGACCGTACAGCGGGCAAAGGAAATCCTTGAACAACATGGTCTAGACCCATTCAGCTACAGCTTCATTTGCTACGACAAATGGGATAAGCAGGTGATCGAGCATGAGGAGCAGAGGCGCACGCACCCGGCTGTCTACCGAAACACCGTTACGGTAGATATGGGGGGTAAGCCATTTGAAGAATTGGTGACTGATGAGTGGGAGGAGGTCACAGCCGAAGCCTGGACCGAGGTTGTGCAGGAGGCTGGCGACCGCTATAGCTTTCGCATGGACGGCCTTACCGCGTTCATTATTGCTGGTTTTGAGGCCCGCCTGTCGGCCCTTGAGGTCTGACACCGTATGCTCTGCGGGGCTAAGCACGTATAATCTGTGCATAGCCTTTCAGACGGATTCTGACGTGAGCAACACATTCAAGAGCCACAAACTTATAGCTGTCGCCGGCCTCGCAATGGGGCTTCTTTTTTCAGCTTCACCTAATGCAGATGTTTCCCAGCCAGTCAGCCGGTACCAGGTCGGCGAGGTTTTGGTGAAGGGCTCTGCGATGCGTGATGCCTTTATGGCTGCTAGGGTTTTGCGCGGATCTACCGACGCCCACGGCTTCACAGACAACACCGTTCTGGATGAGGTAACTGACGCTGGCACCTATGGCGCCTTTGATTCCGTGGTTCGCCTGCGCGGTCATAACGTGCAGGACCACATCTACAGCTTCCAAGACCGTAACCGGTATGAGGGTTCAAATGTCCTCAAGACGATGGGCGGCTTCATGTCTCGGCCGGTGCACTCAGGCACCGGAAAAGTCCTTTTCCGTACCGGTATGGATATCGGTGACGTAGAGGTCGCAAGCCCTGGCCTGGTCGATCAGAACATTGGCCTGTTCATCCGTGACCAGCGCTCCGGCAACAACAACGCCGCGATCACGCTGGCCCAGTCAACCGGTCACACGCTGTATTCATCAGGTGCGGCGCCCAGCTACCACAAGTCAAATATCGTTTTTGGATCTGGGAGCGGCACCATAACGCCTGCTGATGCATCTCAGCTTAAGGATGTGCGCGATCTGAATGAAGCTGAAATAGCAGTAGCGTCAAGGCTCAGGACGCTGGTTAAGGCGTCAAGGCCAAAACACGGCGGACCTATTTATATCGGGCCGCTTGCACAAGATGTCATCGCAGCTTTTAAGGCAGAAGGTCTGAATGCTGATGATTACTCAGTGGTAAACCGAGAGGGGCAAGGGCTTGGAGTTAGGCTCGATCAGTTGATGGCGTTCATCGCTGTTCAGCCTGTCGTAGAGGGAGAGGCTCCCAAATACTATTGGATAATTCTTGCCTGTCTAATCGCCCTGGTGATAGTTGCATTCATCGCTTTTAATGGTCGTATTCGTAGGAAGGGCGAGAAAATATCACGGTTAGAAAAAGAAATTGCCTATATCAAAGAATGTATAAAGCCATAGGTTTAGATTGATTAAGCCCGCCTGTGTGCGGGCTTACAATGTATTTGTTTCAGCTTATTATCCATACAATTGCAGAAGTGACAGAAGAAAAAATAATTCCTAAAAATAATGTTATTTGCACAACGGATTTGAATGAGGAAACAATGTTGTCTTTGTAGAATTGCTTTATTGCTAATTCGCTGACCCCAAAATATCTGAATGATTGCGCTTTGCGTCTCAGCTCTATAAATATGCTGATCGCGGTTATAATCAAAGCAATTTTGAAAGACAAAACAAGCCCTACTGCGTACATTTAACCCCCCCCACTTCCCTGGATGTAGCGTGCTCTGAAATACTGTTCAAGCCGCTTTTACCTATTTATTCAAACGCATTATGAAAAAAAACGCCATGCAGCGCAATCGCCGCTTGTTCAATCATCAAAGCCCGTCCAATGAGACGGGCTTTTTTTCGCATGGAGAAAAGCATGAACGCAACCGAGAAAGACCGGGATATCCTGGCGCGCACCCTGTGGGGTGAGGCCCGCGGCGAGGGTCTGGCCGGCCAGATCGCCGTGGCCTGGACCATCCGCAACCGTGTGTTCGATGGCAAGGCCAAGTCCTGGTGGGGGGAGGGCTACGCTGGTGTGTGCCTGAAGCCGTGGCAGTTCAGCTGCTGGAATCAGAACGACCCGAACTACGCCTATCTGAGCGGTGCGAAGCAGATCCCGGCCGCGCAGTTCGCCCAGGCCCAGCGTGCGGCTGACCAGGTGATGTCTGGCGTGGTACCTGATCCAACCGGCGGTGCCACGCACTACTACGCAACGACAATGCCGAAGGCCCCGGCCTGGGCGGCGAAGGCCACGCAGACGCTGCGCCTTGGTCACCATGTGTTCTTCAAGGATGTGCCGTGATGACGCCCTTGCAGAAGCTGGCTTGCTTTGGGCTTGCGGCCGCCCTTCTGCTGGTGCTGGGCGCTGGCGGTGGTGCGTGGCTGGCTGCCCGGCATTACCGGCCGTTACTCGACGCCGCGAACACCGACTTGGTCAGTGCTCAGTCGGCGCGCGACAACCTGGAAGCGCTGGCGGGAGAGCAAGGCAGGAAGCTGGGTGAGCTTGTCCAGGCCGGCGATCAGCGGGAGCGAACAGCCGCCCAGGCCCTGGCAAAAGCAACGCAAGAGGCCCAGCCCGACTACGCCGCTGCCAATCAGTTGTTGCGGGAGCGAACCGGTGGCGACCCGGCCCAGGCTGCTGCGGCCATCATCGATCAGGAGTTGGGGTTATGAAGTCTTTTCTGGTGCTGTTAGCGCTGGTGCTGACTGGCTGCGCGGGCCGGGAGCCAGAGGTGCGCACTGTGCGCGTGGAGGTGCCGGTGCTGGTGCCGTGCAAAACAAAGGAGGTCTCGGTGCCACCATGGGCAGCTGCAGGACTGAAGAAGTCCGACAGCCTGGAAGTAAAGGTTCGGGCATTGTTGGCCGAGCGTCGGCAGCGGATCGGTTACGAGCGGCAGTTGGTCGCGGCGGCACAGGCTTGCCAGTAGGCCTGGTGGAATCAAGCCCTGATCGGCCGGATGAGCTCAGGGCCTTTGTTTCGCACGTTGCCCACAGCCGTATCGACCTTGAACCACTCGAACACCTCGGACGGCTCGCCCTGGTGTAGCACCATCTGCTCGGCGCGCTCCTTGGGCGTGGCCGGGTCCAACCATTCCCGCGCCAAGTCTGGCGTCAGCACCACGGGCCGCCGGTCGTGAATGTCCACCATGCCGCCGGCGCTGTCGGCGGTGATGATCACGAAGCCATCATGCTCGCCTGGGCCTTCATCAGCGTCCGGTAGCTGGCCAATGGCAGCGCAGAGTATCGGTGCACCATCCCGACGGCGGATCAGGTAGGGCTGTTTCTTGGCCCCGCCTTCATCCACCCACTCAAACCAGTTGTCGATAGGCGTGATGGCCCGGTGCGGCCAGATCGCCCGGAAGAACGGGCCGTGGGCTACCTTCTCCACTCGGGCATTTATCGGCGCTGCCCTGTCTTTCGCCCAATGCGGCCGCCATCCCCAGCGAACTGGATCGGCGTGGAGCAAATCGCCCTGCAGATGCAGCAATGCAACCGCAGTTGATGGCGCCACGTTGTACCGCTCAATCGGCTGATCGCCCACGGAGTTCGCCAGAGCATTGGGGATGCTCAGCGCTGCAACGAAATCGTGGATTCCCCGGTACTGCGAAAGTCTCCCGCACATAAGCATCTCCGCTCGTCGGCGCCGATGAACAGCCGGTCCCCGGCCAATCTCTACACTGTAGACACTGGCCCGAGGTATTCGTCATGGCGATCAACGTTGATCAGGTCAACGCAATGGAGGCGTGGTTTGCGCTGCGTAACGACCCAACCTTCATATCGGCCACACCGGAGGAGCGCTACGAAACGCGACTGGCCCTGGCTGACGACCTCAAGCAACAGGGGCTGATCAACGAAAGTGAGTGGCGCGAGCTGACTGAGGAAGCAGTTGCGGCCTATGCCGACGAGTTAGGCTAATGGCTGCTTGTAAACGCTAAGCTCGAGCAGCAGGCGCTGGTTCTCCCTGAGCAGATGGTCGCGTTGCCCGGTGACGATCTTCACGCTTTGCACTGAGGCAAACGAGTACTGTTGCTCAAGCGTGCTGATCTTTTCCTCAGCCGCTGCGAGCTTTTCCTCTGCCTCAGCCTTGCCTGTCATCAGCAAATCATTCATCTGCACCAGGCCGGCGATATTCGCCCGCGCTCGACGTAGCATGCGCTCAGTCTCCACCAACTCATCCACGAGGGTTGAGCATTGGTGCTTGTACATCTCCAGCGGAGTGGGGCAACCGAGCCAATCATCGGTGTCCATGTCTACGTTCATAGCGTGAATCTCAAATACTGTATGTGCGTACAGTAATCGAGGTTTGAACGTGGCGCGATTTGAGCCGACGAGCTGTATGGGCTTGCGACTATTCCGATTCCATTAGCACGGCGAGAGTCATTTTGATGAATTCTTCATTGTGGCCGATTGTGAAAAGGGCGCCTCGCACATTGTCTGCCACCTCGGCGGAGCCACGTTGCTCAACCCAATTTGACAGCTCCAGGATGGACGCTTCGAGGGCAAGTTGGTTTTCGTAGAGTTTGGAAAGCAGGGAAGGGATTAGGTCTGAGTTCGGCATCGTTGTTCCTCCGTGGAGCGAACAGCGTAGCAGGCAAATTATTGAGTGGGGAGATCGTTCGGCAGGACGCCGGAGGAGGGGGAAATCATTTCCGCAACCCAATGCACGCCCCTTGATATATGCGGGCTGTAGGCTTGGTAAAAACTCTGAGTTGCGGAAACGATAAATAGCTAAGGTGTTGATTATTATAGTTAACTCGGCAGTCTTGAAAACCGGCGGACGTTAATAGCGTCTCCAGGGTTCGAATCCCTGGTTTCCCGCCAAGATTTACACAAAAGCCTCGCGAAAGCGGGGCTTTTGCGTTTCTGGGGTTCGGTTATACCGGGCTATTTAGGCAGTTGGTCTAAC
>Ga0308159_1003416_pt1 | contig 16085 bp, 18 predicted proteins | sample PhyCR1_FD_201040 | JGI IMG/M metagenome (GOLD analysis project Ga0308159, IMG submission 201040) | Phyllosphere microbial communities from UC Gill Tract Community Farm, Albany, California, United States - DLSLC.R1 | ecosystem: Host-associated > Plants > Phyllosphere > Unclassified | place: USA... | reverse complement strand
GCGCTGGAGAACATCGCGCAGGCCGCCGCCAGCGCCAACCAGCTCACGCGCCAGCTCGACGCCACCGTGAAGACCGGGCTGAACCCGACGCTCGCGGCCATGCCGCCGCTGATCGAGCGCACGCGCGACACCATGGGCACGCTCAAGACCGCCGCGGGCGACGTTTCGCGCGTGGCCAACAACCTCAACGCCACGGCGACGCGGCTGAACGCGCCCGATGGTCCGATGGACAGGCTGGGCGACGGCACCCAGGCCCTGTCTCAAGCCGTCGCTTCGTTCAACAACGCGACGCTGCCGCGCCTGAACCGCGTGGCCGAAGACACGTCGCAGGCGGTGCGCCGGCTGGGTCGCGCGGCCGACGGCATCAACGACAACCCACAATCGCTGCTGTTCGGCAATGGCGGCGTGATGGCAGGGCCGGGCGAGCCCGGCTTTGCAGCGCCGGCCGCGACGGCGCGACCTTGAAGGTGAAGCCAATGAAACCTTTGAACCCTGTGAATCCCGTGAGCGCGGCCGAGCCGGTGAATGGCCACGCAAGCGCCCGACCCCTGGCACCTCGTTGCTTGCACATGCGCGCCGCGGTCGCCGCGGGCCTGGGTGCTGGGTTGCTGCTCATCGCCGGCTGCGGCGCCTTGCCGGACCGGCCCGCGCGCGCCGTCCTCTACGACTTCGGGCCTGGCCTCGTGGCGGGCAACCCGGCGGTCTCGCCGACGGCGGCCGGTGCGCCTGTCGCCGTGGCTTCGACGCTGGCGCTCGCGGAGGTCGAAGCCAGCGCCCGCCTGGAGGGCACGCAGGTGCTCTACCGCCTGGGTTATGCCGACGGCAACGAGCTGCGTCCCTACGGCCTGGCGCGCTGGAGCGTGGCGCCGGTGCAGCTCGTCCACCAGCGCGTGAACGATACGCTGTCGCTGCGGCACACGGTGCTCAGCCCGCGTGAGAGCGCTTCCATGGCACGCAGCGGGGGTCGGGTGCCGAACACGCTGCGCGTGACGCTCGAGGAGTTCAGCCAGTACTTCGAGGCGCCCGCGAGCAGCGTCGGCCTGGTGCGCCTGCGCGCCACGCTGATCCAGACGCAGGCCGGCGGTGACCGCGTGCTGGCGCAGCGCAGCTTCACTGCCCAGCGCCCGGCGCCCACGCCCGATGCCGCTGGCGGCGTGAAGGCGCTGGCCGCGGCCACCGATGCCGCCGTGGCCGAACTGGCTGCCTGGGTGGACGCGACGCGCTGAGGGCGCCTGGGCGGTCGGTGCTGCGATGCGCGAGCTTCGGTCAGCCGGCCCGGCCGAGGATGGGAAAAAGCTTGCCCAGCCCGTCGGCCATCACCTCGACGGCAAGCGCGGCCAGGATCAGACCCATCAACCGGGTCATCACGTTGATGCCGGTCTTGCCCAGCACGCGCGCGATCGGTTCGGCCATCGAGAAGGTCACGCCGGTGGCCAGCCCGATGATCACGCCGTAGCCCACCAGCAGGGCCAGTTCCCAGACGTGCTGGGTCTTCTCCGCATAGATCACCATGGTGGACATCGTGGCCGGGCCGGTCAGCAGCGGAATGGTCAGCGGCACCACGGCGATCGATGCACCGAGCGAGGCTTTCACTTCGGTTGCGCGAATCTCTTCCTTGCTGGTCTTGGCTTCGGCCGGTTGTGCATTGAGCATGTTCAGCGAGCTGATCAGGAGCAGCATGCCGCCGCCGACCTGGAAGCTGGCGATCGAAATCCCGAAGAACGACAGCAATTGCAGCCCGAGCATCGCACTGACCGCGATCACGACGAACGCGCTGAAGGCCGACACCCACGCGGTCTCGCGGCGCTGGCGCGAGGTGTACTCCTGCGTGTAGTGGATGAAGAAGGGCACGATCGCCAGCGGGTTGACGATGGCCAGCAGGGTGATCAGCGGCTTGATCAGGTCCATGGTCGGCGTGGCCATCAGCGGCCTCCCGCCACGTCGAGCAGCGCGCCCGTGGTGTAGCTGGCCTCGGGCGACAGCAGCCATACGATGGCGGCGGCCACTTCGTCGGCGCTGCCGGTGCGCTTCATGGGCACGGTCGGCGCCAACGCCGCGGCGCGTCCGGGCATGCCGCCCGAGGCGTGGATCTCGGTCTCGATCAGGCCGGGGCGCACCGCGTTCACGCGGATGCCCTCGTCGGCCACTTCCTTGGCCAGCCCCAACGTGAAGGTGTCGATCGCGCCCTTGCTGGCAGCGTAGTCGACGTACTGGCCCGGCGAGCCCAGGCGCGCCGCGGCACTCGACACGTTGACGATGGCGCCCCCGCTGCCGCCATGGCGCGTGCTCATGCGGCGCACCGCTTCGCGCGCGCAGATGAAGCTGCCGATCACGTTGATGCGCATCATGCGTTCGAGCCGTGCCACGCTCATCTCGTCGACCCGCGCCTGGAGGTCGACCACGCCGGCATTGTTGACCAGCGCAGTGAGTGGGCCCAACTGGGCGTCGACCGTGGCGAACATCGCCATCACCTGCGCTTCATTGCCGACGTCCGCCTGCACTGCGATGGCGATGCCGCCGTCGGCGCGGATGCGGCGCACCACATCGTCGGCGGCAGGCGACTGGCTTGCGTAGTTCACGGCCACGGCAAACCCTCGCCGGGCGGCCAGTACGGCGGCGGCGGCGCCAATGCCACGGCTGCCGCCCGTCATCAATAGCACCTGGTTCAAGTCCCGCCTCCTGCACAAGTAATGCGCGTCAGTTAAAAACCTCGTGCCGGATTACATCATCGAGGAGACGCCATGGGTCGCACCATCGACTATTACTTCACGCCCCAGAGTCCCTGGGCCTACCTCGGCCACGCACGCTTCGTCGCGTTGGCAAAGGCTGCCGATGCCACCGTGCGCGTGCGGCCGGTCGACTTCGGGGCCGTGTTTCCGGTGTCGGGCGGACTGCCGCTGGGCAAGCGCGCGCCGCAGCGCCAGGCCTACCGGCTGGTCGAACTCGCGCGCTTCTCACGGCACCTGGGGGTGCCCCTGCATCCCAGGCCGAAGTTCTTCCCGGTGGGCGGTGACGATGCAGCAAAGCTCATCATCGCAGTCGATCTGCACGACGGTACAGAGGCCGCGCTGCGCCTGTGCGGTGCGGTGTTCGCTGCGGTATGGGCGCAGGAGCGCAACATCGCCGATCCGCGCCTGCTGGAGACGCTGGTGGCCGAATGCGGCCTGCCGGCCAAGCGCGCCGAACAGGCCCTGAGCCAGGCTGTCCAGGAACGCTACGAGACCTACACGCAGGACGCCATCGACGCCCAGGTCTTCGGTGCGCCCAGCTATGTGCTCGACGGCGAGATCTTCTGGGGCCAGGACCGCCTCGACTTCCTGGCGAGCGCACTCCAACAACCACCCTTCAAACCTCAAGGAGCATGACCATGGGTCAATTCATCGATCTCACCGCCACCGACGGCTTCACCTTTCCCGCCTACGTGGCCGAGCCCGCAGGCCAGCCCAAGGGCGCCATCGTCGTGCTCCAGGAAATCTTCGGTGTGAACTCGCACATCCGCTCGGTCGCCGACGGCTATGCCGCCGCAGGCTATCTGGCCGTGGCGCCGGCCACCTTCCATCGGGTCAAGCCCGGTGTCGAACTGGGCTACACCGGCGACGACATGCAGGCCGGCTCGGCGTTGAAGGCCGCGGTCGAGGCCTTGCCCGCACCCGGCGTGCTCCCCGACGTACAGGCGGCCGTCGACTATGCGGCGCGCGCGGGCAAGGTCGGCGTGGTCGGCTATTGCTGGGGTGGCCTGCTGACCTGGCGCGCAGCGGCGGGTGTGTCCGGGATCGCCGCGGCAGTGCCTTATTACGGCGGAGGCGTGACAACGCCGGAGGAAAAAGCGCGCACGCCCAAAGTGCCTGTGCTTGCGCATTTCGGCGACAAGGACCACTGGATTTCGCTCGAATCGGTGCAGGCATTCAAGGCTGCGCACCCCGAAGTCGAAGTGCATGTGTACGAGGCCGATCATGGCTTCAACTGCGATCAGCGCGGCTCTTACGATGCTGCCGCTGCCACCCTGGCGCGTGAGCGCACCCTGGCCTTCTTCGCCCGTCACGTCGGCTGATGACAGGCATCGACGCGCCGCGGATTGTTCGCCATTCATGAACACCGTGGTTCGCCGACGATGCGTTTTCGAGCTGCGTTCCGGCGCAAACTTCATTGCACAGGCAGGCACTTCAGCAAGCCTGATCCTTCCACTACCAAGGAACTGAAATGAAGACCTCGAAGATCATCGCCGCCGCCGCCCTCTCCCTGCTTGCCGCCGTGGGTGCCCAAGCCGAAACGTACGACGGCGTGCTGACCACGCAAGGCACGCTCAACCGTGCCGACGTGAGCACCCAGGCCGTTGCGGCTGCCCGTGCTGGCGACCTGTACGCCGAAAGCGCCAACGCCGGCGCGCAGCCGGTGCTGAGCGCATCGACCGACCGCGCACGTGTTCAAGCCGAAGCCGTTGCCGTGGCGCATGCCCCCAACCAGAACCTGGACCGCAAGGCGTTCGTGAACAGCAGCGTTCCTGCCGCCTACACCAATGGCACGCTGAAGATCCGCAACACGCGTCAAGCTGCGCTGTAAGCTGCAGTCAGTCGCGCTCCGAAGGCCGGCGCCCCCAAGGCGCCGGCCTTCCTCATTTCGACTTTGCTATTTCTCTTTGCTATTTCTTCTTCGCAGGTGCCCGGGCGCCGATGCGCGTTTCCAGGAAGTCGAGCAGTGCCCGCAGCGCCGCGCTGTTGTGGCGCCGCTGCAGGTAGGCGGCCGACAGCCACATGTCGCTTCGAACGAAGGTCTGGAGCACCGGCTCCAGCTCGCCATGGTCGATGTGCGACTGCACCAGCAGCGCCGGCACGTACAGCACGCCGAAGCCCTGCATCGCGACTTCGATCAGCGGCCCGGCTTCGGTCGCGTCCATGCGGCTCTTGACGGCAATGTCGACCGGCTTGCCCTCGACCTCGAAGCGCCAGAGCGGATGGTGGCCGAGCCGCGACTGCGTGAGCGCGTCGTGGCGGGCTAGGTCGGCAGGCTGCTCGGGCTTGCCGTGCTTTTTCCAGTAGAGCGGCGATGCGCAAACCACCAGCTTGACCAGCACCAGTTTGCGCACGATCAGGTTGTCGTCGGCGATCGGACCCAGGCGCAAGGCAAGGTCGATGGCTTCCTCGGCCATGTCGACGGTGCGGTTGCTCAGGTGCAGGCTGATGTTGACCTCGGGGTAGTAACCCATGAACTGCGCCAGCAACTTGGGCAGGTCACCCTGGCCCATGCCATGCGGCGCCGACAGCCGAATGCGCCCGGTTGGCCGGCTCGCGTGTTCCTGCAACTCGGCCTGCGTGAGCTCGACCATTTCCATGACCGGCTTGCTGCGCTCCAGCAGCAGGGCGCCTGCGTCGGTGAGGCTTACCGATCGGGTGGAGCGGTTGAGCAACCGGACACCGAAGCGCGATTCGAGTTCGGCCACGTACTTGCTGACCGTTGCCTTGGACATGTCCAGCTTGGTCGCCGCGCGCGAAAAACTACCCAGTGCAGCGACCTCGCGGAAGGTCCTGATGAGATCAAAGCTGTCCATTTAGCGGCCTATTGTTTCGATATCGTGAACACCATGGTTCATTTTCATGAGGGTTTTTACCTACTGGTGCATGCACAATCGATGCCACGGAAGGCCAATTGGCATCCCGAGCGATCCGCTCCAGAACAATTCAAAGGAATCAAAATGAAGACCTCGAACATCCTCGCCGCTGCTGCCCTGACCATTCTCGCCGCTACCGGCGTGCAAGCCGAAACGTACGACGGCGTGCTGACCACGCAAGGCGCGCTCAACCGTGCCGACGTGAGCACCCAGGCCGTTGCGGCCGCCCGCGCTGGCGACCTGTACGCCGAAAGCGCCAACGCTGGCGTGCAGCCGGTGCTGAGCGCATCGACCGACCGCGCACGTGTTCAAGCCGAAGCCGTTGCCGTGGCCCATGCGCCCAACCAGAACCTGGACCGCAAGGCGTTCGTGAACAGCACGGTGCTGCCGGCCTACACCAACGGCACGCTGAAGATCCGCACCACGCGTCAAGCTGGGCTGTAAGCGGCTCCTTCATCTGCCCGCACGTGGCGGGCGATGAACAAGAAAACCGGGGATGCGCAGGCATGGCCCGGTTTTTTCACGCCTGGAGTCAGGTCGTCGAATGGGCTGCCGCGCTCAACGCGCAGTGCGCGCGAGGTAGCGCTTGCGCCAGAACACCATCACCAGCACCAGGGCGGTGACGCCCATCGATGCCATGGCGATCCAGAAGCCGCCGGCCTTGTGCACGAGCGGGATGAACTCGAAGTTCATCCCGAAGATACCGGCGATGAGATTGAGCGGCAGGAAGACCGCGGTGAGCACGGTCAGGACGCGCATGATGTCGTTCGTGCGGTGGCTCTGCACGCTGAAGTGCATCTGCACGGCGGTCTCGGCGTTCTGTTCGAGTCGTCGCACGTGGTGCACGACGCGTTCGATGTGCTCGAGCACATCGCGGCTGCGCACCAGAATCAGTTCGCGCTCGCGTTGGTCGGCGGCGCCGATGGGCGAAGGCAATGTCTCGAGCGCATCGAGCCAATCCTGCATCGCGCCGCGCTGGTCCTCGCAGATCTCGTCGAGATGGTGCAGCGACTGACGTGCCTGCATCAGCGCGCTCCAGTTGGTGAAACGGCTCCTGGGGTCGATCAGTTCGGCCTGCCAGTGGTCGAGTTGCCGGGTGAGTTCGCGGCGCAGTTCGAGGTAGGCGTCGACGATCTGGTTGACCACGCGCAGCATCAGGTCGGCCGGGCTGGTGGGCACGCGGGCACTGGTGGCGCGCACGTCGAGTGCAGGTGCGCCGGCTTCGGGTCGATCGCTTCGTTCAGCTGCGGCGAGCAACTTGGCCGCATAGGCATCGCGCACGGCGCCGTCTTCGGGATGTACCGAGAGCAGCACGCGGTCGAACACCGCGAAGCCGACGGGCCGCGTGTCGATACGGCGCAGCACGGGCGGACCACTGCGCGCCGTGGCCGGCGCAGACGCCGGCGTTTCCGACTTCGCGCCGGAGGCTGCCAGCCGCCGAAATACGATCACGTCGTACAGCGATGTGTAGTCGTAGTGCGAGGGCAGCTGGTCGTTGAGCAGGTCGCTCACGTGCAGGTCGACCAGTTGCGTGCCGCAGAGCGACGCCAGCACGCGCTGGACGTCGCCGAGCGAGGCGCGGAGTTCTTCCCGCGTGAGCGACAGCCACAAATAACCGGTGCGGCAGGCGCCGGGCAGTGCCAGCGGCGCGAGCGCTGCATGCTCTTCGACCTGCGGCCCGCTGATCTGGAAGATCCGCATGGCGGGCTTCAGCCCTCGCGCAGCAGGCGCGCAGCGTCGAGTGCGAAATAAGTCAGCATCCCATCGGCTCCCGCGCGCTTGAAAGCCAGCAGGCTTTCGAGCATGACCGCGTCGTGATCGAGCCAGCCGTTCTGTGCGGCCGCCTTGAGCATCGCGTATTCGCCACTGACTTGGTAGGCGAAGGTCGGCACGCGAAACTCGTCCTTTACCCGGCGCACGATGTCCAGGTAGGGCATGCCGGGCTTGACCATGACCATGTCAGCTCCTTCGGCGATGTCGATCGCCACTTCGCGCAGCGCTTCGTCCGAGTTGCCGGGGTCCATCTGGTAGACCTTCTTGTTGCTCTTGCCGAGGTTGGCCGAAGACCCGACGGCGTCGCGGAAGGGGCCGTAAAAGGCGCTCGCGTACTTGGCGCTGTACGCCATGATCCGCGTGTGGATGTCGCCGGCAGCTTCCAGCGCGTCGCGGATGGCACCGATGCGGCCGTCCATCATGTCGCTGGGCGCCACGATGTCGACGCCGGCCTGCGACTGCGTGAGTGCCTGTTTGGCCAGCACTTCGACGGTGGCGTCGTTCAGGATGTAGCCGGTGTCGTCGAGCAGGCCGTCCTGCCCATGGCTGGTGTAAGGGTCGAGCGCGACGTCGGTCATGATGCCCAGCTCGGGGAAATGCGACTTCAGCGAGGCGACCACGCGCGGGATCAGCCCATCGGGGTTGAAGGCCTCCTCGCCAGCGGGTGTCTTCAGGCGCACGTCGATCACCGGAAACAGCGCCATGACGGGAATGCCCAGGGCAACGCATTGCTCGGCCACGGGCAAAAGCAGGTCCAGGCTGAGCCGTTCGACCCCCGGCATCGACGCGACCGCATCGCGGCGCCGTTCGCCTTCCTGGACGAACACCGGGTAGATCAGGTCGTGGCTGCTGAGCGCATGCTCGCGCACCAGGTTGCGCGTGAAGCTGTCGCGGCGGAGCCGACGCGGGCGGCCTGCGGGGAAGGGAGCGTGAAGGGTCATGCCCAAAATTGTGCCCCATCGGCCTTTCCGAGGGGCCGGACGACCAAGTTGGACGTCTGAGTGGCCGCTTGGGCGGGGCCGCTTTAGCTTCAGTAGGCAGTCCCAACTGTCAAAAATAGTTACCGGAATGCTTGATAGGATGTTTCCACTTTGTTAAATTGCGGGTTGGGCGGCTTGCCGCTCCCCGCTTTTCCTCCCTGAGCGGGTGCCTGGATGTGTGACAGCAAAAGGGCTTCCCAGCCCGGCGTTTTCGACGCCGGGCTTTTTTTTGTCCGGTGCGTTGGCCGGTCGGTGTTCGCTGCCTGAGGCGCCGACACGTTCTAAACTCGTCGCCATGCTCTGGGTCAAGTCGCTGCACATCGTTTTCATCGCCAGCTGGTTCGCGGGCCTTTTCTACCTGCCACGGATCTTCGTGAACTTGGCGATGGTGCCGCCCGAATCGGTGGCCGAACGCGCGCGGTTGCTGCTGATGGCGCGAAAGCTGCTGCGTTTCACCACCTTCCTGGCAATCCCTGCGCTCGGTTTCGGTGCCTGGTTATGGATGGGGTACGGCATTGGCCGCGGCCCGGGCAACGGCTGGATGCATGCCAAGCTGGCGCTCGTGCTGGTGGCGCTGGGCTATCACCATGGCTGCGGCGTGCTGCTGCGCAAGTTCGTGGCCAACACCAATCGCCGCAGCCATCGCTGGTTTCGCTGGTTCAACGAGGCGCCGGTGGTGCTTTTGCTCGGCATCGTGATCCTGGTCGTCGTCAAGCCTTTCTGACCGTGCCCGACCCGCACAAGTCCGCCGCGCTGCCGCTGGCGCTTGCGTACGCCGCGCTGATCGTCTACGCGAGTCTTTATCCGTTCTCCGAATGGCGCGACCAGGGTATCGCGCCCTGGGCCTATCTGGCAGCGCCGTGGCCCAAGTACTGGACCGGCTTCGACCTGGGCGTGAATGTCGTGGGCTACGTGCCGCTCGGCTTTCTGGCGGCGCTGGCCGTGCTGCGCACGCGTCCGGGCAGCGGCGGCTTGCCCGCCGTGCTGCGCGCCACGCTGGCCGGCGGCGCGATTTCGCTGGCCATGGAAACGTTGCAGAGCTACCTGCCGTCGCGCATTCCCTCCAATGTCGACCTTGGGCTCAACACGTCGGGCGCTCTGCTGGGCGCCGTGTTGGCAGCGGTGCTCGAGCGCGTGGGGGCCGTGGCGCACTGGGGCCGTACGCGCTCACAGTGGTTCGTCGACGACGCGCGCGGCGGTCTCGTGCTGCTGGCGCTCTGGCCGGTCGCGCTGCTGTTCCCGGCCGCCGTCACCTTCGGCCTGGGCCAGGTCTTCGAGCGGCTGGAAGGCGCCCTGTCCGAGTGGCTGCTCGACACGCCGTTCATCGACTGGCTGCCCGTGCGCCAGTTCGAGCTCGAACCGTTGGTGCCTGGCGTGGAGATGATCTGCGTGATGCTGGGCGCGCTGGTGCCCTGCTTGCTGGGCTTCATGGTCACGCGCGAGGTGCCGCGCCGCGCCGTGCTGTTGCCGGGCACGCTGCTGGCCGGTGCGCTGGCCAGCGGGCTGTCCGCTGCGCTCAGCTACGGGCCGGACCATGCGTGGGCCTGGCTGAGCGCACCGGTGCAGCTGGGCATGGCGGGCGCCGTCATCGTCGGCACGTTGTTGCTGGGCGCGCGCCGTCGGCTTTGCGCGGCGCTGCTGCTGCTGGCGCTGGTGCTGCATTTGAGCCTGCTCAACCAGGCACCCGAAAGCGCGTACTTCGCGCAGACGCTGGCCACCTGGGAGCAGGGGCGTTTCATCCGCTTCCACGGGCTGGTCCAGTGGCTCGGCTGGCTCTGGCCCTTTGCCACCCTCGGCTACGTGCTGACCGTGCTGTCGCGGCGGCCGGCACAAACCTAGAATGCGCCCATGCCTTACTACGAACGCCACATCTTCTTCTGCCTGAACGAACGAAAGAACGGCGAAGACGCCTGTGCCAAGCACCAGGCGCAGGAAGGCTTCGAGCGTTGCAAGTCCAAGGTCAAGGAGGCGGGCCTGGCGGGCGTGGGCAAGGTCCGCGTGAACAAGGCCGGCTGTCTCGACCGCTGCGCTGGCGGCCCGGTGGCGGTGGTCTATCCCGAGGAGGCCTGGTACACCTTCGTGGACAACGACGACATCGACGAGATCGTCGAATCGCACCTGAAGAACGGTCGGCCGGTGGAGCGTCTGCTGCTTGCACCCGACGTCGGACGTTGAACGGCGCGACACCGCTTTCAAATTCGCTGAACCTTCTTGGCTTTCGGGCGTCCATGAGGACTGCCCGGAGGACTTTTCCATTGCAAGCATCATGAATTCACAGACCGAGAAGCTCCGCCTGCAAGGCGCGGCCGGCGTGATCGAAGTGCAGCGCGACGCCGCTGCCGAAGGCGTGCCTGCCCGCGGGACCGCCGTCATCGCCCATCCCCATCCGCTGTTCGGCGGCACCATGGACAACAAGGTCGTGCAGACGCTGGCGCGTGCTTTCGTGGCCAGCGGCTGGACCGCCGTGCGCTTCAACTTCCGGGGCGTCGGCGCCAGCGAAGGCATGCACGACGAGGGGCGCGGCGAAACCGACGACTACCGTTCGGTGGTAGAGCAACTCGCCACCGAAGGTCCCATCGCCATCGCCGGCTTTTCCTTCGGTGCCTTCGTAGCCATGAACGCGCTGCAGTCGCTGTGGAGCGAACGCGACGTGCGCAGCGTCGCACTGGTCGGTGCCAGCGTCGCGCGCGTCGTGCCGGCCGCCCTGCCCGAGGCAGCGCACGAACGCACGCTGCTCGTGCACGGCGAGGCCGACGACACAGTGGCCTTGTCGGCGGTCATGGATTGGGCCCGGCCCCAGTCACTTCCTGTCACAGTCATCCCCGGGGGCGGTCATTTCTTTCACGGACAATTGCCCCTGCTCAAGCATCTTGTCGCCCGCCATTTGCGCGCGGGCTAGTTTTCGTCTGTCTGCAATCCCCATGAACCGTATGTCCGACGCGCTCCGTGCGCTGGTGCTGGCCGCCGCCGCATCCTTTTCCATCCTCGCCGCCGCGCAGGCCCCGGTTCCGCCGGAAATTGCCGCACGCAGCTACCTCCTGCTCGACGTCACTGCCAACCAGCTGCTCGCGCAGAAGGACATCGACAGCCAGGTCGAGCCCGCCTCGCTCACCAAGCTGATGTCGGCCTACATCGTCTTCGATGCACTGAAGTCCAAGAAGATCACGCTCACGCAGACGCTGCCTGTGAGCGAGCGCGCCTGGAAGATGCCAGGCTCGCGCATGTTCATCGACCCCAAGATGCAGGTGCCGGTCGAAGACCTGATCAAGGGGCTGATCGTGCAGTCCGGCAACGACGCCACGATGGCGCTTGCCGAGGGCGTGGGCGGCACTGCCGAGCACTTCGTCCAGCTCATGAATGACCAAGCCAAGGTGCTGGGCATGAAGGGCACCAGCTACAAGAACCCTGAAGGCCTCACCGAGCCGGGCCACACGACAACCGCACGCGACCTGAGCATCCTGGCCAGCCGGCTGATGCTCGACTTTCCCGAGTACGTGCACTACTACGCGATCAAGAAGTACCGCTACCCTGGCACGCCGTCGACCAACGACACCAACCGCAACCTGCTGCTGTTCCGCGATCCGACGGTCGACGGCCTGAAGACAGGCCACACCAACGCCGCGGGCTACTGCATGATCGTCACGGCCAAGCGTGACTTCCCCAATCTGAGCGGGGGCCGCCGTTTGCTGTCGATCGTGCTGGGCGCCAGCAGCGAGACCGTGCGCGCCAACGAATCGCAGAAGCTCTTGAACTGGGGCTACACGGCTTACGACGCCGTCCGCCTGTTCGAGGCCAATCAGCCCGTGGCGACGCCGCCGGTGTGGAAAGGTGCAGTCAACACGCTCAAGCTGGGTCGCACCGAACCGATCGTCGTGGCGGTGCCCGCAGGTTCTGCGGCCAAGCTGACCACGCAAGTGGCGCGGCCGGATCCGCTCGTGGCGCCGTTCACCAAGAACCAGTCCGTGGGGTCGCTCAAGATCAGCCTGGGCGACCAGCCGGTGGCCGACGTCCCGCTGGTGGCGCTCGAAGCCGTCGAGCAGGCCGGCATCCTGGGTCGCGCCTGGGACGCAGTGCGTCTCTGGATCAAGTAGCGGGTTCGCCCTCGGGCTGTGCGCCCCTCGTGCGCGCCGCGCGAATTCGCTCGCCAACAGGTGATGCGATGCGCTATACTCGTGGGCTTTTCGGAAATTTCCGAAGGGTTTCACGTTTTCGTCCATTCCTGGACTATCTAGAAACATGCTCCGGTCGGTTCACGCTTGGACTGGGGTGTTTTGGGACTTATTCATTCATGCCAACCATCAATCAACTGGTGCGTCAGGGTCGGACGGTCGAAAAGATCAATTCGAAGAGCCCTGCCATGCAGAACTCGCCGCAACGCCGCGGTGTCTGCACCCGCGTCTACACCACGACGCCAAAGAAGCCCAATTCGGCGCTTCGTAAAGTTGCCAAGGTCCGTCTGACCAATGGCTTCGAAGTCATCTCGTACATCGGCGGCGAAGGCCACAACCTGCAGGAACACAGCGTCGTGCTGGTTCGCGGCGGTCGTGTCAAGGACTTGCCTGGTGTGCGTTACCACATCGTGCGCGGTTCGCTCGACTTGCAAGGCGTGAAAGACCGCAAGCAGTCGCGTTCCAAGTACGGCGCCAAGCGCCCCAAGAAGGCTTAATCGCTTTCTGTATCAGCGGTGTTCGGCGTGCCTTGGCGGGCGCATCGAACGAAGTGACCCGATATTGGGTCGAGTAAGTGAGAGCTTTGTCTGGCTCTCGCGGTGTCCGAAATGACGCCAACTGAAGCAAAGAGGTGAAAAAATGCCACGTCGTCGCGAAGTCCCCAAACGTGAAATCCTGCCGGATCCAAAGTTCGGCAATGTCGAGCTGTCCAAATTCATGAACGTGATCATGGAAGGCGGCAAGAAGGCTGTTGCCGAGCGCATCATCTACGGTGCACTGGAGCAGATCGAGAAGAAGAATCCGGGTAAGGACCCGGTCGAAGCCTTCACCATGGCCATCAACAATGTGAAGCCCATGGTTGAAGTGAAGTCGCGCCGCGTGGGCGGTGCGAACTACCAGGTGCCTGTCGAGGTGCGCCCGGTCCGTCGTCTGGCGCTGTCGATGCGCTGGATCAAGGAAGCCGCGCGCAAGCGCGGTGAAAAGTCGATGGCCCTGCGTCTGGCCAACGAACTCATGGAAGCCACCGAAGGCCGTGGCGGCGCCATGAAGAAGCGTGACGAAGTGCACCGCATGGCAGAGGCCAACAAGGCCTTCAGCCACTTCCGCTTCTAAAGAACCGTCTTAAAACAGACTGGCTGGAAGCCCGACCTGCCGTGTGGCAGGCGGGCTTTCATCCGTTAATGGAGTAATTTCTCATGGCACGCAACACCCCCATCGAGCGCTACCGCAACATCGGTATCTCGGCGCACATCGACGCTGGCAAAACCACGACGACCGAGCGCATCCTGTTCTATACCGGTGTGAACCACAAGATCGGCGAAGTGCACGATGGTGCCGCGACGATGGACTGGATGGAGCAGGAACAAGAGCGTGGCATCACGATCACGTCCGCTGCGACCACCTGCTTCTGGAAGGGCATGGCCGGCACCTTCCCGGAACACCGCATCAACATCATCGACACCCCGGGCCACGTGGACTTCACCATTGAAGTCGAGCGTTCGATGCGCGTGCTCGACGGTGCCGTGATGGTGTACGACGCCGTCGGCGGCGTGCAGCCCCAGTCCGAAACCGTCTGGCGCCAGGCCAACAAGTACCGCGTTCCCCGCCTTGCATTCGTCAACAAGATGGACCGCACCGGCGCCAACTTCCTGCGCGTTCGCCAGATGATGATCGACCGCCTGAAGGCCAACCCGGTCGTGATCCAGATCCCGATCGGCGCCGAGGACAAGTTCCAGGGCATCGTCGACCTCGTGAAGATGAAGGCCATCATTTGGGACGAAGACAAGGGCGTGACCTTCCAGTACGGCGAAATTCCTGCCGACCTGGTGGACGTCTGCAACGAATACCACGAGAAGCTCGTGGAAGCCGCTGCCGAATCCAGTGAAGAGCTGATGAACAAGTACCTCGAAGGCGAGACGCTGACCGAGGCAGAAATCAAGACCGGTATCCGCCAGCGCACGATCGCTGGCGAGATCCAGCCGATGCTGTGTGGCTCCGCGTTCAAGAACAAAGGCGTGCAGGCCATGCTCGACGCGGTCATCGAGTACATGCCGGCTCCGACGGACATCCCGCCAGTGGGCGGTACCGACGAAGACGAAGTGCCCGTCACCCGCAAGGCCGACGACGAAGAGAAGTTCTCTGCCCTCGCTTTCAAGCTGATGACCGACCCGTTCGTGGGCCAGCTGACGTTCGTGCGCGTCTACTCCGGCGTGCTGAAAAAGGGCGACAGCGTCTACAACCCCGTGCGCGGCAAGAAGGAGCGCATCGGTCGTATCGTGCAGATGCACGCCAACAACCGTGAAGAAGTCAGCGAAATTCGCGCGGGTGACATCGCGGCCTGCGTGGGCCTGAAGGAAGTGACCACGGGCGAAACCCTGTGCGATCCGACGGCCATCGTGACGCTCGAGCGCATGGTGTTTCCGGAATCGGTGATCTCCCAGGCCGTTGAGCCCAAGACCAAGGTGGACCAGGAAAAGATGGGCATCGCGCTGCAGCGCCTGGCCCAGGAAGATCCTTCGTTCCGCGTGAAGACCGACGAAGAATCCGGCCAGACCATCATTTCGGGCATGGGCGAGCTCCACCTCGAAATCATCGTGGACCGCATGAAGCGCGAGTTCGGCGTGGAAGCCAACGTGGGCAAGCCGCAAGTGGCCTACCGCGAAACCATTCGCAAGACGGTCGAAGATGCCGAAGGCAAGTTCGTTCGCCAGTCGGGCGGCAAGGGCCAGTACGGCCACGTGATCCTGAAGGTCGAACCGCAGGAAGCCGGCAAGGGCTTCGAGTTCGTCGACGCGATCAAGGGCGGTGTGGTTCCTCGCGAATACATCCCTGCAGTCGAAAAGGGCGTCATCGAAGCACTGGGCCAGGGCGTGCTCGCCGGCTACCCGGTCGTCGACGTCAAGGTCACGCTGCACTTCGGTTCGTACCATGACGTGGACTCGAACGAAATGGCGTTCAAGATGGCTGCGATCTTCGGTTTCAAGGAAGGCTGCCGCAAGGCCAGCCCCGTGATCCTCGAGCCGATGATGGCCGTGGAAGTCGAAACGCCTGAAGACTACGCCGGCAACGTGATGGGCGACCTGTCCAGCCGTCGCGGCATGGTGCAGGGCATGGACGACATGATCGGCGGCGGCAAGGCCATCAAGGCTGAAGTCCCCCTGTCGGAAATGTTCGGCTACTCGACCACGCTGCGTTCGATGTCGCAAGGCCGTGCCACGTACACGATGGAGTTCAAGCACTACGCCGAAGCTCCGCGCAACGTTGCTGAAGCCATCGTCGCGGCCCGCGCCAAGTAATTCAAGAATGTGGGGCTTGCGCAGTGCGCAGCCCGACTTGTCTGCGACCCGATGCCGTCCTGTTTCCGTGCGGGACGAATCAGCAATTGGGTGCAGACATAAAACCAACACACGGACATGCTCTTTCAAGGATTGAAAAATGGCAAAAGGTAAGTTCACCCGCACCAAGCCCCACGTGAACGTGGGCACGATCGGTCACGTCGACCATGGCAAGACCACGCTGACCGCTGCGATCGCAACGGTGCTGTCGGCCAAGTTCGGC
>Ga0308159_1003415_pt1 | contig 16092 bp, 11 predicted proteins | sample PhyCR1_FD_201040 | JGI IMG/M metagenome (GOLD analysis project Ga0308159, IMG submission 201040) | Phyllosphere microbial communities from UC Gill Tract Community Farm, Albany, California, United States - DLSLC.R1 | ecosystem: Host-associated > Plants > Phyllosphere > Unclassified | place: USA... | reverse complement strand
CACTAATGGTACCTGATGATACAGAAGTGATTTTTAATGGTAACACTAATGCTTTACCCAAATCAAATGTTGTTGGCTTGAATAAGATATTAAAACTGGCTTTACTAGTTCCTTTTTTGATCACTACCGAAGTAGTTGTCATGGTGTAGTTACTAGCAGGCATCAACTCATATTCCTCATGTTGATTGTCATTATATTCAGTAATTACTGAAGTAGGTGCCAGGGCTATATTAACAGTGATATCTTCAGGTGCTTCAGTTTCCGGACCAGAATAACTAACCGTGATTGTTTTAGTCACCTCAGGCACGACATCATACGACTGTACATACAATGGATAGATGCTTCCAATTACATTTATTTGACCAGGATTTGCGAACTCAATCACATTAACACCCTTTGCTGGATCTAAAACCAGGCTGTCATCTTTTAAACATGAGGTAAGGGATGTTACCGTAAGAAAAAGCGCTATCGATTTTATAATATTTTTTTTCATTTCTTTATTAATTTAAGTCCCAAAAAATACGAGATCCGAATAATGTAACTCCTTGCGGAACATTTGATGGATTTAAGTTAAATTCTTGTTGAGGGTACAATACTCTGCCCAACAATTTATCTGCACGGGTTGAAACTGATACTTTTGATGCAAATGTAAGTAATGGATTAGTAGAACCATTAACAATTGCCGGATATGTTGTACGTCTGAACTCATTAAAAGCTTCATCAGCATGTATCACGTTTAATGCGATATATTTTTGCGTGATAATAGCTTCGATTTTTTCCTCATCTGTAAGTGCTAAATCGAAATTAGCTAAGCGACTTCCAGCATTTGCAGTGAAATAAGTTGCTACATCAGCATCTACATCTTTACCTGTTCCTACAACACCATTTTGATTCAAATATAAATAGTTGAAAGAACTTTTTACACCTGCCTCAAACAATGGTTTAGCTGTGCCAGTGATATACCCACGAACAACTGCTTCTGCCTGAAGGAAACGGCTCTCTGCAGCTAACATAATTGGTTGTCCTTGAGAAGGGCCTTTAGCTACACCTAATCCTGGAGTGTTAGCATCCACACCAGTAAACCAGGCAGAAAAACCTGTAGGAGGAACTTGACTCGATGTTGTATTTTCCTCACCTAACTGATTCGTTGGTGTAGATGGGAATCCACGATATATTACTGATCCACGTCCTGGGTCAGTTAACTTCCCGCCACCTGTAAGGGTATAAAAAGATAAAATCCATTTAGTTGGGATCTGTTGTGATTGAGCACGAGCATTATCGCTGCCAAAACCTAATGAGTTGTAACCTGGACTTTGTCTTCCAGCTTCTTTTACGTACCCTGGTTGAACCAATGCATCAATAGATAAAAACCCTGTTGTACCTAATGCAGAAAGTTCAGTTTTTGCATAAGCGTTTAATGCTGGAACACCAGCCATTTTTATTAGTAAACGCAATTTAATAGTATTTGCAAACTGCTTCCATAAGTTCATATCACCTTTAAATAAGGGATCTGTACTTGCAACAACGGTATTGGCCACTGTACCCGCCTGACCATCATTTATTGTTTTGATGGCTAATGTAAGCTGAGAAACCAAATCCTTGTAGATATCTTCTGCTTTGTCATATTTTGGCGTTAGAAGGGCGTTACCTTTCAAAGCCTCAGAATATGGAACATCATTATATTGATCAACCAATTTAGAGAACATCAACGCTTTCATAATTCTAGCAATCGAAGTCGAATAAGCTAATGATGAATTTGCAGCTGTATTATCGATTACATACTGATAATCTACGGCGTTATCATAAACCGAAGAAAATAATCCAGTAAAGTTACTTGCAGAATATGCATAAGTAATTGCAGCTCCATAACCACCCACACCATATATATTAGCAGAAAAACCACCAGGATAAAAGAAATTGGTATTATAAGTATTAATTATACTAGCTGAACCAACAATAGCCTGTGGTAAAACCAATGAAGGCGAAGAAGTGGTTGGGCTATTAGGGTTTTCGTTTATATCTAAATACTTCTTGCAGGAAGAGAATCCTACTGCAATGGTAAATATCAATAAAGTATTTAAAATCTTTTTCATATTAAAATGTATTAAAATGTTAATGATAGTGTAGCACCATAGAAACGAGCAGGAGGTGTTTGACCAAGTGCGGTGATACCAACACCATTATTATCTGCACCAGCATTACTGTATTCCGGATCTGTATAAATGTTAGTTTTTGGAGTCCAAATAAACAAGTTTCTACCTTGAACACTAACACGAGCGCCTTTTACGTATTTTAAGCTTCCTAATACCGATTTTGGTAAATCATAAGAAAGTGATAACTCTCTCAACTTCCAGAAAGCTGCAGAATAAGTAAAGTTAGTTGCTACATCCGTATTTGATGGTCCGTTTGTCCAAAAATCTACACCACCTGTACGCGTGGTAATGTTAGTATTGGCCACATACGTATTGGTTACTGGATCAAGATATGATGAATTTGGCACTACAAAACGCTCACGATTAAAATATGTTGTTCTGATACCAGCACCTGAGAAATCAAAACTTCCTGAAGCTTGCGACATGATAAAACCACCACGGTATTCAAATAAACCTGCTAAGCGGAAACCTTTGTAAGCTACTTGAGCATCTAAACCTAAACGGTGTCTTGGCTCAGTGTTACCTAAAATAATAGGCGTTGTTTGTGCATCTGGAAAACCAGTAATGCGATCAACAATGATTCTACCTTGATCATCTCTTTTGTAATCTGTACCCTTAAGTGCCGGGAAAGGCTGACCCTCGATAGCATAAACACCTCTAATCGTTGTTCCAGATAACCCAAGCTCAGGCAAACCGTTACTAATCGAAACTACTTTATTATTGTTATAAGTATAGTTACCTCCAACAGTAATCTCTAATCCATTATCCAAATTTCTGTAAGGAACAACACGTAAATTAGTTTCAACACCTTGGTTGCTTACCTCACCTGTATTAGTTAAGTATGTGCTAAAACCAGTAGAATTAGCTACTTGAACTGGTACAGTTTGATCTGTAGTACTTGATTTGTAATAAGTGAAACTACCTGTAACTCTTGATTTCAATAATACAAAATCAAGACCACCTTCATAACTCAATGTAATCTCTGGTTTGATATTAGCAGCTACAATCTGATTACCTAATGTAAAGCCTGGTATTCCACCGTAAGGATAACCATAACCTTGACCAAATGTTGGCAATAATGCATAAGCACCAAAGTTTGAGTTATTACCTAAGTTAACATTACCTACTTTAGACACCCCACCTCTTATTTTCAAAGACTCAATTACCTTAGATTCTTTTAAGAATGGAATCGCATCAGATGCGATGAAAGATAAATCTGCTGCGGGATAGAAGAAAGATCTGCTTTCTGGAGCAAGAACTGATCTCCAATCATTTCTACCTGTAATATGTAAATATAAATAATCTCTGAAGCCTAAGCGAGCGTCGCCATAAACACCAATTTGTCTGGCTTTGAAGTTTACCTCACTAGCTCCTGGGTTTTGAAGTCCATTATTAATATTGAAGAAATCTTCTAAAGCAAGTCCTCCGTTCGTATTAACACTTACATTTTTATAAGTATTCTGTCTAATAGTAGCACCAGCAATTACATTTAAAGAGAAATCTTTATTTAATCGTTTAATATATTGTGCTTGAATTTCTGGATTGATTTGAACGTTGAAGCCAGAATAGTCACTTACACCACCTACAATGTTAGAAAAGTTGGATGTTAAACCCAGTCTATAATCAGAATATGTGTATTTACCCGAAGTTGATTTATTCGAGAATGATCTGTTTGATAAATTAGCACGAACCAATAGAGATAAATCTTTAATTGGATTCCATTTTAGTTGCGCATTACCTGTTAAATAATCGTTGCGTGTTTTGCTACGGTTATTCCCCAATGCAAAATATGGATTTTGATAATACTCATTGTAATATCCATCAGGCGTAGAGAAAGGATCATTTTTGTAATCTTTATATCTCGTCAAAGGAATCTGTCCTGGAGATTGCAAAACGTTATCGAATACAGTTGCTATAGCACTTGATTGATCATATCTATTTTGAACATAACTTAAGTTGAAACTAAATGTTACATTATTACTTACATTACGCTCCCCATTGATACGCATAGTGAATCTGTTATATTTATCTCCTGGTACCGTGGTTTTCTGATCAAAGTATTGACCAGAAAAATAGTAAGTTCCTTTATCATCACCTGAAGACACATTAAAATCTGTTTGGTTAGAGTAACCTGTTTCCCAAAAAGCATTTTTGTTTTCATCAGCGTTGAATGAATAGGGAACTGATTGAATTGAACCATCAGCCAATGGTTTACCAATTGGACGAACTACACCGTCGAAGGCTGGTCCATATTGCTGATTTTCAAACGGAGTATATGTTGGAACATCATCGTTACCGGTACCAGAACCAAATCTTTCCTGTAACTGAGGCAAGAAACTCACTTGTTCGACATTTGTAGTATGACTAACATTGATTGAAGATGAACCTCTTTTACCTTTTTTGGTTGTGATGATTAATGCACCGTTTGACGCGTCAGAACCATAAAGCGCCGCAGCACCAGCTCCATTCAATACTTCGATGTTTTCGATATCTTCAGGATTTAAGTTACCCAAAACATCAGTAGGTACAATCACATTATCTAAAACAACCAAAGCTTGGTTATTTCCTAATAATGAACGGTTACCCCTTAATACCAACCGGATATTTGGGTTAACACCACTACTTACTGCGTTCACTTGTAAACCGGCAACTTTACCAGTTAAAGCACTTGCAACGTTAAACGCTTTACCTTGGGTAAGCTCTTCTGCCCTTACTGTTGTAGATTGGTTACCTTGCTCACGACGTTTAATTGCCACACCACCAGCCGTAACCACAACCTCATTCAAAGAAGTAGCATCTGATTTTAATGCAGCATTAACAACATTATTTGCCGGTATCGCAAATTCACGAGGTGCATAGCCTAAAAATGAAACGACAATCGTTTTTCCAGCTGCAGGTACGCTTAATGAAAATTTACCGTTTGCGCCGGTTTGCGCACCTAGGTTAGGGATTTCTTTTACCCTCACTGTTGCACCTGGTACAGGAAGACCATCTTCTTGAGAGGTTACCGTACCAGTTACTGTTCTTTCTTGTGCCATTGCGCCGAACGCAATGAACATAAGAATGAACAAACTTTGTAGAAGTTTTTTCATAATTTGAAAAATAGGTTAGTTAATGATTAATAATAATACGCTAAATTATAGTTAGTTGACTATACCACCAAATTTATTTTAACAATTTTTAACATTCCGCTTAAAATATGACAAAACCGACTTTTAAATGTTAACAAATACGACGAATCCCTATATTTGAGTGAAAAAGGGCTTACATAATTTTGGCTTTATCTATAATTAATAACTACAAAACAGAATATTCCCAAAAAGTGTCTTGCCACCTTCCCAGAAATTCCTGAAAAGCGGATCGTTTGCTAAATAAACCACCTGCCCTTTGCCAAAATCCTGAACGCCAATCAGCAAACCAGATTTTAGCTCTTCTCTTACTTTTTTCCCAACTACACCAGCCATCAAACTTTTCTCATCTACCTGGCCAACATTCCACCCTTTTGTAAAAAGCTCATAAATTTTTCGATCTGTTTTTAGGGTATAGTAAAATTTGCCTAAACCGTAGGAGAACGGGTGAGATGCATCTAAATTTACTTTATAGATTGCTCCTGGAATGGCGAATTCAAAATCATCTTTATCTTTGTTCTTAAACAGAAGTTTACTTGGTTCCGGTTTTTCATCCTTTTTAACCACCGCTTCCTTCTTTTTAATATCGAACCCCTTTTTCTCCAAAACGCTCTCGATAGCATCTTCCATTAAAATCAATTTCCCTCCTTTATTTAACCAGGCGGTTAAGCCGTCACCTACAAAAGAACCATAACTTCCATCAGGAAGAATCAGAGTATTTACCTTATTGATATCCAAATTATTGATATCTTTTGCATTAATAATACTTGGTGATAGATTTAAATCGTGCTCCAAATAAAACCATGCTTCGCCAAACGCTAGAGAAGAAACCTCATTTCCCGATGCGATTGCAATTTTAGGCTGTTTTAAAATAGGATAAACATTCGAACCAAAGTCTTTCCCCTTTTCTACAAAACCACTGGTTATGCCTCGTACAGGTTTATCAAATTTCTTCGCCACCGCTACAACCTTATCTTGTAACCCCTTAACTACCTTTTCGTTTTCAGTTCTTAAAACAATTAATGTTCCGGCAGGATAATCTCTACCAGCGACAGTAAAGGCTTGATCTGACTGCCTTACTTTTATATTTTCTTTCTGTAAACTAATTAAAACACCAGCATCTTCAGCTGATCCCCAGGAAAATAACCAAGCCAGGGGTTTGTCAATATCGTTAGATGTTGGGCCTGCAACAGATAGATCAGCGTATTTCCCTTTAAAACTTTCTTTACTGGCATAAGCTTTCAAACCATATACATAAGGCAGCGCCCAAGCTGTTATATCATAGGTATTTGAGTCGGTAACAAAAGTTTGGGGCTCCAGCAAAACATTGGCCAGTACCGCTCGTGGTTGTTGAATATTTACAATCAAATCATTTCGCTCAGTCGAGAAAATCTCTTCTTTTTGTGTATCGTAGTCATACCCTCTACCCGTCTTCTCAGCGCCATAAGCAAACTGAATTTTATTTTTGCTCAGCAGCTCCGCCAGTTTTTTCAATCTGGAAATATTACTTGCCTTAATGATATAGGTTTTGTAAGCTCCCGGAGGAGCTATCAATTCTTGCTGGAAGTATTTTTTATATTCCTCCATTAACTTAGCCTGATTTTGCGAAGATACTTCGACCGTTGACATGCCGGTAGCGAAATGATGGGCAATTCTGTCTTTCAAAGTAAGCGTATCACCATCGTTTGTAACCACAGATAAACCTGCCCTGATTCCTCCTTGCTCATAAGTCATACCGATTGAGCCGTTATACAAGGGGTAAGTATCGCCATAAGAGGGGTAGAGCAAGTCGAACCGTTCTTTGGTAAAATACTGCCAACCTGCAGCATCGAAATACTTAGCATTATTTTTCCCTACAACCACTTGAAAGCTTCTTTGCCAAGGGGTAATATCCTGATGAACGGGTTCGGCCGCTGGCGCAAAATAATAGGGCTCATTATAGCTTTGCTCATGAAAATCCACATGAACCTGAGGCATCCAATCGTTATAAAGCGCTAAACGCTGTTTACTTTCCAGTTGGGTTTGCCAAGCCCAATCTCGGTTTAAATCAAAGTAATAATGATTTGGCCTTCCACCTGGCCATGGTTCAATGTGCTCCCGGGAAGCGGGATCAGAATTTGGTGTTTTGCCCACCACACTATTAAAGTAATTTACATAACGGTCTCTTCCATCAGGATTTAAACACGGATCTATAACTACTACTGTATTTTTTAACCAATTATTGGCCTCCACGTTGTTGCCCGAAGAAAGCGTATAAAGCATTTTCATGGCAGTTTCAGTAGAATTTGCTTCGTTTCCGTGCACATTGTAGCTCAACCAAACGATGGCAGGTTGGGCTTTTATGTCAACTGTATTATCTGCACCAGTAGATAGCTTTAAGTTATTTGTTCTAATTTGTTCTAATCGGACAATGTTTTCAGTCGCCGATATTACGGCAACCAATAGCGGTCTACCTTCATTTGTTTTTCCGTATTCAATTAATTTAACGTTTTTTGGAGAAGCAACAGCAGTTTGTTTAAAGTAATCGGCTACTTTATAATGTGGCGTAAAATGTGCACCAAGTTCATAACCTAAAAACTCATCAGGCGATTTAATTTGGGCATTTAAAACCAAAACAGAACCCATAAAAATCAGACAGAACGTTATGCTTTTTTTCATAAAACAATTAAATTTTATCTAATGTACTAATTTTGCTTTTTGTTAATGCTAAACCTTAATTTTACAGCATAATTATTACCGATAAAGATGATTACCACAGCCGAGTTATACCAGCACTTCCTTAACAATCCCCTTATCTCAACTGATACCAGAAATATTTCTGAGGGCTGTATCTTTTTTGCTTTGAAAGGCGATAATTTTAACGCGAATGGTTTTGCAGCACAAGCTATTGAGAAAGGTGCTTCTTTTGCTGTAGTAGATGAGCAAGAGTATGCTATAAATAAAAAATGTTTATTGGTTGATGACGTTCTTCTGGTTTTGCAAGATTTAGCTCGGCACCACCGCAAACAATTAAGCATTCCTGTAATTGGTTTAACGGGAAGCAATGGAAAAACAACGAGTAAGGAGTTGGTTAATGCTGTTTTAGCCGAGCGATATAAAACTTTTGCAACATCTGGCAATCTAAATAACCACATCGGCGTTCCGCTTTCTATCTTAGCCATTGCTAAGGACGTTGAAATTGCGGTGATAGAAATGGGTGCTAATCATCAAAAAGAAATAGAATTGCTTTGCACTATCACACAGCCTACTCATGGAATTATTACCAATGTAGGCATGGCGCATTTAGATGGATTTGGCGGTTTTGAGGGCGTAAAGAAAGGTAAAGCAGAACTTTATGCTTATCTTAAAAAAACAAGTGGCTATACCTTCATTAATAGAGATAACCCTTATTTATTAGAAATGAGTGCTCAAGCAGGCGTAAGTAAACTTATTTATTACGGCACCGAAAATGGCAATACCATAAAAGGAATGTTAAAAAGCAGTGATCCATTTATTGAGGTTGAATGGACTAATCACGAGGTTTCAACGGCAGTAAAAACCAATTTGACAGGCAGTTATAATTTTGAGAATGTTCTGGCTGCAATTTGCATTGGCGATTTTTTTGACATGAGTCCAGAAGATATTAATAGTGGGCTTGCTAACTATCAACCAAAAAATAATCGCTCTCAGTTAACAAAAACTGATAGCAATACCGTTATTTGTGATTTTTACAATGCTAATCCAAGCAGTATGATGGCGGCTTTACATAACATTTCTGTATTATCTGCCGATAAAAAAACTGCCATTTTAGGTGATATGTTTGAGCTTGGGCCAGAATCGGCTGTGCAACACGAATTAGTCGCGAAACAAGCTATTCAAAGCGGTTTGAACAAGATTATTTTTATAGGAAGCCATTTTTATGCTTTTAAAGATAGCTTTGAGGGTATATTTTTTGAAACGCCTGCCGCAGCAGCAACGTATTTAGGAGAAAACAAAATAGAAACTAACCTGATTTTACTCAAAGGATCACGGGGAATGAAGCTCGAAAGTTTATTGGAGTATTTGTAAGCCTCTGAATGAAAAGCAATTACTGCAAAATACGCAAAGAAAACAAAGTGGAGCGAAAAACGAATGTAGAATTTACAACGGAATTCAAAGATATGTTTAGGATGTTGCGAAAAAAAAAGCGCCACACATTTCTGTACAATGCTTATGGTTCAATTTTCTTAATCAAAAACCAGGCAGCAAGCACTGGATGCTATTCAACATCCTCCACCAAAATACCAACGTCACTAACTTCGACTAAAGGATTATCACGCATATTTTGCTCAATTTCGATCTCAAATTTTCCTTTTCTCGGGAAACGATGATTTTCCAATAACGGCAAGGTATAACTGAATAAATTTCCTGACCCACTACCTAACCATTCTCCATCTTTTTTAGCCAATTGAAATTCGAACCGTTGATTGACCATCGCTTTTCCATCTTTAAAATGAGCCAGAATAAAAATATTTGAGTATTTGTATTCAGCGGTGTGCCTCAACTTAAAATAAACATGGTAAGCTTTTGTATTATCTTTTATTTCAAATGCAGTTTTAATATGATTGCGATAAGACCATTTTCGGTCGGGAATTTCCACATTGCTATCAATAACACGCGAGGTACATCCTGTAAAAAATGATGCAACCAACAGAAAGCTCCATAAAAAAGCTGGTTTATTCAGAAGCTGGTTTATTCTCGGAGCCATTTGTATTGTTTCGGCGGTTATTATTTTTTCTACGGTTATTTCTGTTCTTGTTTTTACTTTGCTCAGGCTTCGCACCTTCAATATTTTGAGTTCCTTCTGCCTTAACTATGGGTTTCTGCTGCTGAGGTTTCGGTCCGGCATTTTGCGGTTTTGGTCCGTTAACATGAGCAGGCTTTGGCACCGCTTGCTGTTGGTTTCTTTGATTGATATGCTGAGGTTTTGCACCAGCATTTTGAGGCTTAGCACCTTGTTGAGGCTTCTGAGCATTCTGCTGCGACCTGTTACCAGGCTCACTACTTTTTTCGCCAACCGAAACACGCTCTCTTCTGTTATCGTTCTTATTATTCCGATTTTTAGAATTCCTGTTTTGATTATTTTTCCCTCTCGTACGTTCATCCAAACGGGTTAAACTATCCTGGCCAACCACGTTTTCGTAATCGAATGATTTTTCAACCACTACCGGAGCAGCAATCTGAACAGCTTCTTCTTTAAGGTTTGGCGCTTTTTTACCAGCCTTGTTCATCACCATGATTTCTTTAACACGAGCGGCTTTAACCGGAATCCAGTTTTCATCACCCTGATAACTAAACCACATTATTTTCTTAAAAATATCGGTTTTCTGGTGACGGGCATAACCCGCTTCAGTATCTAAATTCTCAATGCGGTCAGGAATATCCTTCAGCGCATCTAAATAGGTATCCAGCTCATAATTTAAACAACATTTCAACTTTCCGCACTGACCGGCAAGCTTCAACGTATTTAAAGAAAGGTTTTGATAACGGGCAGCAGCAGTAGAAACCGTTTTAAAATTGGTTAACCAGGTAGAGCAGCACAATTCGCGTCCACATGAACCAATTCCACCTAAACGACCAGCTTCCTGGCGCATTCCTATTTGACGCATTTCAATACGGATCCGGAAACTTTCAGCCATTTTTTTAATCAGCTCGCGAAAATCGACACGACCATCAGCCGTGTAAAAGAAAGTTGCCTTTGTTTTATCAGCCTGGTAATCCACATCGCTAATCTTCATCTGCAAACGAAGATCCAAAGCCAGTTTACGGGCTTTGTGCATGGTTTCCCATTCCATCTCTTTGGCGGCGTTCCATTTTTCTACATCCGCTTCGGTAGCTTTGCGATAGATTTTTTTGACTACCTGATCTAAAGAAGTTTTGCGTCGTTTCATTTGTACGCGAACCAATTCGCCTGTTAATGATACATGGCCAACATCAAAACCTCCGGTTGGTCCTTCAACAGCAACCAGTTCGCCAATTTCCAAATAAATATTATCCGTATTAAGGAAAAATTCTTTTCTTGAACCTTTGAATTTTATTTCTGTAACCTGAAAAGGTTTATAACTTGAGGGCATATCCAGGTTGGATAGCCAATCGTGAACTTCCATTGTTTGGCATCCACCGGTGCCACATGAGCCATTACTTTTGCATCCATTAGGGGTGCAACCACCACCTGTTGAACAACTTCCACATCCCATAATCTAATTGTATATATATTGAGTCCCCTGAGGGAGCGTTTTAAACTTTATAATTTTTACCAACTGTAAAGATACATCTAAAAACAGAATTTTAGGATTTGCATTTCTTTCGATATGGTAATGTGCTTTCTCCAACTCACCAATTATTGCTTCGGCCATTGGTAAAGTAAGTACATGTGCGCTGAGCTTTTTTGCGGTTTCAAGCGTTAACGGAGGCAGTTTAACCAGGTCTTCTGCTCCACTTAATATTAAGCAACATTCGCGTAAATAATTTACACCGTACTTTAAAAAATTCTTTTGATTTTCCCTTCCCCACTTTGCCGCCTCATCGGTAAAATCTATCAATTCGGGCACTTTGTTGCTAAAACCATTTCTAAGCCAACTGGTAAAGGTACCAGAGCTGTCACTTTGCGTATCGGCGGCAAGTGCCTTAGCCTCTATCAAATTTCCATCCGCCAGAAATGCGTAATCTATCGCCTGATGCTCGGTTAAGCTGCCTGAATTCAGCAAATAATCAGTAACCTCTGTTCCGGTAAGTTTTGGTATTTTAACAATTTGCGTTCTCGACAATATAGTAGTTAAAATTTGATCCTGACTTTGTGCAATCAAAATAAACAGTGTATTTGCAGGTGGTTCTTCAATGAGTTTTAACAATGCATTTCCAGCTTTATCCAAATACTCAGGCAGCCACATAATCAAAACCTTCGTTTCAGCTTCAAAAGCTTTATAGCTTAATTTTTTTATAATATCGTGGCATTCGGCTATCGGAATATTTGCTTGTTTGTTGGCTGCATCGAGTTTCGATCGCCAGATATCCATATCAAAATACGGATCATGCATCACCATACTGCGCCATTCTTCCAGCACATCTACGGCAGTTTTTGTACTGGCAGATGCAAAGAATGGATAAGAAAAATGTAAGTCGGGATGAATGAGCCGCTCATACTTTCTACAGCTTGAACATTCTCCGCAGCTATCATTTTCCATTTTATTTTGACAGTTAATGTATTGCGCATAAGCAATTGCCAATGCCACCGCACCAGAACCAACCGGCGATAAAAAAAGCTGGGCATGGCTCACCCGGTTTTCCTTAACCGTTTGCACCAATTGTTGCTTTATTTTCTCTTGTCCGATGATTTCTTTAAACTGCATTTGGTGCAAAATAAGAAATAGATATGAGAATTGAAGCTTTGTTATTCTGATCTTCTTTCCGGAACTGTATTTTTTAAATTAAAACGACATTTTAATAATTAGAAAATCAAGCTCCGGTAATGCTTTTGATCCGTTCGGTCCCTCTTTGGGCTTTCTCCCAATTGGACCAATTTCGGGATGACGCTGCATTAGGCTCTGGAAAGCAAGTGAAGTCGCTTTTCCTTCCAAAAACCCATTTACCAAAAAACCTTACCTTTGGGGCTTTTAATTTTCGCAATGGTCAAAGCATTGCGCCACAGGCAAAACACTATATGGCAAGAATTCTCGCTTTTGATTATGGAACTAAACGTATCGGCATTGCCGTAACCGATCCCTTGCAGATTATTGCGACTGGCTTGGATACTATCCATCCCAAAGACATTATCGACTATATCAAAAGGTATATGTTAGCCGAGCAAGTCGAGGCATTTGTTTTAGGCGATCCAAAGCAAATGGATGGATCAGATTCTGAATCAAAACAACATGTTAAAGGTTTTTCCACGCTACTTAAAAAATCTTTCCCAACAGTACCCCAGCATTGGGTTGATGAGCGTTTTACCTCCAAAGTGGCACAGCAGGCCATTATGCAAAGTGGCTTAAAAAAGATGGATCGGAGGGATAAGGATCGGGTGGATACCATCGCCGCCACCATTATTTTACAATATTTTATGGAAACAAACCGTTTATAACCGAATACATGAGCTTAATAAACGACGATTTACAACAACTACTTGTTAATTATTGCGAACCCGAAAGTGAGTTGCTTCAACATATCGATCGCGAAACCAACCTTAAAGTTTTAATGCCAAGAATGCTTTCTGGCCACTACCAAGGCCGGGTTTTGAGTATGTTGAGCAAAATGGTATCGCCAAAAAGAATTTTAGAAATAGGGACTTTTACGGGTTATGCTACCCTTTGCCTAGCAGAAGGACTAATGCCCGATGGGGTGATTTACACCCTGGATATTAATGCCGAACTGGAAGATATGGTCAGAAACAATTTTGCCAAATCGCCGCTAAATGACAAGATCAAATATATAATAGGAGATGCGACTGAAACTGTAAATCAATTGGATGAAGTTTTTGACATCGTTTTTATTGATGCGGATAAGAAAAACAATGGCACCTATTACGATTTGATTTTCGATCGCGTTCGCCCCGGCGGAATTATCATTGTTGATAATGTGCTATGGAGTGGAAAAGTACTGCAAGAGAAGCAAGATAAAGACACCCGGAATATTACTATTTTTAATGATAAAATTACTGAAGATGAACGGGTTGAAAAACTAATACTACCTGTTAGAGACGGATTATTTGTGATTCGGAAAAAATAAAAATTCGTCATTACCAGGCGCAAAGCAATCTCATTCGACAGATTGCTTCGCGGTCTGGCAACGACGACCAAATGAAAAAAAATGAAAACCATCATGATTTTTCAAACCAAACCAAAATGAATAAAATCATGATAGCTTCATCAATATGAAAACAAATTATACACTGATGAAAAATATATTTACTTTTTGCCTTATACTTTTAAGTGTAATTACCGCCAAAGCACAAGACACGGAAGATTATATTGCCGAACATGTGGAAGTTGCGCAAGAGTTAATGCGTGATCATCAAATTCCGGCGAGCATTATTTTAGCGGTTGCCATTCATGAATCTGCTGCTGGAAACAGCCGGATTGCTCAGCATCTAAATAACCATTTTGGCGTTAAAGGGCCAAACAATAATGCTGATATCCGTTCTGCTTACCGCGATTATGAAAGCGACGAAGAATCTTATAATCACTTTGTAGAATTGATGGAAACCCGAGCGCCTTTCAATGGTCTATTTGGCAAATACGATCGATACGATTATAAAGGGTGGGCTAGAGGAATACAGAGATCTGGCTATGCCCGAAGCCGAACCTGGGCTAGCCAGGTTATCGCCATGGTAGATAAATACGATCTTTATCAATACGATGAACGCCCTGAAGATTATATAGCGCCTGTTTATAAATCGCCTGTTTACCATCGCAAGAAAAGATCTACATCAAGATTTTATACTGTAAAAGCCGGCGACAACCTCGGTGTCATTGCAAGAAAGAAAGGCACAACAGTAAAAACACTGATGAAAAAGAATCGACTTGAATCCGCCAGACTAAAACCAGGACAACGAATTAAGTTTTAAGTTTCAAAAAAGCTATCTCTTAAACATAATTTTACATAAACAATTATCAACAATAACTATATAATGCATTCATCCTTTCGCTTATCATTTCTATTTCTCCTCATCGTTTTGGCCAGTTCTTGCAGTTCACGGAAGTTTTCGAAAAACAACAAGCAAATTGAAAAAGCGGCTAACAAAGCCAATAACAATAGTTATAAAAGCTACAACACTTTAAGCTATATCGATGAGTTTAAAGCAGTCGCCATTGAGGAAATGAATTCGGATGGTATTCCAGCGAGTATTACTTTGGCACAGGGTATTCTGGAATCAGGTAGCGGAAATAGCGATTTGGCTAAATATGCAAATAATCACTTCGGTATTAAATGTACCTCGGACTGGAAAGGAAAAAATTATTTTCGTGATGACGATCAAAAAAATGATTGTTTCAGAGTGTATAAAGATGCACGGGAATCTTTCAGAGATCACTCGGAATTTTTGAAGCGTAAGCGTTATAGTTTTTTATTCCAACTGGATAAAAACGATTACAAAAGCTGGGCTCAAGGCTTAAAAACTGCTGGTTACGCCACCAATCCAAAATATCCTGACCTGCTGATTAACATGATCGAAAAATATCAGCTTTATCAATACGATCAGTCGGAAAGCGAGAAACAGAAAATAGCTCGCGAGGATCGCGTTTTTGCAGAAATTAACCAAAATATACCGCAGGAAAAAAAGAAATTTACGCCAGTTGATACCCCGCCGCCAGGAGCAAAACCAATTATTGCCGATGGAACCTACACGGTTATAAAAGGCGATACCCTTTATAATATTGCCAAACGTTTCAATTTATCAGTTGATGAACTTAAAATGCTGAACGAAATGACTACAGATGGAATTAAACTTGGCCAGGTGCTCAAAGTTAAATAATGTTAATACTAAACATTGCCTGGCAGATATTTGTAGTTTTGTAAACACATGAAACTTTTTGTAACCATTGCTTTTCTTTTTTGCTTCACAATGGCGCTACATGCGCAAAATAAACCTGTGCAGGGTATTGTTATTGATAAAGAAACTAAGCAACGATTAGCCAAAGTTTACATATATAATGTGCGAAGTAAAGATGGTTTGTATAACAACACAAAAGGTGAATTCAGCACTTATGCCATTTCTGGTGATACGCTTGTTGCTGCACTTTCTGGATACGGTGTAGATACGATTATTTTCAAAGGCCAAACTGCAGTTTACTTTCAGCTGA
>Ga0308159_1003414_pt1 | contig 16093 bp, 18 predicted proteins | sample PhyCR1_FD_201040 | JGI IMG/M metagenome (GOLD analysis project Ga0308159, IMG submission 201040) | Phyllosphere microbial communities from UC Gill Tract Community Farm, Albany, California, United States - DLSLC.R1 | ecosystem: Host-associated > Plants > Phyllosphere > Unclassified | place: USA... | reverse complement strand
CGAGCAGCTGTCGTGGATGGTCAGCGCCGAGAACCGCGTCGCCCGCGCGTCGTAACAAGCCGAGAAGACACCGGATGCCGGGGCCCCCAGGGCCTCGGCATCCGTCGTTCGTGTGCGCGGTCGCGCGGCTGACCGTGAGCCCGTTGCGGGGCCCGTCGGGTCAACCGCGCGCGATGACGAGGGGCGGCGGCGGATCCTCGAGCCGGGCGAGCGATGCCTTCATGGCGACGATGCTCTCGGTGATTCCGGTGACTTTCGCGGTGATCTCGAGGATGTTCGCGTCGATCTTGAGCAGCCGGTCGTCGATCTGTCTCTCCCGTGCATCGATGCGGCCCATGCGCTCGTCGAAACGTGCGTCGGCGCGATCCATCCGTGCGTCCGCGCGCTCCATGCGTGCCTCGAGCCGATCGAACCGGTGGTCGACCTGCTCGAACCGCTGATCCACCTGCGCGAACCGCTGATCCACCTGCGCGAACCGCTGATCCACCTGGGCGAACCGCAGATCCACCTGCGCGAAGTGATGCTCGGTGCGATGTTCGACGCGATCGAGCATCCACTTCACTCCGCCCAGGATGGCCGCGGTGAACGTGAGGAAGAACGCGGCGAGGGCGATGAGTGCCTGCGCGGTATCGAGGTTCACGGCGGATCCTTCCTGCTGGTGGGTGCGTCAAATTTACGACACACCCCACCGCGGAGAACAGGCCGACAAGGGGCCGGTGAAGAACTTCACCCGTTCCGCTCGCGGGGAGGACAGGTCAGAGCCGCAGCACCTCCGTGACGCGCACGATCGCCGTGCCCTCCTCCTCGGAGGCGGCGAGATCGACCTCGGCGCGGATGCGCCAGTCATGGTCGCCCGCGGGATCGTCGATGATCTGCTCGACGCGCCAGATGCCGTCGGAGGCAGAGGACTCGTCGATGACGACGAGGGCGGAGGAACGCGCCGCTCCCCCGGTGGCGATCTCGTCGTGCTCGTCGAAGTAGCGGTCGAGGACGCCGGGCCAGTCGACCTCGGGGTCGAGTTCTACGAGCTCGTCATCGCGCTGCAGCGCCGCGAGCTGCACGCGACGGAACATCTCGTTGCGCACGAGCACGGTGAAAGCGCGCCGGTTCGTCAGGATCGACGGCGGGGCCGGGGGAACGACCGGGGCCGAGGGGTCGTCCGCCGGATTGATGAGCTGCTCCCACTCGTCGACGAGGCTCGAATCGACCTGGCGCACGACCTCCCCGAGCCACGCGATGAGATCGAGCAGATCGGGGGTCTGCGCGTCGACCGGCACGCTCTGACGGATCGCGCGGAATGCGTCGCTGAGGTAGCGCAGCACGAGGCCCTCGCTACGGGCGAGCTGGTACAGCGAGACGTACTCGCCGAACGAGCACGCCCGCTCGTACATGTCGCGCACGACCGACTTGGGCGACAGCTCGAAGTCGCGGATCCACGGCTGGCTCGAGGCGAACACCTCGTACGCCTGCGCGAGCAGCTCGTCGAGGGGCTTCGGCCAGGTGATCTCCTCGAGCAGCTCCATGCGCTCGTCGTATTCGATGCCCTCGCGCTTCATCGCGGCCACGGCCTCGCCGCGCGCGCGGAACTGCTGCTGCGACAGGATCGGGCGCGGGTCGTCGAGGGTCGACTCGATGACACTGACGACATCGAGCGCGTAGTGCCCCGTGCCGACCGACGACGCCGGGGCCGCGGCATCCGGCCCTCTTCCGAGCTCGACCTCCGGGTCGAGCATCTCGATCGCCGCGAGCGCGAACGGCGACAGCGGCTGGTTGAGGGCGAAGTTCGGCTGCAGGTCGACGGTGAGATGGATGCCGTCGACCCCCGCCTCGACGACGCCGGCCTGCACGAGGGTGCGGAAGATCGCGATGGCGCGGCGCGCGAGCTCGTACTGACGCGCGCGCGGCTCGTGGTTGTCGAAGACCAGTGAGCGGACGTTGCCGAACACGTCGCCGCCGCGCGCGATGACGTTGATGAGCATCGCGGCGCTCAGCTTCATCTGCGGAACCAGCGGCTCGGGCTCGGCGGCGACGAGACGGTCGTAGCTCTGCTCGGTCCAGTTGACGAAGCCCTGCGGCGCCTTCTTGCGCACGATCTTCTTCTGCTTCTTGAGGTCGTCGCCGGCCTTGAGGATCTGCGCTGCGTTCTCGATCTCGTGGTCGGGCGCCATGACGACGACGGTGCCCGCGGTGTCGTAACCGGCACGCCCGGCGCGACCGGCGATCTGGTGGAACTCTCGCGCCGAGAGCTGGCGCATGCGCGTGCCGTCGTACTTGGTCAGCGCGGTCATGAGCACGGTGCGGATGGGCACGTTGATGCCGACGCCGAGGGTGTCGGTGCCGCAGATCACGCGCAGGAGGCCCCTCTGGGCGAGGGTCTCGACCAGCCGCCGGTAGCGCGGCAGCATGCCGGCGTGGTGCACGCCGATCCCCGCACGTACGTAGCGCGAGAGCGTCTTGCCGAAGCCGGTGGTGAAGCGGAACCCGCCGATCGCTTCGGCGATCTCGTCGCGCTGCTCGCGGCCGATGATGCGGATGGACGACAGCGCCTGCGCTCGCTCCATCGCGGCGGCCTGCGAGAAGTGCACGACGTAGATCGGCGCCTGCTTCGTGTCGAGCAGCTCCTGCACCGTCTCGTGCACGGGCGTGCGGGCGTACTCGAAGTGCAGCGGCACAGGACGCTCGACGCCCGTCACCCGCGCCGTGGTCCGGCCGGTGCGGCGAGAGAGATCGGTCGCGATGTCGTCGACGTCGCCGAGCGTGGCCGACATGAGGATGAACTGCGCGCGCGTCAGCAGCAGCAGCGGCACCTGCCACGCCCAGCCGCGATCGGCCTCGCCGTAGTAGTGGAACTCGTCCATGACGACCTGATCGACGTCGGCGGCCGACCCCTGCCTCAGGGCGAGGTTCGCGAGGATCTCGGCCGTGCAGCAGATGATCGGGGCGTCGGAGTTCACCGAGGAGTCTCCGGTGACCATGCCGACGTTCTCGGCCCCGAAGAGGTCGACGAGGGCGAAGAATTTCTCGCTGACCAGCGCCTTGATCGGCGCCGTGTAATAGGTGCGGCCGCCCCGGGAGAGGGATGCCGCGTGCGCGGCCACCGCGACGAGCGACTTGCCCGTGCCGGTGGGCGTCGACAGGATGACGTTCGCTCCCGAGACGATCTCGATGATCGCCTCATCCTGAGCGGGGTAGAGCGAGAGGCCACGGGATTTCGCCCACTCGACGAAACCCAGGTAGACGGCATCCGGGTCGGCACCGACGGGGACGTGCTCGAGGAGGGGGGTCACTCCCCCAGCCTCTCACCCGCGGGGAGCTCGCAAACCCATCGAGGACGGCTGGGCCCGACGCGTCCCTCAGCCGCGATCGCTGAAGACGCCGACGTTCTCTCCGTCGAAGACGAACTGCATGCTCGTGCCGATCGGAAAGCGCTCGACGAAGGCGGCGGGCATGCCATCGGCGACGACGAACTGCACGGTGGCGGGGAAGACCCCCGCCCCGCACCCGCCGTAGACGAAGTTGCCGCGGAAGCCGCGGGTGTCGTCGGCGCTCGTCTCGTCGGCGTCGAGGAGGTACAGGCAGGGGTTGCGGTTGTCGGTCGCATCGGTGGGAGCGCGCCCCGTGAAAGCGGCGACACCGTAGTAGTTCTCGTAGGCGCGTTCCGCGCCGGTCCGCTGCCCGAAGACCGGAGGAACGGCGGCGTCGGGATCGGGCACGAGGGTATCGACCTGGGGCGCCCCAGACGCAGCCGTCACCGAGACGAACGTCAGGCTCGCCGCCGTCGCGGCACTGGCGAGAGCGGCCACGATGGCCAGAGAGGCCGCCCATCCCCAGAGCCGCCGCTTCGAGCCCACGAGTGGCGGGCGCTCGCGCGGGGCGTCTTCGTCGTCGCCCTCGTCTTCGGGCGCGGGGTGGGCGACGCTCCGCGAAGGCGCCGCGGCGGGCGGCGCGGTGAGCGGGAGCCGGGGCAGGCGATCCCCCCGCTCGCGTTCCTCGAGATCGCGCAGCCGCTCGACGGCGATCGGGTCCGTGTCGATATCGGCGTCCGGACCGTAGGCACGCGCACGCAGAAGCCGCAGCTCCTCTCGCACGTCGTCGTCCATGCCCTGAATGGTTCCACACCTGCGCGACCCCGGGGTCGACTCCCGGTATATGCGCGGGAATAGATCACCCGTTGTCGCGTTGCACCCGGCATGCGCTCTTTCGGCACACTCTCCTTCGGCCACTACGGCCCCCTCGGCGGCGGTCGTCAGCTGACCGCCGGCGACTCGATGCTCCAGGCGATCGACCTCGCCCAGGGCATGGACGACCTCGGGGTCAACGGCGTCTCGTTCCGCGTGCACCACTTCGCGCGCCAGCAGGCCGCACCCATGCCCCTGCTCGCCGCGATCGCCGCCCGCACCTCGCGTATCGAGGTCGGCACCGGCGTGATCGACATGCGGTACGAGAACCCGCTCATGCTCGCCGAGGAGGCGGCATCCGTCGACCTCATCAGCGGAAACCGCCTCGCTCTCGGCGTGAGCCGTGGGTCACCCGAGACGGTCGTCCGCGGATACGAAGCCTTCGGGTACACCGGCTCGCAAGACCCTCGCGGCAGCGATATCGCCCGTGAGCACTTCGACCTGTTCCTGCGCGCCATCGACGGCGAGGGCCTCGCCGAGCGCGACCCGATGAGCCCCTTCGGCGGCGGCACGGGCCTGCAGCGCATCGAGCCGCACTCCCCCGGGCTGCGCACGCGCATCTGGTGGGGCGCCGGCACCACCGCGACCGCCGAGTGGGCCGGTCGGATCGGCGTCAATCTCATGTCGTCGACCCTGCTCACCGAGGCCGACGGCACGCCGTTCGACATCCTGCAGGCGCAGCAGCTCGACGCGTTCCGCGCCGCGTGGCGCGAGGCCGGACACCAGGGCGAGCCGCGCACCTCGGTCAGCCGCAGCATCTTCCCCATCGTCACAGCGGAGGACGAGATGTACTTCGGTGGATCAGCGGGCTCGGATCAGATCGGCGTGATCGACGGCATGCGCTCGACCTTCGGCAAGACCTACGCGGCCACCCCCGACAAGCTCGTCGAGCAGCTGCAGAACGACGCCGCCGTGATGAGCGCCGACACGCTCATGCTCACGATCCCCTCTCAGATGGGCGTGGAGTTCAACCTGCGTCTCGTCGAGAACTTCGCGAAGCACGTCGCTCCCGCCCTCGGCTGGCAGTCGACGCTCGCGACGGTCTGAGCGAAACCTCGAACGGACCCGGATGCCGATCGACTCGGCATCCGGGTCCGTTCGAGGTTTCTACGCTGGGAGGATGAGCCTCGCCGTCCGCACCGCCGTCTTCCCTCCCGATGCAACGGCCGTCGGCGTTCTCGTGGGGGCGTATCTGCGCCAGACGGAGACGGAGAAGGTCCAACGCGGGCTCGCTGCCGAGACGTTCGCCGAGCGCTACGCGCAGGAGATCGACGATCCGGCTACCGCGTTCGCGGATCGGCGCGTCCTTCTCGCGACCATCGACGGCGCCGAGGTCGGGCTCGTCGTCGCGTCGACCGACCCCAGGGGGACAGACCTCTCGCGCTTGTGGACCGATCCGCTCGCGCGCGGGCGGGGCGTCGGCTCGGCGTTGCTGTCCGCCGCGGTCGCCGAAGCCGCGAGACCGGTGCGCCTCTCCGTCTGGGAGTGGCGCGAGCCCGCCCTGCGGATGTACCGCGCCGCGGGCTTCGAGGACGTCCCGTCGTGGGACGAGCGGCCGGGGCTCGTCTGTCTCGAGCTGCGCTGACCTGGATCGCGCTGGTCAGCGCGTCGGCGGCACCGGCATCGTGCCATCGAGCGTCCACCCCTTCTCGTCGACGGCACCCGTGGCATCCGCCCGCTCCGCGTCCGGATCGGCGTACCAGAGGCACACGAGCCCCGTTCCCGCCACAGGGCTTGGCGACTCATCGCGTCCTGTGCCATCCAGAACGCTCCGCCCCCGGTGCGACGGCGCAGCTCGCCGAGTCAGCTCGCGTATCCGGCGTCGGGTCCGCATGCAGCGGCCTGCGGCTGCGCGAGCTCGACGAATCGGTCGGCCAGGGCCTCGACCGTCCAGTCCGTGCGCCCGTCCTGGAAGACGTCCTCCCCGCCCGCGCGGGAGTACCTCAGCAGAACGTCGCTCTCCCTCTCGAGAGGGTTCTCGTGCGTCTCACCCGGCCCGGGACGGGCACACGGCACCGCCAGTGCCCCGTCGCGGAGAGGTTCGCGTTGATGCGGATGCCCTCCCAGCCGCGCTCGTGAGCCTGCGCAACCGCAGCGACGAGACGGAACTCGACCGGGATCACCGGTAGCCCGTCAAGCCCCGCGAGCGGGCGATGGTCTGCGACACGAGGTACTCGCCCCATGCCACCGCGTACGCGCCAAGAGCGGCCCACACCCACCCGGAAGGCAGGATGCCGATGAGCCCGAGCAACGCCGCGATCGTGAGCACGACGACGACCGCCAGCACCGGCACGATCGCCCGCGCGCCGATGACACCCGCGCTCGTGCGCCAGATGACCAGCAGCGCCCCCGCCGTCGCCACGAGGAGGATCACGGGGGTGAACCACGGCCCCAGCGCACCCATGGTGATCGCGGCGCCGAGCCCGGCGGTGGTGAGAGAGGCGGTGCGGAGGGCGCGGATCCTTTTCGAGGAGGGCGAAGCGGCGATGGGGAGCTCCTTCTGTAGGGCGGAAAACGCAGGGGGGGGACGGACGACGTCGAGATCAGCGGGCGAGAGCGGCGTTTCCAGCGTACCGACGCCCCGATACGGGTCCCCCGGGCGTTCGTGTCTACGGTGGGCGGGTGGGCATCTCACTGACACGCGCGACCTTCTCCGAGCCAGACCACCGGGCTGCGCTGACGGCGTTCCTGACCTCGAACGGGTTTCCGTTCCATGTGCGCTCGCGTCCGACGGCGGAGCAGGTCGCAGAGGCGATCCGCGCGGGCTCGTGGGACAGCGACGACACCGCGACCTTCTGGATCGACGACGAGCGGGATGGCCGCGTCGGCGTGCTTCGCCTCGACGACCTTGGCGACGCGACGGCGATGGTCGATCTGCGCCTCGCCGAAGGAGCCCGGGGCCGCGGGCACGGTTGCGCCGCCCTGCGGCTCGCCACGGATCACGTTTTCTCCCGCTACCCCGCCGTCCTGCGGTTCGAGGGCCAGACGCGCGAAGACAATACCGCCATGCGACGGGTCTTCGAGCGGTGCGGGTGGGTGTTCGAGGCGCACTACCGCGATGGCTGGCCCGTCGACGGGGGCGAGCCCGTGGCATCCGTCGCCTACAGCGTCTTGCGCCGTGACTGGGCGAGGGGGATCACGACGCCGGTACCTCGTGGTCCCGAGGTGACCCTCACGGGAGAGCTCAGGTGCGCCGACGGTGGTCAGGCGGAACGCGTGCGCGCCCACCTCGACGCGCACATCGCCCTGACCCGTGCGGAACCGGGCTGTCTCTCTTTCGAGGTCACGCCGACCGACACCGACGGCGTCTGGCGCGTGTCGGAGCGCTTCATCGACGAAGCGGCGTTCAACGCGCACCAGCGCCGCGTCGTATCGAGCGCGTGGGGGCAAGCGACCGCCGGGATCCCGCGTTCCTACGTCATCCGCGGGAGGGCTCTGGATGCCGACTCCCTCATCGCCACGGCCTGGGCGGCCGAGGAGATGCTCTTTCACCCGGCCGTGCGATCGCATCCAGGAGAGCTGAAGCGGCTGCTCGATCCCGACGTCGTGGAGATCGGTCAGTCCGGCCGCCGATGGACGCGGGACGAGATCGTCGCCGCACTTCTCGAGGAGCCGGGGACCGACCTGCCGCCCGTCATCGAGGAGAAGGAGAGTCGGCTCATCGGTTCGGACACCGTACTGCTGACCTACCTGCTGCGGTTCGAGGACCGCGTCAGCCACCGGTCATCCCTCTGGCGGTGCGACCCCGCACCGCGGTGCCTGTTCCACCAGGGGACGCCGGTCGCCTGAGGCCTCAACCGATGGCCGAGTAGCCGGTGTGCTCGACGGGCGAGGTGTCGGGGTGGACGGTCCGGAACGCGGCGAGGTCGCGCACGTTCTTCTGCACCGCCACGACCGCGAACAGGCTCATGGCGAACCCGATGCCGTAGAACCCCTTCTCCGACAGGAGCAGCTCGGCGTTCCAGAGCCCGACGGACATGAGGGCCAGGGCGACGAGCAGCATCCCCCACGCGACCCCGAGATAAGCGCCGGTGACGGGGATGTCTTCCGCGCGGTCGCGCACCGCCTTCTGAACGGAGATGGCCGCGAACAGGCCGAGGAGGAAGACCGAGAGGTAGAACCCCTTCTCGGCGAGCGTCATGTGCGCGTTGTACAGGCCGATGACGTACACCGAAGCCCCCAGTCCCAGGGCGACCCAGGAGGCGCCGACGAACGCCCCTGTCGGGCGACCGAGCATCTGCGGTATGCGTACATCCGTCATCTTTCCCACCCTTCGTCAGGTCCCCCTCTCGGGGACATATGCCGTGCGGAGAAGGTAGCGGACCGTTCATGCCCAAAATGCCATAGAGACGTGCCCCCGAGATAACGCGGCGCGGTGGCCCATGTGGGCGAGCGGACGCAGCGCCCACCGACGGCTCACCCTCCAGACGCGCGTCCGGAGGGCGTGGCGCCACGCGCACTCATCCGCCGTCCGCGAACCCGCTCGCCGTTGCGCGCCACGGGTGCTTGGCTGGCCCGCATGCGACAGGTCCTCATCCTCGGCGGAACCGCGTGGCTCGGCCGCGCCATCGCAGCGCACGCCGTCGCGCAGGGGGCCGAGGTCACGTGTCTCGCTCGCGGCGAGTCCGGAGAGACGGCACCGGCTGCCCGGCTGATCCGCGTCGATCGCAACGACCCCGGTGCCTACGCCGACGTGCGGCGCGACTGGGACGAGGTAGTCGAGCTCTCGTGGGACGCGGGGTTCGTGGCATCCGCCCTCGATGTCCTCGCTGACCGAGCCGCACACTGGACCCTCGTGTCGAGCGTCTCGGTCTACGCCCGCTCCGACACCCCCTTCGCCGACGAGTCGGCGGAGCTCGTCGAGCCGAACGACCTCGAGCAGTACCCCGATGCCAAGGTGCACGCGGAACGGCTCACCCTGGCGCGGCTGGGCGACCGGGCCCTCCTCGCCCGGGCGGGGTTGATCGTGGGCCCGGGCGACCCCACCGATCGCTTCGGCTATTGGCCCGCGCGTTTTGCCCGCGGTGGTCGCGTGCTCTCCCCGGAAGCCCGCGGTCGCCACGCCCAGGTGATCGACGTCGATGATCTCGCCGCATGGATCGAGCACGCCGGACGTGCGGGCGTCACGGGCCCGATCAACGCGGTGGGCGAGGAGTTGCCCCTCGCGGCGGTGCTCGCGGCGGCGCGCGAAGCGGGCGCCACGCCGGGCGAGACCATCACCCTCGACGACGCCACCCTCTCGGCGCGGGGCGTCGCCTACTGGGCGGGGCCCCGATCGCTGCCGCTGTGGTTACCCGAGGGCGCGGCCGGCTTCGCCCGCCGCAGCGATGCCGCGTTCGTGGCCTCCGGAGGTCATCGCCGATCCCTCGCCGAGACCCTGCACCGGACCCTTGACGACGAGCTCCGACGCGGGCTCGATCGCCCGCGGCGAGCGGGCCTCACACCTGCGGAAGAGGCGGAGATCCTGGGCGGCTAGCGCCCGTTGCGATCAGCCGCCGACCGCGGCGGGGCCGCCGAGACGTCGAGCGTGTCGAGGCCGCGCAGCGAGGTCCAGATGAGCTCCTCGCCCTTGGCCGCGTGTTGAGACGCCCGCACGGCGCGCTCGTCGGCCCACGAGTTGAGCACGTGTCCGGAGTGCCCGCGCACGTGCTCGAGCTCCACATCGGGAAGCCCCGCCGCCCTCCGCGCGTCGCGCGCGGCGATCAGCGCCTCGAGGATGCCCTGGTTGGCGACCGGCTTCTTCGCGCTCGTCACCCAGCCGCGACGGCGGTGGCCGTCCATCCAGGTCGAATACGTGTCGATGGCGTACTTCGAGTCGGCCTGCACGACCAGCTCGCGCACGTCGGAGTGGTCGGTGATGGCGTAGAGCAGACCGAGCAGTTCTCCGATGTTGTTCGTGCCCTCGGGGATCGACCCGGCGGCCCAGTGTCCGTCTTCGCCGACCCAGGCCCACCCGGCGGGCCCGGGGTTGCCCTTGCAGGCTCCGTCGGTGGCGACGACGTAGCGGTCGGAAGACGCGGACGACTCGGTACTGCTCATCCCTCTAGTCTCCCCCGGAGCACCGGGTACGAACGACGACGCCCCCACCGTCGGAGCGAATCAGCGGCGGCGGGGGCGTCGGCGGAGGGATCAGCTGCGGCCGCTCTCGGCCTTCTTCTGACCGGCCTCGAGCACGTCGCCCGCGGGCAGCTCCTGGTGACCGCCGAACTGCAGGCGCATCGCCGAGAGCACCTGGTTGGCGAAGTGGTCTTCCCCGCGCGAGGCGAAACGCTCGAACAACGAGGCGGCGAGCACGGGCACCGGAACGCCCGTATCGACGGCGGCCTTGACGGTCCAGCGTCCCTCGCCCGAGTCCGACACGCGTCCGGCGAGGCCGTCGAGCGTGGGGTTCTGCGCAAGGGCGGCGGCGGTGAGGTCGAGCAGCCACGACGAGATCACCGAGCCGCGGCGCCACAGCTCGGTGACGCGAGCCGTGTCGATGTCGAACTGGTAGTACTCGGGCTCCTCGAGGGGAGCGACCTCCGCGGAGTGCTCGCCCTGGTGCAGGCCCGCGTCGGCGTTGTTCAGCACGTTCAAGCCCTCGGCGAGAGCGGCCATGATGCCGTACTCGATCCCGTTGTGCACCATCTTCACGAAGTGCCCGGCGCCGGAGGGACCGCAGTGCAGGTATCCGCGCTCCTCGGTCGTATAGTCGCCGGTACGGCCGGGGGTGCGCTCGACCTCGCCCGGTCCGGGGGCGATGGTGCGCAGCACCGGCTCGAGGTGCGCGACGGCCTCGTCATGACCGCCCACCATGAGGCAGTAGCCGCGCTCGAGACCGAACACGCCTCCGCTGGTTCCCACGTCGACGTAGTGGATGCCGCTGTCGTCGAGCTTCTTCGCCCGGCGCACGTCGTCGCGGTAGTTCGAATTTCCGCCGTCGATGATGATGTCGCCGGGTTCCAACACCTCGGCGACCTCGTCGACGACCTTCCCGGTCAGTCCTGCGGGGATCATCAGCCACACGGCACGGGGCTTCTGCAGCTTCGACGCGAGATCGGCGATGCTCGTCGCCCCGGTCGCACCCTCCGCGACCAGAGAGGCCACGGCGTCTTGATTCACGTCGAACACCACGCAATCGTGGCCGTCTCTCATGAGCCTGCGGACGATGTTGGCGCCCATTCGTCCGAGTCCGACCATGGCGAGTTGCATTGGTTCCCCGTTCGTCGTGGAGTGCGGCCGCAGAACGCGGCCTCTCCGCGAGTCTAGGAGCGTGCGCAGCGGCCGGCATCGGTGCTACCCCTGGAAATCCTCGGGATCGACGTCGTCGAGGAACCGCCGGAATTCTTCCACCCGGTCATCGTCGACTCTCCCGCCGTCGACCTCAACCGCCTCGTCGGGCACGCCCGCCTCATCGAAGACCGCGTCCGCCACCAGGATCGGCGCCGCGGCGCGGGCGGCGAGGGCGATGGCGTCCGAGGGACGCGAGTCGAACGTGCGGGGTCCCGCCGGGGTGTTCAGCACCACCCGCGCGTGGAACGTCCCCTCGTCGAGGTGGGTGATCTCGACCCGGTCGACCGACGACGACAGCTCGCCGAGCATCGCGGTCATGAGGTCGTGCGCGAGGGGACGCGGGGATCCGGTGCCCTCGATCGCGACGAGGATCGACATCGCCTCCTGCGGGCCGATCCACACGGGGAGTACCCGCTGGCCGTCGGTCACGGTGTCGACGGCTTTGAGCAGGATGACGTGCTGCTGCGCCGGGTCGAGGGCGACCCCCACGACGCGCACCCGGATCATGGGGCCATCGTACGGGGCGTGCCCGTCGCCGACGTGTCCCGCGCAGGATGCCGGGAGCCCGCGCGGCCGAGACGGCGACGGTGCACGACGAGTGGCCGAGCCTCGAGAGAATGTGCGCGAGACGCGGCCGCACCGGAGCGGCGGAACGGGGCGAAAGGCGGGCGGCGCGGGTCACCAGCCGTAGGCGTTGAACCACGCGCGACGCTGATCGGACTCGGCGCGCGACTCGTCGCCGCGCCACGAATCATGGGGTTGCAGGAGGCCATCGCCGTCGCGATCCACGAACGCCCAGCACTGCGGGCACACCGCGCGATCGCCGGGGAATCCGTCAGGAAGGGAGGGGGCCCGCTCGGCCGGGGTACCCGCAGCGGCGCACTCCGGCGGATCGGCCTGCAGCTCGCTCCACAGGAGGCGTCCGCCGGTGCGGTGATGAAGGCCACGGTGGCCGTCCTCACGAGTGCAGATCTCGCCGTTTCTTCGGCTGAGGCACAGCCTCCGGGCGGCGCCCGGAAGAGCTGCCAGCGTTCGCGTCATCCTTCGATTCTCGCCGCTGCGAGCGCAACGGGGGCAGGTGCGGGATGCGCACGGGGCGATGGGGGCCGGTGGGGAAAGGGTCGGCGGTCATCGGCGACCACCACCGGTAGGACGAGAGAACATGTCGACCTCCTGATGTGTTGACCATCCGCCCGGAGGCCGGGAATTCCGAGGGGGTTGACAGGACCGAAGACCGTGCTAGGTATACCCCACGGGGGTATTATCGACGTATGCACGGATACGAGGGCTATAAGGACGACCTCCTCAAACGCCTGCGTCGGGCGGAGGGCCAGGTGCGCGGCATCGCGCGCATGGTCGACGACGACCAGTACTGCATCGACATCCTCACCCAGGTCTCGGCGGTGACGAAGGCGCTCGAGAACGTCGCCCTCTCGCTCCTCGACGATCACCTCTCCCACTGCGTCGCCGAAGCGGCCGCGCAGGGCGGCCCTGTCGCCGAAGAGAAACTCAAAGAAGCCAACCAGGCCATCGCCCGACTGGTCCGCTCGTAAGGAGAAACACATGACCGAACAGCGCATCGACCTCGGCCTCACCTCGGCGTCCGCCACCGGCGGTTGCGGGGAGAGCTGCGGGTGCGGCCACGGGGCCGCGGCATCCACCCCCTCCCCCGCGCGAGGGGAGGCGTCGGCGTCTACCGACGTCCTCCTCGTCGAGGGGATGACGTGCGACCACTGCGTCCGCGCGGTGACGGAGGAGCTCAGCGCGCTCGAGGGCGTCGAGGTGGTCGACATCGACCTCCGCGTGGGTGCGGCGTCACTCGTGCGCATCGCTTCGACGGGTTCCGCCGACGAGGCCGCTCTGGCCGCCGCTATCGACGAAGCCGGCTACACGCTCATCCACTGACCCGGGGCGAGCGTGCACGTCGCGCGCGCGCCCTCTCGCAATCTCCCGCCGAAGCCCGAGTAGGGCTCTCAGAGCACGCGACGCACAAGCGCGTCGACGGCCGCGTGGAAGGTCATGTGCTGCGACACCTCGACGGCGCGATCGTAGCGCGGGCCTCCCAGGGCCACGAAGACGGCTCCGACGACCTCGACGTATCCGACGATGTAGCCCCCGCGCGCGACCTCATACAGATCGAGGTCGATGCGCGTCCAGGGGATGTCGGTCAGGACCGGCGGGGCAGAGAGAGACCCGGCCGTCGTCTTTCCGGCGGAGCGCGAGGCGGACGTGGACGATCCCGGGTGGCTGAAGGGGGCTTCCATGACCATACGAGAACTCCTTGGGTCTACCGGGGTGTTCTCAGAGTGCGCCGTCCGCCCCCGAATCGCGCGGCCCTTGACGGGATCGCGAAACGGCGATAGACCGCCTCAGACGGCCGTGCGGGCGGGGCGGCCGCGACGCGGGCGCTCCTCCGACAGGTCGAACGGCTCGGCTCCGGCGGTGACCGTCTCGACCTCGTCGAGCCAGCGCAGCTCGGCCTCGAGCCTTTCGCGGCGAGCCGCGCGCACGATCGCTGCGGGAACGGCATCCGCCCGGTCGCCTCGCACCTCGGCGAGCGCCGCGCGTACCGCGTCCCGCTGCGTCGACAGGATGCCGGGCACGTCCGCCCCCGGGAGCGTCACCGCCAGGGCGATCTTGAGGGCGACGTCGTCGCGCCCCTCGACCACGGACGCCCCGGTGAGCCACTGCCGCGCTTCGGCGCGGCCGTCAGTGGTCAGATCCCACAGCACGCGCGCCTCGTCGTCGACGCCCGCGCCCCGTACGAGGCCGTCGCGCTCGAGGCGCTCGAGGGTCGTGTAGACCTGCCCGACGTTGACGCGGGCCCCCGTGCGCCGTTCGTACTCGGCCCTCAGCTGAGAGCCGTAGCAGGCGCCGCGATCGAGGATCGCGAGCAGGCTCAGACGGACGGACACGGGCGCCTCCTGGCTGCTCGGAAATGACTTGCCGAGTATATCGTTCGACACCGAGGGATCCCCCGACGCGCCGAGAGACCGCGGCGTAGCATGTGGTCTGACCACACGTTCCGGTTCGATCGGAGGCTCCCGATGGAGTGGCTCGACCCCCTCGCCCTCGCCCGCTGGCAGTTCGGGTTGACGACGCTGTACCACTTCCTCTTCGTGCCTCTGACGCTGGGAATGTCGCTCATCGTCGCGATCTTCCAGACCGTTTGGTACCGCACGGGCGACGTGCGGTGGCTGCACATCACGCGCTTCTTCGGGAAGATCTTCCTCATCAACTTCGCCATGGGCGTGGTGACCGGCATCGTCCAGGAGTTCCAGTTCGGAATGAACTGGTCGGCCTACTCCCGCTTCGTCGGCGATGTCTTCGGCGCCCCGCTCGCCTTCGAGGGGCTGCTCGCCTTCTTCCTCGAGGCCACCTTCATCGGCCTGTGGATCTTCGGGTGGGACAAGCTCCCCCGCCTCGCGCACCTCGCGAGCATCTGGATGGCCAGCATCGGCGCCACGTTGTCGGCGTACTTCATCATCGCCGCGAACGCGTTCATGCAGAACCCGGTCGGCTACCAGATGTCGACCGACGGCCACCGCGCCGAGCTCATCGACTTCTGGGCGATGCTCACCAACCCCGTCGCCCTCGCCGCCTTCCCGCACACGATCTTCGCCGGGTGGATGTTCGCGGCCATGGTGGTGGTCGCGGTCTCGGCCTGGCACATGGCCCGCGGGCGCAACACCGACATGATGCGCAAGACCCTCCGCTTCGGCCTCTGGGCAACGGTGGTGTCGTTCGTGCTCGTCGCGATCGTCGGCGACCAACTGAGCCTGGTGATGGTCGCGACCCAGCCGATGAAGATGGCCGCCGCGGAGGCGACCTTCAACACCGTGTGCGGTCAGGACGCCTCGTTCTCGATCTTCACGCTCGGCACCCCCGACGGCACGAGCGAGCTGTTCAGCATCCGCGTGCCGTTCCTGCTCAGCATCCTGTCGACACACTCCCTCGACGGCTGCGTGGAGGGCATCAACGACCTCAACACCCTGTACAGCCAGCAGATGTTCCCCCAATTCGCCGATCAGGTCGACGGCAACTTCGCCCCCGTGCTCTGGGTCACCTACTGGGCGTTCCGGTGGATGATCGCCCTCGGCGGCATCGCCGCCCTGGTCAGCGTCGTGGGCCTCTGGGTCACCCGCAAGAAGGCCACCCGCCCCGTTGCCGGCTGGATGTGGCGCGTCGCGATCTGGGCCGCTCCCCTGCCGATGCTCGCAAGCCTCGTCGGGTGGGTCTTCACCGAGATGGGTCGACAGCCCTGGATCGTGTTCGGCCTGATGCTCACCCAGGACGGGGTCTCGCCCAGCGTCCCCGGCTGGAGCGTGCTCATCTCGCTGATCGCCTTCACCCTCGTGTACGCCACCCTCGCGGTCGTCGAATTCGGTCTCATCGTGAAGTTCGCGCAGAAGGGTCCTGAGCCCCTGCCCGATCCGGATGCCGTTCACGACGACTCCATCGAAAACACCCCGACCACGGTCTACTAGGAGCACCCCATGGATCTCGCACAGCTCTGGTTCTGGATCGTCGCCTTCCTCTTCGTCGGATACTTCGTGCTCGACGGGTTCGACTTCGGCGTCGGCATGTCGCTCCCCTTCCTCGGCAAGGACGACATCGCCCGCCGGCAGATCATCAACACCATC
>Ga0308159_1003413_pt1 | contig 16094 bp, 15 predicted proteins | sample PhyCR1_FD_201040 | JGI IMG/M metagenome (GOLD analysis project Ga0308159, IMG submission 201040) | Phyllosphere microbial communities from UC Gill Tract Community Farm, Albany, California, United States - DLSLC.R1 | ecosystem: Host-associated > Plants > Phyllosphere > Unclassified | place: USA... | reverse complement strand
GGGCACTGGATGTCGCTGATCGGACCGCGCTCACGCAGTGGATGCTGTGCAAGGTCCTCGACGTGCTCGCCGCGACCCCCGGCGTCGCCCGCGTGCAGGTGCTGGCGGTGGAGCCGCCCCCGGGCTGGAGCGGCGGTTGGACGATTGATCGCGGGCGCGGGCTCAACCTCGAACTGGACGCGGCCTGCGCCGCCGCGGCGGGTCCGGTCATGGTGGTCTTTCCCGATCTTCCCGGCCTTTGCACGGGCGACGTGACGGCGCTGGCCGATGCGGCAAAGGGCCGGGGCATCGCGATTGCGCCCGATCGTCACGGACGCGGCACCAACGCGCTGGCGCTGGCATCGATGCACGGCCCGCGCGGAGATTTCCGCATGGGCTTCGGACCGCAGAGCCTGGCGCGGCATTCCGGCCGCGCCGGAATGCGCGGCACGCTCGTGAACCGGCCGGGACTTGCGCTGGACATCGATACCCCCGCCGACCTTGCGGCGGCAAGCGCAGCGGGCTGGCTGCACGGTGCACCGGAACAGGGCCTCGTCAATCCGGCACCAACCGGATTTCACCTTGTCGCGGCTTCGCAAACATTATAGTACGCCTGCAGACTAGATGTTAGCGGACCATATCCCTTCGCCGATCTCCTGTCGGAGCGGCGGGGCGGGGTAACGAGCGGAGAGAGCGGATGGGATTGCTTGACGGACGGGTGGCGATCGTCACCGGCGGGGGACGGGGCGTGGGGCGTGCCTATGCGCTCAAGCTCGCCGAAAACGGCGCGAAAGTGCTGGTCAACGACCTCGGGGGAGACAAGGCGGGAGGCGTCGACCAGGAGGGCGGCGCCGATTCCACGCCCGCACAGGACGTGGTCGACCTGATCCGCGCAGCCGGGGGCGAGGCGGCGGTCAACGGTGCCGACGTGTCCGACTGGGCGAGCGCGGAGGCGATGGTGCGCCAGGCCATCGACACGTTCGGCGGGCTGGACATCCTAGTCAACAATGCCGGCATCCTGCGCGACCGCATGCTCGTCAACATGACGGAGGAGGAGTGGGACATCGTCGTCAGGGTTCACCTCAAGGGAACTTTCGCGCCGACCCACCATGCAGCCAACTTCTGGCGTACCGAAAGCAAGGCAGGGCGCCAGCCCGATGCGCGGGTGATCAACACCACCTCGCACTCGGCGCTCTACGCGAACATCGGCCAGGCCAACTATGCGGCGGCCAAGGGCGGCATCGCCAGCTTCAGCCAGGTCGCCGCCCGCGAACTGCAGCGGCTCGGCGTGACCGTGAACGCGATCGCGCCGCGCGCCGAGACCCGGATGACGGCAGGCCTCAAGGACTGGACGCCCGAACAGCTCGAACGCCGCGACCCCGAATGGATCGCCGGCTTCGTGGCCTGGCTCGCCAGTCCCGAGGCCAGCCATGTCAGCGGCCGCGTGTTCGAGGTCTGGGGCTATGGCATCACCGTTGCCGAAAGCTGGCAGCACGGCCCCAGCTGCGAACCCTCGAAAGACCCGACCGAGCTGGGCGAGCGCGTGACGAAGATCCTCAAGTTCGCCCGCAGCAATGCCGGGATCGATCCGGGCGTATGGCTCGATCCGTGAGCGGGACGGACGTACTCGTTTTAAGGGAAACCCCATCGCATGTCGCTTGATCCGCTGTTCACGCCCCTGACGGTCGGCACCCTCGCGATGCCCAACCGCATCGTCATGGCGCCGCTCACCCGCGCGCGGGCGAGCGAGGACCATGTGCCGACGCCGCTGCAGGCCGTCTATTACGCCCAGCGCGCCGATGCGGGGCTAATCGTCTCGGAGGCGACCGCCGTGGACCCGCTCGGCATGGGCTGGTACCGCGCGCCCGGCATCTGGTCCGGCGCCATGGTGGAAGGCTGGAAGGCCGTCACCGATGCGGTGCACGGCGCCGGGGGACGCATCTATGCGCAGCTTTGGCACATGGGCCGGCTGGTGCTGCCCGACTATATCGGCGGGCAGCAGCCCATCGGCCCCTCGCCCATCGCGGGAGAGGGTGAAACCTTCGCGCCCCGTCCCAGCGGTGACACCAGCCTGCTGCTGCCGATGAAGCCCTATGTCGTGCCGCGCGCGATGGTGCAATCGGACATCGACCGGGTGGTCGCCGCTTATGGCGCGGGGGCCCGCAATGCGCTTGCCGCCGGCTTCGACGGGGTCGAGATCCACGGTGCCAACGGGTACGTCATCGACCAGTTCCTGCAATCGCGCACCAACCGCCGCGAGGACGGCTATGGCGGCGCGGTGGGCAACCGGATCCGTTTATTGCGCGAAGTGATCGCCGCCGTCGCGGCGGAGGTCGATCCCGGCCGCATCGGCCTGCGCGTCAGCCCCACCAGCGAGCGCAAGGGCATGGGAGACGAAAATCCGGGCGCACTGATCGAGGCCGTCGGCGCGCTCGCCGACGCATCGAGGCTCGCCTACATCCACCTGATCGAGCCGATTGCATCCGGGTTCATGGAAAAACCGGACAAGCCGGTGATCGAAATGCTGCGCGCGGTCTATCGCGGCACCGTGATCCAGAACGGCAGCTTCGCGGCGCAGAGCGCGGCGGATGCGATCGGAGCGGGGAAGGCGGACGCCATCTCGTTCGGGCGCCCGTTCATCGCCAACCCGGATCTGGTCACGCGCTTTCGAAAGCGGCTGCCGGTGGCCGAGGCGAATTTCGATTACGCCTATGTCGGCGACGAAAAAGGGTACATCGATTACCCCGTTTATTCCGATTGAATTAATTAAACGATCGTTTTATATTCTCCCGATAACGAAGAACGGGAGTGGATGTGGAAACGGCGGTGAAGAACCCGGCCACGCGGCGGCGCGGAAGGCCCCGGCTGGAGGCTGACACGGCTGCCACCGACGTGCCCCGCCTGCTGCTTTGCGCCGGTATCGAGCAATTCGCGCTGCACGGGTTCGAAGGCGCCGGCTTGAGGCAGATTGCTGCGCAGGCGCAGGTCAACGCCGCAATGATCGTGCACCATTTCGGGTCCAAGCTGGGGCTGTGGGAAGCGGCTATCGATGATCTTTCCGCCACTTTGCTGCAGGGTCTGGACCGTGATCCGGGAATTCATGCTGCAGCATCGCCCGAGCAGCGGCTCGACCGGGCCATCGCGCACATCATCGCCGTCATCTGCGATCGGCCCGAACTGGCGCCCTTCATCCTGCGCGAAGTGGTGCTTGAAAACAGCCGCGCGGACTTCAGCTACATTCGCCTGATCAAGCCGATCCACGATAGCGTGGCGCCGATCATCGCTGATTATGCTGCGCACAATGAAGCGGCGATCGATGCCGATTACCTGTTCCTGGCGCTGACCGGCGCGATCGTCTCGAGCATTGCCGCGCGCCGCCTGATCGGCCGGCTTTCCGGCAATCCGGTGGACGACCGCCGCTTTCGCGAAGAACTGCGCGTCGTCATTTCGGCGCAGATGGCGGCGCGGCTGGCACCCGACGAAAAATAATACAATGGAGAGGAGAAGGTACCGTGACCGAGGCAAAGGAGGCTACCCAGGCGCCGATCAGTTTCGCCGACCCAAGCGTGCAGCGCTGTCCGTTCGCCAGCTATGACAGCCTGCGTGACGAGGCGCCGGTCTACCACGACCCGCTTACCGGAAACTACGTGCTGACCAGGTACGATGACGTGCGCAAGGCCCTGCTCAACGTCCGCGCCCTGCGCAACCGCACCGGGATCAATTCCACCCGCACAGACCCGGACGCCAACCGCATCTTCGAGGAGCGCGGATGGTTGCCGCTCGATACGCTCGTATCGAACGATCCGCCCGAGCACCGCATCTATCGCACCCTTGTCGACAAGGTATTCACGCCAAGGCGGGTGGCTGCACTGGAACCCCGCATCGGGGAGATCATCGAGGAACTGATCGACGGCTTCATCGATGCCGAGGGTGAGGTCGACTTTCTCGCGGTGTTCGCGGTGCGTCTGCCGATGTTCGTCATCGCCGAGCAACTGGGGGTGCCGCGCGCGCACATGGACCGGTTCAAGCTGTGGTCGGACGTGTCGGTCGAATCCGTCAGCCCGGTGCTGACGCCGGCGCGCGAGAGCGAGATCGCGATGCTGCTCACCGACATGCAGCGCTATCTGGCGGCGGAGATAGAGCGGGTGCGCGCGGTGCCCAATGACACACTGATCAGCCACCTCGCCAATACCGAGACGGGCGGGCGCCTGCTCGACATGCGCGAGCTTCTCAGCATCATCCACCAGCTTCTGGTCGCGGGCAACGAGACCACCACCACCACGCTGGCGTCGGGCATGAAGATGCTGATCGAACAGCCCGGTCTTGCCGAGACTATCCATGCGGACCCGGCGCGGGTCGTTCCTTTCGTCGAGGAAGTGCTGCGCACGCTGGCGCCGATCCAGGCCCTGTTCCGGCGCGTGGCGGAAGATATCGAGATCGCGGGGGTGGCGATACCGGCGGGGGCGATGGTGGAGGTCCGCTACGGCGCGGCGAACCGCGATCCCCGGCAATATCCGCAGCCCGGGACGATCGACCTCGATCGCGGCAATGCCGCAAGCCACCTCGCGTTCGGCGCCGGACCTCACCTGTGCATCGGCAACCAGCTCGCACGCGGAGAGCTACGTCTGGCCTTCCAGGCGCTTACCCGGCGGCTGGCGAATTTCCGTGCGGCCCGGGGGGAGGACAGTTATCACTGGATGACCAGCTATATCGCCCATGGCCCGGACCAGCTGTGGATGCTGTTCGACCGGCGATAAGGCGCGCCTTCAGTCGCTGGGGGAACGCAGCATGACCGCGCTGAAAAGTTCGTTCACCCGCTGCAGGGCGTGGCCCAGTTCCCTGGCCTCGGCCTCGCCCAGCAGCCCTGCCAGGACGGTCTCCTGCTCGATCGCGGCTATGCGCAACGGCTCGCGCAGGGCGCGGCCCTTTTCGGTCAGGTGCACCATGATGCGGCGCCGGTCGGTGCCCATGCGCAGGCGTTCGACGAGCCCGGAGCGTTCCAGCCGTGCCAGGGTCTGCCCGACGGTAGCCTTGCCGATGTCCAGCCGGCGGGCCAGTTCGACTTGCGAGAGCGGGGCGTGGAACCAAAGTTCGCCCAGCACATAGGCCTGGGCCGGTGCGATCCCGGTGCCGGCGATGCGCGCGAGATAGTCGTTCTGGGTGAACCGGGCGAGCAACTGCGCCTGATAGGCGAGGCCCTCCTTGAAGCGGGGAAACGGGTCTTCCGCGTTGATGGACGCCGCGCCGCTGGCCGGTTCTTCGCCGGATCCAGTTCCGGTCCGGGTTCCGGCCTTAGCCAGTGTCGTGGCGTTCATCGCTCCGTCTCCATGCCAGCAGCAGGAGGCATAGTTGGCCAGAGGCGGGGGCCGCGTCAAGTCGCAGGCCGGCGCGTTGATTTATGCTGGACCTGCCGGGTCCCCTGACGCACAAGGCAAAAAACAGAATCGTCAGCGTGCGAACCAATTTGCCGCGGATGCCGCGAGAGGAGGCCATATTGCATCGCCATCCGTTCCCCCTTTATGCATGGGAGCCGGGCCGATGAGCGCGCCGGAAGGGCCCGCCTTCGTGGCCGGCGGATCCGGCGGTGTCGGCTCCGCGATCTGCGCGCGGCTGGCGTCGTCGGGCAGGCCGCTGGCCTTCACCTACTTTCGCGGCAGGGAAAAGGCCGAGGCTCTGGAACGGGAACTGGGGCGGCACGGAGGGCGCGTCCTCGCGCTCGGGGTCGACCTCACCGATGCCGCGCGCACCGCGGCGGCGCTTGCCGAGGCGGCCGAGGTACTGGGCGGGCTGGAAAGCGTGATATACGCGGCCGGGCCGCCGCTGGAGATGAACTTCGTATCGGGAATATCGCCGGAAACCTGGGCTTCGACCGTGGCTACCGACGTCAACGGCGCTTACAACCTGTTCCATGCGGCACTGCCTCATTTGCGCCGGAGCCGGGGCAATCTGCTGGCGCTGAGCACCTGCGCGCTCAAGCGCCCGCCGCGCGCAGACGTGCTGTCCGCCGCGCCCAAGGCCGCCATCGACATGCTGGTCAAGTGCATCGCCAAGGAGGAAGGGCGCTTCGGCGTGCGTGCCAACACGGTGGAACTGGGCTTCATCGATGCCGGGCTGGCCGGGCAACATATCGACGCGGTCTGGTCGCCCGAACTGATCGCCGGGATCAAGGGGGATACGCCGCTCAAGCGGTTCGGAGAGGCGGAGGAGGTCGCGGCCGCCGTCGCCTTCCTGTCGTCGCGGCAGGCATCCTTCATCACGGGTCAGTCGCTTGCGACCGATGGCGGCTATCAGCTGTGAGGCAGGGGCAATGACCGATGAGCCGCATCTCCTGGTATCGGACGCCGACGGCATTCTCGAGCTGGTCTTCGATCGGCCCGGGAAACTCAACGCGATCACCCCCGCGATGTACGATACGCTGGTCGAGCAGACCGATCGCTTCGCGGCCGACCCGGCGCTGCGGGTGATGCTGATAAGGGCAAAGGGCAAGTACTTCTCCGCCGGGATCGACTTGGGCAGCGAGATGATGGCGCCCGATGACCTCGACGGCCCCGTCGCCTTCCGGCGCTGGTATCGCGAGGGCCGCTACAGTTTCCATCCGCTTTTCGACAGGTTCGAGGTGCTGGAAAAGCCGATCGTCGCGGCGCACCATGCGGCCTGCCTGGGCGGGGCGCTGGAGCTTTCGCTGGCCTGCGATTTCCGGCTGGCGGCGCAGAGTGCGCGCTACGGCCTGCCGGAGACCGCGTTCGGTAACATCGCCGGATCGGGCGGTGTCAGCCGGATGACGCGGCTTGTCGGGGCGCAGTGGACGCGCTGGTTCGTGATGGCGAACATGCAGATGGACGCTGCCAAGGCCGAGCGCATCGGGCTGGTCCACGACGTCTATCCAGACGACGAGTTCGAGGAGCGGGTCCGCGCGTTCTGCCTGCATCTGGCGGCGCAGCCTCCCGAGACGGTGGGCGCGGCGAAGATCGCCATCGAACTGACCAGGGACCTCGACCGGGCGCAGGGCCGTAATGTCGAGCGGCTGACGGCCAGCAGTCTCTATTTCGGAGAAGAATATCGAAGCCTGCTGGCATCGCTGCAGGCCCGGCTCGGCAAGCACTGAACGATCGAAGGGAAGACGATGGCGGCAGCTTATGTGATCGGCATTCGCGAGAAGATGAAGGATCCGGCGCAGATGGAGACTTATGCCCGGAAGGCCGGGCCGACCCTTTCCGACGCGACGATGGTGGCGCTCTACGGCCGCCACGAAGTGCTCGAGGGTGACCTCGCCGACGGTGTCGTCATCGTGAAGTTCGACAGCTACGATGCGGCAAGGCGCTGGTACGACAGCGAGGCCTACAAGGAGGCGATGCCGCACCGGCTTGCCGGGGCGGACTATCGCATCATCCTCGTGGAAGGCGTCTGAGGCCCGAAGGGCTAAGCGGGAGGATCGGGGTGGACGACTATACGGGGCGAACCGCCGTCATCACCGGCGGCGCCAGCGGCATCGGCCTGGCGGCGGCGCATGCGCTGCACCGACAGGGCGCGCGGCTTGTACTGGCGGACATGGATGGGGAAAGCCTGGAGCAGGCCGTACACTTGCTTGCCGAATCAGGAGCACAAGTGATCGGCGTGCCGACCGACGTTGCCGACGCGGCGCAGGTCGAGGCGCTGGCAAGGGCCGCCTGCGATCGTTTCGGCGACGTCCATGTTCTGCTCAACAATGCCGGCGTCAGCGCCTATGGTCGGATCGATGAACTGACCCATGCCGATTGGGAATGGGCGCTACGCGTGAACCTCTGGGGCGTGATCAACGGCATCGAGGCGTTCCTGCCGCGGCTCAGGGCGCATGGCGCGCCGGCGCACATCGTCAACACCGCCTCCTTCGCCGGTTTCTCGCCCAACGAGAAGCTGGGCGCCTACTGCGCGTCCAAGTATGCGGTGGTGGGCCTGACCGAATGCCTCCACCGCGAGATGCGCGGCACCAACGTGGCGGTATCGATCCTCGCACCGATGCTGGTGCGCACCAATGTATGGAAGACCAGCGCCCGGAACCGCCCCGTCGAACTGGGCGGGGCCGCCGCGCATCGGCGGCGCACGGAGGAGGAACAGGCGGCGCTGCAGAGCGAATACATCAGCGCCGACGAAGCCGCGCAAATCCTGCTGCGAGGCATGGCGGAACGGCAGCTTTTCATCTTCACCCACTCGAGTTCCGCGCCGCTTCTCAAGCGCCGCTTCGAACGCATCCTGACGGCTTTCGCTGAATGACGGCGCTTCCGCAGCGAATTTGTTATGCTAGCAAACCTGTTGCCTCGACGAAGCAGCCACGGTAGCTTGGCATACCGCCCCGTCGAGAGGGTGGCCAAGGAGAGAGGCATGACCCTGAAGTGCCAGGAGCGGGGCATGGGAGCCCGATCGGGCGCCGCCATGACGAGGCGGCGCGGACAAATTTCCGGGAGTGCAATTTTCAGGGCCAGGACCTATCCACATCGGCGGTGGGCGTGATGCGGACCGCCCGTTCCTTCTGCCGTATCTGCAACGCGCATTGCGGCATGGTGCTTACCATCGATGAAGACGAGAGCATCGTCTCAATCCGCGGTGACAAGGATCAGCCGCTGGGGCACGGCTATGCCTGCTTCAAGGGCCTCCAGGCCGAGGAAGCGCATCATGGTCCCGCGCGCCTGCTGCGTCCGCTCAAGCGACAGGCAGACGGCGGCTTTGCCGAAATCTCTCTCGAACGCGCCCTGGACGAGATCGCGGCCAAGGTGGCAGAGCTGATCGGGGAGGGCGGGGCCGACAGCATTGCGCTGTTCAACGGAAACGGCGGCACGCCCAATTCCACGGGCTATCCGATGACGCATGCCTTTCTGCAGGCGATCGGCAGCGCCAGCCTCTATTCCACGCTTTCGATCGACCAGTCGGCGAAGGTGGTCGCGGCGGAGCGCATGGGCGTTTGGGCGGCCGGTCTGCAGGACATGAGCCAGTCCGACGTCCTGCTGCTGCTCGGCACCAACCCGCTGGTGTCGCATTCGACGGTGCCGGTCATGGGGCCGGACCCGGTGCGCCGACTGAAGGCTGCGAAGGCCGATGGCCTCAAGCTGATCGTCATCGACCCGCGCCGGACCGAAACTGCCTATTTTGCCGACCTCTTCGCGCAGCCTCTCCCGGGTGAGGACCCGGCGATCCTGTCGGGCCTGATCCGCATCATCCTGGATGAAGGCTGGCATGATGCGCCGTTCTGCGCGCGGTACGTCGGCGCAGCGGAGATGGCGGCGCTGCGCCGCGCGGTCGAGCCGTTCGAACCGGACACGGTGGAGGCGCGCGCCGGGCTAGCTGCAGGGCAACTTCGCGAGATCGCCGAGATGTTCGCGCGCGACAACCGGCGCGGCGCCGCCTATGCCGCGACCGGGCCGTGCATGGCGCCCTTTTCCAATCTCACGCAGCATCTGGTCGAGACCATCAACGTCATATGCGGCCGCCTGCGCCGCCCCGGCGACCGCGCCATCGTCGACCTGACCGCGCCGGAAGGCCCCGTCACCGCCGAAGTCGTGCCCGCGTTCCGGTCGTGGCAGGCGGTGCCGGCCAGCCGGATACGCGGGGTCGGGCGGCTGGGCGGCGAACGGCTGACCGGCACGCTGGCCGAGGAGATCATGACCCCGGGCCCTGGCCAGGTGCGGGCGCTGTTCGTCAATGGCGCCAACCCCGCCGCCACGATCCCCGACCGCAAGCGCATCGACGAGGCTCTCGACGCGCTCGACCTGCTCGTCGCGGTCGAACCGTACATGACCGCGACGGCGCGCAAGGCGCATTACATCCTGCCGCCGCGCATGCAGTACGAGCGCGCCGACTTGCCGCTGCTGATCCCCAATTACCCGCTCCAGCCGGATAACTGGCTGCAGTTCACCCCGCCGGTCCTGGCCCCGTCCGCCGGATCGGAACTGACCGAGGACTGGTACGTCTACTGGTCCATCGCGCGCAGGCTGGGGCGCCAGATCGTCTTCGCGGGAGAGGCACTCGACATGACGCGGACGCCGAGCGCGGAGCAGCTTTGCGCGCTGCGGATGAAGGGCGCTCGCGTCGACTTCGCTGAGGTTCGCGACAGCCCCAGCGGCCGGATTTTCGTAAACGAGGCATGGCGCGTGCGCGAACCGGAAGCGCCGGGCGGCGCGACTTTCAGCCTGATGCCCGAAGACGTCGCGGAAGAATTGGCAGCCTACGGGGCCACAACCCCGCGCAGTGACGATTTCCCGTTCCTGCTGACCAGCCGCCGGGTGCGGGATATCTTCAACACAAACGGCCGGCAACTGGATGCGGTCCGGCGGCGCAATCCGGTGAACCCGGTGTTCGTCAACAGCGCGGACCTGGCAAGGCTGGGCCTCGCGGCGGGGGACGGGGTGACGATCCGTTCGGAATACGGCGCCATCCAGGCGGTGGCGCAGGCCGACGACACGATGCGGCCCGGCGTCGCGGCGATGAGCCACAGCTGGGGCGGGTTGCCCGGTCCCGGCGAGCAGAGCGTCAACATGCTGGTCGATTCGCGCCGCCATGTGGAGGCGGTCAACGCAATGCCGCGCATGTCCGCCATCCCGGTGCGACTTTCCGCCGGAGAGGCTCAGAGGGGGCGTTGATGCCCGCGATCGGGGTTGGCGAGCGGGGACGCGTAGCAGATCGCGGTGAGGCCCCCGTCGCAGAACATCTCGGCGGCGGTGATGTAGCTCGAATCGTCGGACGCCAGGAATGCGACCAGCTTGCCGAATTCCTGCGGGCGCCCCATCCGGCCCATCGGGATGGCGTCGAGCAGCGCCTTGATCTGCGGCAGCGCGCGGACTTCGGGCTTGGTGAGCATCTCGGTTTCGTGGGGGCCGGGATGGACCGAGTTGACCCGGATGTTGTCGCCGTTGAGCGCGCAATGGATCGCGGTGGTCTTGCTGAGGTTCGCTAAGGCCGCCTTACTGGCACTGTAAGCGGTGTTTTCCGGCATGATGAGCTGCGTCGAATTGGACGCGACGTTGACGATAGAGCCGCCGCCGCTCAGCCGCATCGCCGGCAGCACCGCCTTCATGCCGAGGAACGGGCCGATCAGGTTGATCTCCAGCGTCCGGCGGAACTGATCGGGGCTGGTTTCCTCGATCGTCAGCGGCTGGCTGACCCCGGCGTTGTTGACCAGGCAGTCGATCCGTCCGTGCTCGCGCAGCACCATTTCCACGACGCCGTCCCATGACGGCGCGTCGGTCACGTCGTGCGCCACGAAATGAGCGTCGCCGCCGGTTTCGCGGATCGCCCGTGCCTGGGCGTTGCCGAGGTCCTCGAGGATGTCGGTGATGATGGTGACGGCGCCGTCGTCCGCCAGCGCCTGCGCTGCGGCGGCGCCCATCCCGCGCGCGGCGCCGGTGACGATCGCGACCTTGCCTTTCAAGCGGTCCATGGTTCTCTCCTTTTCCGGCCGCTTTGCGCGGCCTTGTCTTCACGGTGTCTTCACGGTCGCCGAAACAAGGTCAGGGCGACCCGTCCTCCAGAAAAGCTGCCCGTACCGCTCCGCGCTGGATCTTGCCGGCGGCGGTGCGGGGCAGGGCGTCCACCACCTCGACCCGGCGCGGGATCTTGTAGGCGGCGAGCGACTTGCGGGTGAAGGCGATGACTTCGGTCTGGTCGACCGCGTGCCCGTTTTTCAGTTCCAGCGCGGCAGTCACGCCTTCGCCCCATTTTGCATCCGGCAGGCCGAATACGGCGCAGTCCGCGATCGCGGGGTGATCGCGCAGCACGGCCTCGACTTCGGCGGGGTAGACATTCTCGCCGCCCGACACGATCATGTCCTTGATCCGGTCGGTGAGGTAGAGATAGCCCTGCGCATCCAGTCGCCCACCGTCGCCGGTGCGGTACCAGCCGTCCACCAGCACTTCGGCCGTCGCCTCGGGCCGGTTCCAGTATTCGATCATCAGGGTCGGCCCCGCGACCCAGATTTCGCCGGGCTCGCCGGAGGACAGCAGGCAGCCTTGCGGATCGCGGATCTCGATGCTGTTGCCCGGCAGAGGGCGCCCCACCGAACGCAGCAGGTGCGGGCGGGCGGTGTCATGGTCGGCGGGCCCGAGGATGGTCATGGTGCCGGTAATCTCGGTCATGCCGTAGTATTGCAGGAAGCGGCAGCCCAGCCGGTCGACCGACCGTTCGAGCAGTGCCCCGTCCATCGAAGCGGCGCCGTAATGAATGCCGCGCAGCGATGGCACGCGCACGGCGCGCGCATCCATCTCGCCGATCAGGGCCCGCACCAACGTGGGCACGATGAAAGTTCGGGTGATGCCGTGTTCCAGGCACAGGTCCAGGATGCCGCCGGGCGTCGCATCGGTCGTGACCACCACCGTGACGCCGCGTTCGAACCCCATGCATACCCACGACATCCCGCCGACGTGGAAGCTGGGGAGCGGCGAGAGCACGACCTCGTCGTCGCCCCAGTCGTCGAAATGGCCCGACACCCGCTCCATCCGGCGCTGGATGGACATCGCCCGCTCCGAAGTCAGCACGCCCTTGGGCTTGCCGGTGGTGCCGCTGGTGTAAAGCTGCAGGAACGGCGCGTCGGGGTCGTTCGCGGCCTGCGGCGAGGGCGGCGCGGCGGCGATCCGGGTGCGGAGGTCGTCGGTCAGGATCGAAGGCGTCGCCCCGCCGCAGGCTTCGGCGACGAGCGGGGCGAACTCGCCGTCCGCGAGGATCAGGCGGGCGCCGCTGTCATCCAGTACATAGGCGGTTTCGGCCGCAGTGTTGCGCCAGTTTATCGGCACCAGCACCAGCCCGGCGCGCGCGATCGCCATCAGAACGATGAAGAACAGGTCGCTGTTCCTGCCGAAATAGGCGACCCTGTCCCCGGGCTGCAGCCCCTCCTGCCGCAGCAGCGTGACGGCGCCGTCGATGGCGCGGTCGAACTGAGCATAAGTCCAGCGATGCTGCCGGAACACCAGCGCGGCCTTGTCAGGCTGGCCGCCGGCATGGCGCCGGCTGTACCGAGACAGCAGCGCCATGTTTTCCAGCGTCAGCGCGGGGCCGACGCTGCGCGCGGCTTCAGAATGCGACATTGTCTCCGCCCTTGGTGTCCATCATCGCGCGGGCTTCGGCCGGCGTGGCGACGGTCAGGCTGAGTTCCTCCAGAACGCGCCGGATCTTGGCGACCTGCACTGCGTTGGACGTCGCCAGCTGCCCCTTGCCGGCATAGAGGCTGTCCTCCAGCCCGACGCGCACCGACCCGCCCAGCAGCGCGGAAAGCGTGACGAGGCGCATCTGGTGCTTGCCCGCCGCCAGCGCCGAGAAGATGAAATCCTCGCCGAACAGGCGGTCGGCGGTGGTCTTCATGTGCATGACGTTCTCGGGATCGGGGCCGATTCCGCCCAGGATGCCGAACACGCCCTGGATGAAGAAGGGCGCCTTGGCCATGCCCCGGTCCACGAAGTGCGCCAGGTTGTAGAGGTGCGCGACGTCGTAGCACTCGAACTCGAAACGCGTGCCCTGGTCCGAAAGTTCGGTCATCGCCCGCTCGATCTGGGCAAAGGTATTGGACAGGATGAAGTCCTTGGTCATGTCCAGGTAGGGTTTTTCCCAGTCATGCTGCCATTCGGAAATCTTCGCGCCCGCGCCGGAGATGTTGAAGTTCACCGAGCCCATGTTCATCGAGCAGACTTCGGGCTTGAACTTCTTGGCCGGGGCGAGCCTGTCGTCGAGGCTCATGCCCAGGCCGCCGCCGGTAGTGATGTTGATGATGGCATCGGTCGATTGCTTGATGCGCGGCAGGAACTCCTCGAAGAGAGCGGGGTCCTGGCTGGGCCTGCCGGTGTCCGGATCGCGCGCATGCAGGTGCAGCATCGCCGCGCCCGCTTCCGCCGCCGCGATCGCGTCGCTGGCGATCTGGTCCGCCGTGATCGGCAGGTGCGGCGACATCGTCGGCGTGTGGATGGACCCCGTCACCGCGCAGGTGATGATGACTTTGTCGGTACGCTTCATGCCGAAAACCTCTTGGGTAACAGTTCCTGGATCAAACGATCTCGCCCAGCACGGTACCTACTTCATAGGTTTCGCCGGGCTGCTTGATGATGCGCAGCGTGCCCGAGGCGGGCGCATCGACATCCTGCGTGGACTTGTCGCTTTCGAGCGCGAACAGCGGTTCGCCTTCCCGAACTTCGCCGCCATCGGCCACGAGCCAGTCCGCCAGCACGCCTTCGTTCATCGAGAAGCCGAGTTTCGGAAGCAGAATTTCGGTAGCCATCGACCTGTTCTCCCTATCTTGCCGGCGGGGTCGGATTCGTCCCCTCCCTTGCCATAGGAACCTACTATTGGCTCCTCCGCGAAATGCAATACCGTTCGCAAGGTTACAATATTGTCGCGTTCGTCTTCGCTGCCTATTCCAGGCCGCAGGGGGCATAGGCGCCGACGATGAACATCTCGACCTGGGCGGCGCCGGTGGAGACGGTGCCGTCCGGGGCAGTCGTGGTGACGCGGCACAGGTATTCGGGGCCGAACACCCGGTCGCCGTCCTGATTGCCCTCGCCGAAAGTCGTGGCGGTATTTTCGCCGCCGATGGCATAGGGCGTATAGCGTACTGGTTGACTGGAAAAATCGAAGTGGTCCCACTCGATCGCCAGTTCCTCCGACCCGTGGTAGGTGAAGAAGGTGCCGCCATCCTTCCAACTGCCGGGGTGGTAGCCCATGGTCTGGACGATCCACGGCGGCGCGGCGGCTTCGAAGACCTTCTTCCATTCGCGCCCTTCGGCGTCGACAAGGTAGACGCTGGCCTGCTTCAGCATTCGGGTGCCGGGCACCAATTCGATCTCGTGGCGGCCCGAAACCAGTTCGATCGGCTCGCCCCAGCCGTGGAACAGCCTTCCGCCGAAGGGCGTGCCGAACACGTCGTTGAACTTGGCCTGGTTGCCTTGCGCATCCTCGTGCAGATGAAAGAAACCGCTGATCGGATCGGACCGGAAGCAGGTCCAGAACCGCAGCGCGCGCCTGGGCCCGCTATCCACTTCGCGCGGGGGCAGCATGGATGCGACGGGGGAGAGGGGCGGCCGTTCGGCATAGAGGCCCCAGCTATGGTCACGCGCGCCGCTCCATCTGTCGGGCGTGACCTCCCAGCTTTGGCCATGCAGCGCGATGGTCCCTTGCGCGAAGCCGGGCTGCGAATAGCGTGTCTGGTCGGTGGTGCGCCGGCCGCGGTTGGTGGCGACGTGATGTTCCTCCAGGAAAGCGGGGCTGCTGCCGGTCCACAGGAGATCGAAGGTCATGCCGCTGTCGTTCTCCTCCAGCACCAGGCGCAGTTGCCGGAGCGGCTCTACGAATTCGACCCGCCATGGGCCGATCTTCAGGTTGAAGTCGCGGCGCCAGGCGCGGTTGAAGCGCAGGGTCGTCTGGTGGCCGCGCACGTTGAGCAGGGCATAGCCGCCGATCATGTCGCTATTGGGGTTCACCCGGGCTCCGGTCGCCAGGAAAACCCCGTCTTCGGGGCTGAAGACGCCGAAGTAATAGCCATCGTCCCAGTTGTAATCGGTCGAGGGGATGTAGCTGAAGGGATGCGCGGCCTGATGGACCGGGAATTCGTCGTATGGGGTCAGTTGCATCGCTCTCTCCTTGGCCGGCGCCTGTCCCGGCGCCTGTTCCATGTCGGCTGGCCGTGTCTCAGTAATCGGCCGGCCTCGTGCGGGCGCCGCGTGCCGCCGAGGCCTCGATCGCCTCGATCATCTGGTGCCGTACCACCGCGTCCTCGAAGGTCGGGCAGGTGGAGGTGCCGTCACGCAGGTCGTTCGCCAGCCGGGCATAGGCCTCCGCCACGTTGAGCGCCGGGCCGCCGCGCAGCGACGTGCTGAAATAGGTGTCGGGGACCGGCAACGGTTGCAGCGCCGCATCGTCGGCTCCGGCGCCTTCCACGACTGCGTCGAAGATCTGCAGATGCCCCCCGGCGGCGCTGACGCGGATGTCGCCCTCGGTGCCGTTGATCTCCCACAGCAGTCCCGTCCCGCGCGACATGCCGCCGCGATAGTGGACCGAGGCGACGGCGCCGCCCTCCAGCGTGGCGGAGAAAGCCACCTGGTCCTCTGCGGTCATCGCGACGGTCTCCCCGGTCTCGGCGACGACGGCGCTGGTGCGGCGGCGGGCGAGCA
>Ga0308159_1003410_pt1 | contig 16100 bp, 15 predicted proteins | sample PhyCR1_FD_201040 | JGI IMG/M metagenome (GOLD analysis project Ga0308159, IMG submission 201040) | Phyllosphere microbial communities from UC Gill Tract Community Farm, Albany, California, United States - DLSLC.R1 | ecosystem: Host-associated > Plants > Phyllosphere > Unclassified | place: USA... | reverse complement strand
ACAAGGTCGGGAACGCTACGCAAACATCGGTGACCACGCCGGCAATGATGATCTGTTTGCGGCCGGTGGCCTTGATCGCCTTGACGAAGTCTTCGTTGTCCCAGGCGTTGATCTGGCCTGGGCGAGCGATGTAGGGCGCGTCCGGAAACATTTCTTTCAGTTCCGGGACCAGCGGGCCGTTCGGGCCTTGTTCGAAACTGGTGGTGAGGATGGTCGGCAGGTTGAAGAACTTGGCCAGGTCCGCCAGGGCCAGCACGTTGTTCTTGAACTCGTTCGGCGAGAAGTCCTGCACCAGGGAAATCAGACCGGTCTGGTGGTCAACCAGCAGCACGATAGCGTCGTCTTTGTTCAGGCGGTTGTAGGTTGGAGTAGTCATGGTCTCAGTCCCTTTTCAAGTTTGAAGTTTGTTGTTGCGTTCAAGTTGGGTACAGATTACTGACCCAGCGAAAAGGGATAAATCGGCTGAAACGCGTTTCACCGTCCACTCAAACGAGACAATCCATACCCGCTGATCAACGCCATTAGTCCACGCACTGTTAAGTTCATGGAACGCATCGACGCGACCCGGCATCACTCGTCTTGCAACTTACCCACTTCATCTGTCCGAGATTGTGGAGGTATTTATGCCTGTCGATATCAGCCGTTTGCGCATCACCACCCCCGTCGCCACTTCGCCCACCAACCCGGTCGCATTGGAGTTGATGGGCGATGAGGCGTTGTTGCGTTTTCCTGAAGTCATCAGCCGCCAGCCCGATGGCAGCATCCGTTTCAACGCGCCAACCCTTGGCGCATCCAGCAAAAGCACTCATCGCACGCGCTGCGAATGGAAAGAGCCGGTGTACTGGACGCTGGAAAGTGCAGCGTTACACGTCAATCGCCAGCGCATGACGCTCACGCAAGTGAACTCCGCGCAAAAAGTGGTGATCTCGCAGATGCACGTCAAAGACGACGACAGCCCGGCAATCAAGGTGTTCTGGAACAAGAACAAAATCACTTGGGGCTTTCGCCAGAGCTTCAACCAGCCCGACCCGGTCAACAGCACGATCGCCAGCAACATTGGCCTCAACGAGCCCTTCACGGTCGAAATCAACGTCACCTCGGCGGGCCTGGTGACCGTGCTGGTGATCTGCAATGGCGTAACTACATCTACGCCGCCGCTACAAATGGACAGCAGTTGGGCCAGCCAGCGTTTCAACTTCCATGGCGGCGTATATAACCAGGTCGATTACAGCACCACCACGGCGGCCTCCGATGGCTCGGTATGTCTGATCCACGATTTACTGCTCAGCCATTAATCGTTCGACCGCTTATCGGGCAACTGTAAAACAATCAAAACGATTCACGCTTTGGCGTTATCGGAATTAGTGTCCGTTGCGTTAAAGGACAGCAAGTTAACCCTCACTGTTGTCGGAGAACCATCATGACTACCGGTAATAAGAATCAGGGCAATAACAAGACCTCCACCAGCGATAAAAAAGGCTCGTCGGGCAGCGGCAATGGCGGCAACTTCGCCAACGATCGCGAAAAAGCCTCGGAAGCCGGCCGTAAGGGCGGGCAACAGAGCCATGGCGGCGGACGCAAGTCTTAAACGCCAGATCGGGGGCGGCGTTGCTGCCCCTTTTTAACTTGAGGTCTGCCATGAAAGCGCCCATCGAAAGCCACCACTGCGCCATGCAAATGGAAAAGGCTGAAGAGCCTGCCCATGAAATGGAGCTAAGCTCTCCTCCAGGCCTGACAGTGGCAGAGGATGAGCCTCAACAGCCAGTCAGTGCGCCAGAGCCGCCACGCCCTGTTCCCGCCGTGGCGTCGCGCAGTTGCTACGAGCGCCTGCAAGGCGCCGCTCAGGCCGAACGCCAGTGCGCAGCCACGCATACCCGGCCGGTTTGCGAGCGAGGTCATTAAGCACGTTCGCTAATAACAGCAGCCGGTTATCGCGCATCGTCAAAACGCCATTCAACAGCGAGGTGACTCATGCCCGTTCACGTCATCAATTTCACGGGGCCGATCAACGCGTCCACCTGCGGCCAATTGATCGACAAAGCCTCCATCGCCGTACAGCAAAAAGCCTCGAAGCTGATCGTCAACATCGCCACGATGGGGGGCGAATGCAGTTACGGTTTCACCATGTACAACTTTCTGTTGTCCCTGCCGATTCCGGTGCACACGCATAACCTGGGCACCGTCGAGTCGATGGGCAATATCGTCTTTCTCGCTGGCGAGCGGCGCTCGGCGTGTACCCACAGCAAATTCCTCTTTCACCCTTTCCACTGGCACTTGCAGGGTGCGGTCGATCATTCGCGCATGTCGGAATACGCCATGAGTCTGGATTACGATTTGTACCTGTACGCACGAATCGTCGCCGAGCGTACGGAGGGTGCGCAGGAAACACTGGAAACCGAGAAATACCTGACCGCGGCTCCGCGGATCATCGACCCGTCGCAAGCCCTGCGGTGCGGCTTGATCGATGCGATCGAGGCGCCGGTGATCACGGCTGATTCGGTGAATTCGATCATTCACGGTTGATGGCGCTGAGGGTCGTTCGTGAGTCGGCGGGTCATCTTTTCTTACACCTTTTATCGCGCTATCCCACGCCATCCGCCGATCCGTGGCCGGCGCCTGCTTGCGGTTTGGTATCATGCGCCGCTTTTACGGTTAACCCCCCGCCAGTCCTCTCGGCTGACGGGCTGCAAAAGGCGGTATTAGATGACGGCTTTGTTGACTCGCCGCAAGGTACTTGCGGGAATGGGCGTGCTCGGGCTGGGCCTGCTCGCCGGCTGCGACACCCGCGGCCAACTGTCGTACAAGTACGGCAAGGATCTGAGTAACAAGATCATGGGGCGCACCTTCAAACTGAAGAACACCGACGGCGAAACCATGACGCTGTCGAGCTTTCGCGGCATGATGCCGATGGTGTTCTTCGGTTTCACCCAGTGCCCGGCCGTGTGCCCGACCACCCTCGCCCGCGCGGCGAAAATCAAGAAGCTGATGGGCGCCGACGGCGATCGCTTGCAGGTGATCTTCATCACCCTCGATCCCGAGCGCGACACCCCTGAAATACTCGACGCCTACATGAAAGCCTTCGACCCGACCTTCGTCGCGCTGTACGGCACGCTTGAAGAAACCCAGGCCACCGCCAAGGAATTCGACGTGTTCTACGAGAAGGTTCCGGCCGGCGACACCTACACCATCTCGCACACCGCGACCAGTTACGTCTACGACTCCAACGGCGGCTTGCGCCTAGGGCTGTCCACATCACTTTCGGCAGAACAATGCACGGAAGATTTGCTCACTGTTATGGAGGTCTGCTGATGCGTCCTGTCTTGAACCACATCAAACGCGCTGTACTGGGTCTGTCGTTGCTGGGCCTGGCTTTTCAGGCAGCGGCGCAAACCACGGTCGGCGACGCCTGGGTTCGCGCCACCGTGCCGACCCAGACCGCCAGCGGCGCGTTCATGACCCTCACCGCTGACAGCGACAGCAAGTTGCTCAGCGTCGCTTCGCCGGTCGCCAAAGACGTGCAGATCCACGAAATGACCATGAAAAATGACGTCATGAGCATGGGCCCGGTGCAGTCGGTCGACCTGCCGGCCGGCAAAGCGGTTGCGTTTGATCCCAATGGTTATCACGTAATGCTGATGGGGCTGACCGGGCAGCTCAAGGAAGGCGACAGCGTGCCGCTGACCCTGACCGTGGAAAACGCCAAGGGCGAGAAAGAAACCCTCGAAGTGAAGGCGCCGGTGCGTGCGCTGACCAATATGCAGGGGCATGATCACAGCAAGATGCATTGATTGTTGGGGGGAGCGCTGCAGGAGAGAGAGCCGATTTGTAAGCCGTTCAAACCTCTCGTTCGACTTGGTATCGCAGGTTGGCGTATCTCTCCCATTTACCTCGGTCAGTCCCCTCTCCCTCCGGGAGAGGGTTAGGGTGAGGGGGGCTTTTGATCCTGGCGCGGAACTCAGCTCCCCGCCCCACCATGCGCCTCTTCAAAAAAGTAATCCTTCCAGCTCCCCGCCTTGTTTTTCAGCACGCCCAATTCCTGCAATTTCTCGGCATAGATAAACGTACGCTGCGGCACCACTGTGAAATCGATCTCCGGATCGTTGACGATCTGCTCCACCAGCGACAACGGCAATTTCGACTGTTCGACCCGAATATAGGCCTTGGCCGCTGCCGGTTTGTCAGCCTTGATGATTTTCTCGGCCTCGGCCAGGGCGTCGTAGAACGCCTTGTAGGTCTTGGGGTTTTCGTCGTGGAATTTTTCCGTGGTGTACAGCACGTTGAACGTCGCCCGGCCGCCGAGTACGTCGTAGGAACTCAGGACTTTGTGCACGTTGGGGTTCTGCAACGCCTGGTACTGGAACGGCGGGCTGGAGAAATGCGAGTTGATTTCCGAGCCGCCGGCAATCAGCGCGGCTGTCGCATCGGGGTGCGGCAGGCTGACGGAAATGTCGTCGAACTTCTTGTATTGGGCATCACCGAACAGCCTGGCGGTTTCGATCTGCAAGGTGCGCGACTGGAAGCCCACCCCGGCAGCAGGCACGGCGATGCGGTCTTTTTCGCTGAAGTCCTTGAGGGTTTTGATGTTCGGATTGTTGGTCAGCAGGTAGTTGGGCATCGAGCCGAGTGCGGCGATGGCCTTGACGTTCTGTTTGCCTTGGGTGCGATCCCACACGGTGAGCATCGGCGGCACGCCGGCCGAGACCACGTCGAGCGAACCGGTCAGCAACGCTTCGTTCATCGCGGTGGCGCCGGATATGCTGTTCCAGTCGACCTTGATGTCGAGGCCCTGGGCTTTGCCGTGTTTTTCGATCAACTGCTGGTCGCGGACCACGTCAAGAATCAGGTAACCGATGCCGAACTGCTGGGCGATGCTGATCTTGCCTTCAGCCTGAGCGACGGAGCTGAACAATGCGCTGCCCGCCAGGGCGGCGGCCAACAGGGTCAATGCGGAACGTTTCAACGGTGTGGCCATGACAACCTCGCAGCACGGGTGGTTTGCTGAAAGGCCTGACTTTATCGCTATAAAAAATAGAAATTAAATACCTTTATTGCATATCGATAGCACCGGAGCTGAGCGTATGCCGCGAGAGGCTCCGGCGCTGACCGTTAACAGCCTGACACAATAAATCCCCGGCAGATTCCGCACCGGCAAACACCCAGTTCGCCGCGCTTTACCAGCAGCCATAGGGTTTCCAGACGTTTTTCCATCCGCTTCAGCGCTTGTGTTTGCGCATCAGCCGCACGTTTTAAAAGGCAATCAGATGGCCGGGCCTTGTTATCATCGCCCACACTTTTATGACGATTTGATGGCTGGACGGTCTTTTTGTGAGCGCTCTTTTCAACCCCTTGCGGCAGCCGCATGCCCGCCTGTTTTCTCTGACACTGCTGGTATTGATCGTACCGATGAGCCTGCGCGCGGCGTTGGGCTGGTCGAGCCCGCTGGGTTATCTGTCGGACCTGGCGGTGGGCAGCCTGTTGCTGGTCCTGCTGCATCGCCGCGCGTGGTGGCTGGCCCTGCCGGTGCTGTTGTTGTGGGGCGTGCTGGCGGTGGCAACCGCGGAACTGGTCAGCGCGGTCGGTCGGTTGCCGACACCTTCCGACATTCATTACCTGATCGATCCGCAGTTCGTGGAAAACTCCAGCGGCGGCGGTCTGGCGCATCCCGCGTTGGGCGTGACCCTGCTGCTGGCATTGGTCGTGTGGCTGCTGAGCCGCTTCGCCGGCCGCCATCGGCCGCTCACGCCCCTGCCCCGTGCAGCCTGGGGCGCGCCGCTGGTGTTGTTCGCCGCGCATTGGGGCGCGCAGAACCTGTGGCCGAACGAAGCCGACCCGTGGCGCCTGTACAACTTGCCGCATCACCTGCTCGCCAGCGAAGTGGCCGACCTGCAGATTAGCGCCGAGGAATGGCTGGACGGCGACGTCGAAGAACCCGCACCGGCCATGGCCGGGCTGACCGACGTCGACCTCAACGGGGAAAAACTGCTCGCCGCGCCGGGACAAGCGCGCAACGTGCTGATCATCGCATTGGAGGGCATTCCCGGCGCGTATATCCGCGCCAACCGCGAGGCCATCGGCAGTCATTATCAGGAAGACCTGATGCCCAATCTCAGCCGCTGGGCCGAGCGTGGCATGAACACCCCGGACTACGTCCTGCACACGCACCAGACGATTCGCGGTCTGTACGCCATGCTCTGCGGCGACTACGACAAACTCGACAACGGCACGCCCAAAGGCGTGGAAATGCTCACCCTCACTGAGCGCAATCAAGCCTGTTTGCCAGCACAACTGCGTGACCACGGTTTCACCACGCATTACTTGCAAGGCGCCGGGCTGCGCTTCATGGCCAAAGACAAGATCATGCCGCACATCGGCTTCGATGCGACCCATGGCCTGGAATGGTTCAGCAACAGCAACTACCTGGAATTCCCGTGGGGCAAGGATGACAAGGCGTTTTTCGAAGGTGCACTGGATTACGTCGGCCAACTGAAGAAAAACAAACAGCCTTGGATGCTCACCCTGCTCACTGTCGGCACTCACCAGCCCTACTCCGCACCAGACGACTATCTGCAGCGCTATGAGACGCCAAAGCAGGCCGCCGTCGGTTATCTCGACGATGCGCTGAATCAGTTTCTCAATGGCCTGGAACGCAAAGGCGTGCTCAAGGACACGCTGGTGGTGATCACCTCCGACGAATCTCACGGCATCGACGGCGTGCGTCTGGCTTCGTCCTGGGGGTTCAACCTGACCCTGGCACCGGAGCAGGCGCAACTGCCGCGCCTGAACAAAGGCGTCTATGGTCACGTCGATCTGAGCACGTCGATCCTTGACTACTTCGACCTGCCAGTGCCTTCTGCGCTGAGCGGTCGCTCGCTGTTCCGTGACTATGACTCCGGCCGCGAGATCATGTCGTTCACCAATGGCAAGCTGCGCTATCACGATGGCCGCGGCATCTTCTCCGAATGTGACATGCCGCGTCGCTGCCGCTATTACCAAAGCGCGGGCTTCATCGCCGACAGCGCCATTTACAAGGGTCGCTACAGCGGTCATCCGGCCCGGCAGATCGCCGCCCGCGCCCATGCGTTGGACCTCTCGCTGCTGCGTACGCCGCTCAATCATCGCTACCAGTTCGGCAGCAACAACATCATCCCCCTGCAAGCGCAAATCAAGGATGACTGGGCCGACAACCTGATTGGCGCGCAATATCTGGAAATGCCCAAGGGCTCGCACACCCGCGTGCGCCTGACCGTGCGCGCGGTCGATCCGCAGCAAGCGGCGTACATTCAGCTCAAGGCCAAGGAGTTCGAGCAGGACGTGCAGCTGGGCTTACCTGCGGAAATGGTCGCAACGGCGGATCAGCCGCTGGAAATGGACTTCAGCTTTGAAAACCCGCAACAGCGCAAAGCGTTTTCATTTCATTTGCTCGGTTACGGACAAGGCGCGGTGGAAGTCAGTGACTTCAGCGTGATCACTGAACTGCCGGGGCAGGACGATATTCTTGACGATGTGCCGGATGACGACACGGCGCAATCGAGCTGATCCTGCTGATCAGAAGCCTGCGCAGCGCTGAGAGAGTTTGCCTATCAACACGCAATACCTGCGCTATTAGCTGGTTTGCCAACTCGGGTCTAGCCTTACAAGTCCGAAGTCGGCACCGGCCGGCCGCAGCAGACCTGATAGGGACTCGAACATGGCAAGCGAATCGAAATGCCCGTTCAACCACGCCGCCGGTGGCGGCACGACCAACCGTGACTGGTGGCCGAATCAACTGAACCTGAAAATCCTCAGTCAGCACTCGCCCAAGTCCGATCCGCTGGGCCAGGACTTCGACTATGCCAAGGCGTTCAAAAGCCTGGATTTTCAGGCGCTGAAGCAAGATATCAACGCATTGATGACTGATTCTCAGGACTGGTGGCCGGCGGACTTCGGCCACTATGGCCCGCTCTTCGTGCGCATGGCCTGGCACAGCGCCGGCACCTATCGAACCGCCGATGGCCGCGGGGGTGCCGGCTCCGGTCAGCAACGGTTCGCCCCGCTGAACAGTTGGCCGGACAACGTCAGCCTCGACAAGGCGCGCCGCCTGCTCTGGCCGATCAAGCAGAAATACGGCCGCAATATTTCCTGGGCCGACCTGATCGTGCTCACCGGCAACGTTGCGCTGGAGTCCATGGGCTTCAAGACCTTCGGTTTTTCTGGCGGCCGCGCCGATGTCTGGGAACCGGATGAAGACGTGTACTGGGGCTCGGAAACCGAATGGCTGGGCGGTGACAATCGTTACGGCAAGAGCAACGGCCCGGTGCAGGAACCCGGTGACGGTACGCTGGTAGCCGAACCGGACTTGCATGGTCGCGAGGAAAGCCGCACCGATCAGGGCGAACGCAATCTGGAGAACCCGCTCGCTGCCGTGCAGATGGGCCTGATCTACGTGAACCCGGAAGGTCCCGAGGGCAACCCGGACCCGGTCGCCTCGGCCAAGGACATTCGCGAGACCTTTGGCCGCATGGCCATGAACGATGAAGAAACCGTGGCACTGATTGCCGGCGGCCACGCGTTTGGCAAAACCCACGGTGCCGGCCCGGCCGACAACGTTGGCCCTGAACCGGAAGCGGCCGGTCTTGAGCTGCAAGGCCTGGGCTGGAAAAACGCCTTCGGCACCGGCAAGGGTGCAGACACCATCACCAGCGGTCTGGAAGTGACCTGGACCACCACGCCAACCCGCTGGAGCAACAACTACCTGGAAAACCTGTTCGGCTTCGAGTGGGAACTGACCAAGAGCCCGGCCGGGGCGCATCAGTGGCAACCGAAAAACGGCGCCGGTGCCGGCACGGTTCCGCATGCCCACGACCCGAGCAAAAAGCTTTCACCCACCATGCTCACCTCTGACCTGGCGCTACGCTTCGACCCGGCTTACGAGCAGATCTCGCGACGCTTCCTGGCTAATCCTGATCAACTCGCCGACGCGTTCGCCCGCGCCTGGTACAAACTGATCCACCGCGACATGGGCCCGCTCTCTCGCTACCTGGGCCCGGAACTGCCGCAAGAGGAATTGCTCTGGCAAGACCCGCTGCCTGACGTGACGCACGCGCTGATTGATGACAGCGACGCCACGGCGCTGAAAAACAAGGTGCTGGCTGCGGGACTGTCGGTGTCACAACTGGTCTCGACGGCGTGGGCGGCAGCGTCGACCTTTCGCGGCTCGGACAAGCGCGGCGGCGCCAACGGCGGTCGCTTGCGTCTGGCCCCGCAGAAGTTCTGGCAGGCCAACCAGCCCGAGCAATTGGACAAGGTGCTGAGCACGCTGGAAGGCATCCAGAACGAGTTCAACGGTTCTGCTGCCAATGGCAAGAAGATCTCGCTGGCAGACCTGATCGTCCTGGCCGGCAATGCGGGGGTGGAAAAAGCCGCGCAGAACGCCGGGCATTCGGTGTCGGTGCCGTTCTCACCGGGCCGCGTCGATGCTTCGCAAGAGCAGACCGATGTCGAATCGTTCGGCTTCCTCGAACCGATCGCCGATGGCTTCCGCAATTACAGCAAAGGCAAATACACGGTTGCGGCGGAAACTCTGCTGATCGACAAGGCGCAACTGCTGACTCTTACGGCACCGGAAATGACCGTGCTGTTGGGTGGTCTGCGGGTGTTGAACACCAATGTCGGGCAGACGCGGCATGGCGTGTTCACCGATAAAACCGATACGCTGAGCAATGACTTCTTCACCCACCTGCTGGACATGGGCGTGGAGTGGAAGCCAACGTCAAGGGATGCGGACGAGTTCGAGGGGCGCGACCGCAAAACCGGCAGCGTGAAGTGGACGGCGACGCGGGTTGATCTGGTGTTTGGCTCCAACGCGCAACTGCGGGCGCTGGCTGAGGTGTATGCCAGTTCGGATGCGAAGGAGAAGTTTGTGAAGGACTTTGTGGCGGCTTGGACGAAGGTCACCAACCTGGACCGTTTCGACCTGAAGTAACTTTTAGTCAGTAAAAACGCCGCATTGATTAATGCGGCGTTTTTTTGTGCACGGCTTGGGATTTGTGCTGAGGGCTGGATCTTACCCCCTCACCCCAGCCCTCTCCCCCAACGGGGCGAGGGGGAAAGGGAGCCGATCTCCGTGCTGTTCAAAACCTGAGTTTGACCCCGAACTTTCAGGTCGGTGTATAGCGCAAAGACACCTCGGTCAGTCCCCTCTCCCACTGGGAGAGGGTCAGGGTGAGGGCCGCTCTCAAGCTGGAACACGGATGCCAAAACACCATCAAGCCAGGCTCTTGCTCACCACTTCATACACATCACTGGACAGCGACCCCGACGCCAGAATCCGCTCCAGCTCAGCCTTCATCAACGCCTGACGCGCGCTGTCGTATTTGCGCCAGCGGGTCAGCGGCGCCAGTTGGCGCGAGGCGATCTGCGGGTTGAAGCCGTTCAACTCGATCACCAGATCAGCGAGAAAGCGATAGCCGGAACCGTCCGCTGCGTGGAAGTTGATCAGGTTCTGCCCGCCAAACGCACCGATCAGCGCGCGAACCTTGTTCGGGTTCTTGATGTTGAACGCCGGGTGCTGCATCAACGCCTTCACCCGCTCCAGCCCGCCCGGCAAGGTGCTGCCTGCCTGTACGCTGAACCACTGGTCCATGACCAGCGGATTGTCCTTGAAGTGCTCGGCGAAACTGGCCAGGGCCAGCGCCTTCTGCTCTTCGAATGGCGAGTTGACCAGGACCGCCAGCGCGGTCAGGCGCTCGGTCATGTTGTCGGCGTTCTCGAACTGCTCCAGCGCCGCCGCCAGTACTTCCGGCTTGCCGCTGAGCATCAGGTACGACAGCGCGATGTTCTGCAAGGCGCGACGGGCGAAATGCTCGGCTTCGGCCACGTACGGCGTTTGCTTCGACAGATCGCGGTTGGCCTGATAACGCAGCCACAGCGCTTCGAACAAACCTTCGGCCAGTTGCTTGCGGGCGAACTCACGGGCGTTGTGGATCGCCTCGACGTCGGCCACTTCGCTGATTTCGGTGAGGTAGGCCTCGCCCGGCAGCGAGAGCATCTCGGCAACCATCGCCTGATCCAGCGACTCGTCAGACAGCACCGTGCGCAGCGCCGAGGTCAGGCGCGGGTCGAGGACCATGGCCTCGCCCTTCTGCTGCTGGCCGATCAGCTCCTGCAACACCTGCACCGCCAGTTGCTGGCCGGCATCCCAGCGGTTGAAGCCGTCGCTGTCGTGCTGCATCAGGAACATCAGTTGATCGCGGTCGTACGGGAAGCTCAGTTTCACCGGCGCCGAGAAGCCGCGCAGCAGTGATGGCAGCGGTTGTTCGGCGATGTCGACGAAGGTGAAGGTCTGCTCGGCCTCGGTCACCGAGATCACCCGAGTGGTGCCTTGCGCCGAGGCTTCACCGGCCAGACGCAGCGCCAGTTCGTTGCCCTGGCGATCGAGCAGACCGAGTTCGACCGGGATCACGAACGGCAGTTTTTCAACTTTATCCGGGGTTTCCGGGCAGCTCTGGCGGAAGGTCAGGCTGTAGGTCTTCGCCGCCGCATCGTAGGACTCGCTGACCGCCAGACGCGGCGTGCCGGCCTGGCTGTACCAGCGCTTGAACTGCGTCAGGTCGACACCGTTGGCATCTTCCATGGCCTTGACGAAGTCATCGCAGGTCACCGCTTGCCCGTCGTGACGCTCAAAGTACAGATCGCTGCCCTTGCGGAAGCCTTCAGCGCCCAGCAGGGTGTGAAGCATGCCGACCACTTCCGAGCCCTTTTCATACACGGTCAGGGTGTAGAAGTTGGAAATCTCGATGAAGCTGTCCGGGCGCACGGCGTGGGCCATCGGGCCGGCATCTTCGGCGAACTGGTGGGTGCGCAGGTAGGCGACGTCCTGAATGCGCTTGACCGTGGCCGAGTTCATGTCCGAGGAGAAACCGGCGTCACGGAACACCGTAAAGCCTTCCTTGAGCGACAGCTGGAACCAGTCGCGGCAGGTCACGCGGTTGCCCGACCAGTTGTGGAAGTATTCGTGGGCAACGATCGCCTCGACCCGCTGATGCGCAGCGTCAGTCGCGGTTTCGGCGCGGGCCAGCACGGCACTGGAGTTGAAGATGTTGAGGCCCTTGTTTTCCATCGCGCCCATGTTGAAGTCATTGACCGCGACGATCATGAAGATGTCCAGATCGTACTCGCGACCGTAGACTTCTTCGTCCCAGCGCATCGACTTCTTCAGGCTGTTCATCGCGTGCTGGCACTTGTCGATGTTTTCCGGCTCGACATAGATGCGCAGCGCGACGTTGCGCTGGCTCATGGTGGTGAACGTGTCTTCGACACACCACAAATCACCGGCCACCAGCGCGAACAGGTAGGCCGGTTTCTTGAACGGGTCTTCCCAGGTCGCCCAGTGCCGGCCGTCTTCGCCCGGGCCTGAAGCGATCGGGTTACCGTTGGAGAGCAACACCGGGTAGCTGTGCTGTTCGGCGACCACGGTGGTGGTGAACTTGCTCATCACGTCCGGGCGGTCGAGGTAATAGGTGATCTTGCGGAAGCCTTCGGCCTCGCACTGGGTGCAGAACATCGTGCCGGACTTGTACAGGCCTTCCAGCGCAGTGTTGGTTTCCGGATGAATCCGGACGCTGGTGTCGACCGTGAAGGTTTCGCTGGTCGGCTGCAGGGTCAGGTGGCTGTCGGAGACTTGATAGTCCGCGGCGCTCAGTTCCTGGTCGGCCAGGGTCACCGAGAGCAGTTCAAGCTGCTGGCCGTCCAGCACCAGCGGCGGCAGGCCCGGGCCACGCTCGAGATTGCGGCGCATCACCAGTTGCGCGTGGACCAGACTGTGGTCCTCGAACAACTCGAAGGTCAGGTGCGTTTCGTCGATCAGGTATTCGGGCGCCTGATAGTCCTTGAGGTAAATCATCTTCGGTTGTTCGGTGCGCATGCTGGAATCCTTATTGATGCACGGCGAGCTGGTAAGCCGTGTATTTACGAATGTTGATCACGCCGGTGTCGAAGATCAGGTACTGACCCTTGATCCCCAGCAGCGTGCCTTCGGCAATCGGGTTCTTGTCCAGGTTGAAGCTGACGATTTTCGTCGGGTATTGCTCGACGGGATAGCGGATCTCCAGCGGTTCGACATCGGCAATCGTCTGAATCGCCTGCAGGCCGAACCGCTCTTGCAAGCCTCGCAGGCCTTCGGCGCAGCTTTCGAACAATTGATCGCGCACCTGCGCCAGATCCACCGCCGCTGCGTCGCCCTTGAGCAGTGCGCGCCAATTGGTCTTGTCCGCCACCTGACTGCGGAACAGGTCTTCGACAAACCCCGATTGCTGGCGGGTGGACACGCGCATGATCGGCAAGGCCTGACTCGCGCCCTGATCGAGCCAGCGCGTCGGCAACTGCGTGGCACGGGTGATGCCGACCTTGATCCCCGACGAGTTGGCCAGGTATACCACGTGGTCGGTCATGCAGAACTGCTGGCCCCACACCGGATCGCGGCAAGTGCCGGCGTCGAAGTGGCAGCGCTCCGGGCTCATGATGCACAGGTCGCACTGCGCCAGTTTGGTCATGCACGGGTAGCAATAACCCTGACTGAAACTGGTTTTGGTTCTGCGCCCGCAATGGGTGCAATGGATTGCTCCCAGGAACTCCAGACGCAGCGTGCTGCCGATCAACGGATTGACCGGCACCTCGACGTCATCCAGACGAAACGCGTACTGCACGTTCGGCCCGTCCAGGCGCGCCGACATTTTGCTGATTGCACCGCGGCCAATCTCGATCAATGGATGGCATCCGACTTGAACAGGATGTTCGGCACTTCGATCGACTTCGACGCACACTCTTGCGGGCCCATGTAGCCAGTGCGCTGGTCTTCCGGCAGGTTCTGGATTTCCCAGGCGATCATCGCCTGCAACGACAGCTCGCGCTGCTCGGCAGTGAGCTTGTTGCCGTCGGACCATTTGCCGATTTCCACGGCCAGTTTCAGGCTCTCGTAGATGTCCGGGGTGATGTTGTTGATCATGTCGTTGAAAGAGGACATCAGGGTCTCCGCGCTCTTTACTGAAACAAAAATGTTAGACGGCCAGTTTACGGCGGTTATACAAACCGCCCAACAAACCGGTGAAGCATCCGATGAGTAACCCGCTGACATGCGCAGCATTGGCGATCTGGCCGAAACCGATCAGCGAGATCAACCCGGACATGCACACCACCAGCCAGATCAGCATCATCGCCAGCACGCCGCGCGGCAAACGATAAGCCGGGCTCGGCGCCAGCAGCTGGAAGATCCAGCAATGCCCGAGCAAGCCGTAAAGCACGCCCGACAGACCGCCGAACAGGGTCGGGCCGCTCCAGACGAACTGCGCGTAGTTGGACACCAGACTGAACAGCAGCGTCAGGCCGATCAGGTTGATGCTGCCCTGCCGCGATTCGATGCGCCGGCCCAGCTCCCAGTACCACATGCCGTTCATCGCCAGATGCAGAATGCCGAAGTGGATCAGCATCGGCGTGACCAGCCGCCACCACTGGCCTGCCGCCAGACTGTCGGCCAGCGGCGTGAAGTGGATGTACTCGCCGATCACGCGGAAATCGAGGAAAGTCAGCCAGCGCAGCGTTTCGAGGTTCTCACCGAGAAAGGTCAGGCCGCCGACGATCAGGCTCAACAGCAGGATGAACCCGGTGGCTTTGGCGTGTTTCAGTTGTTCGGCGAAGCTCGGGCGCTTGAAGGTCTGGCCCACAGGAATATCCAGTTGCTGATCCGGGTCGCCGGCCGGGAAGCGCTCGTACAGCGAACGCACGTCCTCGCTGATTTCCTCCGGCGCCCACAGCACCTGCTCGCCCGCCTCTTCACTGACCCGATGGGGCACCTGCATGCGTTGCAGCAATTTGACGAAACCGCTCAAGTCCACCGCCAGTGGCAGACGCAATACCGCTACCGCACTCATTGCAGCACCTCCGGCCGCTCGACATCGACCCAGACGAATTTATGCGGATCCAGGCGGGTTTCCTGATCCAGACGATAGGCCACCAGTTTGCCGTAGAGCACGGCGCTGTAATCCAGGCAGGCAAGGTTCGGGCGGATCGGCGCCGGTTTGCCGCTGCGCCAGTAGTGGCCGACGAACAGCAAGGGCTCGTCGACGCCGTAGCGCAGCAAAGAATTCTTTTCGGTTGAAGTCAGCGGCGTCTGCGCAACAGGTTCTGGCAACGCGTCGGGTTGAAACACGATGTCACCGTAGGTTTTCGGGTCGTCTTCCCAGAATTTGGTGCGAAAGAACGAACGCACCAGACCGTCGCCGCTGGTCATGGTCAAGCCGCCCGGCAGGCGCATGTCGGTGCCGCGCAGCAAGCGGTCGAATACGGTGCAGGCGAAGCTGCCGGGAACGGCCGAGGCCTGAAGGAAGTGCTCGTCGACGCAGCCATTGGGGAACAGCGCGCGCAGCGGCTCGATCAGCCCAACATCCCAGCAGGCGTGGACGACGCGGAAACGACCGGCATCGACGAACAGCGGCAGTTCATAGAACCATTGCTGGAAGTCATGCCAGTCGCCGGGATGGTTTTCGAATTGAGTCAGGGTCTCCTGCAGCAGCCGTGCATGGCGCTTGGTGTGTTCGCGCACGAACTGCTTGCCGCTGCCCGGTGGCGCCGGGGTAACCCAGCCGAGTGCGTTGAATTCGTGGTTGCCCATGATGCACAGGGCCTGCCCCGCCTCGACCATGTCATGCACGATGTGCAGCGCTTCGCGAATCCGCGGGCCACGGTCGATGATGTCGCCGACGAATACCGCCATGCGTGACGGATGACGCCAGACCCCGCCCTGCTTGTGATAACCGAGACGGTCCAGCAAGTGTTCGAGGGTCAAGGCGCATCCGTGCACGTCACCGATCAGGTCGTAACTGCGCGCGGGATCGAGCATCAGTCGCCTCCGCCCCCCAACTTGCTGCCCCAGCCAAGCTTGGTGCGGCACACCTCGTAGTAATTGTGATCGAGCGGATGAATCAGGCGCAGTTTCTGCGCCTTCTTGCTCACGGTGATGGTGTCGCCCGGTGCGCAGGTGAAATGGTTCTGGCCGTCGCAGGAGACCTGCGGGTAGATCTGCATATCTTTGGACACGACGATTTTCAGCTCACTGTTGCCATCGACCA
>Ga0308159_1003409_pt1 | contig 16101 bp, 17 predicted proteins | sample PhyCR1_FD_201040 | JGI IMG/M metagenome (GOLD analysis project Ga0308159, IMG submission 201040) | Phyllosphere microbial communities from UC Gill Tract Community Farm, Albany, California, United States - DLSLC.R1 | ecosystem: Host-associated > Plants > Phyllosphere > Unclassified | place: USA... | reverse complement strand
ATGTCCGAACGGAAAGCACCCGCAGGCGCCTTGCTGAACGTGACGTGCGAGGACAGCGCCCGGCTGAAATACTTCTCGATGATCGCCGTGAGCCGTTCGTTTGCGTGGACCTGAAGGGCCTCGCCAGTATCGACCTGGTGACCGGAGACGCGGATATCCATGGGCGTATTCTCCTTGTTTAGAGTTCAGGCACCCCAGAGCGGGGTATCGACCGACTTGAGAAACGCTGCGTGAGCAACAAGTTCCGCCTCGGTGGCCGCGTGGGGACGCGGCTGACGGAAGATACGGCTCTTCGTGGTGAGAACCTTGATTTCCGTCACGATTTCGGTGGTTTCGGCGACGAGCTCGAGGCCGATCTGGCGGCCGCCGCGAAGCTCGACATAGACTTGCGCCAGAAGCTCGGCGTCGAGCAGCGCGCCGTGCTTGGTGCGGTGGCTGCGATCGATGCCGTAGCGCGAGCATAGCGCGTCGAGCGACAGCTTGGCGCCGGGATGGCGCACCTTGGCCAGCGCGACGGTGTCGACCATGCGGTCGCGGCTGACGATCGGATGCCCGCACAGCGTCAGTTCGGCGTTGATGAAGTTGAAGTCGAACGACGCGTTGTGCGCGATCATCGGGCTGTCCTCGATGAAGTCGAGGAAATCCTGCGCCGAGGCCGCGAACAGGGGCTTGTCGGCGAGGAAGGCGTCGGACAGGCCGTGCACCGCCTCGGCCTCTGCCGGCATCGATCGCTGGGGGTTGAAATAGGCGTGGAAGGTCTGGCCCGTGGCCACCCGATTGATCATCTCGATGCAACCGATTTCCACCATTCTGTCCCCGTTTTTCGGGTCAAATCCGGTCGTCTCGGTGTCGAAGATGATCTCTCTCATCCCTCTCCATATCTGCCTGCTCGCAGCCGAGTGCAAGGGCCTGGAGGGGATTATTCCGCTCGGGTCAGCGCCTGTACGATACCGGCCACCCGTTCGCGGGTCCGATCCAGAGAAATACCAGTGTCGATTATATGGTCCGCGCGCGCGCGCTTCTCGGCGTCCGGCACCAGAATCTGCTCGAATTTCTCCTCGGTCATGCCGGGACGGGCAAGCACGCGCGCGCGCTGCGCCGCTGCCGGGGCGGAGACGACGGCGACCGCGTCGAGGCCCTCATACCCGCCCTTTTCGAACAGGAGCGGGATGTCGAACACCACCAAAGGTACATCCGCATTTTTACGTAGGAAATCGCCCCGCATGGCGGCGACGGCAGGATGGACGATTCGCTCGAGCAGCGACAACCGCTCGCGGTTCCCGAAAACGGCGGCGCCGAGACTGGCGCGGTCGACGCCGGACGGGCCGGTGGTGCCGGGAAACGCCTCCTCGATCTTCGGCAGAAGAGCGCCGCCGGGGCCTTGCAGTTCATGCACGGCGGCGTCGGCATCGAACACCGGCACGCCGAGATCGCGCAGCATCGCCGCGACCGTCGACTTGCCCATGCCGATCGAGCCGGTGAGGCCGAGGATCTTCGGCCCCGCGCTCATTTCACGATCAGTTCGCGCAGCGCCGCGTCGCGGCCTCGCGGCGGGCTCACGCCGAAGAAGCGGGTGAACGCCTCGTCCGCCTGGCCGATCAGCATCGAGACGCCGTCCAGCGTCTCGAACCCGGCGGCGCGGGCGCGCTGGAGAAAGTCGGTGTCGAGCGGGCTGGTGACGATATCGTAGACCACGCTGCGCGGCGGCGCATGGCTGAAGTCGAAGGGCAGGGGGGGCTGCCCCGTCATCCCCAGCGGGCTGGCGTTGACGATGAGGTCGAAGCACTGCTCGCGGTCGTCGAAGGCAAAGTCGGTCGGATCGGCGAAATGATCGAGGCCGATCGCGTGATGCTCTCCGTTCGGGGCGAGTTCGTCGAGCATGGCGCGGGCCTTGGCCGGATCGCGGCCGGCCAGCACGATCACGCACTTGGCATCGGCCAGCGCCGCGACGATCGCCCGCGCGGCCCCGCCGGTGCCGAGCACGCGGGCCATGCGGAACAGGTGGATCTTGTCCAGTTCATCGCGCAGCGGTTCGAGAAAGCCGGGCGCGTCGGTGTTGTAGCCGGTGAGGGTGCCGTCGGCCTCGCGCACCACGGTGTTCACCGCGCCGATGCGCTGCGCCAGCGGGTCGAGGCGGTCGAGCAGCGGCATGATCGCCAGCTTGTGCGGCATCGTCACGTTACACCCGCGCCATTCGGGATCGGCGCGGCGCCGGGCGAGGTAGTCGGCGAGATCCTCGATTTTGACCTGGCAATGGGAATAACGCCCGGGCAGCCCCAGTTCGGCGAGCCAGAAACCGTGGATCGCCGGCGATTTGGACTGTGCGATCGGATCGCCGATCACTTCTGCATAAGGGGTCACTGCACCATCACTCCAAGCTTGCGCAGCGCCGCCTGCACCATCAGCAGCGGCATGCCAAGGATCGTGAAGTAGTCGCCCTCGATCCGCTCGAACAGCTGGACGCCGCGCGCCTCGATCCGGAACACGCCGACGCAGCCGGCGACTTCGGGCCACTCGGCATCGAGGTAACGCTCGATGAACGCGTCGGACAACGCCGCGACGTGGAGACGGGCGACCGCGCCGTCGCTCCACAGAACCTCGCCGCCGCGCACCAGAGCCGCCGCGCTGTGCAGTTCCATCACCTTGCCCGAGAAGAAGCGCAGATGCGCGGCGGCATCGGCGCGGCTCGCCGGTTTGTCGAAGCGGCGTCCCTCCACCGACACCAGCGAATCGCTGCCGAGTACCAACTCGTCCAATGTTTCACGTGAAACAACCTCGGCCTTGGCACGGGCCAGGGCGAGGGCGACCTCGGCCGGCGGCGCATCGCCGAGCGCGGCTTCGAGCGCACGTTCGTCGACGTGCGCGGGCCGGGTGCGAAACGGAATGTCGGCCGCTTCGAGCATGGCCTGGCGCGAAGCGCTCTTGGAGGCGAGTACGATCATGGGAAATCCGCTTGCATGAAAGGAAGGCACCGCCGGCGCCGTGTCAGATCGGCTTTGGGCCGACTTGTCCGGTTTCGCCGGCGGCCTTGCGCTCGTTGTAGAGGTTGATCACCGCCGCTGCGGTTTCCTCGATCGAGCGGCGGGTGACGTCGATCACCGGCCAGGAATTGTCGGCGAACATGCGCCGCGCGTATTTCAGCTCGCTGTCGACGGCCTCGTTGTCGACATAATCGGTATCGGGCGACTGGCTGAGCGAAAGCAGGCGGTTGCGGCGGATTTGGATCAGCCGGTCGGGCGCGGTGGTCAGGCCGACCACCAGCGGACGGCGAAGGCCGAACAGGGCCGAGGGCGGCGGGCTTTCCACCACGATCGGGATGTTGGCCACCTTGTACCCGCGATTGGCGAGGTAGATCGAGGTCGGCGTCTTGCTGGTGCGCGATACCCCCGCGAGCAAGATGTCCGCCTCCTCCCATTCCTCCCACAGGATGCCGTCGTCGTGGGCGATGGTGAACTGGATCGCATCGACGCGCGCGAAGTAGGCGTCGTCGAGCCGGTGCTGGCGGCCGGGACGGCCCTTGGCTTCCTGGCCGAGCAGGGCTTCGAGCGCGTCAGTCACGCCGTCGAGCACGGCGATGGCGGGCAGGCCGAGCGCCACGCAGCGCTCCTCGAGCCGGCCGCGCGTCTCCTCGTTCACCAGGGTGAAGAAGACCAGGCCGGGGTTCGCGGCGATCTCGCCCATGATCCGGTCGAGGTGCTGCTGCGATCGGACCATCGGCCAGAAATGCCGCAGGACGTCGGAATCGTCGAACTGTGCAAGCGCCGCCTTGGCGATCATCTCCAGCGTTTCGCCGGTGGAATCCGAGAGCAGGTGAAGGTGGAATCGCGCCATGGTCGGCTTTCGCAAGGCCCCTGTTGCGGGGCCGTGCAGGAGTGCCGCCGCTTGTGGATATGTCCCGGCATAAACCACGGGAGCAATCCGGTGACAACTCGCTCGAACCGATTCCTGCCCGCTAACGGGATTCAACGAGTCAGCTTCTGCCCAGACGGCGCGGATCGATCCACACCCTGTGGACAAGGCGGACAACCTTTCGTTGACTCAGACGAGTCCGAGAGTCGCTTCCGGTGCTTGGGCCTGTTCATCCGGGTACAAATCGGGCAATGCGCAGCCGTCCCCGATATCCACAGGACCAACAGACTCCATCATCCTTATATAAAATCTCTATATTTTTTTGATTGGACGAAAAACGCGATGCCTGGCCTGCTTCTCGACACCCTGCGCGGCTCTGATTCACACGCCGCGGGTGGCCGCCCCATCTGGCTGATGCGCCAAGCCGGGCGCTATCTCCCCGAATACCGCGAACTGCGCGCCGAAAAGGGCGGATTCCTCGCGTTGGTCTACGATACCGAGGCCGCTGCCGAGATCACCCTGCAGCCGATCCGGCGCTTCGGATTCGACGGCGCGATCCTGTTCTCGGACATTCTGATCGTGCCTTACGCAATGGGACAGGACCTGCAGTTCCTCGCCGGCGAAGGTCCCAGGCTCAGCCCCCGGCTGGTCGACCATGCGCTCGAAAGCCTCGCCCCGGTGCCCGAACGGCTGACTCCGATCTACGAAACCGTGCGCAAGGTCCGCGCGCAGCTGGCCGCCGACAAGACGATGCTCGGGTTCGCCGGCTCGCCCTGGACGGTCGCGACGTACATGGTCGCAGGCGAAGGCAGCCGCGACCAGCACGACACGCGCGCCATGGCCTACCGCGACCCGCAGGCTTTCCAGGCCATCATCGACGGGGTGATCCGGGTCACGGTCGAATACCTGTGCGGCCAGATCGAAGCCGGCGCCGAGGCGGTGCAGCTGTTCGATTCCTGGGCCGGCAGCCTGTCGCCCGCGCAGTTCGAGCGCTGGGTGATCGCACCGAACGCGCAGATCGTCGCCGCCGTGAAGGCGCGCCATCCCGAAACCCCGATCATCGGCTTCCCCAAGGGCGCGGGCGAAAAGCTGCCCGCCTATGCCCGCGAGACGGGCGTGGACGCAGTCGGCATCGACGAGACCATCGATCCCCTCTGGGCCGCGCGCGAGCTGCCTTCGGGGCTGCCGGTGCAGGGCAATCTCGATCCGCTGCTCCTGCTTTCGGGCGGCGCGGAACTGGAACGCGGCGCGCTCGCGGTGCTTGATGCCTATGCGGATCGTCCCCACGTCTTCAATCTCGGCCACGGTATCGGCCAGCATACGCCGATCGAGAACGTCGAGCGCCTTCTGGCCACCGTGCGCGGCTGGAAAAGGGGCTGACGGGCCGCCTGCAGGCACGCTAGAAGAGGTTTCATGGAGCAGATCTTGTCGACCACCTACCTGTGGCTGAAGGCCGGCCACGTCATTTTCGTGATCTTCTGGATGGCAGGGCTGTTCATGCTGCCGCGCTATTTCGTCTACCATCAGGAGTCCGAACCGGGCTCGGCCGAGGAACTGCGCTGGATCGACCGCGAGGCGAAGCTGCGCAAGATCATCCTGACGCCCTCGATGATCCTGGTCTGGGTGCTGGGCCTGCTCACCGCCAGCGCGATCGGCGCCTGGAGCGAGGGCTGGCTTCATGCAAAGCTGCTGTTCGTGCTCGGCCTGTCGGGGTATCACGGCTGGCTGGTCGGCTATTCGAAGAAGCTGGCGAGGGGCGAGCGGCCGCTTTCGGGCAAGGCGCTGCGGATGCTCAACGAGATACCCGGCCTTGCAGCGGCGGTGATCGTCGTTCTGGTCGTCGTAAAGCCGTTCTAAGCGCGTTTTAAGGGAGGCCTGCCGTGATCCTCGTCCTGACTGCCGCACTAGCCCTCACGGGCCTTCCCAGGGCCGACGAGGACGATCTGCGGTGCCTCGCCTACCTCTCCGTTGCCGCCGGCAAGGTCGAAGGCGACCAGCGGCGCCGGGTCGATGCGGGGGCGCTCTACTACTTCGGCCGGATCGAATCGCGATCTCCGCAGGTGGATATCGGCGCGCAGCTGGAGAAGATCCTCTCCGGCTATGGCCCTGAGGCGTATCAGGCCGACAAGGCCCGCTGCCACCTGCAGCTTGACCCCCTCGCCGCCCGCTTCGAGGCCTGGCGCGGGAAATACGAGGGCGAATAGCACGGCGCGGGCGCGGTCCCGTTTCGATCCCTGGGTCGAGCCCCGCGTCGAACCCCGCGTCATCCCGGACTTGATCCGGGACCGTGGTGGACCCTTGAGGCGATAGCCCGCGCCAAGCCACAGCCCGGATTTCCACCCGCCCCATCCACGAACCGGCCGGCAGATTGATTCGTTGACCAGCGCCCGGCCAGCGATTATCTCCCCACACGTTCCGGCACAGGGACGCGACATCCGTTCGCGTGCCCGGATCCGCTTTCCCCAAGCCCATTGGTCCGCCGGCCGACACTCTCTTTCCATTCGGAATCACGAAATGCATCTCAAAGAACTCAAGAAGAAATCATCGGCCGAGCTGGTTGAAATGGCCGAGGAACTGGGCGTCGAAGGCGCCTCCACCCTGCGCCGCCAGGACCTGATCTTCGCCATCCTCAAGGAAGTGTCCGAGGACGGCGAGGAAATCGTCGGCCAAGGCACCATCGAAGTGCTGACCGACGGCTTCGGCTTCCTGCGCAGCCCCGAGGCGAACTATCTGGCCGGCCCGGACGACATCTACGTCTCGCCCAACCAGGTCCGCAAATGGGGCCTGCGCACCGGCGACACCGTCGAAGGCGAAATCCGCGCGCCCCGCGATGGCGAACGCTACTTCGCGATCACCAAGCTCGTCACCGTCAACTTCGATGATCCTGACGCCGTGCGCCACCGCGTCAACTTCGACAACCTGACGCCGCTCTATCCCGACCAGCGCCTCAAGCTCGACTGCCTCGACCCCACGGTGAAGGACAAGTCGGCCCGCGTGATCGATCTGATCTCGCCGCAGGGCAAGGGCCAGCGCGCGCTGATCGTCGCGCCGCCGCGCACGGGCAAGACCGTGCTGCTGCAGAACATGGCCAAGGCCATCACCGACAACCATCCAGAGGTGTTCCTCCTCGTCCTGCTCGTCGACGAGCGCCCCGAGGAAGTCACCGACATGCAGCGCAGCGTGAAGGGCGAGGTCATCTCCTCCACCTTCGACGAACCCGCGCAGCGCCACGTGCAGGTTGCCGAAATGGTGATCGAAAAGGCCAAGCGCCTCGTCGAGCACAAGCGCGACGTGGTCATCCTGCTCGACTCGATCACGCGTCTGGGCCGCGCCTACAACACCGTGGTGCCGTCATCGGGCAAGGTGCTGACCGGCGGTGTCGACGCGAACGCTCTGCAGCGCCCCAAGCGCTTCTTCGGCGCCGCGCGCAACATCGAGGAGGGCGGCTCGCTCTCGATCATCGCCACCGCGCTGATCGACACCGGCAGCCGCATGGACGAAGTCATCTTCGAAGAGTTCAAGGGCACCGGCAACTCGGAAATCGTCCTCGACCGCAAGGTTTCGGACAAGCGCATCTTCCCGGCGCTGGACGTCGGCAAGTCCGGCACCCGCAAGGAAGAGCTGCTCGTACCGCGCGACCAGCTCTCGAAGATGTGGGTCCTGCGCCGCATTCTCATGCAGATGGGCACCGTCGATGCGATGGAATTCCTTCTCGACAAGATGAAGGATTCCAAGAGCAACGAGGACTTCTTCGCGACCATGAACCAGTAAGTCAGGGCAGGGGGCAACCTACCTTTGGACATCATCCCTATCCTGGCCGCCGCGGCCCCTGCCATCCAGGGGCCCGGCGAGATCTGGAACCACATCGTCACCGACTTCTCGAACATCGGCACCCCGGCAGCGCTTTCGGCGTTCCTGCAGGTGCTGATGATCGACGTGGTTCTGGCGGGCGACAATGCCATCGTCGTCGGCGCCCTCGCTGCGGGGCTGCCGGCGGACCAGCGCAAGAAGGTCATCGCCATCGGCGTGATCGCCGCGCTGGTGCTGCGCATCGGCTTCGCGCTGGTGGTGACGTGGCTGCTGGGCATCGTCGGCCTGATCTTCGCCGGCGGCCTGCTGCTGCTGTGGGTGGCGTGGAAGATGTACCGCGAACTGCGTCCCGCCGAGGGCCACTCACCCGGCTCGCCCGAGATCGAGGGTGACGAAACCTCCGGCCTGAAATCGCCCAAAAGCTTTGCCTCGGCGGCAATTTCGGTGGCGGTGGCGGACGTGTCGATGTCGATCGACAACGTCCTGGGCGTGGCCGGCGCCGCGCGTGAGCATCCCGGCATCCTGATCGTCGGCCTGATCGTGGCCGTGGCGATGATGGGCCTCGCGGCGAACTTCATCGCCCGGTATATCGAACGCTTCAAGTGGATCGGCTGGGTCGGGCTGGCGGTGATCGTCTATGTCGCTGGCAAGATGATCTACGAGGGCTGGGTCGATCCGCAGCTGGGGATCGTCTCGCTGTTTTGAGGGAAGACCTGGGGCCATTGCCCCAGACCCCTTTAGCGTCCAGGGCACGCGTGCAGCTTGGTTTGTGTGCCCACGTCGGATTCACAGCCTCCGGCGGTACTATGCGTATCTTACTTCGTCATTGCGAGCGAAGCGAAGCAACCCAGGGTAGCATTACGCCGCCCTGGGTTGCTTCGCTTCGCTCGCAATGACAAAATGTAAAGCGCACACCAACCAGGCCGCGCGCGCAACGACGACGCTAAAGGGGTCTGGGGCAATGGCCCCAGGTCTTCCCCTTCAACCTCCTACGGAATCAAAACCGTAGACCCCGTCGTCCCCCGGCTCTCCAAAGCCCGGTGCGCTTCCACCGCATCTCCCAGCGCGAATGTCTGCCCGATCTTCGGCGCCAGCACCCCGCTGGCAATCCGGTCGAACAGCTTCTTCGCATTCTTCGCCAGTGCTTCCGGCGACGCGATGTAGTCCGCCAGCGTCGGCCGCGTGACGTAGAGCGAACCCCCGCGCATCAGGTCGAGCATCCCGATCGGCGGCACCGCACCCGAGGCATTCCCGTAGCTCACCATCAGCCCGCGCCTGCGCAGCGATGCCAGGGAAGCGTCCCAGGTCGAGGCGCCGACGCCGTCGTAGACGACATGGCACATCGCCCCGCCGGTGATCTCCCGGATCGCACCGGGCAGGTCGGCGAAGGCGCAGGACAGCGAATGCGGCCCCGGAACCTGCGCCGCCTTTTCCGCCGAGCCCGAGTGCGCGATCACCGTCACGCCCTTGTCGAGCAACCACGGCACCAGCAGCGAACCGACGCCGCCCGCGGCCGAGTGGACCAGCGCTACGTCGCCGGCCTTCGCCGGGAAGGTGTCTTCGGCGAGGTAGCAGGCGGTCAGGCCCTTGAGCATCACGGCGGCGGCCACTTGCGGGGCGATGTCTTCGGGAATGCGCATGGCCTTGGCGGCGGGGATCACGCGGTGGGTGGCATAGGCGCCGCCGTTCTGCGTGGTGCCGACGCGCTCGCCCACTTTCAGGCTGTCGACGCCCTCGCCGATGGCGACGATCCGCCCGGCGCTTTCGGAGCCGAGGCTGATCGGCAGGGCATCGGGGTAGAGGCCCTTGCGGTAATAGGTATCGATGAAGTTGAGGCCGACGGCTTCGGTCTCGATCAGCACTTCGCCGGGTCCGGGTGACGGAGCGACGAAATCCTCGCGCTCGATCACCTCGGGCCCGCCGTGGGTGCGCACGACCATGCGATATGCGGTGGTCATCGGATCAGCCGATATGCTCGGCGAAGAACGCCTCGGTGCGGCCGTCGGCAAGCTGGGCGCCGGCCTCGTCGCGGCGCGCGCCGATCTCGGCGGCGAAGCCGTGGTCGAGGCCTTCGTAGTCGTACAGCGTGACGCGGGGATGGTCGTCCAGGCCCTCGTGCATCGCCTTCTGCGCGGCTTCGTCGACGAAGTGATCGGCGGTCGGGATGTGCAGCATCAGCGGGCGCGCGATGGCGTGCTTCTCGTTCAGCATCTGGTCGATCATCACGCCGTAGTAGCCGACCGAGGCATCGATGTCGGTGCGCGCCGCGACCATATAGGCGACGCGTCCGCCCATGCAGAAGCCGACGAGGCCGACCTTGGCCACGCCTTCCTCGCGGCGGATCCAGTGGATCACCGCTTCGAGATCGCGGATGCCGAGGTCGAAGTCGTGCGCCATCATGTAGGCGATCGCCTGCTGGAACTCCGCCTCGTCGTAAGGGCTGAGTTCCACGCCCGGCTTCTGCCGCCAGAACGTGTCCGGGGCGACGGCGAGGTAGCCCTTGGCGGCCCATTCGTCGGCCTTCTTGCGAATGCCGGTGTCGACGCCGAAGATTTCCTGCTGGACGATGATGGCGCCGCGCGGAGTTCCTTCGGGGCGGGCTACATAGGCGGGGATGGTGCCGCTACCGTCCTGTTCGCCGCCGAGGGTGGGAATTTCGGTGTTCGTCATCACAAGCTCTCCAGGATTCACGTGGCGCGAAGGTAGGCACTTGCAATGGACTTTGCCAAGCGCATGTGTCAGCTATGGCGCGAAAATCCTGAAGGGAGGGCCACGCAATGAAGGTCAATGTCGAGGTCGAATGCTCCCCCGAGGAAGCCCGTCGTTTTCTGGGACTTCCCGACGTGACGCGGGCCAACGACGTCTATGTCGACGCCCTGACCAACGCCATGAAAGGCGCCGGCAATTTCGACCAGCTCAACGAACTGACGAAGCAGATCGCACCGATGGGCCAGTTCGGGCTCAAGATGTTCCAGCAGCTGATGGAAAGCGGCATGGGCATGGCGATGCGCGGCGGCAAGTCGAAGAAGGATGGCGAGTAGTCTCCTGGACCTCTGCCGCCCCTGATCCATGTCCGATACGATATTCGCTCTTTCCAGCGGCTCGCCGCCTGCGGCCATCGCCGTCATGCGCATCAGTGGGCCCCGGGCCGGCGACGTGCTGCAAGGCCTGGCCGGCAACATGCCCGAGGCGCGCCGGGCCAGCTACCGGACGCTGAGTGTTTCACGTGGAACAGTCCTGGACCGCGCTCTGGTCCTGTGGTTCCCCGGCCCCAACACCGCTACGGGCGAGGATCTGGCGGAACTGCACCTGCACGGAGGGCGCGCGGTCGTCGCGGCGGTTGAAAGCGCACTAGCGGCATATGCCGGACTGCGCAAAGCCGAACCGGGCGAATTCACGCGCCGCGCATTCGCGCATGGCCGCATCGACCTTGCGCAGGCGGAAGGTCTGGCCGACCTGCTTTCCGCCGAGACGGAACTCCAGCGGCGCAGCGCCATCGCGATGTCCGGAGGCGCCTTTTCCGAGCAGGTCGAAGCCTGGCGCTCGCGCGTTCTCACGGCGTCGGCTGCGGTGGAAGCGGTGCTGGACTTCGGCGACGAGGACGACGTGTCCGATCTCCCGCCCGATTTCGCGCAGCGCGTCGAAAGCCTCGCCGCCGAACTTTCGGAATGGCTTTCGCGCCCCCGCGCCGAAGCGCTGCGGGAGGGCTATCGGGTAGTCCTGGCCGGTCCGCCGAATGCGGGCAAAAGCACGCTGTTCAATGCGCTCGTCGAGGATGAGGCCGCCATCACCGCACCGCTCGCCGGAACCACGCGCGATGTCCTCACCCGGGCGGTGGCGATCGAGGGCGTGCCTTTCGTCTTCGCCGACACCGCTGGTCTGCGCGACGGGACGAGCGATGCCATCGAGGCGATCGGTATCGACCGCGCCCGCTCGGCAGTGGCCCGCGCCGATCTCGTCCTGTGGCTCGGCGCCGAAGGGCAGGGGCCGGACGAGGGCTGGGAAATCGCCGCACAGATCGACCGGGCGGAATCGGCGAGCAAAACCGCCGCCCGCCACCGGGTCTCTGCCATGACCGGAGAAGGGCTTGGTGGCCTGCGCCGCGATCTCGTCGAGACCGCGCGCGGGTCGATGCCCCGACCGGGCGAGGCGGCGCTCAATGCGCGTCAACATGGATTGATCGCGCAGGCCGAGCAGGCACTTCGCGGCGGGCTGGCCGAGCGCGATCCATTGCTGGTCGCGGAATGCCTGCGCCGTGCGCGGGTGGCTTTCGACGGACTGGTCGGCCGTGCCACCACCGAGGATATGCTGGACACGCTGTTCGGCAGGTTCTGCATCGGCAAATAATTGTTTCACGTGAAACATGGCGCCAAGGCGGTTTGGCGCTTTGACGCGAATCCCCGGCTGCGGTAAGGCGCTGGCCATGCACTCCTTCGATGTGATCGTGATCGGCGGCGGCCATGCCGGCTGCGAGGCGGCAGCCGTGGCTGCGCGCATGGGCGCGCGCGTGGCGCTGGTCAGCTTCGACCTCGACGCGGTGGGCGCGATGAGCTGCAACCCGGCGATCGGCGGGCTCGGCAAGGGCCACCTCGTTCGCGAGGTGGATGCCTTTGACGGCCTGATCGCCCGCGCCGCCGACGCTGCCGCGATCCATTACCGCATGCTCAACCGCTCGAAGGGCAGCGCCGTCCAGGGGCCGCGCGTGCAGGCCGACCGGCAGCTGTTCAAGGCGGCGATCCACCGCCTGCTCGCCGAGCAGGGCGACCTGACCCTCGTGGCCGGAGAGGCTTCGGCGCTGGTGCTCGACGGGGGCAGGGCGGTCGGCATCGACCTGGCCGATGGCACCCGGCTTGATGCCAACGCCGTGATCCTGTGCACGGGCACGTTCCTGGGCGGCACCCTGTTCCGTGGCGAGGAGCGGCTCGTTGGTGGCCGCATCGGCGAAGCCTCGGCGCAGCGCCTCGCGGCGCAGCTTCGCGAGGCGAGCCTGCCGATGGCCCGGCTCAAGACCGGCACGCCGCCCCGGCTGGACGGCCGCACCATCGACTGGGCGAGGCTTGGCGAACAGCCCTCCGACGGCGAGGACTGGACGATGTCAGCAATGGGGGCGAGCGGCGGTGCAGGCCGCCGCACGGTGCCGCAGGTGTTCTGCGCGATCACCCGCACCAACGCCCGCAGCCATGACGTGATCCGCGCCAACCTTCACCGCTCGCCGCTGTTCTCCGGCGCGATCGGGGCGCAGGGGCCGCGCTATTGCCCATCGATCGAGGACAAGATCCACCGCTTCGCCGACCGCGACGGCCATCAGGTCTTCCTCGAGCCCGAGGGCCTGGCGACCCATCTGGTCTACCCCAACGGCATCAGCACATCGCTGCCCGCGGACGTGCAGCTCGAGATGCTGCGCACCATGGAGGGGCTGGAGCAGGTTGACATGGCGGTCCCCGGATATGCGGTGGAATACGATCACATCGATCCGCGCGCACTGCGCACCACGCTGGAACTGCGCGAGATTCCGGGGCTCTATTGCGCCGGCCAGATCAACGGCACCACCGGCTACGAGGAAGCCGCCGCTCAGGGTCTGGTGGCCGGCCTCAGCGCCGCCGCCGCCACGCTCGGCAGGGAAGGGCCCGCGCTCGACCGGGCCAACAGCTACATGGCAGTGATGATCGACGACCTGACGCTGCACGGTGTCAGCGAACCCTACCGCATGCTCACCGCCCGCGCCGAGTACCGGCTGCGGCTGCGGGCGAACAATGCCACCACCCGGCTCACCCCGCTGGCGATCGCCGCCGGGGCGGTGGGCAAGCCGCGGCGCGAATGGTTCACCCGGCGCGAGGAGGCGAAGGCGGCACTGTCGCAGGCGTTCGACCGGGTCGTCCCGGCGACCGAACTGTCAGCCGCCGGGCTGCCCGTGCGTCCCGACGCAGGACGCCTGCCGGTGCGCGAGTGGCTGCGCTTCGGCGGAGTGGACATCGCCGGCCTGACGCCGTGGATCGATCCGGCGCTACTCGGCGATCCGGCGCTGGTCGAGGAGATGGCCGAGGATGCCGCTTATGCGCCCTACCTCGAACGGCAGGAGCGCGAACTGCGCGACTTGCGCGCGAGCGAGGCGTTGCCGCTGGGCGACGGCTTCCCTTATGCGCAGGTCCCGGGCCTGTCGCGCGAGATGGTGGAGCGGCTGGGCAAGGCGCGCCCGGCCACGCTGGCGGCGGCGGGCCGCCTGCCCGGAATTACCCCCGCAGCGCTCGCCGCGCTGCTCGTCCATGCCCGCAGGGAGGCCGCGTGATCACTACCGAAGACGAGGCGCGCGACTGGCTTCGTGCGCTTCCCGAATGCGACGATGCGGCGATGGCGCGCCTGGCGCTGCTGGTCGACATGCTGGCCGAGGAGAACCAGAGGCAGAACCTGGTTTCCGCCGCCAGCCTCGACCATGTGTGGTTGCGCCATATCGTGGACAGCGCGCAGCTGCTGCCGCATGTTCCACGTGAAACATCGCGCCCCTGGATCGACCTCGGGACAGGGGCGGGATTTCCCGGTCTCGTCGTCGCGGCGCTGCGGCCGGACTGCGAGGTGGTCATGGTCGAATCGCGAAATCGGCGAATCGAATGGCTGGAACGCGCGCGAATCGCGATGGGGCTCGATAAAGCCCGGATCGTCGGTCAGCGACTCGAACTGGTCGACTCGATGCCCTGCAGCGTGATTTCCGCGCGTGCTTTTGCGCCGCTCGACAAATTGTTGGCGTTATCTTCGCGATTTTCCACAAGTGACACGATTTGGCTGTTGCCGAAGGGGCGGTCGGCGACGCAAGAATTGCAGGACCTTCGCAACTGGCGGCATGTGTTCCACGTGGAACAGTCCCTTACGGACCCGCAGGCAGGCATCATTGTCGGCACTTTGGCCGACGGGAAGGGTAAGACCAGGTGATTCGCATTGCCATCGCCAACCAGAAAGGCGGCGTCGGAAAGACGACCACTGCGATCAACATATCGACCGCACTTGCCGCCACCGGTTGGAAGACGCTGCTGATCGACATCGATCCGCAGGGCAATGCCTCCACCGGGATCGGCGTTTCGGCTTCCGAACGCCATGCATCCTCCTACGACGTGCTGGTCGACCGGGTGCCGGTTGCGCAGTGCGTGATGCCCACCAAGATCCCCGGGCTGGACCTGCTGCCGGCGACCGTCGACCTGTCCGGCGCCGAGGTCGAACTGGTCAACGCCGAGGACCGCGCCCACCGTCTGCAGCGGACCTTGGGCGACGACCTGGGCTACGACGTGTGCCTGATCGACTGCCCGCCATCGCTGGGCCTGCTGACGCTCAACGCGCTCACCGCCGCCGATACCCTGCTGGTACCGCTGCAGTGCGAGTTCTTCGCGCTGGAAGGCCTGAGCCAGCTGCTTCAGACGGTGGAGCGGGTGCAGCAGCGGTTCAACCCGGACCTGGGCATCATCGGCATCGCGCTCACCATGTTCGACCGGCGCAACCGCCTGACCGAGCAGGTATCCGACGACGTGCGCTCGGTGCTGGGCAACCTGATCTTCGAGACCACCATTCCGCGCAACGTGCGCCTTTCCGAAGCGCCGAGCCACGGCGTCCCGGCGCTCATCTACGATCACGCCTGCGCCGGCAGCCGCGCCTACATGGCGCTTGCCCGCGAGCTGATCACCCGCCTGCCCAAAAAGAGGATAGCGGCATGACCGACGACTCCATCATCCGCTTCAGCGTCCCCGCCAACCTCGGTGCGAATGCCGCCGCCCGGCAGAAACCCAAGGGCCTCGGCCGGGGTCTTGGCGCGCTGCTGGGCGAATCCCGGCGTGAGGAACCGCTGGCGCCTTCGGCGGACGGCAGCCCCGGCAAGCCGGCGCGGGTCGGCGGGCTGGCGGTGCTGTCGATCTCGGACATCCAGCCCGATCCGCATCAGCCGCGCCGCTATTTCGAGGAAGCGGCGCTGGAGGAACTGGCCGCCTCGATCGCGCAGCGCGGGGTGATCCAGCCCATTATCGTGCGCCCGCGCGACAACGGGACCTATCAGCTGGTCGCCGGCGAACGCCGCTGGCGCGCCGCGCAGAAGGCGCAGCTGCACGAAATCCCGGCGCTGGTGCGCGAACTGACCGACCGCGAGGTCATGGCGCTGGCGCTGATCGAGAACCTCCAGCGCGAGGACCTCAACCCGATCGAGGAAGCGCGCGCCTACAACCGCCTGTCCGAACTGGAGGGCATGACCCAGGCCGAGATCGCCCGCATGGTCGACAAGAGCCGCAGCCACGTCGCCAACTTCCAGCGCTTGCTGGCGCTGCCCGACGGGGTCATCCTGCTGGTGGAGAAGGGCGATCTGTCGATGGGCCATGCCCGCGCGCTGATCGGTTGCGACGATGCCGAGGACATCGCCGAGGCGGCCGTCACCAAGCAGATGTCGGTGCGCGAGATCGAGAAGCTGGTGCG
>Ga0308159_1003408_pt1 | contig 16101 bp, 10 predicted proteins | sample PhyCR1_FD_201040 | JGI IMG/M metagenome (GOLD analysis project Ga0308159, IMG submission 201040) | Phyllosphere microbial communities from UC Gill Tract Community Farm, Albany, California, United States - DLSLC.R1 | ecosystem: Host-associated > Plants > Phyllosphere > Unclassified | place: USA... | reverse complement strand
GTCGTAGGCGGGGATCTCGCCGTGCGTGCGGAGCGTGACGAAGTTCTCTTCACCGCCCGAGGGGACTCCCTCGAGGACGATGTTCTCGATCTTGCCGAGGGCGGCGTCGGCGGCGGCCTCGGCCTCGGCGACGGCGTGCTGGGCGGCCTTGACGCGCTCACTGAGCTCTTTCGCCTCGGCCACGAGCGCGGCCTTCTCGTCTTTGGGCGCCTGGGCGACGCGTTTGCCGTGCGCGTTCTGCGCGGCACGCAGCTCTTCGAACGCGGTGATGGCGGCGCGGCGGTCGCGGTCGGCGGCGAGGGCTTCGTCCACCGAATCCGGCGACTCCCCGCGGGCGATCTGGGAGCGCTTCACGAGCTCGGGATCTTCACGCAGCAGAGTCAGGTCGATCACGCGTCCATCCTATGGTCGCCGACGGGCCGGATCCTTCGCTTCCGCGAGCCCGCGTGGTCGGCGCCGGGCCGCGGAACGACGGGGCGATCCCCGTGGCGCATGAGCCTTCGGCATCCCCTCGTCAACCCCGCCGTGCCAGCGGGTGACGGGATCGACCGCGGTCCTATGGTGGATGCCATGGCCGCCCCTGACGAGCCGCGTGACGACGCGGACGCCCCCGAGACCGTCCCCGCCGATGCCCCCGCCGAGGTGAAGGCGGACGCCGCCGCCGCCGAGGGGTCGGACGACCACTTCCACGCTGCCCGTCTGGGTGACGACGTCGGCGACCGCCCGCGCAAGGACGCCCCCGACCCGAAGGACGCGGCCGAGCCCGACGACGTGATCCACCAGCCCGAGGACGTCGACCCCGACACCTCGGAAGAGACGCCGGGCAAGACCCAGCGCGTCGACGCCGAGGGCGACGAGGCGCCCATGGATGCCGAGTCGACCGAGAAGAAGCGCGCAGCCCTCGTCTACAACCCCACCAAGGTCGAGCCCGAGGAGCTCCGCGCACGGGTCGCCGAGCTGTCCGCCGAGGCCGGCTGGGCCGAGCCTCTGTTCTACGAGACGACCGTCGACGACCTCGGCGACGACGCCACCCGCGCCGCCCTCGAGGAGAAGGTGGATGCCGTCGTCGTCGCCGGTGGAGACGGGACGGTGCGCGCGGTGGCCGAGGCGTTGACCTCGTCGGGCGTCCCCCTCACGATCGTGCCGAGCGGCACGGGCAACCTGCTCGCCCGCAACCTGAACCTTCCGCTGACCGACATCGACGCGATGATCCGCGCCACCTTCGACGGCGACGTCCTCCCTATCGACACGGGGATCGCCCGCATCCGCCGCGTCGACGGCGAGGTCGAGGAGCACGGGTTCTCGGTGATGGCCGGCATCGGCCTGGACGCCGCCATGATCCAGAACACGCGCGACGACTTGAAGAAGCAGGTCGGCTGGGTCGCCTACGTCGACGGGGCGGCACGGTCGATCGTCTCGGCGAAGCCCTTCCGGGTCATGTACCAGCTGGACGGACACCGCTTGCACTCGGCGAAGGTGCACAGCGTGCTGTTCGCGAACTGCGGCGCCCTGCAGGGCGGTGTGGCACTGATTCCCGAGGCGTCGATCGCGGACGGCCGTCTCGATGTGGCCGTCCTGCAGCCGAGCGGGGTGCTGGGCTGGCTGGGCGTCTGGCGGAGCATCGTCTGGGACAACTCGGTGCTCCGCAAGTTCCGCGCCGGCCGCCGCGTGCTCGAGCGTCGCAAGGACTCTTCGGTTCGGTACCTCCGGGGAACGGGTATCGAGTTGGCCACGAGTCCCGCGCAGCCCATCGAGTTGGACGGCGACGAGTTCGGCGAAGCGACGCGCATCTACACGCGCATCGTCGAGGGCGGGCTCACCGTGGCCCTGCCGAAGGGCCACGACGTCTCGAAGCTCTGACGCGGGCGGGGTTCGCGCCAGATCACAGGATCTAGCCGAGCGCTCGCGCGGTGGCGCGTGGCGTCGGCGACGTCATGTGACCTCGCCGGTTCAGCCGCCCGGCGGGTGTCAAGCCCGGAGGGCGGGATGCCCCGGTGGATAGCGTCGGGGAATGGCCTCACCTTCGATCGTCTGGTTTCGCGACGACCTGCGCCTGACCGACAACCCGGCGCTTCGTGCGGCACTCGATCGCGACGAGCCCATCGTCGCGCTGTACGTGCTCGACGAGGAGTCCGACGGCGTCCGCGCGATCGGCGGGGCGGCGAGATGGTGGCTGCACGGATCGCTGGCATCCCTCGGCGAGCGCCTCGAGGAACGCGGCTCGTCGCTCGTGCTGCGCCGGGGCAAGGCATCCGAGGTGGTTCCGGCCGTCGTCGACGAGATCGGTGCGGGCGCGGTGTTCTGGAACCGCCGTTACGGCGGGGTCGAGCGCGAGATCGACGCGGGCATCAAAGAGAAGCTCCGCGACGACGGGGTCACCGTCGCCTCGTTCGCCGCGAACCTGCTGTACGAACCGTGGACCGTGCGCACGCAGGCCGACAAGCCGTACGGCGTCTACAGCCCGTTCTCGCGCGCGGTGCAAAAGCTCCCCGCCCCGCGACCGCCGATGCCCGAGGCGCGCAAGGTCCCGGGCTTCTCCGGCGCCGTCGACGGCGATGACCTGACGGCCTGGGATCTTCTGCCCACGAAGCCCGACTGGGCCGGCGGCCTCCGCGACACGTGGGAGCCGGGCGAGCCGGCGGCGAAGGCACGACTCACGGAGTTCCTCGACGACGATCTCGGGGACTACTCGACGTACCGCGACGAGTTCGCGGGAGGCGCCACCTCGAACCTCTCGCCTCGACTGCGCTGGGGCGAGGTGAGCCCGTACCAGGTGTGGCACGAGACGATCGAGCACCGGGGGTCCGGCGAGCACGCGAAGAGCGCGAGCGGCTTCCTCTCCGAGCTCGTCTGGCGCGAGTTCGCGTGGCACGTGACCTACCACTCCCCCGACATCGCGACGGTGAACTGGCGCCGGAACTTCGACGACTTCCCCTGGCCGAAGCTGAACCGGGCGCACCTCGAGACCTGGCAGCAGGGCAAGACGGGGGTCGCGGTGGTGGATGCCGGGATGCGTCAGCTCTGGCGCACCGGCGTCATGCACAACCGCGTGCGGATGGTCACGGCATCCTTCCTCATCAAGAACCTCCTGATCGACTGGCGTCACGGAGAGCAGTGGTTCTGGGATTGCCTCGTCGACGCGGATGCCGCGAGCAACCCCTTCAACTGGCAGTGGGTCGCGGGATCCGGCGCCGATGCGGCTCCCTACTTCCGCGTGTTCAATCCCGAGACGCAACGCAAGAAGTTCGACTCCCACGACCAGTACGTGCGCGAGTGGGCGCCCGAGTATCTCGGCGACAACCCGCCCGAGCCGATGGTCGATCTCGGCGAGACCCGCAAGCGCGCGCTCGACGCCTACGCGCAGGTGCGGCACGGGGGCTGACGTTCCGGCCGCCACGCAGGTGGGCGGGGTCCCGGCATCCGGGCATACGAAAGGGGCGCCACCTCACGGTGACGCCCCTTTTTCGAGACGGATGTCAGTTGACGCGCTGCTCGTCGGCGTCGTCCTCGTCGTCACCGGGGATGAAGACGTCGACCACGGTCACGTTGATCTCGGCGACCTTCATGCCCACGAGCTCGGTGATGGCCTGGTGCACGGCCGAGCGGACGTCCGAGGCCACGCGCTGCAGCTGCTCGGGGTAGTCGACCTGGATCGCGATGTCGGCGGCGACCTCGGTCTCGCCGACCTCGACGCTGACGCCCTGGGCGTGGTCCTTCGCGCCGACGGCCTGACGGATGTTGCCGATCACGCGGGCCGCTCCGCCGCCGAGGGCGTGGACGCCGGGGACCTCGGCCGCGGCGATGCCGGCGACCTTGGCGACGACGGCGTCGACGATGACGGTCGAGCCGCCGTCCTTCTTGGCGGGGGTGGTCGTGGCGGTGGTGGTGTTCTCGGCCATGTTCGCTTCCTTCCGTCGTTCCGGGACCGTGTGTCCCGCGATGTCACAGAGGAGACGCGGCGAGCGGCGCATTCGTCACGCCGTTCTTGCTGAGAGAACGCTGGGGATGGATGCCGAGCGGCTCAACCGTCGAAGAAGTCCCCGAACGGCTCGTCCGCGTCTCCCGTATCGCGGGGGTCGAACTGCACCGTCTCGACGGAGAAAACGACCCGGGAGTGGGGCGTGAAGAGGACGGACATCTGCCGGTTGCCCACGACGACGAAATTCTCGAAGCGTCCCCCGCTGCGCACCGCCTCCTCGATGCGCCCCCGCAGCTCGTCCGCATCCTGCCCCTGCGCGAGATAGAACGAGCTCGCATCGACGGCGATCTGGGTGCGGACCATGGTCTCGAAGTCGCTCATGCGCGGCACGGTACGGCGCGCGCCGCTCGGTCGGACTGGGGGTTGCGGTCTCGCGCACGGCGGAATAGCGACAGCCCCCGCGACGTTCGATACAGGGTGAACGACGCTATGCCCTCCCTCTCCGTTCTCGACCTCGTCCCCGTTCGCGGGGGTCAGACCAGCGCGCAGGCGGTGAGCGCGGCTCTCGATCTCGTCGAGCGCGCCGACCGTCTCGGCTACCGCCGCTACTGGTTCGCCGAGCACCACAACATGCCCTCTGTGGCATCCACCACTCCCCCGGTGCTGATCGCCGCGGCGGCCGCGCGTACCTCGCGCATCCGGGTGGGCTCGGGCGGCGTCATGCTGCCCAACCACTCGCCGCTCATCGTCGCCGAGCAGTTCGCGGCCCTCGAAGCCCTGGCCCCCGGCCGGATCGACCTCGGCATCGGCCGGGCCCCGGGCAGCGACCCCGTCATCACCCAGCTGCTGAACCGCTCGGGTACCACGAGCGATGTCTCGCGCTTCCCCGACCACGTCACCGACATCATGGCGCTCACCTCTCCGGACGGTGCGACGGTGCGTTTCACCTCGGGCACCGAGTACCAGGTGAAGGCAACGCCCGCGGCTTCCGGAATGCCCCAGGTCTGGTTGCTCGGGTCGAGCGACTACTCGGCGCAGCTCGCGGCGAGCTTCGGCCTGCCGTACGTGTTCGCCAACCACTTCGCCGGCGAGGGCCTCGAGCACGCGCTCCGGCTCTACCGCGACCAGTTCGTGCCGAACGAGTCGGGCGAGGGCCCCCGCACCTTCGTCACGGCGAACGTCGTCGCCGCGCCCACCGCCGAAGAGGCCGAGGAGCGCGCGATCCCGCAGTTGCGCATGATGGCGCGCTTGCGCACCAACCGCCCCCTGACGCCGCTCGAGACGATCGAGGCGGCCCAGGCCGACCCGTTCGACGCGATGACCGAGTCGATCATGGCCTCGACCCGGCAGAAGTGGTTCGTCGGCACCGGCGACGACGTGCGCTCGCAGCTCCGGGCCTTCGCCGCGCAGCACGGGGTCGACGAGATCATGGTGTCTCCCGTCGCCGGGGCGTACGAGGGCGAGACGTCCGAGGGCCGCGCGCAGACGCTCGAGCTGATCGCGGCACCCGCGACCGTCGCCGCCTGACGCACGGCGGTTCGGGCCGTCGCGCGGAGGTCGTCGGCGACACGCGTGGTCACGGCATCCGGAGACGGCGTGTCGAACGAGAACTTCGCACGACGGTCCGCGGGCGGCAGGCCGGCGGCGATCGGACCGGCGCCTCAGGCCTCGGGCTCGCCGCTCAGCAGCCCCCGCAGCCAGTCGCGCGCCTCGACGAAGACGTCGTCGCTGTAGCGCTGGGGATAGCGGACGATCGCACGGTCGGCGCGGGCGTACGACCCGAGGAAGATCACCTTGGGGCTGAACCGTCGAAGGCCCAGCAGCGCGTCGGCCATGCGCTCGTCGAGCACGTGCCCGTCGGCGTCGATGACGAAGCGGTAGCGGCCGAGGGCATCGCCGATGGGGCGGGATGCCAACAGGCTCAGGTTGATCCCGCGCGTCGCGAACTGCTCGAGCAGCTCCAGCAGGGCGCCCGGGTGGTCCTCGGGCAGCTCCACGATGAGCGAGGTCTTGTCGGCACCCGTGGGAGGTGCGGGAGCGACGGTGCGGCTGACGAGCACGAAGCGGGTCACCGCGTTGGGGTTGTCGCCGATGCTCTCGGCGAGCACCGTCACGTCGTGATGGGCGACGATGCCGGGGGCGGCGATCGCCGCGTCGGCGGTGCTCGTGCCGTCGAGGACGCCGAGGGCGCTCGCGACGTTGCTCTCGGCCGGCAGGTGCGCGTGCGCGGGGACGTTCTCGCTCAGCCACTTCAAACACTGCCCGTACGCCACGGGGTGCGCGGCGATCAGCGACACGTCCGCGAGGGTCGCACCGGGGCGTGCGACGAGCACGAAGTTCACCGGGACGAGGTACTCGCCCACGATGCGCAACCCCGGCACGGTGGCCAGGGCGTCCTGCGCGGTGGAGACGCCGCCGTCGACGGAGTTCTCGATGGCGATCATCGCGGCATCCGATCGCCCCTCGACCACGTCGGCGAGCGCTTCGCCGACGTTGCGGACCGGGCGCCAGATCTGATCGCGCGCCTCGGGAACCTGGGCGAGGGCGGCCTCGGTGAAGGTTCCGGCCGGCCCCAGGTAGCTGTAGGTACGGCGGGCGGGCGCGGAGTCTGTGTCGGGCAGCACCGGCTCAGCCTAGTCGCGTCACCGAGGCCGCCCATCGACGGATTCGCTCAGAATGCGTCACGACGTGTGCGCATGTCAGAGGGAGCGGGCAGACTGGACGCATGAGCAGTCGCGCAGGGCAGCCCGCAGAGGCATCCGATCTCATCGACATCGACGAACTGATCGCGGCGTACTACGACCGCAAACCGGATGCGACGGTGCCCGAGCAGCGTGTCGCCTTCGGCACCAGCGGCCACCGCGGTTCGTCGCTGAGCACCAGCTTCAACGAGGACCACATCCTCGCCACGACCCAGGCGATCGTCGACTACCGCGCCGCACAGGGGATCACCGGACCGCTCTTCCTCGGGCGCGACACCCACGGCCTGTCGCTGCCGGCCGAGCGCAGCGCCATCGAGGTGCTCGTCGCGAACGGTGTCGACGTGCGCGTCGACGCGCGCGACGCCTGGGTACCGACCCCGGCGCTCAGCCACGCGATCCTCACCTACAACCGCGACCGTGCGATCGACGACCCGGGTCGCGCCGACGGCATCGTCGTCACCCCCTCGCACAACCCCCCGCGCGACGGCGGCTTCAAGTACAACCCGCCGCACGGCGGCCCCGCCGACACCGACGCCACGGGCTGGATCGCCGACCGCGCGAACGAACTGATCGCCGCGGGCCTCGAGGGCGTTCACCGCACCCGCCACGCCGACATCGACCTCGACGGCCTGGGCCAGTACGACTTCCGCGACGCGTATGTGCGAGATCTGGCATCCATCATCGATGTCGACGCGATCAAGAGCGCGGGCGTGCGCATCGGCGCCGACCCTCTGGGCGGGGCGTCGGTGGAGTACTGGGCGCTCATCGCCGAGGTGTACGGGCTCGACCTCACCGTCGTGAACCCCGAGGTCGACCCGACGTGGAAGTTCATGACGCTCGACTGGGACGAGAAGATCCGCATGGATCCGTCGTCGCCGTCGGCCATGGCCTCGCTGGTCGCCGCCCGCGCCGACTACGACATCCTCACGGGCAACGACGCCGACGCCGACCGCCACGGCATCGTGACGCCCGATGCGGGGCTGATGAACCCCAACCACTACCTCGCCGTCGCGATCGACTACCTGTTCTCGCACCGCCCGAACTGGCCCGCCGACGCCGCCGTGGGCAAGACGCTCGTGTCATCGATGATCATCGACCGCGTGGCGGCCTCGCTCGGCAAGACGCTGCTCGAGGTGCCCGTTGGTTTCAAGTGGTTCGTCCCGGGCCTGCTCGACGGCTCCGTCGCCTTCGGCGGCGAGGAGTCGGCCGGTGCGTCGTTCCTGCGCAAGGACGGAACGGTCTGGACCACCGACAAGGACGGCATCCTGCTCTGCCTGCTCGCTGCCGAGATCCTCGCGGTGACGGGCAAGACGCCCTCGCAGCGCTACGCCGAGCTCGAGAGCGAGTTCGGCGCCTCGGCCTACCAGCGCGTCGACGCCCCGGCGACCCCCGCGCAGAAGTCCGCGCTGTCGAAGCTGTCTCCGGATGCCGTGACCGCCACCGAGCTCGCGGGCGAGCCGATCACCGCGAAGCTCTCGCACGCCCCCGGCAATGGTGCGGCGATCGGCGGGCTCAAGGTGCAGACGGAGTCGGCGTGGTTCGCCGCCCGCCCCTCCGGCACCGAGGACGTCTACAAGCTGTACGGCGAGTCGCTCCGCGGCGAGGAGCACCTGCGCGCGGTGCAGGAAGAGGCGCGGGCCGTGGTCTCGGCCGCGCTCGGCCAGGCCTGAGTCTTTCGCAGCCTAAAGCGGCGTCGCCCCGAGGGGTGGCGCCGCTTTCGGCTCAAGCTGGGCATGTGTAGGGGCGCGTTGCGGGGCTGTACCGCGCGAATGCAGGTCGGGGGCGCGCCGGGCGGGTCCCGCACAAACGGCATCCGCACACAGAAACACGAGGAGCACGCGTTTATGCGCGCGGATCGCGTTTATGCGCGGGTTTTGCGACCGGAAGGGCGTGTACCCACGCGGACCAGGCCGACGCACCCGCCCATCCCGCGACGTGAATCGCCGTAACCCTCGGCGGCGCGCATAAACGGCATCCACACGCGGAAACACGAGGGGCACGCGTTTATGCGCGCGGATCGCGTTTATGCGTGGGGTTGGCGCGCCGCCGCGCACTGCGGGGCAGGCGAGCGAGTCCGTGAGGCGGCCTCCGGGCGGGTCCACGGCGGGGTTCACAAGGCGGCCCCCAGGCGGAACGCCGGGAACACCGCGGCCCCGACGCTCGAAGAACGTCGGGGCCGTGGCATCCGGGGCCGAAGCCGGGGTCAGGCGGGGGCGAAGGTCTTCGCGTCGATGACGAAGCGGTAGCGCACGTCGCTCTTCAGCACGCGCTCGTAGGCCTCGTTGATCTGGTCGGCCGAGATGAGCTCGGTCTCGGGCGCGATGCCGTTCTCGGCGCAGAAGTCGAGCATCTCCTGGGTCTCGCGGATGCCGCCGATACCCGAACCGGCGAACGAACGGCGGTTCGCGAACAGCGTGAACACCTCGATCGGCAGCGGCTCCGGCGGGGCGCCGACGTTGACCATGGTGCCGTTGCGGGCGAGCAGGCCCAGGTACTTCTTGAGCTCGAGCGGCGCGCTGACCGTGTTGACGATGAGGTCGAACCCGTTCTTCAGCGCCGTGAAGGTCTCTTCGTCCTTCGTGGCGTAGTAGTGGTCGGCGCCCATCTTCAGGCCGTCGTCCTTCTTGCTGAGCGTCTGCGAGAGCACGGTGACCTCGGCGCCCATCGCGTGGGCGATCTTGACGGCCATGTGGCCGAGACCGCCGAGACCGACGACCGCGACCTTCTTGCCGGGGCCGGCGTTCCAGTGGTTCAGCGGCGAGTAGGTCGTGATGCCGGCGCACAGCAGCGGCGCGGCCTTCTCGTAGGGGATGGACTCGGGCACGCGCAGCACGAAGTGCTCGTCGACGACGACCTTCTCGCTGTAGCCGCCCTGGGTGATCGTGCCGTCGACGTCCTTGGCACCGTACGTGCCGATGTTGCCCTTCTCGCAGTACTGCTCCTCGCCCGCGAGGCAGTTCTCGCACTCGCGGCACGAGTTGACCATGCAGCCGACGCCGACGCGGTCGCCTACCTTGTGGCTGGTCACCTCGGAACCGACCTCGGCGACCGTGCCGACGATCTCGTGGCCGACGGTCAGCGGGTAGGGCACATCGCCCCACTCGCCGCGGATGGTGTGGATGTCGGAGTGGCAGATGCCGGCGTAGGCGATGTCGATGAGGACGTCCTTCGGGCCGACGTCACGACGCTCGATGGTCGTGGGCTCGAGGGGCGAGGTCGCGGACGACGCCGCGTAGGCGTTGACGTGCATGGTTCTCCTCAGAGGGGGTCGATGCGGATGCATCCATCCTCCCCCGGGTCGGAGCGCGAGGGTCCGGGGTTGCACGGATGTGCGCGAAGGGGGAGGGATGCCGGCACCCCGGCCACCCGATGACGCCGAAGGCCGTGACGGTCGCGGGGAGGCGACCGGCACGGCCTTCGGGTTCAGAGGGTCACGCGCGCGTGCGACGACGCCTCAGCACGATCGCCCCGGCTCCGAGCAGGAGCAGGACGAGTGCGCCGATGCTCAGGACGAGCACCCCTTCGGTGTTCTGGCCGGTGGTGGCCAGATCGCGACCGTCCGCCGCCGACGAGCCCGCTCCGGTGTTCGCGGAACCGGCGGGCGAGCCGGTGCCCGCCCCGGTACCCGGTGCACCCGAGCCGGAACCGGCGCCCGGGGTGCCCGAGCCGCCGTCCGTTCCGCCGCCCGTTCCCGGGTCGGACACCGCCGCCGTGGGGACGACCGCCGCTGATCGGGCGGAGCCCGCCGCGAAGCCGGCGGCCGTCGCGGTCGCCTCGACGGTGATCTCACGCCCCTCGTCGGCCGCCGTCAGCGCGTAGCTGTCGGCGGTGGCGCCGTCGATGGCGACGCCGTCGCGCATCCACACGAACGCCAGGGTCGCATCGGCAGGGTCGGTCACGACCGCTGCCCGCAGGGTGGAGCCCACGCGGGGCTCGCCCGTCACCGTGACGCTCGTCACGCCGACGGCCCGGTTCACCGTGACCGAGTAGGTGCGCGACGTGCCGTCGGGGGCCGTGACCTGAACGGTTCCCACGTTGTCGTCCGCGGCAAGCACCGCCACCCGTGCCGTGTCGGCCGGTGCGGACGCGCCGGGCTGGGCGATGACGACGCTCGCGTCCTCATCGACGGCCAGGGCGTGCAGGGTCGGCCAGGCCGCACCCGTCGACGAGACCGTGTAGTCGAGCGTGTCGGGGGCGAAACCCTCGACCGGTCGGTCGCCGACGGTGAGACGGGCGAGATCGGCGATGCCCGCGGGGGCCGGGGCCGCCGCGAAGATCTCGACCTCGGACACGATCATGTGCGTCTGCGAACGGGCGTTCATGACCACGCGAACCTCGTCGGCAGCGCCGGTGACCGGGACGTCGACCCTCGGCGCGCCGCTCGAGGGGGTGGGCACGGTGACCAGGTCGCCCTGGGTCCACTCGCCGCCGCTCACGCGACGGTCCACGCGCAGGGTCGCCGGCCAGCTCATCGTGTTGCCGTCGCGGTAGAACTGCACGGCGACGTGCGTGAGGGTCTCGCGCTGCTTCAGCGCGTAGCTCAGCGTGTCCTGCTCGTTCTTCGTACCCGATCGCCAGTTCGACCAGCCCTTGTCGGTCGAGCTGCCGTTGATGGTGTTCGCAACGCCGTACTGCGAGCTCTCGGTGAACGTCGCCGACGGTCGGCTCTGCGGGGCGACGTTGCGCTCCGACGCCGCAGTGACGATCACCGTCAGGCGCGCGTCGAGCTTCTCGCCGCTGGGCCCGGTGGCGACGCCCGTCACCTCGACGGTTCCCGTCTGAGCGAAGGACGCGTCGGTGAGTCCGTCCCAGCTCCACTGGACGGGCACCCAGAAGCCCGCGCCGGAGGGGCTGAGTTCCGCCTGCACACTGCCGTCGGCCTGGCTGCGCACCACGTCGAGCGCGCTCCCGGCGGGAACGGTGACGGATGCCGGCCGGGTGGCGGTGTACGGGCCCACCTCGACCGTGGCCGTGGCCTCGAAGGCGTTGCCGAACAGGTCGGTGCCGGTGCCGCGCACCTGGACCGTTCCCACGCGCGAGAAGTCCACGCCGTCGAGCTGCCAGCTCACCGCGGCGCTTCGGAGGGTCCGACCGGCGTAACGGAGGTCGACGGTGCTCGGCAGCGTCGGGCTCACGCCCACGGCGGTCGCCACCGTCACGGGCTCGGCCCCGACGACCGACGTCCCGGAGATGCGCCACTGCTGGTTGCCGCCGCCGTTCGAGGTCCACAGTCCCACCGACGCGCCGGGAGTGGTGCTCGCGCCGTTGACGTCGAGGACGCGCTCGGCTGCGACATTCAACACCGAGTAGTACGTGCCGTCGGTCGTCGACGCCATCCACTGCAGCGCGGGGTTCGACGCGGCCGTGGCCGGGTCGGCATCCACGAGGGCCGTTGCTGTTCCGCTCGAGGCCAGGAACGTGCCGTTGCCGTTCTGGAGGGTGAAGCGGTGACGGTTCGTGCCCTCCCCGTCGATCGTGCGGACGGTCCACGACTGGGTGCGGGCCGCATCGGCGGTGGTCGCCGGGGTCCGCACGGCGAGCGTCGAGCCGCCGTCGAGGGCGAGGCCGCTCTGCAGGCCGGAGAGCTGCACGGTCTGGCCGTCGCGGAACGCGGCGGCATCGGGAGAGACCCCCGAGACGCCGTCGATCTCGAACGTCACGACCGACTTCGCGGGGATGGTGAGCGTCGCGGTGCGGGATGCCGCGTCGACGACGACCGGCTGCCCCTTCTTCAGCGCGTTGACCGACGGCGCATCCGCCGTCGACTGCGTCGTGACGATCGGGGTCACGGTCGCACCGGGGGCGACGGTGCCGAAGTCGCGCAGATCGATCTGCACGGTGCGCTCGGTCGCCTCGGCGTTGACGTGGACGATCGACGCGCCCTGACCGTCGGCGTCGATCGCGGCGGTCGACTGCGCGTTGTCGGTGGCCATGAGGTGGTCGCCGGGGGCGATGTAGTGCGTGAAGTTACGCACGGTGTTGAACTTCTCGTTCGTGAGCACCCGGCACGAGGGGTCGGCGTCGCCGTCCTTGAGGCGACGCTCGGACTGACCCTGTGCGTTGCAGTCGAAGTCGATGAAGACGCTGCCCCAGTTGAGCTTCTCGACCTTCTCCATGTTGTAGAGGTCTTCGACGGGCTGCCAGAACACCCAGGCGTCGGGCTCGAGCTCGCGCAGGTCGCCCACGATGTGCTGCGCCATGCCGAGACCGTTCTCGATGTCGTCGGTGACGAAGCCCTTGTTCTGGGCGGTCCAGTTGCCCTCGACCTCGCTCATCCACAGCGGCTTGTCCGCCGCCTTGGCGATGTCGCGCACGACCTGACGGCCGTCGGTGCCGTAGGTGTGCACATTCAGCTGATCGACGAGGCTCTTGGACTGCGCCGACCACGCGTTCCAGTTGGTCGCGAAGATGCCGGGGTTGGTCTCGTCCATCGCCGAGATGACGGCGTCGGTCGTCGTGCTCGGCTGCGCGAGCCGGGCAGCGAGCGCCTTGACCATGGCATCCTGCGCCTGGGGTCCGATGTGGGCGCCCTCCTGGCGCCCGCCGGTCGGCCAGGTGGCGCCGTTCGGGATCTGCGTCTGCCAGTAGTTGGTGTTCGGCTCGTTGAACGGATCGATCGTGTCGAACCGGATGCCGTGTGCTTTCTCGAGCTCGTCGACGACGGTCGTGAGGTACCCGGCGAATTTGTCCATGTCTTCGGTCGCGAGCTGCTCGCTCGTGGCGTTGTTGATGCCGCCCGAGGCGTATCCGCTCTGCGTGAGGAAGTACGGCGGGGAGTTGCTGAAGGCCTCCCAGTGGGTGATCTTGCCTTTCAGGGCGTCGAGCCACCACCGCTGGGCGGAGTCCTTGGTGAAGTCGTAGGCGGCGGGGTCGTCGGGGTTCCAGGCCGCCTTGTAGCGCTCGCGATCGGCGTAGTTCGACGTGATCGCACCCTCGGCATCGGTCGCCTTCAGGTCGGGGTTCCAGAAACCGGGCACCGCGCCGCCGGGGCGGAGGTACGACGGGACGTCGGAGGCGTTGCCGCCGCCGATGTTGTAGCGCGCGATGTTGAGGTTCAGCCCGTCGTCGCCGAAGACGGCGTCGAAGAGTTTCTGGCGGACGTCGGCCGGGTAGTTGCCGGTCGCGTTGGCGAACCACACCAGGCTCGTGCCCCACCCTTCGAACGGCTTCTCGGAGGCGGTGGCGGGGTTGGGGGTGATGCGCACGGGGGCGGCGGCGGCCGCCTCGGCGGGCGGAGGTGCCACGGCGGCCGTGGCGGTGATCGCGCCGGCGGCCAGCGCCACGGCACAGGTCATCGACAACAGTCGAGCTGACTTCATCGTCATTCCGATCCGGCCGCAGCGGTGCGACCTCAGGTGGGGGGTGTTGACGTCAACATGTTGACGTCAACACCGAGCCTAAGGGAGCGCTATGGATCACCGCAACGGTTGCCCTGAATGCGGTGCGCAGCTCGCCGGGAGCGCAACGCCGCCGGTCAGGAACGCGGACCCGAACTCGCGCGCACCACCAGCGAGGTGGGAACGAGCGTGCGGGCGTGTTCTCCGCCGTCGCCCTCGATGTCGGCGATCAGAGCGCTCATCGCCTCTTCGCCCACGCGCTCGAACCGCTGCCGCACCGTCGTCAGTGGCGGCCAGAAGTTGGCCGCCTCGGGCATGTCGTCGAAGCCGACCACGCTGACATCTCGCGGCACGACGCGTCCCGCCTCGTGCAGGGCGCGGATCACCCCGAGCGCCATCTGGTCGTTGGCGGCGAAGACGGCGGTGACGGCGGGGTCCGTCGCGAGCGACTGCCCGATCCGATGCCCCGAGTCGGCCGTCCAGTCACCGATCTGCACCTCGGGCACACGGCATCCGCGATCCGCGAGGGCCGAGCGCCACGCGTCACGGCGACGTTCCGCGGCGAACGACTCGGGCGGCCCCGACACGTGCCAGACGGTCTCGTGCCCGAGATCGAGCAGGTGCTCCGTCGCCAGGCGGGCACCCTGGGCCTGGTCGTTGTCGACGACGGCGTAGGGGTAGTCGGCGCTCGAGTCGACGACGACGACCGGCAGGCCCGTGGGCAGAGAGAGCTCGTTCTCGCCGAGCCGGTGGGTCTCGATGAGGATGACGATGCCGTCGACCGCATGCTCGTGCAGGCGGAGGAAGGCGCCCGACACGTCGGACTGCGAGGCCGATTGGACCGTGATGAGAGTGATGGAGTAGCCGGATGCCGCGGCCATCGACGCCAACGCATCGAGGGTGCGCGTGTTGCCGTACGAGCTCAGCGAGAACATGATCACGCCGATGCTGCGGAACCGCCCCGACCGCAGCGCGCGGGCCGCGCTGTTCGGGCGGTACCCCAGGGTCGACATGGCATCGAGCACGCGCTGGCGCGTCTCGGGGTCGACGTTCGTGCGACCATTGGCGACGCGAGACACGGTCTGACCCGACACCCCCGCAGCCGCGGCCACATCGGCCATCGACACCTCGCGCCGCCGCTCGCGCGTCGGGATCGCGGTCGACGTCGTCGTCGTCTCGCTCATGCGTGCCCCCTTGGGATGTTGACGTTGACACACTAGCGGGGTCGAGTTATGTTTACGTCAACATCTCGGCCACCCGACCGAAATGCGCACCAACGAAGAGGCACTGGACGATGACGACCACCGCGGCACCCCCGCCCGCCCTGCGCGCCCCGCAGCGCAAACGGCGCACCCGAATCGACGACCGCGGCTGGCTGTTCGTCCTGCCGTTCGCGCTGGTCTTCGCGCTCGTCTTCCTGGCGCCGCTGGCGTACTCGGTGTACCTCAGCCTGTTCCGCGACCAGCTCATCGGCGGCAACGCCTTCGTCGGGCTCGACAACTACGTCGCCGCGTTCAACGACGCGAAGTTCTGGGACGGCTTCGGCCGCGTCCTGCTCTTCCTCGTGGTGCAGGTGCCGATCATGCTGCTGCTGGCGCTCGGCGCGGCCCTCGCCATCGACAGCGCCCGCCTGCACGCCGCGGGGTTCTACCGCATGGTGATCTTCCTGCCCTACGCGGTGCCCGCCGTCGTGGCCGTGCTCATGTGGGGTTACATCTACGGCGACCAGTTCGGCCTCACCCGCAACCTGAACGACCTCCTCGGCGGCCAGGTCGTGCAGCCGTTCCTCCCCGAGTGGATGCTGCTGTCGATCGGCAACATCGTCACCTGGCAGTTCGTCGGCTACAACATGCTGATCTTCTACTCGTCGTTGAAGACCATTCCGAACGAGCTGTACGAAGCGGCATCCATCGACGGAGCGGGCGCCTGGCGCACGATCTTCTCGATCAAGATCCCCGCCGTCCGTGGCGCCGTGGTGATCGCGACGATCTTCTCGATCATCGGCAGCTTCCAGCTCTTCAACGAGCCGAACATCCTCAAGCCCCTGGCGCCCAACGTGATCTCGACGTTCTTCACGCCGAACATGTATGCCTACAACCTCTCGTTCGCCGGCCAGCAGTACAACTACGCGGCCACGATCGCC
>Ga0308159_1003407_pt1 | contig 16102 bp, 13 predicted proteins | sample PhyCR1_FD_201040 | JGI IMG/M metagenome (GOLD analysis project Ga0308159, IMG submission 201040) | Phyllosphere microbial communities from UC Gill Tract Community Farm, Albany, California, United States - DLSLC.R1 | ecosystem: Host-associated > Plants > Phyllosphere > Unclassified | place: USA... | reverse complement strand
AAGGATGCGGACTGCGAGAGCGACACCCGCTCGTCGGCCGAGTGGGCGATCAGGAACGGGGGCTCGCTGCCGTCGACGTGCGAGATCGGCGACGCCTCCTCGGCCGCGGGGCACGCGGCGAGGTCGGGGCAGTCGAGGTAGGTGCGGACGGCGGCGGCGACGCCCACGACCGGGTCGTCGTCGGCGAGGCCCGCGGCGGTCAGGTCGGAGGGGCCGCTCAGGTCGACGACCGCGGCGAGCTCCGAGGAGGTGTCGTCGTCCGTGCCCAGCAGCGAGGCGAGGTTGCCGCCGGCCGATCCGCCGAACGCGGCGACCCGCTCCGGATCGATGCCCAGCCGCTCGGTCTGCTCGGGGGCGAGGAGCCAGTCGAGCGCGGCCGAGACGTCGTCGATCTGCGCGGGGAAGACCGCGGCCGGAGCGAGGCGGTAGTTCACCGAGACGGCGACGAAGCCCTCGGAGGCGAGCCACTGGCACAGCGGCCGCCAGTTCGCGTCGGCCTTGTCGCCGCGGGCCCAGCTGCCGCCGTGCACGACCAGCACCGCGGGCAGCGGAGCGGAGTCGACAGCGTCGACGGGCGAGCAGACGTCGAGGGCCTGGCCGGTCGACTCGTCGTAGACGAGATCGGCGGTGACGGGGATGTCGGAGTACTGCGTCGAGGGCACGGCGCCCGCCGCCTGGGCGATCGGCTCGGACACGGGAGCCGCGCTCGCGCAGCCCGCGAGGGCGGCGGCGGTGAGCGCGAGGGTCGCTGCGGACAGGGCGAAGGATCGCGGGGTTCGGGAGGTCTCGCGCATGGGTGAGACGAGCGTAAGGGGTCGACGGCGCTCCGCCTACAGGACCCCCGCGATCAGGGGGTGCCCGGCCGCGTCAGCTGCTCGCGACCGGCACCGGCGGCTCCTGCGCTGCGGCCTCGGCCTGTGCCGGCTCCTCCGCCTGCAGCCGCACGAGCACGACCCCGGTGAGGATCAGCGCGCCGCCCGCGAACTGGATCGGCGCGGGCAGCTCACCCAGGAGCGCCCACGCAGCGACGATCGAGAAGAGCACCTCGGTGAGCCCGACGAACGAGGCGATCCGCGTGCCGAGTCGGGAGCCGCCCTGGATGCCGAGGAGGTACGCCAGCACGGTCGACATGCCCAGGATCACCGCGGCCGGCACCGCCCAGGAGACCTCGTTCCCGAGGAACACCACGTCGCCGAAGGTCGCGCGCAGCGGAGTGATGCCGGTCACCCCGAGCAGGAGCAGGATCGCGGCGCCGACGGTCATCGCGCCCGCGGTCAGGGCGATCGGCGGCAGCTCCGGATCGACGCGGCCGGCGATCACGTAGTAGACGCAGAGCCCGAGGGACGCGGTGAGCGCCCACGCGATGCCGATCAGCTCGGGGGTGGACTCACCCGACAGATCGAGTACCAGCACCAGGCCGGCCAGTGCGAGCGCCGAGCCGGCGAGCGTGAAGCGGCCGGGGTGCCTCCGGGTGCGGGCCCAGGCGAAGAGGACGAGGAACACGGGCGCCAGGTACTCGATCAGCAGGGCGATGCCGACCGACATGTGCTCGATGGCGCTGTAGAAGCAGAGCTGCGCGGCCACGACGGCGAAGACTCCGTAGAGCCCGATCGTGCCGAGGTTGCGGCGCAGCACGTGCGCCTTGCCGCGGAGGGAGAGCGCCGCGGGGATCGCGAGGACGAGCGCCGCGCCTCCCGCGCGCCAGAGCACGGCGGCCGAGGGGGTCCAGCCCGCTTCGAGGAGCGGCTTCACGAACGGGCCGCCCAGTCCGAAGGCGGCGGCCGCGGCGAGGGCCAGCACGAGGCCGGAGCCGAGCCGGCGCGGGGGTGCCGTGGTGGTCATCTGCGCGTCCCTCGTCTCGGCCGACCGGTTCAGGAGTCAAACTCGTTATGCTCGTGACAGCATCCGGTGGTCCAGACGGTACCGGCTCGCCCTGTCAGGAGTCAACATGGTTTTCGCTCATGACGTCGAGGCCTCCCTCACCTCGACGGCCTTCCTCGTCAACACGCTGCCCGAGCTCTCGCACACGGGCGAGGACGAGCTCGGGACCCTCGAGCAGCTCGACGACTTCCTCCGCATCAACCGCTACACGGGCAGCCGCGAGCACTCGACGGCGGAGCTCGACGCCGTCCGCTCCGTCCGCTCCTCCCTCCGCTCGCTCTGGCTGACGAGCGCCGAGGAGGACCTCGTGGCCCTGGTCAACGGGATGCTCGAGCAGGGCCGGGCGCTGCCGCAGCTCGTGCGGCACGGACTCTGGGGCTGGCACCTGCACGCGACGCGCGACGAGAGCCCGCTCGCCACCCGCATCGTCGTGGAGGCGGCGATGGCCTTCGTCGACGTGGTGCGCGGGGACGAGCGCGACCGCATCCGGATCTGCGCGGCGGAGGACTGCGAGGCGGTGCTCGTCGACTTCTCGCGCAACCGCTCCAAGCGGTACTGCGACACGGGGAACTGCGGCAACCGGGCGAACGTGGCGGCGTACCGGGCGCGGCGCGCGACGGCGGAGGCGTGACGCGGGAGTAGGGGGAAGGGCGCAGCATCCTAGCGGGGGAGTCGCCCCCGCCCTAGCCAGGCCGCGAGGGCGCGTGTAGACTCCTGCGGTCGGCTCTTGACACCGTGCGCTCTGCGCGCGGATGGGTTTGTTAGTCAAGCGGGCCGGATCTCCGACAGTCGTCGTGAGAGACATCACATGTGTGTGAATCGGCCCCGGTCAAAGACTCGCCCGGGTTCCAGCAGGCTGCGTTCGGACGCGCCCAACGAGGGTGCCCTCCGGCGTGCGTCTGCCCGCTCCTCACCGAGCCCACGCAGAACCGAACCCAGGAAGACCCAGCCATGCCCAAGAACAAGAAGCCCGCCGGCGGACGCCCCGCCAAGAACTTCGAGCCCAACCGCTTCGGCGCGTCCAGCGGCAAGTCGCAGCTCGGAGGCCGTTCGCGCTTCCCCGCGACCAAGCCCGGTGCGCGGAGCGAGGGCCACCGCGGCTACCGCCCGGTCGACGAGAACGCGCCCAAGAAGGCGCGCTGGAACGCCGACGAGCGCGCCGCCCGCGCCGACGAGCGCAGCAGCGAGCGCCCCGCCCGCTCGTACGACCGCGACGAGCGTCCCGCCCGCTCGGCCGATCGCGGCGACCGCCCCGTGCGCTCCTACGACCGGACCGACCGCCCCGCGCGGTCGTTCGACCGCAACGACCGTCCGGCGCGGTCCTTCGACCGCAGCGAGCGCCCCGCCCGGTCGTACGACCGCGACGAGCGCCCTGCGCGCTCCTCCGAGCGCAGCGACCGCCCGGCCCGCTCGTTCGACCGCACCGACCGTCCGGCGCGTTCCTTCGACCGCACCGACCGTCCGGCGCGTTCCTTCGACCGCACCGACCGTCCGGCGCGCTCGTACGACCGCGGCGACCGCCCCGCTCGCTCCTTCGACCGCAACGACCGTCCGGCGCGTTCCTTCGACCGGACCGACCGCCCGACCCGTTCCTACGACCGCGATGACCGCCCGGCTCGCTCGGCCGACCGCAGCGAGCGTCCCGCCCGCTCCTTCGACCGCTCGGACCGTCCGGCCCGCTCGTTCGACCGGACCGACCGCCCGGCCCGCTCCTACGACCGCGACGAGCGTCCCGCGCGCTCAGCCGAGCGCAGCGACCGCCCCGCCCGCTCGTTCGACCGCGGCGACCGTCCGGCCGCCCGCTCCTTCGAGCGCACCGACCGCCCGGCGCGCACCTCGTACGACCGCACCGACCGCTCCGCCGGCGGCGCCCGCGGCCCCCGCCGCGACTCCTCCGACTTCTACCCCTCGCGCGACACCCGCGGCTCGCACCAGGTCGACGACGTCGTCCTCGAGCGCCTCGAGGCGACCGCGACCCTCGCGGTCGACGTCGAGGGCGTGTCGTTCGGCGACCTCGGCCTGGGCGCGAACATCGTCCGCCAGCTGACCTCGATGGGAGCGGCGGCGCCGTTCCCGATCCAGGCCGCCACGATCCCCGAGGTGCTCCGCGGCAAGGACGTCCTGGGCCGCGGCAAGACCGGCTCCGGCAAGACCATCGCCTTCGGCGCCCCGGTCGTCGAGCGCCTGATGGAGAACAACGGAGGCAAGGACCGCAAGCAGGGCCGCGCCCCCCGCGCGCTCATCCTCGCCCCGACCCGCGAGCTCGCGATGCAGATCGACCGCACCGTGCAGCCCATCGCGCGCTCCGTCGGCCTCTTCACCACGACGATCTTCGGCGGCGTCCCCCAGTACAAGCAGGTCGGCGCCCTCCAGCGCGGAGTCGACATCGTCATCGCGACGCCGGGCCGTCTCGAGGACCTCGTCGAGCAGGGCCGCCTCGACCTCTCGAAGGTGACCATCACGGTCCTCGACGAGGCCGACCACATGTGCGACCTCGGCTTCCTCGAGCCGGTGCAGCGGATCCTCCGCCGCACCGCGACCGGCGGACAGCGACTGCTCTTCTCGGCCACGCTCGACAAGGGCGTCGCGACGCTCGTCGACGAGTTCCTGGTCGAGCCGAGCGTGCACGAGGTCGCCGGCGAGGACCAGGCGTCCTCGACGATCGACCACCGCGTCCTGGTCATCGAGCACCGCGACAAGGCCGAGATCATCGAGCAGCTCGCCGCGCGCGAGGGCAAGACGCTGATCTTCGCCCGCACCCGCGCCTTCGCCGAGCAGCTCGCCGAGCAGCTCGAGCACGCGGACATCCCGGCGACCAGCCTGCACGGCGACCTCAACCAGTCGCGCCGCACGCGCAACCTCGCGCTGCTGACCAGCGGCCGCGTCGACGTGCTCGTCGCGACCGACGTCGCCGCGCGCGGCATCCACGTGGACGACATCGACCTGGTCATCCAGGCCGACGCGCCGGACGAGTACAAGACGTACCTGCACCGCTCGGGCCGCACCGGCCGCGCGGGCAAGAAGGGCACGGTCGTGACGCTCATCACGCGCAACCGCCGCCACCGCATGGAGGAGCTGCTCGAGCGCGCCGAGATCGAGGCCGACATGGTCCAGGCGTTCCCGGGCGACCGCGTACTCGCCGAGATCAGCGCTCCCGCCGAGTAGGCGGACGCGGCAACGCCGAAGGGCGGACACCTCACGGTGCCCGCCCTTCGGCGTTGCTGCGGTCGGTGACCGCGGGTCGACTGCTTACGCAGCCGGCATGAGGACGGTGTCGATGAGGTACACGGTCGCGTTGGCGGTCTGGACGCCACCGCAGATGACCGACGCGTCGTTCACCTTGATGTCGTCGCCGGAGCCGGTGACGGTGAGGTCGGTGCCCTGGACGGTGGTCTGCGTGCCGTCGATGTCGGCGGGAGCGATCTGGCCGGGGACGACGTGGTAGGTCAGGACCGACGACAGCGTCGCGGCGCCCTCGGGGGTGGCCAGCGTGGCGAGCGTCGCGGCGTCGAGCTTGGCGAACGCGTCATCGACGGGGGCGAAGACGGTGAACTCGCTGCCGTTCAGCGTGTCGACGAGGTTGACGTCGGGGTTGAGCTGACCGGAGACCGCAGCGGTGAGGGTCTTGAGGAGCGGGTTGTTCGAGGCGGCCGTGGCGACCGGGTCGAGCGACATGCCGGCGACGGAGCCGGCGCCGTCCGGGACCTGCTCGGCGTAGGCGGCGCAGCCGGGTCCGACGAGGTTCGCGGCCGGGTCCATGGTCGCCATGGGGGTCTCGGTCTCCATGGGGGTGGTGGTCTCCATGGGAGCGGAGGACGACATCGAGTCCTCGGTCGACTCGGTGGTCGAGCCGCTGCCGCTGGAGCAGGCGGTGAGGCCGAGCGTCGCGACGCTGATGAGGGCGAATGCGGCGAAAGTGGTGCGCTTGGTGGTTCGCATGGTGTTTCTCCTTCGTGAGACGGTCCCGGTGAGGGGCTCCGTTGTCCTGGTCGTGCAGAGGGGGTTCGTGCTGTGTGGACCGTTTCGCGGCCGTTGACATGTCTTCGGAGCCCTGGCCGAGGGGGTTTGGATCGGATCGGAGAAGTTCGATAACGGCTTCGTAACGGGGCCGACCGGCCGCCGTGCAGGTCCTCCTCGCCCCGCCGGTGCTCTGCCGCGTCGATTACCCTGGAGTCGGTCCGCGCTCGCGGGCGCCGGCGCGCGATCCGTGCGATCCGCCGGGAGCAGCTGCGCGATCCTCCGGGTCCGCCTCGACGAACGGGATCCGACGTGCAGACCAGGTGGGCGCGAGTCGCACGGGGCGTCACCGCCGCCGTCGCCGCGACCGCCGTCGCCGCGGCGTCGCACACCCTCGCCGGGGCGACGGCTCCGACTCCCGCCGTCCTCGCCCTCGCGGGCGCCTTCGCCGCCGTGGTGTGCGTCTTCCTGGCCGGCCGCCGGCTCTCGCTGCTGCGCCTCTCGCTCTCGGTGCTGCTCAGTCAGCTCGCGTTCCACGTCCTCTTCCTCGCGAGCGGCGGGGGCGACGTCCGCGTCGTCGGGACGACCGCCACCGGCGCGCACTTCCACGACGGAGGCACCGTCGAGCTGGTGGCCTCGGGCGGCGGGCATGCGGCGCACTCTCCTCTCATGACGCTGGCGCACCTCGTGGCCGGCGTGCTCACCATCGCCGCGCTGCGCCGCGGCGAGACGCTCTTCTGGACGCTCGGCGAGCAGCTCGCCCGCGTCGTGGTGCGGTTCGTCGTCCGTGCGGGGGCCCTCCTGCTCGGGCCGGTCGGTCCCTCCGTCGCCGTGCACGGCGCTCCGGAGCCGCGCTCGCCGCGTCCGCTCGACGCCGCGCTCACGCACCTGCGGCACCGCGGACCGCCGCTGCGCGTCCTGCACGCCGCCTGACACCGCTCCGCTCCGGGGCGTGTGCCGGTCGGCGTCCACGCGCGCACCGCACGACCGCGCTGCGCTTCCGGATGCCCGGCGACCGCCGGCCCCCTTCAAGGACTCGTCACCATGACCTCGACCACCCGTTCCTCCGCTGCCCGTTCCTCCGCTGCCCGTTCCTCTTCCGGCCGCCCTTCGCAGCGCCTCCGCCTCGTCGGCAGCGGCGCCCTCGTCGCCGCCGGCTCCGTCGCCCTCGCGCTCGCCGCACCCACCGCGGCGAGCGCGCACGTGAGCGCCACCGCCAGCACCACGGCGGCCGGCGCCTACACGGTCGTCACGTTCTCGCTCGCTCACGGCTGCGAGGGCTCGCCGACCACCGGCCTCACCATCACCATCCCGGACGGGATCAACTCGGTCAGCCCGACCGTGAACCCCAACTGGGAGGTCGTGAAGAACGAGGTCGCCCTCGCCGAGCCGATCACGGACTCGCACGGCGCCTCGGTCACCGAGCGCGTCGCCGATGTCGTCTACACCGCGAAGACCCCGCTCGCCGACGGCTACCGCGACACCGTCTCGCTGCAGCTCCAGCTCCCCGAGGATGCGGAGGGCGAGAGCCTCGCGTTCCCGGTGCTGCAGACCTGCGAGACCGGCTCGACCGCCTGGGACCAGCCGACCGTCGAGGGCGAGGACGAGCCGGAGCTGCCCGCGCCTGTCGTGACCGTGACCGCCGCGGAGGAGGGCGAGGGCCACCACGGCGCCGGCTCCGCTTCGCATGAGGAGGAGGAGACCGCCGCCGCGACCACCGCCTCCTCGACGAGCTCCGCCGGTGGCGCCGACGTCGTCGCCCGCGTCCTCGGCGTCGGCGGCCTCGTCGTCGGCGCCGTCGGAGTCGCGGTCGCGCTCGCCTCGCGCCGTCGCGGACCGAAGGCCTCCGCGTGACCCTGCGTCGCAGCTCCGTCGTCGCCGCCGCGGCGATCCTGCTCGGCCTCGCCGGCTCGGTCGTCGTGGCGGCGCCCGCCAGCGCCCACAACTACCTCGTCTCGAGCACTCCCGCGGCCGACGCGACGCTCACCGAGCAGCCCGGCACCCTGGCCGTCACGACCAACGACGACCTGCTCGTGCTGGGCGACGACGGTCGTGCCGCCGGCCTGCGCGTCACCGGACCCGACGGCCTGTACTACGGCGACGGCTGCGTCACCGTCCTCGGCCCCGAGGCGTCGATGCCGCTCGAGCTCGGTGCGGCCGGCGCGTACGAGGTGACCTGGCAGGTCGTCTCGACCGACGGACACCCGGTATCGGGCCAGTACTCGTTCGACTGGCAGCCCGCCGCGGGCGTCGCCCTGGCGGAGGGCTCGGAGTCGGTGCCGGACTGCAACGGCACCGTCGACGTCTCGGGGGAGTCCGCGTCCGCCGAGTCCGGCTCGGCCGACGGTTCCGGTGACGCCGCCCCTTCGGGAGCCGATGCCGTGCCGATCGGCGACGTGCTGTGGATCGGCGGGGCGCTCGCTGCGGTCGCCCTCGCCGTCGGAGTCACGATGCTGGTGCTGCGCCGACGTCCTCGGGAGTAGCCGCTGCGGCCTGCTGCGCGCGTTCCGGCGTCAGCGCAGCAGGCTCGCCACCGGCCCGCCGTCGAGGTCCGAGAGGATCGCGGCCGCGTCGTCGTACACCGCGACCGCGCCCGCTTCGCGCAGCTCGTGCTCGCCGGTGCCGCCCGAGAGGACGGCGACCGTCGCGAGTCCGGCCTTCTCGGCCGCGAGCACGTCCCACGAGGCGTCGCCGATCATGATCGCGTCGTCGGGCCCGACCTCCGCGCGCTCGAGCGCGATCGCGATGATCCCGGGGTCGGGCTTCGCCGTGTCCACGTCCTCTCCGCTGGTGACCGCGTGCACCGCGTCGCCCAGATCGAGCACGCGCAGGAGGAGGTCCAGCTCCTCCTGCGGTGCCGACGTCGCGAGGACCACGCGCGCGCCCCGCTCGGCGATCGCCCGGACCAGCTCGCGCGCCCCGGGGAGCAGCACCAGTCGGGGTCCGAGCTCGGCGTAGTTCTTCGCGTGCAGCGTCTTCAGCTGCGTCCGGGTCTGCTCGTCGACGTCGTCGTCGGTCAGCATGCCGATCAGCTCGGACGAGTCGGCGCCGATCGCGCGCTGGATGCGCCAGGCCGGCACCTCGAGGTCGCACTGCCAGAACGCGCGCGCCCACGCCTCGATGTGCAGGAAGTTCGAGTCGACGAGTGTGCCGTCGATGTCGAAGAGCACCGCGGTGGTGCGGGTGCGGTGCGTCGTGGTGATGGTGTCGCTCGTGCTGTCTGCCGTCATGCTCGTGTCGTCCTCCGCTGTGGTGTTCGCGCTGTGGTGTGTTCGCGCTGTCGTCGTGCTCGCGCTGTCGTCGTCGGCCCGGCGCCGTCACCAGGGGGAGGACGGCACGTTACTCCGGGCGAGAGGCGGGGTGAGACCCCCTTGCGCGACATCGCCCCGCACGATCGCGTCGAGGATCCGGTCCACCTCGGCGACGCCGTCGGCGTCGGCGGGCAGCAGGAAGCGTCGGTCGCCGAGGTTCACGGACACCGACGTCGGACCGACACTCCAGTGCACCGGACGGGCGCCCTCCGCCTCGGGCAGCAGGCTCGCCCTCCGTCCGCCGTGCAGAGAGCGGATGCGCAGCCGCGCCCCGTGGTCGTGGTGCAGCCGCACCAGCCGCTCGTGGAGCGCAGCGATCACCTCGGCCGGCGGCGGAGGAGGCGATTCGCGCACGGCCTCCCGCGGCGCCTCGTACTCGGGGAGGTCCGTGCGGTCGTCGATCTCGAGGACCGCCGTCAGATCGATCCCGCCGCGAGTGCCGTCCCAGCCGTCGAGCCGCTGCACGCGCCGCCGACTCCGGTCCGGAACGAGGACTCCCTCGCCGATCGCGAGCCGTGCGCCGAGGACCGTGCGTCCGACCAGCCCGCGGACCACGCCCGCCACCGGTCGAGCGGGCCTCGTCGGCTCGTGGTGCTCCTCCAGGAACCTCGGGCGGACCCCCGGGCTCCGAGGCTCGAGCGCGATCAGCGTCCAGGTCACCCTGTCGCCGACCGCGAACGGCTCCCCGCAGCAGGTCATCGCCCACCCCTCCAGCTCGACGTCGACGAGGTCGTCGTTCACCGCTTCGTCCGCCGCCGCTTCGTCCGCCGCCGCTTCGTCCGCCGGCGCTCCGCCCGTCGCGGCTTCGTCCGCCGCCGTTCCGTTCCTCGCTGCCTCGTTCGTCGCCGTTCCGTTCCTCGCCGGTTCGGCGTCGGCCCCGTCGCGCTCGTGGATAGGGTGCTCGCTGATCATCGTTCCCCCGTCGTCATCCAGCTGTCGTCCCACCGGCGTCGCCGCGCCGTCCCCTCAGGCCATCGTCACCGATGCGCCTCCTCCGTCGGCGACATCCCGCCGTGCATCCCCTGCAACTCAGAACGGAGGGGGATCGCCGTCGCGCCGCCACTCCGACGCACCTCCGAAGAGCCGTTCCGGCGGCTCCGGTGGTTCCGGTGCGGTCGTGTGGTGTCGTCCGGTGGGGCTGGTCCACTCGAGGACGCCGCCTGGTCTGTGTCGGACCTGCCAGGTGGTGGTGTGGCGGAGTCGGTGGTGGTGGCGGCAGAGGTGGGCGAGGTTGTTGACGTGACGTTAGTGTAACCCCATGCCTTTGCCGCGTGCCGCCGCGATTTACGCCCGCATCTCATCCGACCCCACCGGTCAGGCGCTGGGGGTGCAGCGCCAGCTGGAGGACTGCCGGAGGCTCGCCGAGGAGCGAGGCTGGGGGGTGGCCACTGAGTACGTGGATAACGACATTTCGGCCTACTCGGGCAAGACGCGGCCGGACTACGAACGGATGCTGTCGGACATCGGCGCCGGGACGCTCGATGCCGTGATCGTCTACAACCTCGATCGGCTCACCCGTCGTCCCATCGAGCTGGAGCAGTTCCGCGAAGTGTGTCACCGAGCCGGGGTGCGCAACGTCGCGACTGTGAGTGCTGACCTTGACCTCGGGACGGAGGACGGCCTGCTGATGGCGCGCGTCGTCGCGGCGTTCGCCGCAAAGGAGTCGGCGCGGAAGTCCGAGCGGGTCAAGCGGAAGATCCAGCAGAACGTGGAAGCGGGCAAGCCCAATGGTGGTCCGATCCGTCCCTTCGGCTACGAGGCCGACAAGATCACAGTGCGGGAGTCAGAGGCCGTGGTCATTCGCGAGATCGTGCCGCGGTTGCTCGCAGGTGAGTCGGTTCGGTCGCTTGCGCTTTGGCTGAACGGGCAAGGGATCCCGACGACGGGCAACGCGGAGGAGTGGCGAACTCCGACCCTACGGGCTCTTCTGACCTCCGGCCGTATAGCCGGGATGCGGGACCATCACGGGGTGGCTGCGGCGAAAGCAGTGTGGCCGGCCATCATCACGGACGAGGAGCACCGGCAGATTCTTGCCGTGTTCGCGTCCAAGAGGGTGTCTGGGCGGCGCTCGCCACGCCGCTATCTGCTGTCCGGACTGCTGCGGTGCGGCAAGTGCGGGAACCGACTCTTCAGCTCGCCACGTGCTACCACCCGCCGCTATGTCTGCTCGCCAGGACCCGACCATGGCGGTTGCGGGAAACTCACCGTCGTCGCAGCACCGGTCGAGGAATGGATCGCTGCCGCAGTGCTTCTCCGGCTCGACACGCCTGCAATGGCTGACGTCCTAGCCGGCCGCGTGCAGGCCGACGAACGGAGGGCCGGGATCGTCGCGGAGCTGGAGACGCTCCAATCCAGAATGATCGAGCTGGGAGAGATGTTCGCGGCCGGCGACGTGTCGCGACCAGAGTGGAAAGCAGCGCGCGACTCTCTCGAGGCGAGGGCGACCACGGCGCAGCGTCGACTTGACCAGATCGTGGGAACCGGCACTGTCGATTCACTGATCGGTTCGGGGTCATCCCTTCGCGCGCAGTGGGCCGAGCTCAACCTGGAGCGACAGGTTCAGATCATCCGCTCGGTGCTCGACTACGCGACGATCCTTCCGGGGACCCCAGGAGCTCGCTCGCTAGACCCCAGCCGAATCGTTCCCAATTGGCAGCTATGAGCGGAGCGCCCCCGCGGTCGCCCCCTGCGGGGGCCTCCCCGCGGTGGCGCTCCCGCTCATCAGCACGCCAATCCGAGCGACGACAGCGGCATCCGTCACAGTGACCGGCACGCCCTGATCGGCGCACGAGCGCTGCACCCACCGCACCAACTCTTCTGGATCAATCGGCATCAGATGCTCCACTGCGCCCAGATCGCAGGAGCGCCCGCCCACTCCTCCTCCTGCGAGGACGACCACAGGATCGACGGCACCACTCCACCCATCGCCTCGGTTGCTTGCGTCATCACGTCCCAAGCGGAAGTGCCCGCGAGAGCCAGGGGTCGCGGCTTGAACCCTTGAGCGACGTCGTAGCGGTGCAGACCGAGCTGGCGGATCGTCGGGTCCGTGAAGGTCTTCGCGACGTACTTGGAGAGGTAGCCGGCCGCTCTGCGCGACTCTGCGAGCCGGCCAGATCCCACAGGCAGGTCACCGAGCAGCTTGATATGGACGAAGCCGTGGCCCCATGCCTGCTCGATCAGCGAGCGCTTCAAATACCGGCCCACCGCGAAGTGCGCGTGCAATCCGTGTCCGGACTTGTGCCACTCCGGAACCCACACATACGGGAACGCAGCACCCCCGGTGGCTTGGCGCAGATTGCGGAAGAACCTCGCCAGATCAGCCCGCAGCACGGCCGGATCGTGGCAGCCCGCCCCTGCATAGGTGAGCGTCCCCAGACGATTCAGGCCATTGGCCGCGCAGTAGCGGCGCAGCCGAGACCGTGCGCGCCGGCCCGCCTCCGCGAGCGCGCGCTCAGGATCGGAAGCATGCCCCCGGGCGACGTACGTCGGCGCTTTGCGGACGGAGGAGCGGAACGTACCACCGCCCTCGCCCGCATCCGGGTAGAGCGTGAACCGCCAATCGAAAACAGGATAGACAGGCAGAACGAGAGGTGAAACAGCTGAAGACACGGGGAACCTACTGAGCGAAGCCGACACGGAACCGCTGGACCTGACACCTGCACCAAACGGCCGTGATGGACTCGCGTGGGCAGGCCGGAGCAGCTCCCGGACTTCCACCGGTTCGGCTCAGCTCAATAGCTTTCGGACGGGGGCACTGCCTTCAAACGTGCCGTCCGAGCCCTCCCAGGAAAGGCCCCTCAACGTATCTTCTTGTCTCCACCGGACCCTGGGTTGCCGTCCTTGATTGAAGTTGCACCCGTTCTACCAGTTCCCAGCGCAACGCGCTACCAGCGCCCGCGATCACATCGGCGTTCGAATAGGCTCCGGGCGTATGACGAGCAACGTCCGCTTCAAGCAGGCCGTCCAAGAGTGGCTTACCCAGCCCGTCGTGCAGCGTACCGAGAGCAGAGCCCTCCACGACTTGTCGGCTACTCTCCTCCACCTGCAAACACAGATCGTGCCGGCGCTACGGCGCACGAAGGCCCTGAGCGAGACGTCCGGCGTTTTGAACACGCCGCATTGGCAGGAGGGCGTGGACTGGACGCTGCAAAGGTCGATACGGGACATTCGGTGGCTCCGTCAGAACGGCCGACACCAGGAAGCGACCGCCGCGCTCCTGAAGCAGGCCGAGGCGCTCAAGCGGGCATGGTCCGCGTACAAGGCGCTCCCTCAGGCCTGACGCACAGCTGCCGCGGGTCGGACGCAAGCGCCCGACCCTTGCCATCAGGGCCGTAGTTGGGTTGACGAGTTATGTTGCTAATTCAAGTGAAGCGGCGCGCTGCGCGCGCGCTCCTACTCTCGCTTGGTGCGCACTCGGGTGATCGCAACCCCCGCGGCCTTGGCCCATCCTCGGAACGCCTTCCCTACAGACGATACGGTCGTGTCCGCCCATTCCGCCTTGTAAGCGGTCTGGATTACAGCACCCACCTCCGATTGGTCTGCTTCCGGATTCGATGCGAGCATCGCGAGGGCTTCTTGCCCACCAAGCACCGCTCCTAGAAGTTCTCTTAGCTTCGCTTCTTGGAGGCCGCTGGAATCGAACAGACCGTCGACAACTCGTACTACGTCATCGTGGGCCTCTACGGCCTTCAGCGTGAGCAGTTGCGCCAATGCTCGTCGGTCGGAGCGCGTGGAGTAATGACTGAGGGGTTGCGGGCCCACCGCAAGTTCCGCCAGAAGGCGAAGGCCGGGCCCCGAGGTCGTAGTGGGGAACGCCTGAGCCGTCCTCGGTCCAGACGGGGTTGACGTCAGAAATCCTTTACCGGGCGAGCCTTCGGGCACAAGGCCGAGGGTCGAGCCCTCAGCACGGACGAGTCCCGCGTACTCGAACCACGCCACGAACACGCGAGCGTAAGTATCCCAAGTGCTAGGAGTAACCTCCACAGCTGGGAAGACGAGTTCGAGCTGACGGGCGAACTGACTCGCGGTGGCGACGCCTTGCCCCCGTTCAGTTAGTTCACTCAGGGCGCTAAATGCTTTATGTCGCCTTAACGCTCTGGCAACTCGACGACGAACTTCGAGCTCTACATCGGAGGCGTCGAGGATTTCTGGAGTTAGCTGAATCTGGTTTGGCTTATAGAGAGCTAGCCCCAATTGCCGGATTTCTCGCGCTACATTGAAAACAACATTTTCGCTGGTGCTCCAGCTCGATGCAAGCTCCGCAACCGTAATTTCGCCGCCGTGCGCAAGAACTTCGGAAAGGAGTCGGGCAACAGAACCAGGGGTCTGTCGCAGAATATAGGAATCCTCAATTGGTGCGCGTCCCGTGTTCAGATAGTCGCGGAATGTATCCCAGTAGGTGTCGAGCTTCTCGCCGACTTGTACTATCAATCTCCTATCGAGGAGAGACTGTACCACGCCGGCATTAAACCTTTCGGTCACCTCCCCTGCCTGAATTGGCGCATAACGGGCTATAAAGTTTAGAGTTTCGCGCTCCGACGGGCTGAGGGCGGCAAGGTCACTCTCGAACAGGTTCCCAACATTCAATGCTTCCGCAACAAGCTGTTCCTGGGTCTTCCCGTCCCGGAACTCCTGAATGAGATGACCGGATAGCTTCTTGAGCAACCAAGGCAGACCTTGACTGTACTCTCGAAGGCGCTGCCTGATTTCGCGCGAAAGTTTGACGCCGACCTCCTTCTGCAATCGCTTCAGAATGGTGTCGACATCTCCAGGCCCAAATGGCTCCAGAGACAGCAGGGAGGCGCCATTTCTAATCTCGTCCCGTAATTGATAGGGGTGACTTTCCGTCCAGCCGACAAAGTCGGTCTTCCACGCGAATCCAATGAGTAAAGGGATCGAACTGTCCAACGCGAGCAGAGCCAAATCCCGGAATTGTCGTGTAAGTTCCTCATCTTTGAAGACGTTCTCAAATTGATCGAAAAAGATGACAAGACGTCCGTCATCTGAAAGCCAGTCAGCCTCCTCTAGTGACTTCAGGGCACTCGAGGACGACGCCCAGCTAGCCGAGTCTTTGAGGACAATAAGGCCCGCTGTTTGAGCTGATTCCGCAGCCTTCCTTAAGACGGCAGGCACATAGGCGGTGGAAGACGCGGTTCGAGCGTCAATGACGAGCGCATGCCCGCCCAGGCTCTTGGCTTGTGCGGCGATTTTCAATGCGAGGGAGCTTTTCCCCCAGCCTGACTGTGCATTCAGGACCACAAGCCGGGTCCGATTTTCAAGGCGCAGCTTCGCCTCCTTTAACGCGCCGCGCCTGCCGACAAAGAACTTCGGCGCCGCAGGCAGCTGATACTCGAAGTCAGACTGACTACCGCTCACCTCGACAATAATCGGATCCGCTGCAATAGCAATGCGGGGCGCCTCCGACGGTGGCGCCTTGCTGGCAACGTCGTCGACCCGAAGGTTCTGGGAGTAAACATTCTCGCCCAGTAGGCGAATCACATCTGCGTGAACCCCGCCTGCCTTGGCTCGTATCAATACTCTCGCGGCCGTCTTAGTCGAAGCATCAATCTCAAGGCAGGCCGCATAGAGACCCGAGGAATGCACAACAAGCGCGTAATCGCTTACCTGGCCGGCGACGTCCGGCAGGGCTATGAGACCTCTGTCAGTGAGGATCTTCCATATATCGATCGCGGTAAGGACGCGAAAGGTTTTGTCTGAGGCCGAGATTCTCGCGGCGACCTCTTGTCCGTCGCCCGTGAGTCTTGGAATAGCGACGAGGAAGCCCCGCGTGGTGGGCTCATCAAGCCGCGCCGTACTGAGCTTGCCGTAAAAGGTAGAGAGGTGCTCTGACTTCACGGGCGAGGAATATGCTTTGCACTCTACAAGCGCGGCTATGCCATCCATCTCATGTTGCACGGAAACGTCTAATTCAACGCCAGTCGATGTGACATTGA
>Ga0308159_1003405_pt1 | contig 16102 bp, 14 predicted proteins | sample PhyCR1_FD_201040 | JGI IMG/M metagenome (GOLD analysis project Ga0308159, IMG submission 201040) | Phyllosphere microbial communities from UC Gill Tract Community Farm, Albany, California, United States - DLSLC.R1 | ecosystem: Host-associated > Plants > Phyllosphere > Unclassified | place: USA... | reverse complement strand
CGCGGCGCTGCGCTTCCCCGCGCGGTTCCTCCGGGCTGTGGCGCAGGTGCGCCGCGTCATCCGCGAGCGCGGCGTCGACGTCGTCGTGGGCTTCGGCGGGTACGCCGCCGCTCCCGCGTACGTCGCTGCGCGCCGCGAACGCGTGCCGTTCGTCGTGCACGAGGCCAACGCCAAGCCGGGGCTGGCGAACGTCCTGGGGGCGCGCGGCGCCGCGGGAGTGGGCGTCGCGTTCGAGGGGACGCCGCTGCGCGGGTCGCGCGTCGTCGGCATGCCGCTGCGGCGCGAGATCGTCGAACTCGACGCGGACGCCCTCCGGGAGGAGGCGGCTCGTCATTTCGGACTGGATGCCACCCGCCCGACGCTTCTCGTGTTCGGGGGGTCGCTCGGCGCGCTGCGTCTGAACACCGCGTTCGGCGACGCGTGGCGCGATGTCCTCGACGCAGGGTGGCAGCTGCTGCATGTGACGGGACAGAACTCCGACCTCCCCGACCCGGGAGTCGCGGGGTACGTCGTGGTCCGTTACGTCGACCGGATGGACCTGGCCTTCGCGATGGCCGACCTGATCGTGTCGCGGTCGGGTGCGGCGACGGTCAGCGAGATCAGCGCGCTCGGCATCCCCGCCGTGTACGTCCCGTACGCGGTCGGGAACGGCGAGCAGCGGTTGAACGCCGCGTCGGCGGTGCGGGCGGGTGCGGCGCTCCTGATCCCGGATGCCGATTTCACCCCCGAACGGGTGCGCACGGACGTCGTCTCCCTGCTCGCTGACGAGACCCGGAAGGCAGCGATGCGTGAGGCTGCCGCCCGCCAAGGCATCCGCGCGGGGACGGAGAACGTGATCGCCATGATCGACGAGGCCGTCGCGCGCTGAGCGGGTCCCACGCCGACGCGTCCACACGCGCCCGCTCACGGATCGCTGCCGCGATCGAAGAAGGTCCGACCGTGCGTCACGGAAGCGGCCGGTGGGAAGCATCGTTCTCGTGACGGGACGGTTCGCTCCAGCCTGACCTTCTCCGGGTCACCCCGCGGATGAGGCCGCGTGTTTCGTCGGGATGACGATCTTTCTCGCTGTGTGAAATTCCGGCTCCTCTCTAGCCGAGGCGGTGTGAGTACGTTATACCTGACAGTGCAATGTCACATGTAATACATGAAAGACCAAACCCGACGCGGTGCCACGAAGAGCGGTAATGCACACGTCGGAAGGAAGGCGACCATGGCTCTCATCGAGGGATCCGCGCTCAACGCAGAGCGCGTCGGCATCGATCTGGAACATCTGTCCAAGAGGTACGGCGACACCGTCGTCCTCGACGACGTCTCGCTCCACGTCGAGCCCGGCACGGTGACCGCGCTCATCGGCCCGTCGGGAGCCGGCAAGAGCACGTTCCTCCGCTGCATCAACCTGCTCGAACGACCGGACTCGGGTGTCATCCGCGTCGATCGTCACGTGATCGAACCCGGGAAACTCGTCACCTCACGCGACCTGGCTGCTCTGCGCCGCTCCGTGGGGATGGTGTTCCAGTCGTTCAACCTGTTCCCCCACCTCTCGGTGCTCGAGAACATCGTCTTCCCCCAGCGCAAGGTGCTCGGGCGCAGCAGAGAAGAGGCGCAGGACCGCGCTCACGCACTGCTGTCGCGCGTCGGTCTCGCCGACAAGGCGAACGAGCACCCCGGGCGATGCTCCGGCGGTCAACAACAGCGGATCGCCATCGCGCGGGCGCTGGCCCTCGAGCCGAGCATCATGCTCTTCGACGAGCCCACCAGCGCTCTCGACCCGGAAGTCGGCCTCGAAGTGCTCGCGGTCATGCGAGAACTCGCCGACGAGGGCATGACCATGCTCGTGGTCACACACGAGATGAACTTCGCCCGCGACGTCTCGGACACCCTCGTGGTGATGGCCGACTCGCACATCATCGAGCAGGGCGACCCCCGCGCGATCATGTCCGACCCGCAGGTCGAGCGCACGCGCCGATTCCTGCGCGCGGTCTTGGAGCGGTGATGGACCTGGTCAACGCCGCCCTCGCCGTCGTGAAGGGCCTCCCGCTCACCCTGCTCCTCGCGGTCTCCGCCCTGGCGATCGGTGCCGTCGGAGCGCTCCCTGTGTCTCTCGGCCTGCAGTCGCGCCACATCGTCGTGCGTCTGCTGTGCCGGTTGTGCGTGGACCTCGTGCGCGGCATCCCGATCATCGTGTGGTTGTTCGTGCTCAAGTTCGGCGTGGTCGTGGGCACCTTCAAGCTCGACGCGCTGCAGTCGGCCATCGTCGGGCTGGGACTCGTGTCGATCGCCTACCTGGCCGAGATCTACCGCGGGGGCATCCAGGCGGTGCCCCGGGGGCAGACGGAGGCGGCCGAGGCGCTCGGTCTGTCGTCGCGCACGCGGCTCGTGCACGTCGTCCTGCCGCAGGCCTTCACGATCGTGTCGCCCTCGATCGCGACCTACTTCGTCGGCCTGCTCAAAGACACCTCGATCGCCTCGACGATCGTCGTCGCCGAGATGGTCTTCCAGGCGCAGTCCTTCGCGCGGCAGAACCCCACGCTGGCGGGTCTGCTTCCCTACGTCATCGCGGGAGGCCTCTACATCGTGCTCAGCCTGCCGGTGGCTTTCGCCTCGCGTCGCCTCGACGCGCGTCTGCGGCGGGCGGTGGTGTGATGCAGCTCCTCGCCGATTGGGCCTCCTATCTGCCGTCGATGCTCGACGGTCTGCGCATCAGCCTCGTCATCGCGGTCATCTCGATCGTCGCCGGCTACGCGCTCGGCATCCTCCTCGCGTTCGGGGTCTCCGTCCGGCTGGCCGTCGTGCGCTGGCTGTGCCTCGCGATCGTCGAGATCGGTCGCGGCGCGCCGGCGCTCGTCATCCTGTACCTGGTGTACTTCGGTCTTCCCAAGGTCGGTATCACCTTCGACAGCTTCACAGCCGCCTGCATCGGTCTGTCGTGGAACGCCGCCGCCTACTCCTCCGAGATCATCAGGGCCGGCGTGCAGTCCGTTCCGCGCGGGCAACTCGAGGCCGCTGACGCTCTCGGGCTCACGCGCCGGTGGACCCTCCTGCGCGTGGTGGCCCCCCAGGGGCTGCGCTCGGCGATCCCCGGTCTGATGGGCCTGGCCATCCAGATGTTCCAGGGCACGTCGTTGGCCTACGGCATCGCCGTACCCGAGCTCATGAAGCAGGCGTACCAACTCGGATCGCAGAACTTCCAGTACCTGCAGGTCTTCGTCCTGGCGGGTCTCGTCTACGCCCTGGTCTCGGTTCCCGCCACCTGGATCACCGTGTTCTTCGAGAAGCGACTCGGCGTCCATCGCGCGTGACGATCCTTCGTTCTCCTCTCCGTTCGTCCCCACACCCTCACAGAAAGCAGCTGCCATGACCTCTCGCTTCCCTCGATCCCGCTCCCTCCGTCGCCTCGGACTGCTCGGGTCCGCCGTCGCCGTCGCCGCTCTGGCCCTCACCGGGTGCGGGGCCACGCAGAGCACCGTCGCGGCGGGCTGTACTCCCGCGCACGAGGGCATCACGACGGTGTCGCCGGGCAAGCTCACCGTCGGCGTCATCGACATCGTCCCCTTCTCGAGCTACAACAGCGGAGACCCGTCCGGCATCGACGTCGACATCGTCAAGCAGATCCTCGCGAAGGAGTGCCTGGAGCCGGTCTGGCAGCAGGCGACCTACGCCGACGCCGTGCAGTCCATCTCGAACGGGACCCTCGACATCGCGATCGGCACGATCGACGCGACCGAGAAGCGTCTGAAGGCTGTCGACTTCTCCGCTTCCACCTACCTCGACGGCATGGGCATCGTGTCGAAGGACGGCAAGACCTCGGTCGCCGACATCGAGAAGTCCAGTGGCCAGGTGGGCACCGTCGAGGGATACCTCTGGGTCGACGACCTGCGCTCGATCATCGGGGACCGCCTCCAGACCTACCCCAGTTCGGTCGAGCTCAAGGCGGACTTCGACGCCGGCCGGCTCACCACCCTCGTCGATGCCTACGGCACCGCGGTGGCGGAGTTCTCCGGCGACTCCTCTGTGAAGGTGGCCCTCGCCAACAAGACGCCCGACCCCCGCGTGAAGGCGCTGTCGCCGGCGCCCGAGGCGGCATTCCCGTTGACGAAGGGCAACTCCTCGCTCAAGACAGCTCTGTCCGACGACATCGAGGCTCTGCGCGCCGACGGCACCATCTCGAAGCTCCTCACCGACGCCGGTCTCGACGCCGGCCTGGGTGACGTTCAGAAGACGCAGTACATCGTCCCCGCGAGCTGACCCGATACGGGGGTACGCGGCCCGGAGGTCGTGTACCCCGCCGGGGAGAGCGCGCTGTTCTTCCCATCCACCACCCCGTACAATTGCAATAACACTAAGATTCGAGCGACATCCCATGACTGACCGCAAGCCGTGGCACGGCGTCAACCTCGCCACCACCCTCCCGTTCAACGACGACTTCTCCGTCGCCTACGACGCGTACGCCGAGCACGTCCGGTTCACCACCGCGAACGGCGTCACCGGCATCATCCCCAACGGCTCGCTCGGCGAGTACCAGACCCTCACCGAAGCCGAGCGCAAGCAGGTGTTCCTCACCGCTGTCGAGGCGGCGCCCGCCGAAGCGGCCGTGATTCCCGGTGTCGGCGCCTACGGCGCCCTCGAGAGCGTGCGGCTCGCCGAGCACGCGGCCGAGAACGGCGCCCCCGCCGTCATGCTGCTGCCCCCCAACGCCTACCTGGCCTCCGACGACGAGGTCGTCGACCATTACCGCCGTGTCGCCGAGGTGGGGCTGCCGGTCCTCGCGTACAACAACCCGATCGACACGAAGGTGGACCTGCGTCCCGAGCTGCTCGCTCGACTCTTCTCCGAAGGGCTCATCGTCTCGGTGAAGGAATTCTCGGGTGACGTCCGCCACGCCTACGAGATCCGCGAGCTCGCCCCCGACCTCGACATCTCGATCGGTTCCGACGACGTCGTGCTCGAGCTCGGCATCAACGGCGCCGTCGGCTGGGTGGCCGGCTATCCGAACGCCATCCCCGCGGCCACGGTCGAGCTCTACGACCTGTCCACGTCGGGCGACCCGCTCAAGTGGCAGCGCGCTCTCGAGATCTACCGCGACCTCCACCCTCTGCTGCGGTGGGATTCCAAAGCCTGGTTCGTCCAGGCGATCAAGCTCTCGCAGCAGGTGGCCGGGGTGGCTCCGGCCGGCATCACCACGCGGCCGCCGCGCCTGCCCCTGCCCGAGCCCGTGCGCGCGCAGATCATCGCCGACACCGAGGCCGTGCTCGCCAAGGGCTACCGGTGATCGGGGGCTTCCGTGCGCAGCGCTGAGGTCTACCACGCGGTCGACTCGCACACCGAGGGGATGCCGACCCGCGTCATCGTCGGCGGCGTCGGCGTCCTCCCGGGCGACACGATGGAACAGCGTCGCCAGTGGTTCCTGCGTCACCGGGATCATCTGCGGACGTTCCTGATGACCGAACCGCGGGGGCACTCCGCGATGAGCGGGGCGATCCTGCAGCCCCCGACCCGGCCCGACGCCGACTGGGGAGTCCTGTACATCGAGGTCTCCGGATGCCTGCCGATGTGCGGCCACGGAACGATCGGGGTGGCGACGGTGCTGGTGGAGACGGGGATGGTGGCCGTCACCGAACCCGTGACGACCATCCGCCTCGACACTCCGGCAGGACTCGTCGTGGCCGATGTGCGGGTCGCGGACGGTCACGCCGAAGCGGTGACCATCCGCAACGTCCCCTCGTTCGTGCACGCCCTCGATGCCTCCGTGGAGGTGCCGGGATACGGGCAGGTCGCCTACGACCTCGCGTTCGGGGGCAACTTCTACGCCATCGTGTCGACCGAGAGTCTGGGGATCCCCTTCGAGCGGGCACGCAAAGACGACCTTCTCCGAGCGGGCCTGGCGATCATGGCCGCGGTCGAGGGCCAGGACGCGCCCGTGCATCCCCTCGACTCCGGGATACGCGGCGTGCATCACGTCTATCTCGCGGCACCGGGCTCGACGGCTCGCCACTCGCGGCACGCCATGGCGATCTTTCCGGGGTGGTTCGATCGCTCGCCGTGCGGTACGGGCACCAGCGCCCGGATGGCCCAGCTGCACGCACGTGGCGAGCTGCCCCTGGAGACGGATTTCGTCAACGAGTCGTTCATCGGCACCACCTTCGTCGGGCGGCTGGTGGAGCAGACCGAGGTGGCGGGAATCCCCGCGGTCGTCCCCACGATCACCGGCCGCGCATGGGTGACAGGGACCGCGCAGTACATGCGCGATCCGTCCGACCCCTTCCCGCACGGGTTCCTGCTGTGAGCGAGTCCGCCGCGATCGCCTCCGACGGGTCGTCCCCGCCCGGCGCCATCGCGTTCGTCGATGCCGAGACGATCCGCGCGAGCCTGCGCCCGCGGCTCGCGGTCGAGGCGATCGCGGCGGCGCTGCGCGGAGGTCTCGACCCCGAGGCGGATCCGCCGCGCGTATCGTCGCCCCTGCCGGCGGGGGAGTTCCTTCTCCTCCCGGCACACTCGGGCACGCATGCCGGTCTCAAGGCGCTCACCGTGGCCCCGGGCAATCCCGCGATCGGTGCGCCGAAGATCCAGGGCTGGTACCTCTTGTTCGACGGCGACGATCTGCGTCCGATCGCGGTGCTCGAGGGTGCCGCGCTCACGCTCGTGCGCACGCCCGCCGTGACGGCGGTGGCCGTGCGGGCTCTGCTCGGCGGCGATTCCGGCATCCCGTCCGTCCCCCTGCTCACGGTGATCGGAACCGGCCCGCAGGCCGAGGCGCACGTGCGCACCCTCGCGGCCGTCTTGGAGGTGGAACAGGTCGCGATCCTCGGGCGCCGCACGGACGCGGCCGCCGTGCTGGCCCGTCGCCTGTCCGACACGGTGCCGTCGCGGGTGGCGGCGGCCTCCGACCTCGGCCGCAGCGACGTGGTGATCACGGTGACGTCGTCATCGACGCCGGTCCTGGGGCTCGACGACATCTCGTCGCATGCCGTCGTCGCCGCCGTCGGGGCGCATGGCCGGGAGCGTCGCGAGGTCGACACCGCGCTGGTCCTGGCCGCGGACGTGTTCGTGGAAGGACGGGCGTCGGCGCTGCGCGAGAACGGCAATCTCCTTCTCGCGCGTCCCGTCGAGCAGTGGGAGCGAGGCGTACAGCCGCTGACTACTCTGGCGGAGCTGGTGCGTGCGGGTGTCGAGAGGCGAGCGGGACGTCCGCTCCTGTACACGGGAGTGGGAATGGCGTGGGAGGACCTCGTGATGGCGGAACGGATCGTCGCCGAACGGCGCAGGGCGCAGCAGGCGACTACACAGGGAGAGAGCACATCATGACCGACAACCCCGGCGAACTGCGCAACGTGGTGCGCCTGCAGCGGCAGCCGAACATCCGCGAAACCGTGAAGCAGGCTCTGCGTTCGGCGATCGTGAGCGGCGAGATGCGCCCGGGCGAGGTGTATTCGGCGCCGAGTCTCGGGGAGCAGTTCGGAGTCTCGGCGACGCCGGTGCGCGAGGCGATGCTCGACCTCGTCCGCGAGGGGCTCGTCACTCCGCTGAACAACCGGGGTTTCCTCGTCACCGAGGTGTCGGACCGCGATCTCGAGGAGGTCGCGGGTATCCGTCTGCTTCTCGAGCCGCCCGCGGTGGAGTGCGCGACTCCCCGTATTCCGCCGGGGGAGCTGACGACCCTGCGCCTGCTCGCCGACGAGATCCTCGTCCACGCCGAGCGCGGGGAGCTCGTGGAGTACCTGTCCAAGGACAGCGACCTGCACCTGACGATCCTGCGCTACACGGGCAACGACAGGCTCGTCGAACTCGTCGCGCAGCTGCGCTCGCAGACACGGCTGTTCGGTCTGTCCCGTCTGGCCGCGCAGGGGCGTCTGGCCGACTCGGCGCGGGAGCACCACGAGATCCTCGCGGCGATCGCCGCGGGCGACGCCGTCGCCGCGCGAGAGCTGGTCGCCGCCCACATCGCGCACGTCACGACCGACTGGTCGGGCCGGGACGCGGCATCCGATCCCTCCTCCTCGCGGACCGCTGAAGCGGTGGCGCCGGCGGATGCCGCGGGTCCGGGCCCCGGGCATCGGAGCGCTCGATGAGCCGGCATCCGGACGTGGTCGTCATCGGCGCGGGCATCGTCGGTGCCGCCGTGGCGTGCTTCGCGGCGCGCGCGGGCCTTCGCGTGACGGTGGTGGATCGCGGGGCGATCGCCTCGGGCACGAGCAGCCGCTGCGAGGGCAATCTTCTGCTCTCCGACAAAGAAGTCGGTCCTGAGCTCGAGCTGGCCCGCTACTCGCAGCGCGTGTGGCGCGAGGATCTCGCCGAGCACGCCGAGAAGTGGGAGTTCCAGGCCAAGGGCGGGCTCGTGGTGGCGGCATCCGACGCCGGCGCGGAGACATTGCGCGCTCTCGCCGTCCACCAGCGGAGCCTGGGCATCGAGGTCGAGGACGTCGCCGATGCCGCGGGCCTGCGCACGTACGAGCCCGCCCTCTCGCCCGCGCTCGTCACGGGCGCCTTCTACCCGCAGGACGCCCAGGTCCAACCCGTCCTCGCCGTGCATCACCTGCTCGCCCTGGCGCGCGCGGCGGGCGCCGTGGTGCGTCCGCACCACCCCGTCGACGAGATCCTCACGCGGGGTGGTCGCGCCGTCGGCATCCGCACGCGGGGCGAGGTCGTCTCGGCGGGCGCGGTGATCAACTGCGCGGGACCGTGGAGCGGCGAGGTGGCGGCGCTGGCCGGAGTGCATCTGCCGGTCCTGCCGCGACGGGGATTCGTCCTCGTCACCGAACCCGTGCCGGTCACCGTGCACCACAAGGTCTACGCGGCCGAGTACGTGGGCGACGTCGCCAGCGGCGATGCGGGACTGCAGGTGTCGCCGGTGGTCGAGGGCACCCCGAGCGGGACCATCCTCATCGGAGCGAGCCGCGAGCGCGTCGGCTTCGACGAGCAGTGGGCCCTGGAACCGGTGACGCGCCTCGCCGCCGCCGCGATGGCGATGTTCCCCGTGCTGAACGGCGTGAACGTCCTCCGCACGTACTCGGGATTCCGGCCGTACTGTCCCGACCACCTCCCGGCGATCGGCGAGGACGACCGCATGCCCGGGCTCTGGTACGCCACCGGTCACGAGGGCGCCGGGGTGGGCCTGTCGGTGGGGACCGCCAAGCTGCTCGTCCAGGCGCTTGAAGGCCGGGCGCCCGACATCGACCTGGCACCCTTCCGTCCCGCACGCCTCGACCTGGTGGCTGCCGCGTGAGCGCCGTCGATCCGACGACGGGCGCGGACGCCGCCTCGTTCTCCTTCGACGGCGACGACGTGCCGTTCGTGCCCGGCCAGAGCGTGGGGGCGGCGCTCATGGCGCACGGCATCTCGTCGTGGCGTACCACGCGGGTGCAGCACCGCCCGCGCGGGCTGTTCTGCGGTATCGGTGTGTGCTTCGACTGCCTCGTGACCGTCGACTCCCAGCGCAGCCAGCGCGCGTGCCTCGTCCCCGCGACCGAGGGTCTCCGCGTCGACAGCGTCGATCCCGACGCCCCTCTTCGCGGGGGCGGCGAAGCCGAGCGCTCCGGTGGTCGCTCATGACGCGCACAGTGGCCGTCGTCGGTGCCGGCCCCGCGGGCCTGGCCGCCGCCGTGACCGCCGCGGAAGAGGGGATGACGGTCACGCTCATCGACGCCGGCGCGCAGAGCGGAGGCCAGTTCTGGCGGCATCCGTCCGAGGCTCACCGGTCGGGCTTCGCGCGGGACGAGTCCGCCGGGCACCACCACTGGGCACGGTTCGTCGATCTGCGCACCCGGTTGGAGGCCCAGGTCGTCCGCGGGCGGGTCCGCTGGTTGACCGGGCGACAGGTGTGGAACATCCTGCGGGGCGACTCCGGTTTCGTCCTCCACACCGCCGCAGTGGTGGGGGCCGATCCGCTTCCCGCTGCCGCGCGTGCGGTGTCCGCGGAGCGGGTCGTGCTCGCCACCGGCGCCTACGACCGCCAGCTGCCCGTGCCGGGGTGGACCCTTCCCGGCGTCATGGCGGCGGGCGGTGTGCAGGCCCTGGTCAAGGCGCATCAGGTCGCGCCCGGGCGTCGCGCCGTCGTCGCCGGTACCGGGCCGTTCCTGCTCACCGTCGCAGCCGGGCTGGCGGCCGCCGGCGTCGAGGTGGTCGCCGTCTGCGAGGCAAACTCGCTTCGTCGGTGGGCCCGTCGCCCCCTGCCCCTCGCCCTCGAGCCGGGAAAGCTCGTCGAGGGGGTCGAGTACGCCCGCACGTTCGTGCGCCACCGCATCCCGTTCCGCCCGCGCACGATCGTCACCCGCGTGCACGGAGATCAGCGGGCGGTCGCCGTCTCGTTGTCGAAGGTGGACGCGCGCGGTCGGCCGACGGGCGAACCCGTGCGGGTGGATGCCGATCTGGTGGCGTTCGGATGGGGTTTCACGCCGCAGCTCGAACTCGCCGTGGCGCTGGGGCTGCGCACGCGGATCGACGTCGACGGGTCCCTCGTCGTCGACGTGGATCCCCATCTGCGCGCGTCGCTGCCCGGGATCTATGCCGCGGGCGAGGCGACGGGTGTCGGCGGCGCCGTGCAGTCGTGGACCGAGGGCGAGTTGGCTGCGCGCACAGCCGTCAGCGATGCGGGCGGCGCCGAGGCGACCTCGAGACGACGGGCCCTTCGCCGCAGGATCTCGCGCGCACGCACCTTCGCCCGGGCGATGCATGCGGCGAGCCCGGTTCCCGCGGAATGGTCGAGCTGGCTCGACGGGGACACGCTCGTCTGCCGCTGCGAGGAGGTCGACGTCGCGGCCGTGGCGGAGGTGGTCGAGGCGCAGCGCGCCGAAGATCCGCGTGATGTCCGCGTCACGGCGCGTCCGGGGATGGGCTGGTGTCAGGGCCGGGTCTGCGGATTCGCCGTGTCGAGCCTGGTGAGCGAACGCACGGGATGCCGCTGGAGCACCGCCCAGATCGAACCCCTGCACAAGCGACCGGTCGGCGTGCCGATCCCGCTCGGCGAGCTGGCCGCGCTCGCCGCCACGACTCCCGCCGCGCCGGAACCCGCCCTGCCTGCGTCCGACGCGGGCGCCGCCGTCGCGTCCGCACCTTCCTCCGACCCTTCCTGACAGGAGCCGTCATGACCCTCGCCGACACCCTTCCCGATGATGTCGACCGCATCGTCGCTCGCGCCGCCGGAGCCTCCGCGGTCTGGGCGAAGACCGCGCCCAAGGAACGCGCCCGGGTGATGTACGCCGTCGCCGACGCGCTGGATGACGCCGGAGCGCACCTCATCGCCGTGGCGCGCGAGGAGACCCACCTGGCCGAGGCCCGTCTGCGCGGCGAGCTCGTGCGCACGAGCTTCCAACTCCGCTTCCTCGCGGACGAGGTCGTGCGGGGACAGTGGCTGGACGCCCGCATCGATCACGCGGACCCGCAGTGGCCGATGGGGGCTCCGCGTCCCGACCTGCGACGGATGAACGTCGCCGTCGGGCCTGTCGTGGTGTTCGCGGCGGGGAACTTCCCCTTCGCCTTCTCCGTCGCCGGCGGTGATACCGCCAGCGCCTGGGCGGCCGGGAACGCCGTCGTGCTCAAGATCCACCCGGGCCACCCGCGCCTGAGCGTGGAGACGACGAGAGTGATCCACGACGCTCTGTCGCGCGCCGGGGCGCCGGTCGCCCTTCTCGAGGCCGTCAGCGGGACGGAGGCGGGAGTGCGCGTCCTCCGGGCGCCGCAGATCGCCGCCGGGGCGTTCACGGGCTCGATCGCCGGCGGTCGCGCCCTCTTCGACATCGCCGCGGCGAGGCCCGAACCGATCCCGTTCTTCGGCGAGCTCGGCAGCGTCAACCCCGTCTTCGTCACGCCGGGCGCTGCACGGCGTCGAGCCGAGGAGATCGCGGAAGGGTTCGTGGCCTCGGTCACGGGCAGCGCGGGACAGCTGTGCACGAAACCCGGTCTGCTGTTCGTCCCCGGGGAGTCTGCGCTCCCCGCTCTTCTCTCCGCGGCTGTCCTTCCTCCGGCATCCGCCATGCTCAACGAGGCGATGCGCGCGGGCTTCGCGCGCCGGCTGGGCTCGCTCGCCGACCGAGCGGAGGTCGCCGTGCTCAACGGCGTCGTCGATGAGACGTCGACGCAGCCGGCTCCGGTCCTGCTGCGCGTCAGCGTGGAGAGCGTCCTCGACGACCTCGACGCGCTGACCGGGGAAGTGTTCGGCCCGGCCGCTCTCCTCGTCGAGTACGACGACGAGAGCGTCCTCCCCGACCTCGCGGCGCGTCTGGAGGGACAACTCACCGCGAGCCTGTTCGCCGAGACGGACGACGACCTCGTCGGGGCGCTCCTGCCCGTGCTCTCGTCCCGCGCGGGCCGGGTCCTGTGGAACCAGTGGCCCACCGGTGTCTCGGTCACTCACGCCCAGCACCACGGCGGTCCGTATCCCGCGACCACGGCGCCCGCCTCGACCTCGGTCGGCGCGGCGGCGATCGACCGCTTCACGCGGCCGGTGGCCTACCAGAACGTGCCCGATGCGCTCCTGCCCGAGCCGGTGCGCGAGGCGAACCCCTGGCGCGTGCCGCAGCTGATCGACGGGGTCCTGACGACCCCCGTCGCCTAGAGGCGGCGGCTGCGGGCGCGCCGGGGCCGACGCGCAGGATCCGCGACGTAAACTCGCAGACGCCATGATCAGACCCGACCTGAGCCTCCCCATCCCCGAGACCATCACCTCCGCGCACTTCATCGGCGTGGGGGGATCGGGCATGTCCGGCCTCGCCCGCATGTTCCTCGACCGCGGCATCCGGGTGTCCGGGTCCGATCGCGCCGACAGCGCCGCGCTGCGGGATCTCGCCGCGCGCGGGGCCACCGTGTACGTGGGGCACGACGCGGCGCATCTCGGCGACGCCGACACCGTGGTGCACACGGGCGCGATCTGGCCCGAGAACCCCGAGTTCGTCACCGCCAAGGAGCGCGGACTCCACGTGATCCACCGCTCGCAGGCTCTGCACTGGCTCATCGGCGGTCGTCGACTCGTCTCGGTCGCCGGCGCGCACGGCAAGACCACCTCGACGGGGATGATCGTCACGGCGCTCCGGGCCCTCGACGTCGACCCGACCTTCGTGAACGGCGGTGTCATCGCCGACCTCGGCGCCTCCAGCGGCACCGGGGGCGACGATCTCATCGTGATCGAGGCCGACGAGTCGGACGGCACGTTCGAGCTCTACGACACCTCGGTCGCCCTGATCACCAACGTCGACCCCGACCACCTCGACCACTACGGCTCGCGCGACGCGTTCGACGCGGCCTTCGCCCGATTCGCGGATGCCGCGAGCGAGGCCGTGGTCATCTCGGCCGACGATGCGGGGGCCCGTGCCGTGCGCGAGCGCATCACGCACGCGCGAGTCGTCACCTTCGGCGAGGATCCCGCCGCCGACGTCCGGCTCAGCGGCATCCGGACCGAGGGGCCCGTCGCTTTCACGCTCACCGCCGACGGGGAGAGCGTCGAGGTGCGGTTGCGCGTCCCCGGTGCCCACAACGCCGTCAACGCCGCGGGCGCGGTGGCCGTGCTCCGCGTGCTCGGGCACTCCCTGGCCGATGCCGCTCGTGCGGTCGAGGGCTTCGGCGGCACCGTCCGCCGCTTCGAGCTGCACGGTGTCGAGCACGGCGTGAGCGTGTACGACGACTACGCCCACCACCCGACCGAGGTCGCCGCGGCGCTCTCTGCCGCCCGCACGGTCGTGGGCGGGGGACGCATCATCGCGATCCAGCAGCCGCACACGTATTCGCGCACACAGGAGATGTATCGCGAGTTCGCCGAGGTGCTCGAGACCCTCGCCGACCACACCGTCATGCTCGACGTGTACGGCGCTCGCGAAGATCCGGTGCCCGGTGTCACGGGCGAGCTCGTCAGCGGTGCCTTCGCCGATCCGGAGAACGTGCACTACGTGCCCGATTGGCAGGCCGCCGCCGACTACACGGCGCGTATCGCCCGCCCCGGCGACTACGTCATCACCCTGGGCTGCGGGAACGTGTACCAGATCATCCCGCAGGTGCTCGAGGCGCTCTCCCGCACCGAGGCCGCGGCGGTCTGACCGTGGAGCGGCCCACCCCTCTGCCGTCGCCGCCCGAGTCGCGCACGCCCGCCGCGAAGCGGCCCGCGCCGCGGGCTCGTGTGGAGCCGGAGGCGACACCCGAGGGGGCGACCGCTCCGGTCGTGCCGCTGGTGGCCCCGTCGGTGCGGCACGAGGACGGGTTCCCGGATGCCGCGCCCCCCGCCGAGGAGAGCGGCACGGGCCTCCGCGACGTCTGGCGCGCCTCCCGCGCGCGGCGCCGCGCGCTGCGTGCGGAGGTGCGGCGGTTCACCGTCCGTCAGCGTCGCCGTCGCCGGATCTGGATCGGCGTCGGCGCGGCTCTCGCCGTCATGATCCTCGGGACCGCGGGGGCCGCGTACAGCCCCCTGTTCGCTCTCGAGCGCGTCGACGTCGTGGGGACCTCGCAGCTCGACGCGGCCGCTGTCACCGACGCGCTCAGCGCCCAGGTCGGCACCCCGCTGGCCCTCATCGACGAGAGCGAGATCAAGGCGGCGTTGGTGCGCTTCCCGCTCGTCGAGTCCTACACGCTCGAGGCGCAGCCGCCGCACGATCTCGTCGTGCGCATCGTGGAGCGCACGCCCATCGGCGTCGTGCAGACCCCGGCCGGGTTCACGGTGGTCGACGCGGCCGGCGTCGTCCTGTCCACGACGCCGGAGGCTCCGGCCGGACAGCCCGTGATCGACGTCCCCGCCGGGACGTCGTCCGAGCCCTTCCGCGCGGCCGGACGCGTGATGCGTGCGCTGCCCGACGGCATCCGGTCCCAGGTGACCGCTGTGTCGGCGACCACCCCCGACGACGTGACCCTGACCCTCGGCGCCACCGGCACGCGCGTGATGTGGGGGAGTGCCGACCGCTCGCCCGAGAAGGCGCGTGTCCTCGACCTCCTCATGCAGAAGAGCCCGCCGGACAGCACGCGCGAATACGACGTGACCTCTCCCGAGGCCGGCGTCATCCGCTGATCTCGAGGGCGATCCTCGGACACGCCGCGTGTCGGCCGGGCGAGGACCGCAACGCCGCCTACTTTCAAGTCAAGGAATTGCATACCGGGCAATTCTTTAACCCTCAACATGAGGTTTAGAGTTTCGGGTTCGGGGACAAACGGAGGCCGGCATGAGCCACAACCAGAACTACCTCGCCGTGATCAAGGTCGTCGGTGTGGGCGGGGGCGGCGTCAACGCCGTCAACCGCATGATCGAGCTCGGCCTGCGCGGCGTGGAGTTCATCGCGATCAACACCGACGCACAGGCGCTGCTCATGAGCGACGCCGACGTCAAGCTCGACGTCGGCCGCGAGCTGACGCGCGGTCTGGGCGCGGGAGCGGATCCCGAGGTCGGCCGCCGCGCCGCCGAGGATCACGCCGAAGAGATCGAAGAGGCCCTGCGCGGCGCCGACATGGTCTTCGTCACGGCGGGCGAGGGTGGCGGAACGGGTACCGGCGGTGCCCCGGTCGTCGCCAAGATCGCGAAGTCGATCGGCGCCCTGACCATCGGTGTCGTCACGAAGCCCTTCTCCTTCGAGGGTCGCCGTCGCCAGAGCCAGGCCGAGGGCGGTGTCCAGCGCCTGAAGGAAGAGGTCGACACCCTCATCGTCGTCCCCAACGACCGTCTCCTCGAGATCAGCGACCGCGGCATCTCGATGATCGAGGCCTTCGCCACGGCCGACCAGGTGCTCCTCGCCGGTGTGCAGGGCATCACCGACCTCATCACCACCCCGGGTCTCATCAACCTCGACTTCGCCGACGTGAAGTCGGTCATGCAGGGAGCGGGGTCGGCCCTCATGGGCATCGGCTCGGCGCGGGGGGCGGATCGCGCCATCAAGGCCGCCGAGCTCGCGGTCGAGTCCCCGCTGCTCGAGGCCTCCATCGAGGGTGCCCACGGCGTCCTGCTGTCCATCCAGGGCGGGTCGAACCTCGGCATCTTCGAGATCAACGACGCCGCACAGCTGGTGAAGGAAGCGGCGCACCCCGAGGCCAACATCATCTTCGGAACGGTCATCGACGACACGCTCGGCGACGAGGTGCGCGTCACCGTCATCGCCGCCGGTTTCGACGGGGGCGAGCCGTCGTTGCGCATCGACGCCGTCGG